>WNGB01021876.1_pt1 | contig 12564 bp, 10 predicted proteins | sample 5400681 | NCBI WGS metagenome assembly WNGB01 (sample SAMN13153367, study PRJNA577476) | soil metagenome | isolation source: 115 cm soil or saprolite under grassland replicate 2 | place: USA:California | collected 2016-06-15 | reverse complement strand
AAACGTCTGCTCGGGTCGTGCATAGGTGGCATCATGCGCACAGAGAGACGGCGAAGCAACTGCTTTCTACCGACCGCGCACACCAATTGACGGGCCTGGCGGGCGCTGTTACACTCGCGTTCAACAACTGCGAGTCTGCGAATGACAAGGCGAAAAGACTGAGGACTACCAGACTGAAGGAGATCCTATGCTCGGTGTGCTGACGCACCATTGGGCCAAAGCAGACAAAGTCGACGAGGCCCGGAAGCTGTTAGATCGCAATGGCGAAGCGCAAAGCAAAGCACCTGGTTTTGTCAGTCGCCAGACGTTGCTGTCGCGCAGCGACCCAACAAAAATTACCACCCTGGTGGTCTGGACGACAAATGAGATCTACGACGCCTGGCGTGCCAGCCCTGAGCGCGCTGTCGCCATGAGCGGTGCCGATGCCCTGTGGTCCAAGCCGCCTGAGTCTGAACGCTTTAACATGGCGGAGTAGCAAAGCGGGTGGGAGGGGGGTAGCTCAAGAACATCGCCGCAGAAGGAGAGGCATATGACCTTACCCCGTCCGCTTACGGGCGTGCGTGTGCTGGATTTTACCTGGGTGCGCGCTGGCCCATGGGCGACGCGCTGGTTGGGAGTGTTTGGTGCAGAGATCATCAAGATCGAATGGCCCGAGAATTTAGACATCCTGCGCAGCAACCGTATGGTCATCCCCCCGGGCGTGGAGCCCGGTCCAAATGCGCCTGGGCAATTTGCTGATACCAATGTCAACAAGCGCGGCATCACCCTCAACGTTCGTACACCCAAGGGGCTGGAGATTGCCAAACGGCTGGCAGCCATCTCCGACATCGTCATGGAAAATTTTAGTTCGCGGGTGATGCAGAAGTGGGGGCTAGGCTACGAAGACCTGAAAAAACTGCGGCCTGACATTATTTACGTCTCGATGGCGGGCTTTGGTCACACCGGGCGCAACCACCACTACACCACTATGGGTCCTTCAGCGCAGGCTTTGTCTGGACAAACGTTCCTCTCGGGGTTACCCGATAAGCCGCCAGCAGGTTGGGGCTGGTCGTATCTGGACGATACGGGCGGTATGTACGGCGTCATGGGGGCCCTCACAGCTCTACGCCATCGTCATGCCACGGGCCAGGGGCAGCACGTTGACCTGTCGCAAATGACCATGGGGACCACGCTCACTGGCGCCGCCTTTCTGGATCGCACCGTGAACGGGCGCCCAGCGCGTCGCCAGGGCTACCCACCCGGCAACCGTACAGTGTGGCCTGGAGCACCGTTGGTGAACAATTATCGTGGACCAACAGTTGCGCCGCATAACGCCTACCGCACGCAAGGTGGGGGCTATAACGATTGGTGTGTCATTGTCTGCTGCTCCGATCAGGAGTGGCCAGAGCGGTGGACGCAAACTCTGGAGAAATATGCCCTGATGGAAAAGTGCCAGGCTGCCGGGGTACGTGCCATGGCGGTGCAAAGCCCGGAGGACCGTGTGGAGCACGATCCGCAGCTGCGGGCCCGAGGATTCTATGCCAAGTTGGAACACCCGCTGCTGGGACAGTATAAAATCCAGGGCATTCCTTTCAAATTGTCGAAATCACCAGCAGAGATCTCTCGGCCAGCGCCACTCATCGGCCAGCATACGCGCGAGGTGCTTACCGAGCTGCTGGGGCTGAGTCTGCAGGACATTCGTGACGGTTATACGGACGGCACCTTCTGGCCCACACGCCTGCCCCTGTACCCCTATATTGAGGAGGCTCTCACATGAGTGCACCACAAGCGGGGGACACCCCTGCCTGCCCCGGCCCTCTACACGGTCTACGGGTCCTCGAACTGGCTGACGAGAAGGGCCAGTTCTGTGGCAAGCTCATGGCCGACCTGGGGGCGGATGTGATCAAAATTGAGCCGCCCGGTGGGCAGCATACCCGCTTGGTGGGGCCGTTCTGCGAAGACGTACCGCATCGTGAGCGGAGTCTCTCTTTTTGGCACTATAACACCTCGAAGCGCGGCATCACGCTCAATCTAGAACATCCAGAGGGTCAAGGACTCCTCCGGCGTCTCGTCCCTACGGCGGATATTCTGCTCGAGACCTATCCCCCAGGGTATTTGCCAGCACTGGGCCTGGGGTATGAAGTGCTCTCTCTCCTCAACCCCCGACTCATCCTGTGTTCTTTGACACCCTTTGGGCAGACAGGACCCTGGCGGGATTTTTTATCTGCTGACTTGTTACACCTGGCAGCCGGCGGACAAATGTCCTGCTGTGGCTATGACCCGCAGGACGTGCCTGACGCGCCTCCCATTGCACCAGGCGGTGGTAATGCCTGGCACATCGGCAGCCATTTTGCCTATATGGCAATCATGGCCGCCGTGTATTACCGCGATATGACCGGTGAGGGCCAGTATATTGATGCCTCAATCCACGAGGCCTGTGCCCTGACCACCGAAGCTGCTGGCACCACCTATATCTACACTGGGAAAGTCGTGCAGCGTCACACGGGACGTGCCGCTTCGCTGGACCAATCGGAGCCGACGCAGTTTTCTACCCAAGACGGACTCTGGGTCAACACCACCCGGCCAGGGTTTAACTTAACACCAGGGCGGCTGCGGCGCCTGGCCACAATGCTGGACCAGTACGGGCTGGCGCAAGATCTGCTGGACGAGAAGTATCAGAACCCTGCGACCATTCAGGCGAACCTGCGGCACATTGGCGAAGTCCTGGAGCACTTTTTTGCGCACGTGCCGCAGGACGATGCCTGGCGCGCTGGGCAGGAAAACGGCCTCCCGTGGGGGGGCGTACGCTCCATGGACGAGATTATCAACGATGCACATTTGCACGACCGTGGCTTCTTCACGGAAGTCGAGCATCCGGAACTCGGCCGCCGCTTCATCTACCCCGGTGGGGCGACGATTTATAACGGTTCTCCCTGGCGTATCTACCGGCGTGCTCCCCTCATCGGCGAGCACAACGAGGCAATTTTTTGTGGGGAACTCGGCGTGGCGAAAACCGCACTGACCTTTTTGGCTGAGTCTGGGGTGATTTAGAGGCACGGTGTGGCGCTCCAAGCTCAGAAGCACACTGGATCTGGGAGCATAATTTATTTACATGCTATCTATTGAGAAAATTGTTAGAATGCCACCTATCAAGTGATAGACTCCCATCGAACGTGCAGGTTTGCGTGGGGGTATAGCTATGTGAGAGATTGTTGACCAGGGAGGAAGGGGTTATGGCTATTACAGCGATCAACGATGATATGTTTACGGCAGATGCTATCGCTGACCCCTATGCCTATTATGGCCGCCTCAGAGAAGAAGACCCTGTGCACTGGAACGAGAAGTACGCCTTGTGGGTCATCACCCGTCACGACGATGTGGTGTGGATGACTCGGCATCATGAGCTATTCTCGAACGCCGTCTTCAAAAACGATCCGCGGCCGGCCTATCCAGACATTAATGAATCGGACCTGGGACTCTATGAGTACGTCCGGGATTACCAGGCTGACCAGTTTATCCAGCACGACCGTCCTGAGCACCTTGAGATGCGCAAGGTGGTGCACAGCTATTTCACGCCCAGATCCATGGAGGCGTGGCGCGGCTTTGTGAAAGACGCCGTCAAAGAGCTCCTCGATGCGGCTGAAGAAAAAGGGTCCATGGACGTCATGAAGGACCTGGCCACACCGCTGCCGGTGCTGGTGATCGCCCAGATGATGGGGGTTCCCAAGGAGGACCGGCAGCACGTCCGGCATTTAGCCGAACTCCTCCTCAACATTGGGCGTGGCGAGGCCGACCGCATGGGGCCGCTCGTCGAGGGTATGCAGGGGATGATTGACTATGTCTCACCGCTGGTTGATCAACGCATGGTCAATCCGGGTGATGATTTTATTTCCGTGCTGGCGAGCGGCGAAAAGAAGGGCATCTTCACGCGCCATCAAGTGCTCGTGAATACGTCGCTCTTGCTGCTGGCAGGTCACGAGACGACCATTAACCTGCTGTGCAATGGGACCCTGTCCTTCATCCGCCATCAGGATCAGTGGGAAATGCTCAAAGAAGCTCCTGCTGCCCGGGCCAAGCAGGCCACGGAGGAGTGCCTACGGTACGATGCCCCAGTGAAATCCATCCAGCGCATCGCCTCGCAGGACATCGAGATGCGCGGCAAAATCCTGCACCAGGATGACCGTATTCGGTGGTTCATTACCTCTGCAAATCGGGACCCCGAGGTGTTCGCGCAGGCTGACACGTTTGACATCTCCCGCGATCCCAACCCGCATGTGGCCTTTGGGTCTGGCGTGCATCACTGTCTCGGGGCCACTATAGCACGGCTGGAAGGCCAGGAGGTGTTTAAGGCGCTGGCAGAGCGCTTCCCCTCCCTGCATTTGCAGACGGAGCACCTAGCGTATCAACCCAGCATCACGTTTCGCTCATTAAAATCTCTACCAGTGATCTGGAATTAGGAGAGAGTCGTCATGGCGAGAAAACTTCGCGTGTGGGTCGACCACAACGTGTGTGTTGGCAATGCCATGTGCGAGACCTTTGCCCCCCAGGTCTTCCGGCTCAACGAGAACCGACAATCTGAAGCGGTCAATCCCGCCGGGGACACTGAGGAGAAGATTTTAGAGGCTGCAGAAAATTGTCCTGTCAGTGCCATTTTTGTGGAGGATGCGGACACCGGGGCACGCCTGTTTCCCTAACCGTCCGTCACCTCTGCGCAGGCCTGCGTTGCACGTGCGAGGGATGCTGCGACTCCGGGTGACTTGCTGCCTGGCTCGTAGACTCGGATGGCATCCCTTGCCATGCATCCATACTCAAAACGTCCCACAAAATCCATTCCGATGACCTTTGACCTTCTTTGTTCCCTACCTATTCCGATACCCTTCTTTGTTCCCTTTTACTTCTACGACGCGTTTCCTTCCCACTATCTCCTTGACTTCTAAAGACATTTCGGCTACAAGAAGGCATCCACACCATACAAACGCCACGGAGGCCGTAATGCACATTGAAGACAAACTGTCCCAGATGGGACTGACTTTGCCCGAGCCAGGTCCCCCGGCAGGGAATTATGTTGGGGCGGTGCGTGTGGGACATCTCCTGTTTGTTTCTGGGCATGGACCGCGTAGCCAGGGGCATTACATCACTGGCAAGGTAGGACGTGACCTCAACACTGAGCAGGCATATGAGGCGGCGAAGGTGGTGATGCTGAATTGCCTGGCGTCGGTGAAGCGTGAGCTCGGAGATCTCGATCGCGTCAAGCGCATCGTCAAGCTCTTAGGCATGGTCAACTGCACTGAAGATTTTACCGAGCATCCCCAAGTGATTAACGGAGGGTCGGATTTGTTAGTTGTCCTCTATGGCGACAATGGACGACATGCGCGCTCGGCGGTAGGTATGCAACAATTACCGATGAATATCCCGGTGGAAATCGAGATGATCGTGGAAGTACAGGGGTGACGCTTGCCTGTTGCAGTGGTTTGGTTTTGATGCAGTAAAGAGCGCGACGTTCCATGGCGAAGAAGTGTATAGAGCCCTGCAGACTTCAATAACGTCGTAACGCAGAAAGACAGGTATGAGTGAGACGCGGAGCGCCTTTCAGCCCCGGCCAGTGTACGTCGCCGCCTCGTACATGAGTCGTGTTGGTAAATATAACGGTGCGCATCTGGAGGCATTAACGTTTGTTGATCTTGCCGAGCAGGTGGGTCAGATCTTTCAGGGGAGTCCCGTCCGGCGTGAGCACATCGAAGCGGTCGTCGTTGGGAGCCAGAATCCTTTCGCGTTTAACCACATGGATAATGTTGCGGCGAAGATTGCCGGCTTGTTGGGAATCAGTGGCGCCAAGTCCGTGCTCATTGATACCGCCTCCAGTTCCGGGGCGAGTGCCTTTGAAAACGCCTATCTGGAGGTGGCCTCAGGACGGTACGATCGCGTCCTCACGATTGGCATCCAGAAGATGACTGGTGTGAGCACCGAGGAAGCGACCAAGATTATCGCTGGCGTCATCGACCGCGAGGAAGCCGAGTTCGGCTTGACGATGCCAGCCTGCGGGGCGCTAGTAGCCAAGAGCCTGATGCGCAAGTACAAGCTGGATGATAAGGAATGGTCCGAGCTCGCCGCACAGTGGGCGGCGCGGGCGCATCGTTTTGCGGTGCAGAGCTCGCAGGCGCATCTGAATTTCCCTCTGCCTAGCGAGCGTTATATGGCAGACCGGGATAACGGTCGCAACTGGCTCTACTATGATCCGCTGCGTCTCTACGACTGTTGTCCCATGTCGGATGCCGTGGCGGCCTGTATCTTGACCGCTGAGCCGCAAGCGGTCCAGATCGTAGGCGTGGGGTCGGCGACCGACTTACCCACCGTTGCTGACCGTGGGCAATTCGAGAGCTTTCCAGCCACCGTGATGGCAGCACGCTACGCGTATGGCATGGCTGGAGTGACCGACATCCGCGACATGGTGCACAAGCTGTGTGTCAACATGCACGATCCCTTCAGCAGTTTCGGCCCGGTCAATCTGGTGGACTTAGGTCTCGTCGATCCTCAGGATGCCTTGCGGGCCTTATGTGATGATGAAATCACTGGTCCTCAGGGGCGTTTTCCCACCAACCTGAGCGGTGGCTTATTGGCGCGGGGCCATCCCCTCGGTGCGACGGGTATGGTGCAGGTCGTGGAAAATCACCTCATGCTGCTGGGGACGCCAGACTACCAGATGGCTCTGGCGCATTCCATTGGCGGTCCGATCAACAATAATGTCGTCACGTTGCTTGAAAAGACCGACCACTACGAGTCGCGAGAGGATCACCTCCCATTTAAACCTGCAGGGCTCCCCAAGCTGGCTGAGCCGAAGCCGAAGGGCCTGTCGTTGGAGACGCTGTTTGTGGAGCAGCACCGTGTGAAGGCGCGTTTTCACTGTGCCACGACGCGTTTTAACAAAGACGGGGAGCCCCTCAACAGTATTGTGCTCTTGCGGGCCGTGCTTGGCCGCAAACGCTATGAGTTTCTCATCGGCACTGGTCCGGGTGACTACGAGCGTATTCAGCATATGCGCCCCGGGCAGGAAATCCGCCTGGGCAAACGGGACGACAGGTTAACGATCGATGAGGTGCCAGTACAACGTCTGTACCGCAAAACGATGGAAGGCATTGTGGAAATTGCGGATTCTGCCTGGCACCTGCTGATGAAGCGCAAACAGCGTGTACCGAGCAACGGCCAGTAGACATCCATGGTACGGTGTCCCTGGGATGACATAGGAAAAACTGGTGTCTCCCAGGCAAACCACCTTTACACATAGGACGTGTGGCGTATGCAATGGGATTTTAGCTCCAAGGTATTCGAAACCCAGGTGATTCGCCTCGGCGACACGCAAGAGCGGATTGTGCGTGGTGGCAGAGACCGCTTCGCGTTATTGCCGCAGGCGTTTGCAGGTATTCAGCAGATTGGGGTGATCGGCTGGGGCTCACAAGGTCCGGCGCAAGCGCAGAATTTACGCGAGTCCCTCACTGGCACAGGCATCAAAGTCAAAGTCGGATTGCGTCTAGGCAGTGCCTCGATGGCGCAGGCGCGTGCCGCAGGTTTTACCGAAGAAAACGGCACATTAGGCGAGATGTTCGCAGTCATCCGCGAGTCAGACATGGTCCTGCTCTTGATCGCCGACGCTGCTCAGGGCGCACAGTACAAAGAGATCTTTGCCGCCCTGAAACCGGGGGCTACCCTCGGCTTGTCACACGGCTTTTTGCTGGGGCATCTGGAAAACGAGGACGCCCAGTTTCCTGACAACATTAATGTCATTGGTGTGTGCCCCAAAGGTATGGGCCCTTCAGTGCGGCGCCTTTACGTGCAGGGTAAAGAGATCAACGGGGCTGGCATCAATTCCAGTTTTGCCGTGGTGCAGGACGTCAATGGCCAGGCGACCGACCAGGCCATTGGCTGGGCTATTGCGATTGGGGCGCCGTACTCGTTTATCACCACGCTAAAGAACGAATATAAAAGCGACATTTTTGGTGAACGCGCTATTCTGCTTGGGGCGGTGCATGGCATTGTCGAAGCCTTATTTCGCCGCTTTGTGCAGCAGGAAGGCAGGTCAGAAGACGAGGCTTTTCAGGCCTCGGTGGAGTCGATCACCGGGCCAATCAGCAAGACGATTTCTCACGAAGGCATTATCGCGCTGTACCAGAAATTCTCCCCTGAAGACCAGTTAAAATTTGCCAGGATGTATACCATGGCCTATCCCACCATCTATGGCCTGCTCGAGGAAATCTACGAAGAGGTGGCGTCTGGTAACGAAATCCGCTCGGTCGTGGCTGCTGGGAGGCGTTTAGAAACATACCCTATGGGCAAGATCGACGGCACACGCATGTGGTGTGTGGGCGAGCGCGTGCGGGCCAAGCGGGTCGAGTCGGACATTCCGCTCAACCCAGAGACTGCTGGCCTCTACGCCGCGGTGATGATGGCACAGGTCGATCTCTTGCTCAAAAATGGCCACTCCTATAGCGAGGTGTGTAACGAGTCAGTGATCGAAGCTGTCGATTCACTGAACCCCTACATGCATGCGAGAGGCGTCGCCTATATGGTGGACAACTGTTCCACCACCGCCCGCCTGGGGGCGCGCAAGTGGGGGCCGCGTTTCGATCATCTCATCGAGCAGGAAGTGTTCACAGCCTACGACCAGACGGAGCAAGTAGACGAAAACCGCCTGCAGGCCTTCGTGCAGCACCCGGTGCATCAGGCGCTGGCCGTTTGTGCCGAATTGCGGCCACCGATCGATATCTCCGTTCCTTCCTGAACCCTGCACATCTCCTGCCCTGACACTCCCCCTACGTGCCTCTTTCCCTTGCTTCTCCCTCTCCCTTTGGGAGAGGGCAGGAGTGAGCGAGAGCGTGTAGGTTCTACTTCGTGAGCGACACGACGCCTGAGGAGACCAGCGCCAGCTTCCAGTGCGCGGCTTGCGTGCCATCGAGTTGCAGATAGCCGGCCATGGCGTACAGGCGCTGCGTATCGGGTTGGTGGCCCGTGGTACAGAAGCGATCTTGGAGATAGAACGGTGGGATCGTCTGGTAATACAGCGTCGCCTTCACACTCGCGGGCTCGCCAGGGAGGCTCGCCAGGGGTATCCGGTAGGTCAGCGTGTTACTGCCGCCGACGAAATTCGGATCCGGCTCAGGCTGCCCATTGGCTGCGGGCAACACGGGCTGCATCTCCTCAATGAGTTCGGAGATGGACATTTTGACACTGCCCAGACCCTCGCGTTCCGCCAGCTTGGGGTTAGGGTCCCAGCCTTTCGGCAGCAGTCGGTTATCCTTCAGGCGACGGGCAATGCTGAGGAAGCTCGTGGTCAGCTTGCCCTGTGGGTCCTGCGTCAGTTCCTGGTAGATTTGCCCGCAAGCAGGTTTCCAAAAATATTCGCCCCGCACGGGATGGCCCTGCGCATTAATGAGGACGCCTTGCGAGTTCGTGCGCCCAGAGGTCCACAGGGGCACGCCACCCTGATCGAGCACGGCAAACTCGATGAACGCCCGTCGGAAACCAACCCCGGAAGGGAATTTGTGGCCGACCAGGCTTGTGACAGTGACGTCAGCCACCAGCTCTGTGTCGGTCTTGTGCGGTTTGTCCACCCCTAGCGTCGCTGTGGCATACTCCGCCTGCTCCAGGATGGCCTGGTACGCGGTGGCGAGCGGTGCAATACCATTGCTGGCGGTCAGCATCGGGTCCTGCACGCGGATGCCGAGCACATCGGGAAATTGCTGCGCCATCAGGATGAGGAAGGCATTGAGCCCAACCAACGTATGCCGCGCAAAGCCTTGCCGTGTGGAGAGATCAATCTCCGCCCGCGTACGGCGATTCTCCGTCTCAGGAAAAGACGTGGCCTGTTGGATACTGGCAATCATGAACGCGAGTTCGTCCTTGAGGCCGGGGTACTGCTTGGGCATATGGCAATTCTGACAGCTGCGCGGCTCTGCCCCATCGTCACGGAAGGCGCTGAACACCCATTCCACATACGTCCCTTGCTCCACCGCCATCTGCGGTTGGGTATGCCCGGGCGCTATCCAGGGTGCGCCCTTGGCGTCGAGGACTGGCAGCACCACGGTATGACAACTCCCACAGATTTTCGAGGAGGTGATGCTGGCATCGTGTTTCGGCGTGATTCCGAGCGTCTGCTCCATAGGTACGACTTTGGGCTCATTGAAAGGGCCGTACAGTTCATCAGGCTTGTTGAGGCGAAAATCCCCAGTAAACGTGTCCCCAAAGGGTTGCTTGGGGTCGATCTGCACGTGGTGGCAGACCGCGCACGACACCCCATCGCGGGCCAGAGCCGCGTAGTGTGCATCGCGCTGCTGTTCCCTGGTGACAGCCTTGTAGGGGATGGCATACAGCATGTCCCGCGCAAAGAGCTGCCGATCTGTCGGCGGCGTCGTGGTGAAATCGAGGAGCCCGGTGTTGCTACAGCGCTGGCCGTCCTTGCCGAGCTGATCCATGCAGAACTGCCGCTGGCCCATGACGCCGTGGCAATGCAGGCAGAGGTCCTGGATGACCTTCTCCTGCGGCGCATGCACCGTGCGCTCGGTTTCGAGCTGCGAGAAAAAGATCGGGTCACGGCCTGCCAGGCCCATGGGTGAGGCGCGCCATTCCCCATACGGCGCCAGGTTGACCAGCAGGCCACCTGGCCTGGTCTGCACCGTCATGTCGAAGCGCAAGCCAGTGGCCCCGGCGGCGTGGCACCCCACACACTGGTCGGACGTGAGGAATTGGGCTGGTCCGTTGGCCCCGGCCACTACGTGATCATAGGTCTCCGGTGGCATGTGCAGGGCGGTGTCGGCAAAGATGTTGACCATTGGTGGCAGCGAGGGGGCGCCGAAGGTCTCGATGAAAGCGGTATCCGGGAAGTACGGTCGGGGTTGACTCACCCGCGTGATGCCGTCTTGCCGCGTGAGCACGGCCAGGTGGTGTAGCCGTGTGCGTGTATGTGTCCTGGGGGCGTGGAGGATGGGGGGCGACCCGGTGATCATAAAGGTGGGAAATTTTTCTGGATCGCCGAGCACATGGCTGGTAGCGCTGTAGGCGAACTCGCTACGGGCCGAGGCGTGGCAGTTGACGCAGTAATTACCGGCTTCCATCCCTCGACTCACAAGCTGCGTCCTGGAGTGGCATTACCACCCCACAAGGCGAGCTACTGCCTGATCAAGGAGCACGGAGGAGCCTGCCTCAATTGCTCCCCCGAGGCGCAACGCCATCACGCCTGCTCGCGGGGGCTATTGCGTCTAGGGTCGCCCGGAATGTCAATAAAAAAGGGTATAAATATATGACCATGAAATTTGCCGCGTCACAAGCACCCTCCCCCTTTGTACAGGGAGGCTAGTAGGGATGTTTGACTGCTATAGAAGGACTAAAACTTCTTCACTCCAGCACACATTGTTCGACACTTTGCTTGCACGGGGGGCTTGCACAGCTCCTGTATTTTATTCCCTCTTTATGCAACGGCCTCCCGGTGACTGGAAGCGTCTGCGGCAAGAGGTTGAGCACACGGTCTCTGGATAAGACTGTACTGTCACTCTGGGCCTGCATGGCATAGCCCAGGTGGCTCAGAGCCGCCAGTTGTACCTCCGGACGCACCCAGTGGGGATGATTGGCGTTCTCCTCCCGCTTCAGCAGTTCGACTGCATACTCGGCAAAAAGGCGACCGCGGTTCGGCGGCAGGTCACCACCCTGCGGGTCATAGAGCGTCGCCAGCACTGCTAACTGGTATGGATTGCGGGCATGCTCCAGTAATCCCAGGCGGTGCAGGGCTGTCCACGCCCCTTCGGCCTGCTCGCCCAGGTAGGCGTGCAGGAAGGCGGTAATCTGGGCCTCACTCAGCGGGTCGATCTCAACCCGCGGCAGGTCCAGCGGCTGATCATAGTCCGCCTGATCCCGGCTGGCGATGATGGCCCGGCTGCGATTGTTGGTGTCGGCAAAATACGTCTGCAGAAAATCTTGCCAGGTATTCGCCCGCCGACGCAGTTCGCTATCACGCTCCAAGCGGGCCATCTCGTTGAAGCCATCGGCCAGCAGGAACACCTCACCCGCCCGCACTGCGCTGCTAAAATCGCCCGGCAGACCTGCATGACTCCAGTGCTGGCTGACAAAAGCCAGGGGATCACTGTGCGGCCATGGATAGGTGGCCAGATTGAGCCGTATGGGGAGACGCTGGTCCTGGTCGGTGAGCACGGCGCGGGCAGTCTCCAGCGCCAGGCGTCGTAAGACCGTACTCTTGCCACAACCGGGTGGTCCCAACAGCACAAAAGCCGGATGCTGCTGCACGGCCGCGGTGATATCCGGCAGTGGGTGACGTGTGAGCTGGCGTTGTGGTCCGTCGCCGAGCCAGCGTCGTTCTGTGAAGTGGAGGTCATGGAGATTCACCCAGCCGGCCAGTGGCACATAATGCTGGCGCGCTGCCACCTCCTGTGATGGCCTGGTGGGACGCTGCGTGAGCAGCCAGGCCGCATAGGCGCGGCGACGTAGCTCCAGGTGAGCATCCACCGCCTGCGGCAGCATGTGCCAGGCGCGTAGCAGGCGGTGGATGCTCACCTGGAGCTACGTCGCCGCGCCTATGCGGCCTGG
>WNGB01017669.1_pt1 | contig 12568 bp, 11 predicted proteins | sample 5400681 | NCBI WGS metagenome assembly WNGB01 (sample SAMN13153367, study PRJNA577476) | soil metagenome | isolation source: 115 cm soil or saprolite under grassland replicate 2 | place: USA:California | collected 2016-06-15 | reverse complement strand
CGACGGTCTCGTCCTCGGTGATGGAGACGTTCCGGCAGATCACCCCGCTGGTCGAGGTGGTCTCCCTCGACGAGGCGTTCCTCGACGTCAACGGATCGACCCGGCGGCTCGGCACGCCGTACGACATCGCGGAGTACCTCCGCGCCCGGGTGCACGACGAGCAGGGCGTCACCTGCTCGGTCGGTGTCGCCGCGTCGATCTCGGTCGCCAAGCTGGCCAGCCGGCGGGCCAAGCCCGACGGGCTGGTGGTGGTGCCGCCGTCAGCGGTCACCTCGTTCCTGCACCCGCTCGACGTCGGTGACCTGTGGGGAGTGGGGGAGAAGACCCGGGCGATGCTCCACCGGCTCGGGCTCATCACGGTCGGCGACGTGGCGCACACCCCGCTCCCGACCCTGCAACGGGCGGTGGGCGCCGCGCTCGGCACCCACCTCCACGAGCTGGCCTGGGGCACCGACCAGCGCACGATCACGCCACGGCGCGGCCCCGACGAGCCCGACAAGAGCATGGGCGCCGACGAGACCTTCGGCCGCGACATGGACGACCGCGAGGCGATCCTGCGCGAGGTGCTGAGGCTCGCCGGCAAGGTGACCGGCCGGATGCGGGTGGCCGGCGTGGCCGGGCGCACGGTCACCCTCAAGGTACGGTTCGCCGACTTCACCACGATCACCCGATCCCGGACGCTTCCCGAGGCGACCGACGTGACCCAGGAGATCTACCGCACCGCGACCGGTCTGTACGACGCGCTGGGCCTGCAGCGGGCCCGGATCCGGCTGGTGGGGGTCCGGGTGGAGGGGCTGATGCCGCGCACCACGGTCCATCACCAGCTGATGCTGGGCCAGCGCGAGCGCGGCTGGTCCGACGCGGATCGGGCGATGGACCGCGCCGTACGCCGCTTCGGGACGGCCGCGGTCCGCCCCGCGGCGCTCATCCAGTCCTGAACGAACGACCGGACATGCGACCGGCTGGGCGACCAGCGGGAGGGGGTCGGACACAGGAAGGACACGAAGCGCGAGACGCGGCCCGATCCGGCTCAGTCACGGTTAGAATTTTGCCGGGTTGGGTACCCCTCATGGCAGTGCCTGCCTAGACTTGAAGCACAGTACGACTGGCCCGATCGGATCCGAGGAGGAAGAAGTGCCGCTCTCGGAAGAGGAGTTGCGTCTGCTCGAGCAGATGGAGCGCGCGCTCGTGGAGGAGGACCCCAAGTTCGCCTCCACCCTGCGAGGGACGTCGTTCCGGCGCTCGGCACGTCGGCGCGCCATTGTTGCCGGAATCGCCTTCGTCATCGGCGTCACGATCCTGATGGCCGGTGCGGTCCTACGAGTCAGCCCGCTGGGCATCGGCGGCTTCGTGGTCATGCTGCTCTCGGCCACCGTCGGCCTGACCGCGGTCCGCGGACACGCTCACCAGGCGGTCGACCCGGCCGAGGAGGAGAAGGACCAGCGGTCGGTCGAAGGCGGTCGACGCGGAGGTCGGCCTCGCAGTCACCAGTCCTTCATGGACCGGCTTGAGGAGCGCTGGCGTCGTCGGCGCGAGGGCTTCTGACCCACAGCACAACCTAAACCCATGGCCGGTGATCGCTCACGATCACCGGCCGACGTGTTCCACCACCTGGTCGGAGCCGGCCTCGACCTCGCTGGTCTGGGCCCGGACCTGAGCGCGACGGCTGCGTAGCGACGACGGCAGCCAGTCCGCACGGCGCCGAGTTCGCGCCGGCACTCCCGCGCGGAGCGCCTCGACGCAGGTCGACACGTCCTCCCGCAATGATTCCGCCGACACCTCGAGCGGCCGCGGCGCGTAGCGCTCCACCTCGACCGCGTGCACCAGTCGGCCCAGCGCCAGGTCGGCCTCGGGGTTGGTGTTCGGTCCGTGCAGCGGGCGCACCAGGTCGCCGGCAGCCGCGAGGTGCTCGGCCAGGATCGCGCCGGTGGTCTGCGGAGAACGTCCCGGCGGCCAGACCACGCCGAGGTCGGTGGCGGCGTCGAGCAGTTCGGCCCAGGCCGACTCGGCGGTCCCGGTGTGCCAGCGCGACTCGCGGCGTACTCGGCGCATCGTCCGCGGCACCAGCGACAGCGCCGCCAGTACGACGACCCCGACCAGCACCAGCACGACGGTCAGCCAGGGGAACGACCCGCCGGAGCGCTTGGCGTTCTGGTCGGCCACCGAGCTCGGCGTGGCCGTGGGGGTAATCCCCGGGAGGTTGTTATGGCCCGTCGGCCTGCCGGTCGGCAGCGACGCCGGCGTGACGCTGCTGACATCGCCCTTCGTGTACGACGGTCGGTGGCTGTTCACGCTCCCGGGCCCACCGGGCGTCGGCTCGAACCTGACCCAGCCCACGCCGTGGAAGTAGAGCTCCGGCCAGGCGTGCAGGTCATGGCTGGAGAAGACGTACGTGTCGGGGCCCTCCCGGTCGGGCGACAGGAAGCCCACCGCCAGCCGGGCCGGGATCCGGAGCTCGCGGGCCATGATCGCCATCGCCGAGGCGAACTGCTCGCAGTAGCCGGTGCGGCCGCCCGGGCCCTCGGTCAGGAACTCGTCGAGCGCGTCGCCGCCGTTCCCGGAGGCCACAGCGGTGCTGTAGGATCGCCGCCGGAGCGGGCCTCGCCGCAGCCAGGTCCTCGGCCGTGATGTCCAGGTCGACGCCGGAGGCGGTGTAGTGGATGGCGGCGGCGTCCATGTCGTCCGAGCCGGCGGCGATGAAGTCCAGCGTGCCGACGTCGTACCGCCAGATCCCGGGAGCCAGGACCTTCGTGGCGGGAGTCGGCACCGGCAGCCACGTCGAGTGGAAGTCGTCGGTCGTGTCGTAGTCCGCCGTGAACGGTGTCTCCGGGATCGAGTCGTTCAGCCCCAGGGGCAGCGGGACCGCGTCGCCGTTGGCCGACTGGTCCGGGGGGATCGTCCGGTCTCCGGTGTTCCACTGTTGGCCGTTGAAGTTGTCCAGCACGGCGTAGCGCAGGTAGCTCGGGTCCTCCTGGTCCGTCTTGACCCTGACCAATGGCACGTCCCTGCCCTGACGCAGGTCGCGGCGCAGGTCAGCGATCGGGTTGACGATGGTGACGTCGGCGCCTCCGCCCGGTCCGTTGCCGTTGTTGAAGATGGCGAGGTGCAGCGTCGGCACGAAGATCGGGAGTACGACGGCGGCGACCGTCGCGACCCCACCCATCGCCATGGCGTTGGTGCGTGCCGTGCCGGTGCGGACGCCGAACCCGGTCGGGTCGTCGGCCTCCCCGGTGATCGCCCGACCCCACTGGGAGAACCGCTCGTCCTCACGCAGGAACAGCATGAACAGGAAGCCGGCCGCGCACACGCAGAAGATCCACCACGAGATGTTGCTGTCCCACACGGTGACGGGGAGGCTGTAGAGCATCAGCAGGACCAGCCCGCTGAGCGGCACCCGGCCCAGCGCCCCGGCCAGCAGGTCGACCAGTATGAATGCGATCGCGCCGGAGAGGATGATCAGCGGCGCGACGCTCGGCACGGTGGTTGGGATCGGGGCGGCGTACTGGTCGGCCGACGCGAACGCCTGCGAGAACGCGTGCAGGGTGTCGTGGATCGCCTTGCGGGTCGGGAACGGCGCGCCCGAGCCGGGACCGCCGTACTTGCCGAGTAGTACGACGCCAACCACCAGCAGCTGCGCCACCGGCACCAGGAAGACCGGCACCCGCAGCCAGCGCAGGACCGCGCCGAACGGGCCGAGAGTGAGCCCGAACATCAGGAGTACGCCGAGGTAGGCGCCCGAGTCTTCCGCGAACCCTCCCCAGGGCAGCAGGGTGGCCCAAGTGGTCAGCCCGGCGACGACCGCGAAGGCGGCGCCGTGCCGCAGTGAGAGCCGCGGGCGGCTCATCGCTCGGCTCCGCCCACGACGGGCTGGGTGAAGGTCTCGGCGTGCACGTTCGACAGCGACAGATTGGAGGAGACCCGGCCGAGCTCCTGCCAGACCGCGGACAGCCGGTCCTGGGGCGACAGGCTGACGGCCCGCCAACCCTGACCGGCCAGCCAGCCCACCTCGCGGTGTGTGGCCGATGATCCGGGGCTGGCCCACCGGTCGACGTTGAGTGCGACGGCCAGCGCGGAGCCGGCGTGCATCTGCATCCGCCGCAGCACCGGGTGGTCCTGCTCGATGATCGAGCCCAAGATGGCGACGGTGAGGCCCGAGCGGCCCGCCTCGGCGAGCCAGGAGGTCTCGATCGTGGGCTGGTGGGCGGTCTCGAGGACGGCAAGGGACTCGAGCAACGGACCGGTGTTCATCGTGAGCGAGCGGTCGTGCCAAGCCGTACCGGGGTCCTCGCCGCGGGCGGTGACCAGCCGGACGGTGAAGCCGCGCTGGCTGAGGTGGAGCGCGATGGAGGCGGCGGCCGACACCGCGGCCTCGAGTGAGGAGGCGACGCCGTGGCCTCGGTGGGCGATCAGCCGGTTGTCGATGAAGACCGTCGCGCGCGACTGCCAGGGCTGCTCCTCTCGGCGCACCATCAGCTCGCCGATGCGGGCGCTGCTGCGCCAGTGCACCCGTCGCAGGTCGTCGCCCTGGCGATACTCGCGTACCGTGACGTCTTCGGCCGAGCCGCTCGCGAATGCGCGCGGCCGATTGTCGCCCGAGCCGCTGAGGGCGCCGTTGAGCGGGATCAGGGGCAGCTGGACGGTCCGCGGCGTGACGATCAGCGGCACCGTGGTGGTGAACGACCGACCGAGCTCGACCAGTCCGAAGGGGTCGTTGACCCGGACCGTCATCGGCCCGACCTCGAACCGGCCGCGCACGTCGGAACGCACCTGGTAGGCGACGTGCCGCCGCCAGCCGTGCGCGATTCCCTCGAGCACGAACCGCGGCCGGTTGCCGAGCACGTAGGGAAGGTGCTCCTCCAGCAGGAGTACGCCGGTCGGCGCGCGACCCTCGTTGACCAGCTGCAGCTCGACCCGGGCCGGTTGCCCGGCCTCGACGAGCTGCGGGTTGATCGTGCGGGTCAGCGAGAAGCGGTAGCGGGCCCGTCCGATCACGAACGCCGCCACCAGCGGCAGCGCCACCACGAGTAGGCCGACGCGCGTCAGCGCCGGCTGGCCCAACAGGATCGCGCACAGGGTGGCCGAGATGCCGGCCGCGACGAACGCGCGGCCCCGGACCGTGAGTCCGCTCAGTCCAGTCCTCATGGCCTTTGTCCCGTCAGCGATGCGAGTCCGGCACGGGTACCGAGGCGACCACGTGGTCGAGGATGGTGGTGGCGGTCCGGCCGCCCATAGCGGCTTCGACGCCGGGCAGCAGGCGGTGCGCGAGCACCGGCCGCGCCAGCGTGTGTACGTCGTCCGGCAGCACGTAGTCGCGCCCGGCCACCGCGGCCACCGCCTTCGACGCCCGGACCAGGTGGAGCGTCGCGCGGGGGGAGGCGCCGAGCATCAGGTCGCCGCTGCGGCGAGTGGCGGTGGTCAGCGCGACGGCGTACCGCTGGACGGCGTCGGAGACGTGCACCTGGTTGACGATGCCGACCAGCTTGCGGATCTCGGCCGCATCGGTCACCGGCTCGAGGTCTTCCAGCGGGTTGGTGCCGCCGGTATGGGAGTTGAGCATCGCGATCTCGGCCGCCTCGACCGGGTAGCCCATCGACACCCGGGCCATGAAGCGGTCGCGCTGGGCCTCGGGGAGGGCGTAGGTGCCTTCCATCTCGATGGGGTTCTGGGTCGCGATGACCATGAACGGCGAGTCGAGGTGGTAGGTCTGGTTGTCGACCGTGACCTGCCGCTCCTCCATGCACTCCAGCAGCGCGGACTGGGTCTTGGGCGAGGCGCGGTTGATCTCGTCGCCGACCACGATGTTGGCGAACACGCCGCCGGGCCGGAACTCGAACTCACGGGTGTCCTGGTTGAAGACCGACACGCCGGTGACGTCCGACGGAAGCAGGTCCGGGGTGAACTGGATCCGGCGTACCGAACAGTCGATGGAGCGGGCCAGTGCCTTGCTGAGCATGGTCTTGCCGACGCCCGGCACGTCCTCGATCAGCAGGTGACCCTCCGCGAGCATCACGACGATCGACGTGGTGATCACGTCGGTCTTGCCCTCGATCACCCGCGCGATGTTGGTGCGGACCTTGGTGGTGATCCGCGCCAAGGTGTCGAGATCCGCCCCCTGTGACGTCATCTCTGCCACATCCTGCCCCCTCTGTCGCCAAGGTGCACCTCGCCGTGCGCCTGTGTCCAAGTCAACCGTATTCGTGCCGGCAAGTGGCCGGCCGATTCTCCGGCAGACGCCCCGCCCGCTCCACTCTCCTCCACCCGCCCTGTCCAGGGGCGCCAACACCGAGGTGACAGGTGGGCCGGCGGGTCCTCCCTGCACCCGTGACCTGCACGAACGCCCATTGTGCTGGCTCGTTCCACGGTTGCCCAGAGCCGCCGGTCACAACCCGGTTTCAATCCGCAGTGGGGAGCGGGGGCCTCCAATGTGGTTGACCGTGGATGAAAGTGGGGTATCGTGGAGTGCAGTGGAGGAAGAGTGGGTGGAGGTGGTCTCCGATGTTCATGGGGACCTACACGCCCAAGCTCGATGACAAGGGGCGGCTGTTCCTCCCGGCGAAGTTCCGGGACGACCTGGCAGAGGGGCTCGTAGTGACACGGGGGCAGGAGCGGTGTCTGACCATCTGGTCGAACGCCGACTTCACCAGCCTCCGCACTCGGCTCAGCGAGGCGTCGCAGACGAACAAGGCCATCCGCAGCTACGTGCGGATGTTGTTCTCGGCGGCGTCGCAGGAGGTCCCGGACAAGCAGGGCCGGATCACCATCCCGCCGGTCCTGAGGGAGTACGCGTCGCTGCGCAAGGACGTGATGGTCATCGGCTCGATGGATCGCATCGAGATCTGGGACCCGCAGGCGTGGCAGCAGTACTCCGAGGAGCAGGAGCAGCAGTTCGCCGAGCTGAGCGACGAGATCTTCCCGGGCATCTGACCCGGGTCGGGACAGCACGACCGAGCAGCACAACAGAAGAACCGACGAACGGAATCGCAGGACGAGGTCTCGAGCCCGCTCCGCGGCCCGCCATCTGGGGCAACTTCCCCGGCACCAGAGGGCACTTTCCCCGGCAGGGGAGCGGGCAGGGGCCTGGCCTTGCGAATCCGTCGGACAGATGAGCAGTTCACCGACGTAACACCAGTGGGGTCGAGAAGATGAGGTTCACACCGTTTGCGCCGCGCCTGGCGCCACCCGTACGCCGGGTGCGCCACCAGGCCCGCGACGTACTCGCGGTGATGGCGTTCTCGGCCGCGGCCTCAGTGGTAGTGACGGGACTGATCCTTCTCGGCGTGGAATCCGGTCGGGGCTGAGTCGGATGGCCACCCCCAGCCACGTCCCGGTGCTGCTCGACCGGGTCGTCGCACTACTGTCGCCTGCGCTCACCCATCCGGGTTCGGTGCTCATCGACGCGACCCTGGGCCTCGGCGGCCACACCGAGGCCGTGCTGCTGGCCTGTCCCGAGGCGAGGGTCGTCGGCATCGACCGCGACCCCCACGCCCAGGAGCTGGCCGGCGCGCGGCTCGCCGCCTTCGATGACCGGTTCACCGGCGTCCCGGCCGTGTACGACGAGATCCCCGACGTGCTCGACGAGCTCGGCCTGGTCCGGGTCGACGCCGTGCTGTTCGACCTCGGCGTCTCCTCCATGCAGCTCGACGTGCGCGAGCGCGGTTTCGCGTACGCCGAGGACGCGCCCCTCGACATGCGGATGAACGACACCGAGGGCAAGACCGCGGCCGACGTACTCAACCACTACCCGGTGGGGGAGCTGACCCGGATCCTGCGCGACTACGGCGAGGAGAAGTTCGCGGGCCGGATCGCGCGGGCCATCGTGGCCGCCCGCGAGGTCGAGCCGTTCACCCGGTCCGGCCGCCTGGTCCAGCTGCTGTACGACGTGATCCCGGCGCCGGCGCGGCGTACGGGGGGACACCCCGCGAAGCGGACCTTCCAGGCGCTGCGGATCGAGGTCAACGACGAGCTCGAGGTGCTCCGCCGGGCGATCCCGGCGGCGCTCGACGCGGTCGGGGTCGGCGGTCGCGTGGTGGTCGAGTCCTACCACTCGCTCGAGGACCGGATCGTCAAGCAGGCGTTCACGAAGGTGACCAGCTCCGACGTACCGGTGGACCTGCCCTTCGTGCCCGCCGGCCACGAGCCGGCCTTCCGCCAGGTCACCCGGGGCGCTGAGAAGGCCAACACCCAGGAGATCGAAGCCAACCCGCGCGCGGCGAGCGTCCGCCTGCGTGCCGTCGAACGAGTCCGTCCCGAGACAGGAGCCCTGTGATGAGCAGCCCAGCCCCCCAGTTCCGGAGTCGGATGCCCCGCATCGCCGAGGCCGCGGTCGAGCGGGTCCGGCTGACCGTCGTACCCCGGACCCGCTCGCACGCGCCGCGGGTGCCGTTCGTGACCCTCGTGACGCTGGTGCTGCTCGGTGGCGTGGTCGGCCTGCTGCTGTTCAACACCTCGATGCAGCAGGCGTCGTTCGCGAGCACCGAGCTGGAGGAGCAGGCCACCAACCTGGACGCCCGTGAGCAGACCCTGCAGATGGAGCTCGACGGGCTCCGCGACCCGCAGCGGGTGGCCCAGCGGGCGCACCAGCTGGGCATGGTCCAGCCGGGCCCGCCGGCGTTCTTGGTGCTCGGCTCGGGCAAGGTGCTCGGCGACCCGACCCCGGCGACCGGCGATGAGCGGCTGCACATCGCGCCGTACGCCGCCGACAAGCCGACCTCGCTCGACCCGACGCCGACCGTGGTGGAGGTGGCGCCCCCGACCCACACCGGCAACGACCAGAAGCCCACTCACAACACGAGGACGGGTTCGGCGAAACACCACGATCCAGCGGGTAGTAATGGTCGCTAAGGGCCTGAATAAACGTGTAACCAACGACCGCAGTGCCAACGAGCCGAACGGGGGAGTCCGGTGAGTTCAGATCAGCAGCGAGTCCCTCCTAGGCGGAGCGGGCGCAACCGGCGCAACCGGCGCAACGGGCGCGGCCGGCCCGCCGCCCGCCAGCAGCGCGACGCCAACCGCGGTTCGGCGATGCTGCGGCTGCGGTTCGGCTTCGTGTCGATCGCGATGGTGGTCTCGGTGTTCGGCGCCCGGCTGGTGCAGCTACAGGCCCTCGACCCGCACGCGTACGCCGCCGCAGCCGCCCAGGAGGGGCTGGTCGAGGCGGTGCTGCCCGCCCGCCGAGGCACGATCCTCGACCGCAACGGTCAGCCGCTGGCCGCATCGGTGGACGGGCTGATGGTCGTCGCGGACCCGCAGATGACCCGCGACCAGGCTCCGGAGATCGCGAAGTTCCTGACCAACCGGCTCGACATCGACTACTTCGACACCCGGGATGCGCTGAGCCGGGAGGACACCCGGTTCGCCTACATCGCCCGTCGGGTTCCGGCCACGCTCGCCGACGAGGTGGTCGACGAGGCGACCGAGCTCGGCTACCAGGGCCTGGCCACCCGGCCCGACCAGGTCCGGGACTACCCGGCCCACGACGTGGGCGCCAACCTGGTCGGCTACATGGGCGGGGTCGGGCAGCCGCTCGGTGGCCTCGAGCTGACCTTCGACAAGCAGCTCGCCGGCCACGACGGCTCCGAGCGCTACGAGGTCGGCGGCGGCAACCGGATCCCGCTGGGAGAGAACGTCACCGTCGAGCCGCGGAACGGCACGGACCTGCGCACCACGATCGACCGCGACCTGCAGTGGTACGTCCAGAAGGTGCTCGCGCAGACCGTGGAGGACGCGAACGCCGACTCCGGCATGGCCGTGGTCATGGACACCCGCACCGGCGAGCTGCTCGCCGACGCCGACTACCCGACGTACGACGCCGACGACGCGCTCGAGTCTGCCGAGGAGGACCGGGGTGCCCCGTCGCTGAGCAGCCCCTACGAGCCCGGGTCGGTCGAGAAGGCCTTGACGATGGCCGCGCTGATCGACCGGGGCAAGGCCTCGCCGACACAGCGGATGTCGGTGCCGCCCGAGGTCACCGTGATGGGCGAGACCATCCACGACTACTTCGTGCACCCGCGGCTGCGGCTGACGCTGACCGGCGTACTCGCGAAGTCGTCGAACATCGGCACGGTGCTCGCCAGCCGCAAGATCGGCCCCGGCGTACTCAAGCGCTATCTGGAGGCCTTCGGGCTCGGTACCAAGACCGGCATCGGCGTCCGGGGGGAGAGCGCGGGACTGATGCCCGAGGGCACCTGGAACCCGCTCAGCCGGGCCACGATCGCCTTCGGTCAGGGCATCTCCGTCAACGCCGTACAGATGGCGGCGGCGATCAACACGATCGCCAACGGGGGTGTGTACGTCGCCCCCAGCCTGATCCAAGGGTCGGCCACCACCGACGGCGACGACGTCGTCGGCACCGACTCCGCGACCACCCACCGCGTGGTCAGCGAGAAGGCCGCCCACGACGTCGCCAGGATGATGGAGCGGGTGCTCGACCCCGACGAGGGCGTGGCCCCGCTGGCCGCCATCGATGGTTACCGGGTCGCCGGCAAGACCGGTACGGCGCAGGTCGTCGACAGCGACTGCGGCTGCTACCAGGAGGGCGTCTACAACGTGTCGTTCGCCGGCTTCGCGCCCGCCGACGACCCGAGGTTCACCGTGTACGTCGTCATCCGGCACCCGCGCAACGGTGGCGGCGGTGGCTCGACCGCGGGCCCGGCGTTCCAGAAGATCATGAGCCGGGCGCTCGCTCGCTACCGCATACAGCCGACGGGCACCGCGCCGTCGAAGCTGCCGATCCTGTGGTGATGTCGGCCACCACCGTCCAAGGGTGTGTCACCCAAGGGATAACCTCACCGGCATGGTGATCGCATGGTGACGGCCCGGTGACTGGCCCGCTGACCGGTGTGGTGACCCGCGCGTGACCGAGGACGAGCTCATCGCGACCCGGCCCGAGCACCCGGGAGCCACCCCGCTGTCCGTCCTGGCGGAGTGGCTGGGTGCCGACGCCCCGGACCTGTCCGGCGGCGACCCGGCCGTCACCGGGGTCTCGCTCAGTACCCAGCGGATCCGGCCCGGCGACCTGTACGCCGCGCTGAGTGGCTCTCGCGCGCACGGGGCGGCGTACTCCTCGGCGGCGGCCGCGGCGGGTGCGGTCGGCGTACTCACCGACGCGGCGGGCGCCGACCAGGCCCGCGCCAGCGGACTCCCGGTCCTCGTGGTCGACTCACCGCGCGCGGTGCTCGGCGCCCTCGCCGCCAAGGTGTACGGCGATCCCGCCGCCGACCTGCGGCTGATCGGCGTCACCGGCACCCAGGGCAAGACCACGACCACCCGACTGCTCGAGGGCGGGCTGGAGGGCGCCGGGATCCGGGCCGGCGTGATCGGTACCGTCGGCACCCGGATGGCCGGTCGTGACCTCAAGACCGCGCTGACCACGCCCGAGGCGCCCGACCTGCACGGGCTGTTCGCCCGGATGCGCGAGGAGGGCGTCGCCGCCTGCGCGATGGAGGTCTCCAGCCACGCGCTGGTGCTGGGCCGGGTCGACGGGGTGGTCTTCGACTTGGCCGCCTTCCTCAACCTCGGCCGCGACCACCTCGACTTCCACGCCGACCTCGAGGACTACTACCAGGCCAAGGCGTCGCTCTTCACTCCCGCGCGGGCGCGCGCGGCGCTGGTCAACCTCGACGACGAGCACGGTCGGCGGCTCGCGCGCGAGGCCGGCATCCCGGTGCGCACCTTCGCGATCCACGACCCGTCCGGCGACTGGCGCGCGACCGACCTGGTGCTGGCCGCGGACGGCTCGAGCTTCACCGTCGTCGGCCCCGGCGTCGAGATCGAGGCGCACTGCCCGCTGGCCGGGGAGTTCAACGTGTCGAACAAGGCGGGGGAGTGCCGGGCCGCCTCGAGAAGGTCGACGTCGGCCAGGACTTCGTGGTCGTTGTCGACTACGCGCACAAGCCGGACGCCGTCGAGGCCACCCTGGCGACGCTGCGCCCGCTCACCAGCGGGCGGCTGGTCATCGTGCTCGGTGCGGGTGGTGACCGGGACCCCGGCAAGCGGCCGTTGATGGGGGAGATCGCGGCCCGGCTGGCCGACGTGCTCATCGTGACCGACGACAACCCGCGCACCGAAGAGCCGGCGGCGATCCGGGCCGCCGTACTCGCGGGGGCGCGGGGGCCGGCCGAGGTGCGGGAAATCGGCGACCGCCGGACCGCCATCCGCGAGGCGATGCTGATGGCCAAGGCGGGAGACATCGTGGTGGTGGCCGGCAAGGGCCACGAGACCGGACAGGAGATCGCCGGCGTGGTCCATCCCTTCGACGACAGAGAGGTCGTCCGCGACGTCGCGCGCGAGGAGCTGCCCCGATGATCCCGATGACCCTCGCCGAGATCGCCGAGGTCACCGGCGGCACGGTCGACGGCGACCCGACGGTCGTGGTCACCGCGCCGGCCTCGCTGGACAGCCGGGCCGTGCCCGCCGGCGGGCTCTTCGTCGCCGTGGCCGGCGAGCACGTCGACGGCCACGAGTACGCCGGTTCCGCGGTCGCCGCGGGTGCCGCGGCCGTGCTCGGGTCGCGACCGGTCGGCGTACCCGCGGTGCTGGTCGACGACCCGGCGGTCGCGCTGGGCCGGCT
>WNGB01020021.1_pt1 | contig 12569 bp, 18 predicted proteins | sample 5400681 | NCBI WGS metagenome assembly WNGB01 (sample SAMN13153367, study PRJNA577476) | soil metagenome | isolation source: 115 cm soil or saprolite under grassland replicate 2 | place: USA:California | collected 2016-06-15 | reverse complement strand
TCGCTTCACGTCGGCGCTGTCACGGGCACTACGCCCACGCTCGACGTGAAGATTCAGGAGAGCGATACGAGCGGTGGGACGTACACGGACATATCCGGCGCGACCTTCGCGCAAGTTACCGCCAGCAATAAATGGCTCTCCATCAACTTCAAACGCTCGAAGCGGTTTTGCCGCGCTGTGGCGACGATCGCCGGCACGACGCCGAGCTTTACCCTGGCCGTTGTCCTGTTCGGTCAGAAGAAGGCTAACTGATGCGAATTGTTTTCCTGAAAGACCTGCATGCGTCCCATCTCGGCTTCGACCCCGGGATGGGATTGCTCTATCCGGCCGGCGCCATTGTTGATGACTGCCTGCCGCACGTTGAAGAGAAACTTCTTCGCGAAGGCTTCGCAATTCCTGAAAAGGATTGGCAGCAGCAGCAAGCAGGCAAGGCAAAGCAGCATCCGCCCGATAACAAGCGGGGCAGGGGAGCGCGTGAGGATAAGGCGAAGTAACCGATGTGGCCACTGTCACGATTTTTATTTACAGGGTCGGCGGAGATATCCCTAGTTGTCCGGTCTGCTCCGTCTGGGAAGGCGAGGAGTCTCCTCATCGCTCAGACCTCCCCGCGATTCCTAACCCTGCCTGCCTCGCTGGCGCGCATAACTGCAATTGCTATGTCGTCGAAGTCGCCAAGGAAGATGAAAACGGCGGCGGCGGCGGCGACGGAGATGACGGCGACGACGGCGATGACGGCGATCATGACGTCAGCATATCAGGCAGTTGGGGGAGCGGTGGGGGGGGCGGCTCAGACGGCTACGGCTCCGGGTCGGGCGACGTCTCTATATCTTGGTGGGGTGTTTGGGACTGGTATGAGCTTTAATAAGGCTCAGGCAGTCGAAATCGGCCCCCGGGCTCCTCGTCGCGCCCTTCACATAGGTCTTCCCTCTCATCACGATGGAATCGTCGCCGACGTGGGTAACGAGATTTGGAATCTGCGCCCCATAGGCTTTGATGTTGAGCCGGAAGAAAAAGCCTCGCAGCATCGAATCGCTTCCGTTTAGCCCGCGAATCCGCTGTGGCTGGGCCGTGAAATCGAAGGCGAGCAGTTTTTCTACCGTCTCGCGCCGGGTTACGAAGCATTGAGTGTAAAGAAATCTCCTGACGGGGAGTGGCGCGATAAGGCGTGCCTTTTGCCACTCCTCCCCGATTCTCGGATCGAAGAAGCTCACGAGCGGCCAGGCATCAGGGATTTCCACCCTCCGCGCGTACTCGACCAGGTTCCGGCAGGGAATTATGTCGTCTTCGCAGTAGAGCAGCCTTTCGGCGCCCGACTCGATGAAGGCCTCGAAGACGGCTCGCATCTGCAGGCGAGATCCGCGGCGCTCACGAGCCGGGTGAGACTGCAGTTTCCAACCTGGCGGGATTTCGGGAAGGTATGCGTCGGCTGTGACGAGCGGAATCGTTTCGCTCGATAGTTGCTTCTGAAGGGCGGCGAGCGTGGCGGGTAGATAGTTGGCGTCTGTCAGGCGCGGCGCTGTAATGACGCTGACCATGATTTTCATTGGGTAATTATATGAGTTGGACCTATACGCCGGGCAATGTCGGTACTGTCGATCGCGATTGGATTCGCCTTCAGGTCGGCGACACCGATACGAGCGATCAGTTGTTGAGTAACGAAGAGCTCGACGGAATTCTTACGCGCGAGGCCCGGCGCGACCTGGCGGCCGTGCGCGCCGCGGAGGAGATTGCGGCCAAGTTCTCCCGCTTCGGCTCTCAGGAAGTCTCGCGCGCCTATGCCACGCTTGCCGATCGGCTCAACGCGTACCTTCAGATCAGTTCCGGGACGTGGAGCTATTCAGGCAATCCGAACACTACTACCCGCGACAAGGTTCGCTTCTTCATCGGCGACACGGACCCCGGCCGGCAATGGCTCAACAACGCCGAGATCGATGAGGCCCTCGTGGTCGAGCCCCGAATCGAGTTCGCTGCCGCGATCTGCGTTGAGGCGATGGTCGGGAAGATGAAGCCCCGGGGCGCCGGAGATACGACGCGCGGCGACATCGCAATGATCGACCGTCTGATGCAGCTTGCCGAGAAACTGCGGATGCGAGGCCGAGTGGCTACCGGAACCTGGACTTACTCAGGCAACCCGGCCTCGTCGCCCCGCAATATGGTCCGCTTCTTGATCGGCGACATTGAGCAGGGAGATCAGCAAATCAACGACGCCGAGATTGACGCGATCCTTGCCGTCGAGGGCCGGCCGCACTTCGCGGCTGCGACCTGTGCGCGAACTCTTTCGATCAACTACGCGCTGCACCGCAAGGCCGAAAAGGCTCAATATTACGGCGCCCTCGCTGCGCAGCTTGAACTTCACAAAGAGATTCATGCCGGCGCCTGGACTTACTCCGGCGACCCGAACGCTTCGGCCCTGGATAAAGTTCGCTTCCTCGTCGGCGACGTCAACCCGGACAGCAAGCTGCTCAACAACGCCGAGATCACGGAGGCTTTGCAGGATGAACCGCGGCCGCATTTCGCCGCCGCTCGCTGCGCTGAGGCTCTCGCCGCGCGCTTCGCTACGCAAATTGACGCCGGCGCGCAATCCGTCAGGTCGTCGCGTTATCTCGAGCTCGCGAAGCGACTGAAAGATCAAGCCGAGTTGGTACAGACCGGGGCATGGACCTATAACGCGGCTGACACTGAGACCGCTCGCAATTGGGTGCGCTTGCGGATCGGAGACGCGGATTTGAACCGTCAGCTTTTGAATGACGCCGAGCTTGATTCCTTCATTGCGCTCGGTACTAATAGGGCTGCCGCTGCTGCTGCTGCTGCAAAATCCCTTGCCGCTCGATACGGATCGATGGGAGATGAAAAACGATCGAAGCATTTCGCCGATCTATCGGCCGATCTTTACGCCGAAGGGGGGCCGGATTACTTATGATGAGATATTGGGATACTTGTTCGGCCATGCTTTTCGACGACTCCGAGTGGCTTTCGGCCTGGCTCCGGTGGGGCAGGGGACCCGTGCGCGATCAGATGCAAGGCTTTGTTGTCGGCGATACGAAAGAGCTCAATGTCTTTCCGGAGATTCCATTCCTCCGCTCAGGCGTTACCCGGGTGATCACGAAGGCGTGGCTCACGATCAAGAGTCCGGAGGCGGCAAATGATCCGGCTGAGAATGCGGCATGGGGGTCTTCAGGCGGCATGCAGACGATTACTGCAACGCTTGTGGCCGGCCGGGGTGTGATCCTGAATCCTGCCGAGGCGAGCCCGGAATTACGCTTCGATATTACGGCCGCGAATAGCGCGCTTCTCTCTCCGCACAAAATCTACCATTGCTCGATCCAGGTGAAGATGGATGACGGCGCATTGTACGAAGTCGAGCGCTTCACCTTCGAGACTGAGCGGCAGATCACGACTGCGACGACCTGATTATGGCTGGTGAATTTTCCAGGGAGAACTTTATACGCTTCCGTATCGGCAGTGCGGTAATGTTAGATATAACGCCTGCCTGGCTGCGGGTTCTCTCTCCCTTCGGGGCCGCGCCTCAGATACTCGATCCGACTGGGCAAGGGCTGGTCGGCGTTTCGGCTGAAATCCGATATAGGGGCCCTATTAATGTCATTCCCGGCGACATCCTGAAGGCCGGCCTCCAGGCGGCGCCCGCCCACGGCCGTATATTCATTGTCCGCCAGGTACAGCGTGAATCTGACGCGAACCTGTTTCAATGCGCTGAAATCGCCGCTCCCATTCCGGACGAATTCGACGACGAACGCGAGCTCATCTGGACTCAGCTCGGCGGCAACGTTTTCTTTACTACCAACGAAATATTTGGCGGTTCGATGCAGACAAGCCTCCCCGCGGGAACTAAGCCGATCCTCGAACACGCGCTGATTCAACTTATTTCCGGCGATTTCGATATCTGGACTCGATTGAGGACTGACGCTGGCGGCGCCGCGGTCCGCAACGCCCTTATTGGATTGCAGATCCCCAGTACACTGACCGGCATCTTTATTGGATTCAGAGATAATGGCGCGAGTAGCGAGCCTGTGCGCTATGACGTCCTGACCGGCACGCCGAGTTTCGTTACGACGACTTCCACCGGCCCGGTGGCTTCCTCCGCGACTTACTATTATGTCCGCTTGCGGCGCCGCGGTAGATTTTTCCGCACCTTTTTTAAGACCAGCCCGGGTGAGCCTGTCGCTGAATCCGATTGGACTCAACTTCATCCCAGCGGTTCTTTCTTTTTCTCCAGCTCGGACAATACTAGGCTCGGCCTTTTCGGATTTACGAATAATTCGGCGGCGGGCATCGCGCGATGGGATTTCATCAGGCATTGGATTCCGGATTCTCCTACAGATTCTGTTATGTTTAACAACGTCCCGATCTGCATTCATCGAAACCTCACCACGGTCGGCAACGTCGGCGCGGGCATAGATAGCCTGCACAGTTTTCCGCTTCCGGCAAATTCTCTAGCGCTGGACGGTGACTGGGTCAGGTTCACTTATAGTGGGACTTTTGCCGCCAATGACAACGACAAAAGAATTCGTATCAGTATTGACGGTCAGTTATTGGAGGATTTTGGGCTCACTGACATCGACGCGGGAGTGTGGCGGGTAGTCGGGGAATATATGAGGGTGTCAGCGACGACTGTTCGCGCAAGCTCTCTGGCTATGTATGGTGAGCCATTAGTGGCCGATGAGGCCGTTATTGCTGGCACTCCCGACATTATCTTCCTGCCTCGTAATACTTTGCTGACTGTGGCCAACCTTAACTCAAACCCTGTTACTTTACTCGTGGAGGCAGAGGCTACGGCGAACGATGACGTGACCCAGAATAAGAGCATTATCGAACTCTGCCGGCAGTGATCGAACGTGAACTATCAACCCTGGCTTGAATTTGTGGCTGTTCTTGCCGGCTCCGTCTTCGGCGCCTACCTGGCGGTGCGAGTTACGCTCGCCCGGATGGATGAGCAGATCAAGGCGCAGGGCGATATGATTAAAGATCACGGCAAACGCATCGAGCGCCTGGAGGACGTCCACTTCAGGGGGGACTAGGGAAACTTTTCGATTGCGGGGCGGGCAAGTTGCGTATATATTGATCGCATCACACAGTCTTTACTTCTTCAAGTTGAGACCTCCATGTAGTTGATTGGTTCCATAGGCAAAGGCCCTTCGGGATGTTGAGCGCGACCGAAGGGCTTTTCGCTTTTCTCGCCTTTTACCTGACTTTGTATCAATGGAGTTCTGGCGGGCCCGCCGCCGCGCCGTGTTTGCGAGGGAGCCCGCAAGCCTTAGGGAAGGCGGATATAATAACTGTATCGATATGGTTCGCGTCTGATAAGGAATCTTACGTAATAAAAAGGGAAGCCGCCAGTAACTCGAAAGCTATTGGCGGCTTCTTTTGTGGCCTTGCGGCCTTTTTGCGTCTGCCTCAGTTGGGCTGCAAAAAATCTTGCGGTCGTGTGACCTGATCGAAGACTAACACACTTGCTATTGCGCCACAAGGAAAACGTCCCACGCCCATCTTCCTACCTGGGCTCCGCGCGAATCCCTCACCTTAGCCCTATACCTGAACTGATTGCCGTTTTCGTCTGTGCGCTTCGACTCCTTGTAGTCCAGATCGAGGACCGCAATCCCGAGATCCGCGAGTGTGTGAAGCTCATTGGGTTCGGAAATCCCATTGTGATTTGAGTCTTGCCACAGCCTCAAGCGTGAGAAGATGGAATCCCTGTTGTCTATCTGGCCATCTCCATTGTCATGCTCGGCCAGGGCAAGAAAGCCGTTTCTCGATTTCCCTTGCGGCGGATCATTTTGTGGTGTGGCGCTCCCGAATAATTCGGCGCCGTTGTCTATGCGCCCATTTCCGTCTTGATCGAGCCCGAGCCATGCATCATCCGAATTGGTGGAAGTCCATGAAAGACGCTCTGGTGTACCGTCATTGTTGAGATCAAAATTGACGCCGTTTTTGGCGTTCGTAAGATCGAAGCCGTCGCCGTTTATATCAATGATGATCGGCGTGCTCGGGTCGCAACCCTCCTCGTTGTAATCCGGGACGTTATTGCAATTTCTATCTTCCGCGACGCAGTAGAGGTATGCGCCGGGATGGAAATTGATATTACTGTCGTTGCAGTCGCCGCCGCCGCAACACGTGTCCCCATACCCGTCGCCGTCGCCGTCCCACAAGGAGTTGCAGGCTGAAACCAGGCAAGTCTCCTGACGATCATCTATATCTTGACATCCCCCTGCTTGTCCGTCGCATTGTGGCACGACCCAGAATATGCGCTTTGTCCCGCATGCCGGTGAGGTTAATATCTGGGTACGTGATAAAGTGCCCTGGCCGCCAGGGCAGCTACAAGTATACTGACTCACGTTTGTGACTGTGACGCAGACTCCGTAAAACATCGCCTTGTTTGCGCCGGCGTGGACGCCCGGCGCTTTTGAGATGAGGGCGGCGCCTGCGGCGATTATCAGAAGCAATAGTATTTTTGTCTTCACGTCCTTCTCCTGGTTTGGTTGATGAATGATGGTTGCTGCTTACCTGATGGGAAGCCAATTATTGGGGTTATTCTGGTCTCGCTTATATAGGTCTCCCCCGTTCCACATTAAGTCGTCGTCGAAGATCGCCGTCTCGAGAAAAAGACGAACCTCGCTTACTTTGTCGAATGACCTGGTTTTCAAGAACGATCGCAGCTTGTCGTGTTGATCGCCGGTCAAGGTTATTTCCACTTCCTCCCCCGGCTTCAGAATTTTGTCATAGCTCCGGTCGCCCGAGTCTTTGGGCCTGCGGCCGAAGATCAGTGCGCCGGTCATCATCGGCCCCGTGGCCTCTGTCTCGGGGAATTGTAGATCCAGCCTGAAATAAACGACGTTCTTGTCTGACGTGTTTTTAAAGGTAACTGCCAGGTCTTTCATCCAATCGTCGTCGCCTTCAAAATCTTCTTGACTCTCGGAGCCCGGGCGCAGCTCCAGAGCGCGGCCTGCGGCCTTTACCTTGTCGAAGCTGAGGGGCATTTTTCGATGCTCATACTTCGTGATGGTTTTCTGGCGCGAGAGCCACAAAAGCGCCGCGGCCTTCCGCGGGCTCGACACGAAAAAGAGGCAGACCGAAAGCGCGATCAGAATGGCGCCATTCGCTGCGAGCTTTCTAAAACCCTGTCTTGACATTAGTAACCTCCTTGAATTTATAACCGGGCCATTACCTCAAGCTCCTTTTCCGGGGGGAGCTTTCCCCGCCAGGAACTTGTTATAACTCCGTCCTTGTTGACCAGTAGAAGTGTCGGCGTGCCCTGAACTCCGAGCGAGTCGGGGCGTGCCTGCCTGACGTCATCGACGGCTATTCCAAGATCGCCGAGGTATTTCCTTCCGGCCTCTATTGATTGAGGCAGGACGGCGATTAAGCGTGTGCTTCCCTTTCGCGCATTCGTCATAGCTTTGTAAAAGGACGCGCTCTCCGTGCAAAAGTGACATCCTGTCGAGAGCACGAGCACGAGCGTTTGATCGCCCTTCTTCCAATCCACGTCTGGCAAGGTGATTGCCTTTCCGGTTAACCCGGCGTCGGCGGTCTGGCCGGCAGCGGGCTTGTTGTTGACCGCGGCGCCCTTCGATTGGGAGCCGGTGAGAAGATGGTTTTTGACTAAGACCGCGCCGATCAGGGCGGCGACGATGATTATAGCAATCTGTGATGCGAGTTCAATTTTTTGGGCTACTTTGTTCATGCCACCTCCGCGAGTTGTTCAGCCGCCGCGGCCAGCACGCCCACGACCGGCGATAATAAGTCTTCGATCTTCTTGCCGATCTCTGCGACCTCGGGATCAGTCCCCCGAAGCTGTAAGGTTCTGACCCAATGAAGCGCCTCTAGAATCTTGTCCGGCACATCTGCGACATCTAGGGCGCCCGCCCGTTGCCTGCTGCTGCTGCTGCTTTCTTCTGAACCTGAGAAGTTTAAAACTGATGATTCCCCGCTGGACATCTCTTTTCTCCTTCAGTAATTCGTTGAGCGCGAGCGGCCCGATATAGGCCGCAACGAGTCTGACCCGGCCTCCACACGCTGAGCATTTTACTCGCTGTAAGACCTGATAGCCTACGACTTTTCGACGGCCGATCTTCGCCATTCCCGATGGTTTTGATAGCTCATAGCCTTGCGGATAGGGCGGCTTCGATCTCGGGTGTTTCCAGCCACTTAACGCGCTTTTGCCAGTACTGGCAATTCCCTGCTTTGCCAGTACTGGCATTTTGGCCTTTTCCAGTTTTTTGCCAGTACTGGCAAACCGTGTGATCTCGACCACATTGCCAGTACTGGCAGAGCCCCCCGCCTCTACCAGCGGGGGCGGTCTTTTCCCGTCGCGAGCGAGCCATTTCCTCCGCCTGGTCTCCGGCTACTTTGAGCGCGTGGCGTTCGAGACGCTGCTCATCGCTGAACAATTGGATTGCGCCGACCGCCAACATCACGACCACGACGACGCCATCAAAAGCCCAGTCGACCCAGTTCTGCTGGAAGGGGTGAAGGGGAATTCCCCGCGCTAGCATGCGCTCCGTGAAGAGATTGCACAGGATGGCTGCCACGAGGAGGAAGAGGAATCCCCATGCGATTCCCCGCTGCATTTTGTTCGTGAATATCTTGCGGATTCCGTGATAGGCGAAGGCAAGGCCTCCCTCGATCAGGCCGAGGCCGAGTATCACCTTCCCTACTGTGATGATGAACGCATCGTCGAGTGAGCCGAGGTACATCATTTTGCCTGTGGCTATGCCGCTCAGGAGGGCTGAGACTACGAGGATTGCGCGCCCGGCGTTTGCGTTCGCCCGGACGCTCTTCAGAAGATTCTGATTGAATTGCATTTTGTCTCCTTATCTGGAGACGTGGGCATGACTTGACTCCCCTTCCCCGCTGGATGAGGATTTCCGCGCCGTCGGAAGACGGTCGCTCGAAACCGTGCCTTAGTCTCTCGGTTGATGGTGAAGCTCCGGCCTCTCGGTGATCAGAGTGGCCTCCTGCGGTGGTTGCTAAACGCATTCAATCGGCGGCCTCGGGATTTCGATCTCGATCGGACGCCATAAATGTAAAACATTCGGATGACAGTTCACATAGACCGACTTCGGCGGATGATATTCAACGACGCAAGCCTCTTCACTCCAAAAGACGCTTTTGACATATGCCATCTCTTCCCAATTTGGGGTTAAGACCCTGTTGCCCTGCCTTATCGAAACGCTCACGTGCTCCCAGCCGAGCGAGTTGCTGGCTATCGCAATAATTGACCGATTGCCGATCTTCGGCGGCAAATGAAACGCGCCGAAATCTGGGCAGTTGGCCGCGTTCTGTTTGTAAGGCAATCTCGGGTCCTGCACTCTGAATTGTTCGGGAACTCTCCACATCTTCGCCTCCTTACCTGTCAATCGCCGCTTCGACGGGTGAGAGCAATTCAAGCTCTGCTGCAACGTCTGGCGCGCCTCGCGAAAAGGTGTTACATCCGCAGCCTTTCTTTTTGCAAAAAGTTCCCTCCCTGTGATCGGCATATTTGTGCTTACACCAGCACAGAATGCGAGGATCCGGGCGCAGCAGCGCGCCCTCCTTCACGGCGCCTGGGCCTGCCTGCTGCTGCTTCCAGGCTCGAACCTGCTCATCCTTCAGCTTCGAGAGTTCGATCTTGCGCGCGTGGCTTGACCAATTGCGCTTATAGTGGGCTCTCGCATAGGCCTCATAATCCTCGAAGCGGAGTGCGTTCGACTTTGGGCATTCCTTTGTATGCGCGCCGTCAATCCGCCCGCACTCTGAGCAGCGGGGGGCGGTGAAGTCATCTTGTAATGGCGTCCCTTCGCCCAAAATGTAATGCTCGCAGTCGGGCAGATGGCCGCCCTTCGTATCGCAGTCGGGGCAGTGGTAGTACTGGCACTTCGCGCAGACGCCGCATTGCCCGTCCGCGTCGTCGCCTACGTGATAGTCGCGCTGATGACCACAGGAGCATGGCGCCGTGTAATATTTGTTTAGCTCTTCCACGCTCAGCGCCGCGCGCCATTTGGCCTGATAGTCGCCTTCGCTCTTTTGATCGCCGGAGAATTCCCCGGTTCGATTTCTGCGCCACGTCGCAACGGCCTCCCTATGAAGGCGCTCGCGCTCTTCCTCGCTGCTCTGCCGCCATCGCTCGGTCTCATCTCGCTCCTCAGCTCGCGCGTCTTCTTTGGCTGGCCTGAAGTCCTTGCAGTCGCACATTATTGCCTGGCAATTGCAGGGCTCATCTTCGTTAACGTGCCTCCGCCTGTTATGTCCACAGACGCATTTTTCTTCGAAGAATTCCGCGCCTGTCTCCTCCGGATCTGCTGCCTGCTGCTGCTGCTCCTCGATCAATTCAAATGCTTTTTCCTTGAGCTCACGGGCTCGTCTGTCGCGCTGTGAGAATGTCCCGATCGGCTCTTCTTCATCGTCCTCGTCTTTGGTCTTCACTTTCACATTCTCTTGATTGCTCAATTGAATATTCAGGCCGTTGTAACTGTAAAAAGTGCGCCCCTTGTTTTTCATCACTTGAATGAGCGCGCTCTTGGCCTCCGCTTCCAGCTTCGCGAGCGCGCAGCGTTGATCTCTGGCTTCTCGATAAAGCTCCGCCGCCTGCTCGATCTCCGGCACGTCGCGCGCTTCGCAGCCCGGCAGCGGCTCCTGATTGGCTTTCTTTCCCATTATTTCCTCCGTTTCCGATGTTGATTGGCCTGCGGGCACGTCGAAAAGTGACTTGCATACGGCCCGAGTAACTGAAGGCGCGTTCCGTCTCCGATATAGAGCGTCTTTAAAACCTTGAAACCTGAGTTGAGCGGCGCGGCGCTGCCGGCTTGAGTCTTCGCCCAAATGATCGGCTGTCCGCAGGTCTTACACTTCTTCGGATGGGCGAGCTCCTCGGCGTCTACCGGAAAAATCCACATCAAGCGCCCCCTTTCTGCGAGGGGATGGCTCTTTCTTCGATCGAGGCGCAGGCCAGATCAATCGCTTTGCCATGATCCAGGCCTTTAACGCGCCGGTTATACCAGACCATCGCCCCGAATCGCATGCTGAACCACAAGCTGCGGCGCCATAGTTTGAGCGCGCGCCAGGTGTAGCGCAGGATCGCGCGAGGCCTCGGCGCGAATACTTCGAGGACTAAATACGCCTCCGCCTCGATCAGATACCGCCCGCGCTCGCCCAATTTATCCGCGAAGACCGCGAGGCGCGTGGCGCGTGTGATTAGTAGATTGTTTTTCTCTTCGGCGGTTAGATGTTCTTGCATTGTTGACCTCCATTTCAGGCGGCGCCGTTCCCCGGTCTGCAATTCGGGCAGGGTCTCGCGCCGCGGCTTTGGTTTGTTTCGTTGGTTACTATCTCCCAGCCCGTCCCCGAGCAGGCCGCGCAGTATTCGCCTGCCTGAGTGCGGCGCGGCTCCGCTTTTTGCAGCAGCCATCTGTCAATCGCGGCGTCCTCTTCGCCTGATCTCCACAGGCGCCGGGCCAGGCCTCCGGGGTTTCTGATGTGCGGCTTGGTTTCTATAACGAACTGCTCGACGTCGGCGAACGAGTAAACTGAAAGATGGCCTTCATTAAAATCATTTGCAGCAGCAGCAGCAGGCAAAGCAGGCAAAATCGCCTCTGCTCTGCTCTGCCTCTGCTCTGCTGCTGCCTCTGAATCTGCCTCTGCTTCTGTCTCTGAATCTGCCTCTGCTCTGCTCTGCTCTGCGCGATTCCGTTCCGAGTCGGTTTCGAATCGCTGGCGATTCCGTTCCGAGTCGCCGCGATGCTCCGGCGATTCGCTGGCGATGCTCCGGCGATTCGGGGCGACGTCGGGGCGACAATAAATGCAGTCGTCCGCAAGAATCCCGCGACTCACGTGCCATCGCACGTGATTGCCCACGGCGCCCTTTTCTGAAGGCGGCGGCGGCGCATCCGTTTCGTATTGCCTGCCTGCCCAGTTGTGGGGCGTGATCTGGCCGTCCCCGTAGTCGTCGAGGAGGCCGCGCGCCTTCAGGGTATCGATCAGTTCCGACGCCTCAGCGTCGGAGGTCCGCAATCGAAAAGCTATGTCCTCGATCGTGGGCAATATTCCGTCATTCTCTTTGGCGAGGCAAAGCAGATTGACCCACCCCTTGAAGTGCTCGGGCGCCAGGCGTTGAACTTTGGGATCGTTGAGGATTCCCGTGTAGAGCCGAAGCCAGTAATTCATTATGACTTCAAAAAAAAGCGGGACGGGCGTGGCGGATGAAGAGTGATAGATATGCCCTCTCACCCGTCCCGGTAAAGCTAAGTTAGATGAGCCGCTCGACGCTTGCCGTATCGCCCGCGGCCGGGCGTTCGACCTTGCGGTCAAAATCAAACTGGCGGGGGCCAGACGAGATCACGGATTGACAATCCGTGACCGCGAGCGCTCGCAATCTGGCGCCCCAAAAATTGAAAAAGGTCAGGCCCCGCAATTTCAATCGGCCGGGGCGAACGTGGGATCACCCCGGCCTCACTCGCGCCCGCAATAAGTCCGGAGGAACCCCGGGCGCGAGTAATTGAAGATCTATCCACTCGTGGTCGGCTTCTCGGCGGCCTGCTTTTTCTCTTCGACGATGTTGCGCACGACGGCGGGCACGGAAT
>WNGB01021447.1_pt1 | contig 12570 bp, 15 predicted proteins | sample 5400681 | NCBI WGS metagenome assembly WNGB01 (sample SAMN13153367, study PRJNA577476) | soil metagenome | isolation source: 115 cm soil or saprolite under grassland replicate 2 | place: USA:California | collected 2016-06-15 | reverse complement strand
CGGCGTGTCCCGGGCCGCCGGGCCTCGCAGAACTCACGCTGGACCTCGAAGGTCGAGCGAGCAGGGCGATGGCCCGACGGTCACCGGTGCGCCCGAATCCTTGTCGGATCGAGCGAGACCATGGTGGACCAATGAGCGAGCGGCGTGAACCCGTCGAGGTGACCATCACGGTCACGCCACTGGGCGAGGGCAAGAACAAGACCCTCAGCGGCACCCCGGACACGATCTACCTCACCGCGACCCGGGGCGCCCAGTGGCTGCAACGGGTCATCGTCCAGATCCGACCCGATCGGGTCATCGTCGCGGTTGCCCCGACCGACCCGCACACCCCGATCAACAAGGTGACGGTACGGCCGGACGGCTGCGCGACCTTCACCACCTGAGCGCGGGGTCACCGGCACGGCCCCACGACCGGGCCGGGTGAAACCCCTTGCACCTCAGGTAGTCCGCCATCTGCGGGCACCGCTACGAGCGACCGCCCTGGGTAGCCCCGGGTGACCGGCCGGCCACACCAAACCCACGCGAGCGTGGTGTGGCCCGCCGGGTCACACCACGCTCGCCCTCACTTGGAGGAACACGACCGTGGACACACCCGAAGACACCACCATCACCAACCCGGGCGACGGCTCCACCGGCGCCGCCACCGCACAGCCGTGGATGCAGCTGCCGCTACGCGCGTTCCTGACCGGGCAGCCGGTCCTGCCGGTCGCGGTGACCCTGTCGGCCAGCGGCGTCGACGCGGTACTCCTGGGCCGAGTCGGTAGCGCCACCGTGGAGGTGCTGCGCGAGGGCCGTATCGTCCGCGAGGCCGACACGATGCTCGCGGCTCCGGTCACCGACCCGGCCCGGCAGGTCGAGCTGCTGCGCGGCGCCCTCCTCGCCGACGTCGCCGCCCGGCAGGCCCTCGCCGAAACGGTGCAGCAGCGCGGTACCGAGTTGAACCAGCTGCGCGCCAGCCAGGCCGGCACCCTCGACAGGATCCGCGACTACGTGATCGAGCAGTACCGCGAGGACGAGTTCAGCCGCGACGTGCTCGACGCGTTCCTGAGCCGCTTCGACTTGGACCCGTACCGGCCGAGGGTCAAGGTCACCTACACCATCACCGGCAGCTTCGAGGTCGAGGGCGACGACCCCGACGACGTCGAGAACAACGTCGAGCAGAACCTGCGCGTCGACAGCGACGACGTCGACGGCGCCGTCGAGTACAGCGACAACTTCGACGTCACGGTGAGCAGCGTCGAACCCGTCGATGACTGACCGCCCCGCGCGACCCGCCGCGCGGCGCTCGGCCAAGGGCCGCAACCCATCCAGTCCAGGTGAAGGGAGTACGAGGGTGAGTCCCTACGCCCACCGCTACGCCTACCTGCCCGCCGATCCCCGGTGGGCGCGGGTATGGCCGCAGATCCTCGAGGACGCCCGCACCATCGTGGAGCAGGTCCGCCGGACCGGTGTGGTGATCGCCGGCCCGGACGGGCTGCGCCGCCCGATCTTCGACCCCGGTTTCGGGGTGGAGTTCAACGGCGACGCGACCACCGACCTGGCCGGTGACACGTTCACCGTGATGGCCCCGACGTTCATCCATTCGACCGTGACCGCCCAGGCGATCTGCCGCACCGGCGCCAAGCCGTACGACCTGGCGGTCGCGGCGCTGCTGCTGCGCTGCGCGCAGCTCGTCCCGGACGTCTTCGCCCTGGACAGCGACGGAGGCTGGGACACCCAGTGGCTCACCGGCCACCACCCGGTACCCGCCGGCGTTCTCGCCTCGCCGCGCAACCTGGTCGGGATGCTGTTCGAGCCCTACCCGGACACCAGCCCGTTCACCGACATCACCGCGTTCTTGAGCCGCCACCGCTGAACCCGGCGGACACCGACCGGGGGTCGCGCTGGCCCGGTCCGATCACATCGGCGTGACGTCCTGACCTCACCGCCACCGTTTCCGTAAGTCCACCCGATTTTCCCGGGGACGCTTCGCCGTCTGGCGCCACCCCGGGTCACGGGGTGGACCATGCCCAGCGCACGGCGGGCTCCCCGGGAAACCACCACGGTTTTCCGAGGAGGAACAAGACCCATGACCAGATCCACCACGACCACCGGCCGCCCCCGCACACCCGCCACCACCGCGGGCCAGCGTGCGATCGGTACGCCGGAATCCCGGCCGGCTGATCGAGCCGAGCGGGTCGCCGCCCTGCAAGAGCAGATCGTCACCGCCACCGCGGCGCTCGTCGACGCCGGCGCCTGGCAGCGGATGCTCGCCGTCGCGGCCCGCTTCCACACCTACTCCCTGGGCAACCAGCTCCTCATCGCGCTACAAGATCCGGACGCGACCAGGGTCGCCGGGTACGAGGCGTGGAAAGCGTTGGGGCGCCAGGTACGCAAGGGTGAGCGCGGCATCGCGATCCTCGCCCCGATGACCTTCACCCGTCGCACCACCACCGACGCCACCGGCGCAGACGGGCACGCGAACACCGCGGCCGACAGCGGTTCAGTGCAAGGCGATGAGGCCACGGTGCAGACGTTCACCCGGTTCAAGGTCGTGCACGTCTTCGACATCGACCAGACCGCCGGACAACCGCTGCCCGGGTTGGCCGACCGGCTCACCGGTACCGGCGATCACCCGCTGTGGGACGGCCTGGCCCGGCTGGTCGCGGCCCGCGGCTACACCCTGACCCGCACCACCACCGGGCCGGACGGCTACACCCAACCGGCCAGCCGCACCGTCGGGATACGGGCAGACGTCAGTGACATGCACGCGGTCATGGTGCTCGGCCACGAGCTGGGCCACATCTGGTGCGGCCACACCGACACCGACTTCGACTACCTCGCCCACCGCGGCAGCGCCGAAGTCGAGGCCCAGTCGGTCGCCTGGATCATCGCCGCCGCCCACGGCCTGGACGCGAGCGCCTACACCAGCGACTACCTGATCGGCTGGAGCCACGGCGACACCGACACCCTGCGCGGCACCGCCGCCACGGTCACCACGGCCGCGCGGGAGATCCTCACCGCCCTCGACACCAACACCGGCAGCGCCGTGGATGGCGGCGGTACCAGGCCGGTCGGCACGGGGGTGGCGGTGCCGTGACCTACGCGTGGGTAATCACCCAGGGCCTGGACAACCCCTACGACGACCCGTACCTGTCCGCGCTGCCCAGTCGCGTCGGGGTTTCGGGCCCGTCGAGCGCCACCGCCGAGGACATCGCGCGCGCGTTGAACACCGGGGCGTTCTTTCGGCTGCTCGACGACGACCGTCACCCGTACTACATCGGCCGGTGCTGGTCCACGGAAGGGCCGGACAGTCAGGACATGTTCGGGCCGCTTCCCGACTACGGCGGGCCTGCCGACACCCCAGTTTCATCCGTCCACGTCATCTGCATCCCCTGCCGGGGAACCCGCTGCGCCCCACCGCGCGCCCCGGCAACGGGGCCACACGTGGGCTTGCGGGTTCCCCGGGTCGCAGGGGTGCGACCCACACGAGAGGGAAAACCCGTGCCATCCAACGATTCCACCGAACTCTGGTTCCCGGTAACGGACCTGCTGCCGCTGGTCGAGCAGTGCCTGAGCGCGCCCGGCCACACCGCCGACGCGCAACACGGTGACCTACCGGCGCTGCACCTGACCGCGCAGGGCGACGCGTTGTTCTACCTGGCCACCAACGCGGTCCCGGCGCTGCTGGTTGACGCGTTCGACCCCACCAGCCGGCAGCGGGTGTACGCCCTCGGCTACGGCCACGGGGCTGGCAGTCTCACCCACCCCGCCGACGCCGACCGGTACCGGCCGGCGACACAGCTGGCGTCGATCCCGCTCGTCAGCGGGGGTGGCCGGTTCGGGAACCTGGCCGACCGGTTGCGTCTCGCCGCCGGGATCGGCTGCGACTGGTTCGTCCTGGCCCTGCACCCCGACGGTCGTCTCGATGTCTCGGTGCGTCCGACGCCGCGCCCCTCGCCGGCCGCCCGGCGGCGGCACGCGCGGCTGGAACTGGCCGGGCTGCCCGGTCGCTGGCCCGGACAGTTCGTCACCAACGCCGCCCACGATGGGTGGCTGCTGGCACGCTTCACCTGCGAGGTCGGGCAGCAGATCGCGACCGCGGTCGCCGACCTCGCCGCCACCGCCGTGGTGCCGCATCCGCTGACCACGGTCGAACTCGCCGACACCCCGACCGCGCAGCGGTCCGCGACCGCGCCCGCCGGTGTGGTCGGCGTGGACCCGGAGGGGTTCTACCGGGTGGGCGTCGGGTGGCCGTGGGTCAGCCTGGATCTGCTGCCCAACGGGCTGCTCGTGCCCTACACCGGCCCCATCCGCTCCGGTATCGACCCCGCCCAGGGGCAGTACGCGTTCACCGGGATGGGACACCTGATGTGGCTCGACGACAACCAGAACCTGGTACTGCGCCCCGCCGGCGATGACAGTGCTGGCAGCTACGCGCGGTCGAACACGCCCTGCCCAACGCCGCCGCCGGGCCGACGGCGTTCACCGGGTTGGCCGCCGCTTTCACCGCGCAGGAGGTGGAGGCGCTGATCATCACGGCCGCCGACGTCGCGGTCGGCGGCGCAGTGGAGGGCCTCAGCAGCCGCCAGCTGCAACTTGCGCACCGCGCCTACGCCCTGCTGCTGGCCGACGCCGACGAGGAAGCCGGCCGGTCATGACGGGGCCGCACCGCAGCCAGCCGCCCGTGCCGACGCACCTGGCCTGGCGACCCACCGTCGGCGGCCTGGGGGTACCGGTGATCACTCCACGCACCGCCGATGGCCGGTACCTGTTCGGGAAACTGGGTGACCTGACCCAACAGCGGTGCCTGCGCCGCTACCGGTGCGGGGTGTGTGGAAACCTGTTGCCTGACAAGGCGGTGCTGTTCGCCCGGCCCACGGACCTGTTCTGGCAGTGCACCTCGGAGCCGGCCGTGTGCCCGCCCTGCGCCGCCTACAGCGCCCGAGCATGCCCCATGCTGGGGGGCCGTCAGGCCCATTACCGGGCCAGCGAACACCCCGCCCTGGCCGGCATCCCCATCCCAACCGGTGAGGAACTGCGGCTCGGCGCGCCCGCCGACCGGTGGTACGCGGTCTGGATCCGCGGCTACACCATTGTGGACCATCCCGCGAAGCCCGGCACTCTCGCCGCGTCCTGGGCCACCATTACGCCGCTGCGCGTCCGCCCTGTCCCGATCACCGGGTGACTGGTGATCGCCGGGGTCAGACCACCAGACGGTGGGTCGGCCTGGCGGGTCTGGCCACTCACACCACCGTGCTGCGGCGTCTGCTTCTAGGGCGCCTCGGCGTGGGGCATCAGTTTCTACGAGAGGACACCATGAGCGAGATCGTCAATGAGGTGGACCACGGTACCCGGATAGTCGCCGGGGTCGAGGCCGGCGTGACCCAGCTGGTGTGGAGCGACGCCGGCACGTCCTACGAGGTCCACCGGGTGGACACCGGCGTGGATCTGATCGAAGCGGAATGCTTGCACCAGATGCCCACCGACGAGCAGATCGCCGCGCTGCTGCCACCACCGGCGAAATGGTTCGCCTGCCCCGGCTGCGGCACGGTGTTCAACGACGGTGAGGGCGACCTGTACGTCGACCACGTGCGTTACTGCGACCTGGTCGACGGCGCCGGCAACCCATTGCCCGCCCAGCAGTAACCCCTCCACCACGCAACCAGGGACTGGTTCCTGCAGGCCCTGATCACCCTTACCCGTTTCGGGGAAGCCTGGCCGGCCGCGCGCCGTCTTTCCCCGGCAATCCCGGGGTGGCGTGCGGTTCGGCCAGGGGGTTCCCGGGCGAGCTGCCCATGGAGGCAACCTGTGTACGACACGAAAGCACTCACCATCGACCCCGACGCGGTACGCGCGTGGCTGCACCGGCCCAGCGCTGAGGATCCCGACTTCAGCCATGCCGAACAGCTCGGCGTGGACGCGGACCTGACCGGCCCCGGCCGCGGGGGTTTCCTGCGCGATGTCCGCGACGTCCTGGCCGCCGACCCGGACGGGGTACACCGCCGCACCGATGTCACTCGGGTGCAGCTGTGGCTGATCCCCGACGGCGACGTCCTGGACCACGGGGCGGTAATCACCGTCGACCTGGCCAACGGGATCCGCTTGGCCGGCCTGCACCAGGACGTCAAAGACTTCGCCGAGCGCGGCCAGCGCGGCCAGGCCGCGGTCGGGACCGCGCTGGAGCACATCGCCGCGCAGGTGTGCCTGCTGGTCGACCGGTACCAGGCCGAGACCGCAGACCACAGCGGGTCGCCGGCCAGCACTTCGGCGACCGCAACGCGGCGGAGGTTCAGCGAGGAGGCGGTCCAGAGCGCGGCCAACCAGGCCGCCGATGACATCCTCGACACCCTCGACGCCGACGACGCGGGGCTGCGCGATGCGTTGAACCTGGTCGTCAACGCGACCCTCGGCTACCTGACCGGCCAGGCGCAGGACCTGGTCGAGGTCGTGGAGCTGGGCTACGACGCCACCTACGACGAGGTCTTGTCCTGGATCCGGGAGGTGGCGTGATGAGCTGGCTGGACCGGCTGGACCCGAAGCGCCGGCACGCCATCACGAACGTGCTCGACGGCGAGCGCGGCACCCGGTACCTGCGCTACGCCGGTGGTGACCGGGGCTTCGCCGGGTGGCTGCTGGTCGCCGATGCCCTGTGCCTGCGCCGGGTCGGGGTGTCCATCTTCGACCTGGCGGACTGGTGCTGGCGCGACGCCTACGACAGCGGCGGGCCACCCGGTGCGGCGGTACGGGAGGCGCTGCGCGCCGACGACACCTACGCGCTCCTGCCCTCGCAGGGCACCGTCTGACCCCGACCTCTCAGCACGACCCGGCCGACCCGTAGCTGCCCGCTGCACAGCAGCGAGCCCCGGTTCGGTGCGGTAACTGATCCGCCCCGGTCGGCCCGGCTGACGGGGCGGCGTTACGTCCTCGCGTCGAGCGTGGGCGTGCAGTTCGTCGAGGTTGTCGCCGACGCGCTCGGCGATCGACCCGGCTGGGGCTGGCGGGCCGCCAGACCCCAGTAATCACCCAGTGTTTTGACCCTTCCCGGGTAGCTGTACCGGCCGCGTGCCGCCACCCCCGGGAAGCCGGGGTGCAGTGTGCGCGCGGCCCGGTACGGCGGCCCGGGCAACCCGAAAGGGAGGACCACCAATGTTCCAGATTGAGCCGTCCCCGTTGATCGAGTCCGTGCTCGGCGCCGTCGCCGTCAAGGCGGGTGCCGCGCAGGGCATGCGGATGGTGATGGCGCGGGAGGCCGAGTTCCGCAGCCGGCTGGCCGCGCAGCTGACCGGTGTCGCGCTGGACCCGGCCGGCCGTCAGGTCGCCGACGCAGTGTTGGACGCCTACTGGTCGGACCAGCCGCGCCGCCAGGACCTGCTGCGCGAGGCCGGCCCCGGCCGTGAGGTCATCATCGGTGGCGGGTTCCACGCCGCCGTGTACGCGGCAACCCGGGTCCGGGCCGGATTCCCGAAGCCCCTCGTGGTGGACCGCAGCACCCGGGTCGGCGGCACGTTCGCGATGACCGGCTGGCCGACGTTCTTCCTCAACTCCCGCAACCGCGCCGGCGGGGCCGGGCTGGCCGGGGACCAGGGGGCGGCCCTGAACTACCTGCCCGGCGCGCCGATCCAGGCTGCGAACGTGTCCATGACCGAGTACCAGACCAACACCGACATGGCGTTCGTCATCCGCCTGGCATTGGCGCAGTACGCCGACGTGGTCACCGACGCCGAGGTGCTGTCCGTGATCCGCGACGGCTCATCGGTGGAGATCGACGTCGCTGACCGTGGGGTGCTGCGCGCGGGGCGGGTCATCGACGCCCGCGGCCTGGGCGACCCCGCCGACCTGGAACTGGCCAATGGCACCACCATTGCGACGTTCCCGCAGTTCTTGGCACGGATGGCCAGCCCCTGGCCGCTGCGGGGGGTGCGGCGGGCCGCGGTCATCGGGGGCGGCGACTCCGGCAAGTGCGCGGTCGAGTCGTTCCTGGGCATCGCGCCGCAGCCGCTGATGGCCACCGCCGCCCTGGACCGGGTCGAGCGCGTCGACTGGTACGCCACCGACCTGCCCGACACCTGCGAGCAGTGGCAGCCGCAGATCCGCGGCCGGTACCAGGCCACCGGCCGGTACCTGCGCCCGGACCGCTTCGGGGTGCGGCGCCTTTCCGTGGTGGGCCGGCGGGTCCAGCCCGTGGCTGTGCCCGGTGCCGTCCTCATCGACGGCCGCACCTACGACCTCGTCGTCGTGTGCACCGGAACCCGGGAGACCGACATCGACGGGCTCGACTTCGGGTCGTTCGGCGAGTACGAGGTCGCCGGCGGCGGGGACCCGGTGGCCCGGCAGCACTACACGCTGCCCGCGTTCCGCGTCGGCCCGCACGCGCGGCTGCCGTTCACCCTGCGCGAGCGGGAAGACGGGATCGCGGACATCGGCGCCAACGCGGTGTCGATGTTCCGGACCGCGAGCAAGACCGCCGCGCTAGCGGCGACCCTGCCCGCGCCGACCCGCGACTGAACCACCACTCCATCCTGCCCAACCACCACCTGACCCCGTCGATTCGCTTGTGCCGGGCCGTGTCCGCCCCAGTCGCCGTCGGTCCGGTGCCGGTGGTGCGCGGGGCGGACCTGGCCCGGACCCGTCACCTGGAGGCAGTAGTGCCCGACATCCGGACCCTTCTCGACCTGTCCACCGCCCATCTGCCCGAGGAGATCTGCGATCGGCTCGGCGCCATACCGGGCGTGGTCGCCCACGAAACCGTTTACGGCTGGCTGATGTGGGTGCCCGACCATCCGGGCGACCCCGACGAGCACGGCGGGGCGCTGATCCCCGACGTGGTGGCGATCATCCAAGCCTTCGCCCGGGCTGCCGGCTGCGACTACGTCCTGTTCGGCGCCGACGCCGACCGCGTCGACGCCCTACCCACCTGGGACTGGTAACCCACCCAGCCCTCGGAAATTCTGTTGGAGGACAACGACATGACTACCGTGCACGAGTACGTGACGCTCAGCCCCGCGCAACGCGACCGCGTCTGCAGCGCCGTGCGCGACGTCGCGGTAGGCAGCAACGAGCGCTACGCCGACCTCCTCGCGGCCGAAGCGGTCCTCACCGCCCGGGCGGTGTACCCGGACACCCATCGGCTGGTGTTCCGCCTCGGCGAGGACATCACCGCCACCACCGCCACCCTCGTGGCCGCATACGACCTGGACGGAACACCGCTGTGGCGCGTCGACCCCGACGGGCAGTGCCGCGACGGGGAGTGGCGCGACGAGTCGCGGGTGAGCGACCTGCTCGCCGCGGCCGTCGACTGGTACGACGGCCACTTCCCGTTCACCGCCGCTCGTGAGGACACCGACGCTCGTGAGGACACCGACCTCGACGAGTACGAACTGCCCACCGTGGATCGCGCACCGCGGGCGCAGCCCGCGGCGGCCGGCCGGTGAGCCCGGTACCGATCCCGACCAACGTCGGGGACATGGGTTGGCCGGTCCAATCCGCGCGCTCCGCGTCCCGTCCAAGACCGAAGGCGGCCCGGCGCAGTTCGTGGTTGTCGTCGACTGCGGCGAAGGCACGCCGCGTCACCGGTTCGCGGTGCTGGCGGTGTATGTGTGGCCCGATCGGGTCGTGGCCGAGCAGGGCGTGTACGACCTGACCTTCGACCGGGCCCAGCAGATCATGCTGGAACGGGCCGGGCTCCTCCCGACGGTGCGGGTGGAGCTGGTCACGGTCCGGGACCCGGATGCGGCCAACGAGCACACTGTCTTCATCGACGGGCAGCGCCGCGACGTTACCGTCACCCGCACCGGGCTGCGCGACGCCGGTATGGCCGGGACCGGTGACACCGGTGTCGCGGCACGGACGCGGGTGGTCGTGTGTGACATCGACGCCGGGGACACCGGTGTCACCCCGGTCTGGGTGGCCGACATGCTCACCCGCGCCGGCACGCTGTCCCCGGCCGCCGCCGCGTGGGCGAGCGACGTCGTGACCGGCTACGCCGAGGACAACGCGATCCCCCTGCGGTAACCAGGGCCGCCACTGGGGTGCCTGGTTCCGCCGGCGTCAACAACCCCGGCCGCCACCCCCTCAGCGGCGCACGCGCGTCCACCAAACCATTCGCACTACCGGTCGTCGGGACCGACAGGCAGCTGCTGCCAGCCCCGGCGGGGCGGTACGCGGTGCCTGTCGGCTCCCGACCCGGTCAGACCTGTTGGGAGCAAACAACTATGCGATGCACCATCGCCGAAGCGCTGCGAGGCATGCGGCGCCTGCACGACGTCGACGCCGGCCGGCTGCGCGGCCAGACGGTCTACCTGTCCGGCTACACCGCCGACCAGCCCCCGCCGTGGGCCGAGCACCTCGCCGCGCTGATCGCCGCCGGCCGGGCCGGCACCGTCACCGCGGACACCCCGCGGTACTTCGTGTACTGCGACGACACGGTGGTCGCCTGGCTGACCGTGCACGCCCGGGTGATCGCCCCGCCCGACATGCCGCTGACCGCGAATCAGGCCAAGCACCAACGCCAGGCCGTCCAGGCGCTGTCGGACCTGGACCGGGGCACGTTGCGGGATCTCGCCGACGACCGCGACCGCTGGGAAGGCCGCCCCGAGGTCGCCGACGCCGAATACGACGCCGGTGAGGGGATGCTGCGCGTGGCACCCGCGCAGGATCCGACCCGCACCGCCTGGATCCCGATCGATCCGGACCCGCAGACCACCCGGGCGCGGATGCGGCCGGCGCTGCGGCTGCCCGCCGGCCAGGACATGATCGTCATCACCGCCTGGGGGTTCGGGCAGCACTGCGGCCTGGCACACCGCCTCGACCTGGAGCTGCTGTGCGCCATCCACGCCCTCGCGACGGCGCACGGGGTGGACGCCACCACGGTCGGGAACTGGATCGCCCACGAGGACGGCCTGGCCGGCCACGTCGACCCGGCCACCCTGCCCACCCTGTTCAACACGGCCTACGTGGGCCGGTACCCCGACCGGGACACCTACGCCCGAGCGCGGATGGACGAGCAGGGCTGGACCACGGCCCTCGCCGACCTGGGCATCGAGGCGTACTTCGACCACGCCGCCCACCAACGCGACGTGTTCCGGTACGAGGCCATCGCGATCGACCCGGGCGAGTACCACCGCCGCGGCCGCGGCATCCAGGTGTTCCACCGCAGGTCCGCCGGATAGCCGCTCACCAGTAGTGCGCGCCGGCCTCCAGACCATGGGGCACCGGCCCGCACCCCGGCCCCCGCCCGGGCACGTCCCGGACGTCGCCGCAGGTACACCGGGTGCGCCGGTGCCCGCCGTCCGCGCAGCAGCAATCGTCCACTGACACGCGGACCGGCGGCAGCTCATGCCCCCCCCCCGCCGGCACCGCGGCACCGAACCGTCCTCGACCCACTCCCGCACTAGGCGGTACCCGTAGCGCTGCACCCGGGGATCCGCGCGCGGCAAGCACCGCGGCGCGTAGCCGCGCCACGGTGTGCACCTCGATGACCTGCTCCCGGTCCCCGGTCGGCGAGTACATCCCCGACTGCCGGTCACGGTCACCCGCCACCACCACCGGAACCTCCACCACGTCGCTTCGCCGATCGAACACGTGTTCGACAAGATCGGGTGGGGTCCATGGTCCCGCGGGCGTCCGCCGATCCCTGACGTGCCAACACCATCCCGCACGGCGGGGTGGCGTTCGCCTTGTCCACCAACCGATTTGGAGGTTCATCCACCGATGACCACCCGTTCCCGCACCCGCCGGGGGTTGCCGTGACCGCCCGGCCCCGACGCACGCACCGCACCCGCCGCGCCACCAGCGAACTGGCGTACCGGGCGCCCCGCCCACCGCGGCTGGCGCCGGGCGAGCTGCGGGCCCTCGTGCTCGCACACCTGCAGACCTATCCCGAGCTGGAGTTCACCCCGCGGGACCTCGCGAGGGTGCTGGGCCGCTCCCACGGCGCGATCAGGGCCGTCTGCGCCCAGCTCGTCGACGAGGGCCTGGCCCGGCGCACCAGCTCCACGCCGGCCCGCTACCAGGCAGCCACGCCCTGACCCGCGCGGCCCGTACCCGCTTTTGGACGCCGGGCGATGCCCCGCGTCGCCTTTACCTCGAAACCTGCAAATGGAGTTCCACCGTGACCTTCCCGAACCCTGACCTGAACGTGTTGCCGGTACGCTCACCGGCCGACCTTCTGGCCCTCCTTCCGTACCTGATCGGTTATGTGCCGGTCGACAGCCTCGTGGCCGTTGGCCTGGAACAGGGACAGATCATCTTCGCCGGGCGCATCGACCTGCCCACCGATCCCGCCGATAGCGACGAGGGCGCGGGCCGGTACCAGGCCGCCGCGCGTGAAAGCGCGGCCACGCTCACCGCGACCGTCGTGCGGCAGAACCCGACCAGCGTGGTGCTGCTCGGCTACGGCACCCGCGAGCAGGTCACCCCGATGCTGGCGGTCGCCGCCGCCGTCTACACCACCGCCGGCGTGCCGGTGGGCCTCGCGCTGCGCGTCACCGACGGGCGGTTCTTCCACGACCACTGCACCAACTGCCCGCCGGAGGGCACCGCGTTCGACCCGACCAGCAGCCCGGCCGCCGCACACGCCGTCTACGCCGG
>WNGB01012813.1_pt1 | contig 12570 bp, 11 predicted proteins | sample 5400681 | NCBI WGS metagenome assembly WNGB01 (sample SAMN13153367, study PRJNA577476) | soil metagenome | isolation source: 115 cm soil or saprolite under grassland replicate 2 | place: USA:California | collected 2016-06-15 | reverse complement strand
GGTCGACCCGGGAGACGGAGTTGTCGTGCCAGTTGCCCACCCAGGCCGCCCCCGCCCCGAAGGCGACCCGGTGCGGCTCGGATGGCACCGGGATATCCGCCACGACCTTGCCGCTGGCCCGGTCGATGCGGGTCACCGTGCGGGCGTCATGGTTGGCCACCCACAGCGACCCGCCACCCACGGCCAGACTCTGCGGGCTGGCACCGGTTGTGACCGGCCGGCCCGCGACCCGATTGGTTTGCGGGTCGATCCGCGCCACGCCGTCGCCGCCGCCGCCGGAGTTGGTCACCCATACAGCCCCGGGTATGGCCGCGACGTCCAGGGGCGCCCGGCGGACCGTGATGGTCGCCACCCTGCGGCCGGTCGCCAGGTCGATGCGGGTCACGGCGTCGTCGTGTGGCGTGGCCAGGTCCCCGGGGGCGACGCTGGCAACCCACAGCGCCCCATCGCCCACAGCGATGGCCTCGGCGTCGGCCGGGAGGCGAACCGATCGCGGGTAAAGGCAGGCACGGTAGTGCCGGTGGGCGCAGGTGGCGGCTGGGTCGATCGCGGGCTGCTCCGGGTGTCGGCGCACGCGGCTGCGGCCAGTAGCACCGCGACGACCAGCGTCTTGTGCCAGCGTGGAGCGCGAAGCGGCGACAGCCGCAGATCGGCAGGGGTTGGCATGGCGAACTCCCGTCCAGGACTCCAGACTGAGCACCCTTTGTACATCCCAGGCACCCGGCCGGTTCCCTGGAGCGGAACGTCAGCGTGCGACCGCGGCGTCCCTGGACGTGGGCGCCGCAACCTGAGGCTACCGCGCGGCTGCGCCAGAGAAGCTGACCAGCTCGTTCGGCTCGGTCGTCGCCACCCAGGCTTCATCGCCTCTGGCCACGACGTCGCGCGGCCGGCCACGCGTGCGGTGGGAGCGCAGGATGCGGCCGCTACCAGCGTCGATCTCCAGCACGGTGTGCAGCTGTGGGTCCGCCAGGGAGCCGCCGACCGATGGGATTGCCCACAGGCGCCCGCCCGCCGACGCCAGCAGCTCGGTCGTGAAGCCAGTACCGATCGGCGGTCCCGAGATCCGGCCGGTGCGAGGGTCGATCCACACGATCGCGGACTGGTGATAGAGCGCCACCCACACAAAGCCCGACCCGAAGGCGACGCCGTGCGGGTCCGATGACAGCGTGATCCGGCGCGCCACCCGACCGCTGCGGGGGTCGACGCGGAGCAGCGTGTCGCGGTCGTGGCTCACGGCCCAGACCGCGCCAGCGCCCGCCGCCATGCCGACGATCTCGGTGTCCCCACGCCGCTTGGACCTGATCGTCCCTGAGCGCGCATCGATGCCGTAGACGAAGGTCGGTCCTTCGGCCAGGTTGGCCGCCCACAGCACGCCCCTGCTGAGCACCAGCGCCAGCCCGGGCAGCGGCACGCGTGCCGTCAGGCGGCGCGTCGCTACGTCGAAGCGATACAGCGTCAGCTCGCCCGCGACCCAGAGGCTGTGGCGATCAGCCACCAGCCCGCGCGGGCGGTCGGGACCGACGATGACACCAGGCTGCGGCGGAGGCGGCGTCACCTTCGCACGGCTCGGCAGCCGGACGACCGTTCCGAGCCACCGGCAGGCACGCACATCGGCGGCCTCCACACTGCGGGTCTGGTTGCTGACGATGAACAGGCGGCTTCCCACCAGCGCGAGGCGGTCGGGCGCGACCGGCAGGAGGATCTGCCGGCACCTGCCGTCAGCTGGCGGCCCGGCGGGAGCCGCACGCCCGCTTGGCGTCACCGGCGCACCTGCCAAGCGGGGGCGATCGCCTTATCCGGAGCCAATGGCGAGGACGGCGACCACGATGCCCGCACCAGCGAGCGCGAGCAGGCTCGCCCGCCTCATCCCCCGCCGCCCTCACGCCCGCGCCAGTACGCAACCGCCGCGACCGGCCGGCTGGCCAGCGCGCGCCCGTCCGCGCTCCACGCCGTAACGGTCCCGGGCGTCATCAGGTCGTGCCGGCGCCCGGTCGGGACCGCGTAGTCGAACCGCTGGCCGCGGAGCGGGACCGGCACCGTCGTGCCGTCCGGATACCGCAGCGTGAGGTGGTCGATACCGGCCAAGTGGAGCTCGCCGCGGACGCGCAGCACGCGCGTGAAGTCGCGTTCGGTGCTGACGGTGTCGATCTCGATCGGGTCGGGACGTTCCACCTTGGACGGCGGGGTGATCGCGTCGGTAGGGATCACCGCCTGCGCGAGGGGTTTGCCGTCGCCGTCGCGCGCGACCAGCAGCAGACCGTGCTCGTGGACGGCGGCCAGATGTTCCGGCGGGACATTGGCGACGTAGAACCCGCGCTCGCCGAGCTTCACCGAGTCGCTGCCGCCGTCGGGGTAGACCAGCTCGACCGAGTGTGCGCTCGCGCTGGTGACGCGGCCCGACACGGTCACCGGCGAGTCGGGCCGGATGGGGTCGCTGAACGGAACCGTTACCGAGATTGGTGTGCGCTGGGCCTGCTGTGCCGTCGAGCAGACGGCACAGCGGGGGCCAGCGGCCTGCGTGATCAGCTCGGCGCAGTAGCCCCCGCCCTTGAGCGGCGCGAAGTAGACGACCGAGCCGTTGGAGGCCGCCACGGCACGCGCGTGGGCGACGTCGGGGTTCAGCCGCAGGTCACGCGGCATGCCGCGGTCGACGTCATGCAGGTCCCGCCTGACCGCTGGCGGCGCCGGCGAGCCAAGGAGCTCTAAGCCCGCGGCCGCGGCCGAGCCGGCGGCCGCGAGGCTAGCGAGGACCACCGCCAGGCGCACGACCCCTCCACGCCCGCTGCGGTGGGCCGCAAGCCACTCACCGAGGGCGTCAGGTCGCAGCGGGCCGCGGCGAGGTCGAGCACGAGCATCGCTCGGAATCACTGCCATATACCCCCTGGAGCGGTAGATCGGCGGCGCCCAGCGCCTGTGGTCATCGCGACCGGGTTGCACGTTCTACACCGCGGCGCATGAAGCGGTTCCGCCAACACAGGGTCGACCCCAGTGCGTTGAGCAGATGGCCATGGCTCCGCTCGTTCCCGGCGGTGACGGGCGCACGCCTGGCTGCTACCGCGGCCCAATTCGCCCCGCAGGTGTGATCTTCGACCTTCCTACGGCAACAGAATCACGTGATGGACGGAGATCGGCCGATGACGCCGAACTGGTCGCGGCAGTCCTGGCCGGCGACCGCGAGGCGTTCAGCCCACTGCTGGCGCGCTGGCAGCCGAGCGTGCTCGGGCTGTGCCGGCGGCTGCTCGGCCCCGGCCCCCAGGCCGAGGACGTCGCCCAGGTAGCCGGCTTCGACCCCAACGACCCCAGCAGCGCCGGCTCCGGGACGAGCTGGAGCTGGAGCGGCTGCGCCGCCGCGTCGCCGAGCGCGCCGGCCCACCATCTCCCTCGCCGATCGCCCCCCGCCGCCGCTGGATGCACAGGTGCGGCAGCAGGTGGAGGACTGCCTGGAGCGCTTGCGCGCCGACCTTGGCGGGTGGCTGGCGCTGCTGACCCACGACAGCGGCACGCTGGTCGCCTGGGCCGGCCCGGGCGACCCGGCGGCCATGGCGCACTACTGCCAGGCGGGCGCCGCCCGCGACGCCGACCTGACTCACCTGCTGATGCGCGAGGTGTTCCCAGCCGACCAGGTCGAAGCGGTCGTGTTCCGCTCGGTCGGCCGGCTGTGGCGGTTCGAGGTCGGGATCGCCGGCGAGGAGTCCGAGCAGGACCGCCAGCGGTTCACCCAGCGCACGGACCTGGCCGTGCAGGAGCTCGAGAGGCTCCTCCAGGCAAGGAGCGATGCCATCCGGTCATCGGCACCGGGTGACCGCAGGGGTCCCACAGCAGGATGAGCCGGGCGGACCCGCCGACCACTGCGCCTGTGAGGACACCGGAGACCTGGGCGCTGTCCCCAACGGCTTGCACAGCCTGCCTGCTGGCCGAGACGCACACCCGCCAACACGCCTCCACAGCCGCGCCGAGCTGCGCGAGCGGTCCAGGTCGAGCCTGCCCTCGCCATCCAGCAGACGCCTGAACCGACTACCTGACCAGCCGCACCCCGGCCAACAGGACCGGAAGAACGTCCGAGCCGTGCTCGTGCCGTATCAGGCAGCGTTGCCCGGTCCGCGGCTACCTTCAGGCGTCGGTCATACCGCCTAGTCTGGTGGGGGACCTGTCCTGAGGTGATCGGAGGCTCGGCTGATCCTTCGACACGACCGCGCCGACGCGAACTGCTTTGTCGACGAAGCCGACTGGCCGTCGATCGTCGCCTTCGTTGACGGCGACAGCGCCGGCACGCTCATCCACCAGCGCTGGGTACTGACCGCAGCGCACGCCGCCACCCACCTCCCCCGCAACCAGCGGATCCGGATTGCCGGCCGCCACACCAAGATGACCGCGTCGTCGTCCACCCGGGCCGCCTGGCGACGCCACCCGAGCCGATCAACCTTGCCCTGGTCGAGCTGGACCCTCCGGCCGCTGGTGTGCCGGTCCTGGCGCTGTTTGAGGGCGACGAACTCGAAAGCGAGTTGCTGCTGCTTGGACGCGGCGAGTTCGGCAACGGCCGCGACGGGGTGCTCGGCGCCGACCACCGGCTGCCGTGCGTGACCAACCGCGTCGACAGTGTCGACGAGCACTGGCTGCGCATGCGGTTCGACCCGCCACCAGGCGGCACCGCATTGGAGGGCGTCGGTGGCGGTGGTGACAGCGGCGGACCGGCGCTGGTTCGTGCCGGCGGCAGCCTTCGCATTGCGGGCGTCACATCCTGGCAAGATCATGTTGGACCGCTGGGAACCTACGGCTGCGTCGAGCACTACGCGCGAGTCGCCACCCAAGTGGCGTGGATTCGTGCTGTCTGCCGGCGCTGATCGGTGCCGGCCTCTGTCGACAAGCAATCCTGAACAGGGCAACCCTTGCCCGCTGCAGCACTGATATGAAGCGGCCTTGTCAAGGCGACGGTTCCCCTGTGGATGGCATGGTGAGCCGCAGCGAGCCTTGCACGCTGAGGCGCATGAGTACGCGTATGGGTTGACTTCCCGCGCCGGTAGGGCCGGTCGGGCGGCTCGGGGTGTGGCACGACACGCCAGGACACAGTGGATTGGCTGGCCGCCGCACTGATAGTCGCGGGTTGGGACCGCATGTCGGCAAGACGCAGGAAGGTGCCCTGACTAGTTGCCGCTGTAGAACTGTTCGATCCTGCGGATGTCTTCCTCCAGCGGCGGAAGCCCGACCGCCTGGCGGCGCGCATCCACCTGCTCGGGATCTTCCAGCAGCGGCGGAGCGAACCTTCCGTCTTCCTGGCGGCAGATTGTCGTTCCGTACACTTGGACGTTCCGCTCCACCAACGAAACCCGGTCCACCAGAAACGCGACCTGCCACGGCTCGGCCTCCCCAGCCGCCGCGGCGTCTTCTAGCAGCCGCAGGCAGCGACGCAGCACGTCGGGGTCGGGCATGGTGTGCAGGGCCAGCATCCAGGCCGCCTCCGCGCCATCGTCGCCGACCAGGCTCTTGCCGGGCCATCCGTAGGTGTCGAGGATCTGGACCAGCCGCCGCCGGAGCCGACCCAGCAGCTCCAGCCGCTGACGCTGCACCTGGTCGCTGTCGGGGTCGTGCTCTGGTGGGCTGACGAAGCCGTGATCCTCCTCGACCAACGCCAGCAGCTCCTCCCTCAGATGCTCGAGCAGCTGCTCCGCGTTGGGCCGACCATCGGTCCCCGACAGGTCCCAGATGTCGACGGCATACTCGATCTGTGGCATGGCATCCTCCGCCAGCGTCATGCCATCTACGGTTACCGTCCCGGAGCGGTTCCGCCGGCAAGCCACTGCGCCGCCCACTCGTGCCTGTGCCGCTTCACGAGTTCGTCAGGCTGCCGCAGCTGCTTGGAACCGGGCGCTGGTGTAGTGCGGACATGGCAGTACCGCGCATGATTGACCGTCGGCTCTGCGGGCCTGGATGACGGCGGAACCTGGCGAGGGCGGGCGGTGTAACCGGGGAGCCATCCTCGCAACGGGGAGCAGCGATGGATCCACCGCCTTGGTACCCGGCGCTGGTACGCCGCCGCCGGGTCGAGCCTGGGCAGCGCGAACCTGGAAGCAGTTGGCTGCTGGGCTGCCTCCGGCTGACGGTCGTCGTGCTCCTTGCGGCGGCAACGGTCGGCTGCACGGGCCAACCACCAGCGACCACGTCCAGCGGCGAGCCCTCGCTTGGCATCCAGATCCCGGTGCCGCAGCCCTTCAGGGTGGCGGCGGGCGAGGGGTCGGCCTGGGTCCTCAGCCGCGGCCCGATGCCATGCTCGCCCGCTCAACCGTGCACCGTCTCACGCATCGACCCTGGCTCGAACCGGCTGGTCGGGACGCCGACCCGCCTGCCAGCCGACGGGTGGGACCTGGCCGTCGGCGCCGGCTCGGTGTGGGCCACCCAGTTCGACGGACGACTGGTCCGCATCGACGCGCGCACGGGACGGATCCGCGCGCGGATCTCCGCGCGGCCGATCTACTTCGGGTCGGTGGTCACCTTCGGAGGCGGGTTCGTCTGGACCGGCAACGATGACGAACGCAACCACAGCGGCTCGGTTTCCAAGATCGACCCGGCCACCAACCACGTGGTCGGCAACCTCGCTGGCCTGGGCAGCCCGCAGAGCATCGCCTTCGGTCAGGGCGCGGTCTGGGTCGCCGACCACGCCGGCTGGCTGGTCAAGATCGATCCGGCCAGGCTCACGGTCCTGGCGCGGCGACGCCTGGACTTCGGCCCCCACGGCGTGGTCGTCACTCCCCGTGCCGTCTACGTCGCCGACGCCCACGGTGGCCGCCTGCTCCAGGTCGACCCGGAGACGGCCAAGGTGCAACGGGTCGTGGAGCTGTCCCCCGGGCCCATCACGCCGGTGGTGGGGGCCGGCTGGATCTGGTCGAGCTCGGCCGAGGCCTGGGGCGGCACGACCAAGGACAACCGCGTACTGCGCATTGATCCGGTGACCCTCAGGATCGTGCAGGTCCTGCAGCTGGGGGGCAACGTTCCCTCGGTCGGCTTCGGGTTCGGAAGCGTCTGGGTGCCAGTGGGCACCAGCTCGGTGGTCGTGCGCATCGCACCTACGGCTCGAAACGGCTCACCGCCTGATCCTCGGTCGGAGGAGCCGCCCTAGTTGTCGCATCGATCCACGCGACCTGACAGCTCGCAGCTCGCCCTGGTGACCGTCCACCTGAGCCAACAGCGGTGCCGTTCTGGACCACCACCCTCGTGGAGGCTGGACGCACCGCATCCAAGGAATGTTGCGCATGCAAGTATCCTTGCACTGGGGAAGGACGAGCCTCAATTCCCCAAGGAGCGGTCATGCCAGCCATCAGCGCCGACACCATGGTCCTGCCACGGCTCCCCACCGTAGACCCCACGGCGGCAGACCGCCCCGTCCTCTCGGTGACCACAGCGCCGTCGGGTCTCGAGGGCGAGGGGTTCCCGGTCCGCCGCGCCTTCGCCGGGGTCGACCTGGCCGCGCTGGACCCGTTCGTGCACATGGATCAGATGGGTGAGGTCGACTACGCCCCCGGCGAGCCCAAGGGGACCCCCTGGCACCCGCACCGCGGGTTTGAGACCGTCACCTACATGATCGACGGCACCTTCCAGCACCAGGACTCCAACGGTGGCGGGGGGCTTATCACCGACGGCGACACCCAGTGGATGACGGCAGGAGCCGTCTTGCCAATTTGTTCAGCCGGCCAGTGCCGCTGAGCTGCACAGACGAAGCAAAGAGCAACCAAGCGCGCTCGACAGCAGCTACGTGCGTGCGGCGGCACGTATACGAACAATGAAGACCAGGACGCTGCCACCAACATTGCCGGCGACCTGCCAGCAGCACTCGGACGAAGGACCAAGGAACTGGGTTGCATGCGTGGGATGGCTGTTTGCGGGTCGGCCACGTCGAGCCAGCTTGTCACAGAGGCGCCAGCGTCGATCCGGCGCACGACACCCCGCAGCTGGCCCACGACGTCCACATACCAGGCAACCTTCGCCTCGATGTGCTCGCCGACGTGGGCGGCATTCGTGACCAGGTCGGCAGGAGCACCCACAGAGGGCCGCGTCCGTAGGCGCCCTTGACGTCACCGCGCAGCAATCGCCGCGCGCACTGATCAACTGGCGGGCCGCCAGGCGGGGACCGCTCGGCCCCGATTGACAGCCGGCTGAAGGACCGGCCCGTGCCGGCGTGCGCGCGGGGTCATATGTAGCCGGGCGGTTGGAGACTGCGTCCTGTCGCCTCGCGACCGGTTCGACACGCCGGTTGTCATCGCGGAGGAGGTTCCCGGCCCGGCAAGCTCGACGGCGGGCGCTGGTGATGAGGTAGCTGCCCAGCCGACGGTGCAGGCCGCTGCCTCGATGGCCCCGCGGCTATCGGTGGATGCCTACACTGGGAACCTTGCCCGGTCAGCGACCGTCCAACCGGGCAACAGCCCATACAGCAGCCGAGACGCCATGACAGGCAGCAGGAGGCGTGCGATGCCAGGGCGTTCCGCAGGCACCCGTCTTCGAATGGCGTTGCCGCTGCTGCTGGCCGTCTGCGCGGTTGTCGTCGGCGGCTGCGCGCGACCGGCCGGCAGCGGCGGGCCGTCCGGGGGCGACGGCTCCCGATCCCAACCCCACACGGTCACCGTCACCGCCCGCGACGGCGGCCGCGTCGTGACCCTCCACCACGGCGAGCGCCTCGACGTGGCTCTGGGCATCGTCCAGCGGACCGGCGAGGAGTGGCAGCTGGTCAGCTATCCCGTGCAGCTGCTGTCGCTGCTGCCCGGTCCGGTCGGCCATTTCCAATTCACCGCTGTCGCGCCGGGACGAGGGGTCCTCACCGCCAGCCCAGTCCGGGTGTGCGCCCCGACCGACAATCCCGATCCCTTGTTGTGCCCGCCCGGGCGCACGGGCCCCGTCGTCGGCCAGCAGGGTCCCGTGAAGCTGTTCACCCTCACCGTCCAGGTGGCGTAGCAGCCCCGGCCGCGACGGCCGTACGCGCGACCGCTCGGGCACGAACAGCTCCCGTGCGCCGGCTCCAGGTCGTGGCGGCGCACCGCCAGGCGAGCGCCCGTTCCCAGCCGACCGCGAGCCCAACCCATCCGCCTAGCCTATCGGCCAGGGGTCACAAGCTCAGAAGGCGGTGGGAGCGGAGGCTCCGGAGTGGGCTGGTGCGCTGCCGCGCGCCGCCACGGTCCCCGGCTGCAGGCGGACGCCGCCACCGGTCACCCGCAGCGCGGCCGTGAACATGTCCTCGTGGAGCAGGCCACCCGACGGCGGGCCGGCCACCGCGAAGAACGGGAAGGCCCTGCGGGTGCCCGGCACGACCGAGGTGGAGATGTAGTCGCCCGCCATGAACCCCGACGCCGTCGGCGCCAGCCAGGCGACGTTCATCGGCCCGGCAAGATGCAGCGGCCGGCTCCAGCTGCGGCCGCCGTTGCTGGACGAGCTGTAGCCGACGTGCAGCTCGCAGGTGTCCAGCGTGCAGTCGCTCCGCGCGTAGTAGTACCAGGCGAGCGCCAGGTGCGCCTTGCGCCCGCTGGTGGTCGGGTCCACGCCGATCCCCGGGGTGAAGTGGTCGACCATGCTCCCGACCGGGTCGAGCGGCACCCGCACCGGCGCGGTCCAAGCCAGCCCGTCCGCCGAGGTGCTCAGCACCAGGTCGTTGGCCTGGCAGCCGGGCTCGAAGCGGCAGTCGCTCCACACCACGTACACCCGTCCCGACCGGTCGATCTCGGCGCTGGGGAGCGCGCCGCCGTTGCGGATGTTGGCGGCCGAGGTGTGGTGGCTGACGACGGCGACGGTGGCGGCGGCGCTCCAGCTCGCGCCCCCGTCGGTCGACCGGAACGCCGAGATGGTGACCTGGGCTGCGAACGCCTCGATGGGCACGACCACGGTGCCGTCGGGCTGCACCACCGGCTGGCCGCCGACGCCGACGAGCTGGTCGGCGGTGGGCCGCAGCGGGCCCCACGTCAGGCCGCCGTCGGTGGAGGTGGTCATGAACACCACCGACCCCTGCGAGACGTTCTCCAGCTCGGTGTAGCAGTTGCCGTAGAACGGGCTGCGCCGGGAGTTGTCGCAGACGGTCCAGTTCTTGTCGAGGAACTCGTTCTGGGCGGCGATCGTGACCGGGGCGCTCCAGTCGATGCCGTTCCTGGAGCGACTCACCAGCAGGTCCACCACGGCGTTAGAGGTGATGCTGCGGGTGGCCAGCCACGAGATGAGCCAGGTGTGGTCGCGGGCGTCGTAGGCGACCGACGGGTCGCTGACCCGGGCGTAGGGACCCGGCGGGGACGCCTGGATGGTGGTTGCCGGCAGGAAGCCGTGCCGCCAGGTCCTGCCGCCGTTGCGGGAGGTCGCCCAGCCGATGTTGGCGGCGGCGCCGATGAACACGCGCCCGACCTGGAAGGCCGACACGATGGTCGACCCGGCCGCGAAGGAGTCCGGCTCGACCTCGGTCTGGTGCGCCGAGAAGGTGTTGGTGTACGGGTCGGCGCTGAGGTGGATCAGCCGCCGTGCGGGCCTGGCGTCGGCGGGCGCGGCCACCACGGCGGCCAGGAGCAGGGACACGAGCAGACCGACGACGGCGGCGGCCGGCCTCGATCGCGAGGGCGTCGTCCACATACTGCGCTCCTTTGCGGCAACGGCAACGGCGATGCATGAGACGAACACCCCAAAGCGCGACTGTCAATAACAAACCCGCCCGGGCCTACCCGAAGATGTCGAGCGGCAGGAACGCCGACACCACGAAGTTGGGCACGTCGGCCAGCTCGCTGACCTGAGGTCGACGGCGACGCTGCAGATCGCGTCGGCCTGCACTCGCCACCCCACTCGGCCGCAAGCTTCTGGTCAGAACGAAGCATGCTTGCGTGTACGCGACGCGGTCGTATCGGCGATGCCCGCCAACGCACCTCAGCCCCCGCGACACCGACCACAGAAGCCTCAAGGAATGTTGCACCCGCAAGTATCCTTGTAGTGGGCGACACCATCTGAGCCCCGACCCCGCACGCAAGGAGCGGTCATGCCAGCCATCAGCGCCGACACCATGGTCCTGCCACGGATCCCCCACCCCGACCCGGCGGCCCTGGAGCGTCCGGTCGTGTCGGTGTCCACGGCACCGTCCGGCCTGGAAGGCGAGGGGTTCCCGGTCCGCCGGGTGGCGTCCAGGATTCGGTGTAAAAGCCAGCGGGCGTAGGTTCCTTCGAAGAGCTGACCACTCGCGAAGGAGGACCTACACCCGTGGCACCACGAGTATCGCCCACCCAGCGCATCCGTGACGAGATCGCCGAGCTGATCGCCGGCGCGACCACCGGCAGCCTGCTGGACCACTTCGAGCGGGTGGCCCGCCTGGCGGTGCGGCTGGTTATGCAGTCGGCTCTGGAGGCGGAGATCACCGAGTTCCTGGGCCGGGATCGCTACCAGCGGGGTGAGCGGGAGCATGTCGGCTCCCGCAACGGCTATGCCCCCATGTCGGTCAAGACCACCGCCGGGGAGGTGACCCTGGCGCGGCCCAAGCTGCGCGGCACCGACACCGCGTTCGCGTCGCGGCTGCTCGGCAAGGGCGTCACCCGCACCAACGCGCTGGAGTCGCTGGGGATCGCCGGGTTCGTGCGCGGCTTGAGCGTGCGCGACGTCGAAGCGACCCTGGCGGATGCGCTGGGGCCGCAGGCCACGGTGTCCAAGTCGACCGTCAGCCGCATCTGCGAGCAGGTCAAGGAGGAGTTCGACGCCTGGAAGGTGCGCAGCCTGGCCGAGGTCGAGCTGGAGTACCTGTTCGCCGACGGGAGCTTCTTCCGGATGCACCCCGGCGCGCCAGCGGAGCCGGTGCTGGTCGCCTGGGGGATCACTGCGGCCGGCAAGCCCGTGCTGCTGGGCCTTGAGCCCGGCAACGCCGAATCGACCGACGCCTGGGCGGGGTTCTTCGGTGGCCTGAAGGCCAGGGGACTTGGCGATCCGCTGCTGATCATCTCCGACGGCGGCGCCGGGCTGATCGCCGCGATCGAGCTCTGCTTCGCCGACAGCCTCAGGCAGCGCTGCCTGATCCACCGCGCCCGTAACCTCCTGGCCAAGGTGCCCGCCCACGCCCAAGCCACGATCAAGGCCGAGTACTGGGCGATCTTCGACGACCCCGATGCCGAACCCGGCCAGGCGGCCGTGGCCGAGGCCACCAGGCGAGCCCGGGGCTTCGCCGCCAAGTGGCGCAAGCTGTACCCCAGTGCCGTGGCGTGCCTGGAGGACGACTTCCAGCACCTGGTCACCTACCTGCGGTTCCCCGCCGAGCACCAGGGGCGCATCCGCCACAGCAACTTCATCGAGCGGACCTTCGGCGAGACCCGCCGTCGGGTGAAGGTGATCGGCCGGCTGCCCGGCGAGCGCACCTGCCTGTCGCTGGTATGGGCGGTGCTGGACCGCGCCTCGCGCGGCTGGCGCGGGGTGCAGCAGACCCTCGGCTCCATCCGGCTCCTGGCCGACCTACGCCGAGAGCTGTCCAACCCCGCAGCGACCAACGGCGAGGAGGTGGTCGAGGAGGCCGTCACACCGGCTGCGTAGCCTCACCATGAGGAGCCCGCGCCAGTTGGCCTTTTACACCGCTCCTGGGACACCACC
>WNGB01010837.1_pt1 | contig 12570 bp, 9 predicted proteins | sample 5400681 | NCBI WGS metagenome assembly WNGB01 (sample SAMN13153367, study PRJNA577476) | soil metagenome | isolation source: 115 cm soil or saprolite under grassland replicate 2 | place: USA:California | collected 2016-06-15 | reverse complement strand
TACGACGCGCGTGGCAAGAACGAGCAGATGGCGACTGACTTCCAGAACGCGATGAACCGGGGTGTCGACGCGATCATCGTCGATCACGGCCTTGCCGAGACGATGAACCCGCTGGTCGACAAGGCGGTCAAGAAGGGGATCCCGGTCGTCGCCTTCGACCTCGCGACCCCGAACAAGAAAGTCACGCAGACTCAGCAGAGCGACATCCTGCTCGGGACGATGATCGCGACGAAGATGGCCACCGACCTGCGCGGTAAGGGCAAGGTCGGCTACGTCTACGTTGCGGGCTTCGCCCCGCTCGACCGGCGCAACACGGCCTGGCAGCGGGTGAAGAAGAAGTACCCGGGGCTGGAGCAGGTAGCTCAGTTCGGCAAGGTCAGCGACTCGACCGCCTCGGACGTGCAGTCGCAGGCAGCGGCGGTGCTGACCGCCAACCCGGACCTGAATGCGATCCTGGCGCCCTACGACGAGTTCGCGAAGGGTGCCGTGCTCGCCATTAATCAGGCCGGGAAGCAGAAGCGGGTGAAGGTGTACGGCGTCGACATCTCGACGCCGGACATCGGGGTGATGAGGCAGCCGGGGAGCCCGTGGGTCGCGACGGCGGCCACCGATCCCGCGAACGTGGGCGCGGTGACCGTGCGGGCGGCCGTGCTGAAGCTCCTCGGCACGAAGCTGCCGAGGAGCATCTTGATCAGGCCGGCGCTGATCACGCAGTCGTTCCTAGTCAAGAACAACATCAAGACGATGGCCGATCTCCGGCGCAAGCTGAAGGGCCTGAACACGAGCGATATCGCTTCGGCTCCCTGGATGCCGAAGATCACCTTCTAGGACGAGGAGGCTGTCGCCGAAACGCCGGCACCCGTGACCGAGCCGACCGTCTCGCTGCGAGGGATCGGGAAGTCCTTCGCGGCGACTCGCGCCCTCGACGACGTCACGCTCGACCTGTACCCGGGCGAGGTGTTCGGGATGGTCGGCGCGAACGGTGCTGGCAAGTCGACGCTGATCAAGGTCCTCTGTGGCGCACACCACGACCACGAGGGAACGATCGAAATCGAGGGCAAGGCGGCCCGCTTCGGCGGGCCGCTCGACGCTCGCCGGCACGGGATCGAGGCGGTGCATCAGCGGATCCACGAGGGCGTCGTCCCCGGGCTCTCGGTGGCGGAGAATCTGACGCTCGACCTGCTCGGGAGCGGGGGTGAGGGGTTCGTCTTCTCGCAGCGGCGGGCGCGCCGCGAGGCCGAGACGATCGCCGAGCGGCTCGGCCTGAACTTGACGCAGGCGGAGCTCCGCGACGACGTTCGCCGGCTCTCGGTCAGCCGTCGGCAGCTGCTCGTGCTCGCACGCGCCCTCTCGCGCTCGCCGCGCGTGCTGATCCTCGACGAGCCGACCTCGGCGCTGTCGGCGGCCGAGGCGGAGCGTCTGTTCGAGATCGTGCGCCGGCTGGTCGCCGAGCGAGTCTGCGTCTTCTACATCTCACACCGGCTCGGAGAGGTCGATGCGCTTGCCGACCGCGTCGGCGTGCTTCGCGACGGCCGCCTGCGGGCGGTGTTCGCACGGCCGTTCGAGCGCGCTGCCGTCGTCGAGGCGATGCTCGGTCACGCCGTCGCCGAGCTCGAGCGCACCGAGCAGCCGGCCGAGCGCGAGGTGCTCCGCCTCGAGGCGTTGCGGCTCACGCCCTCCTGGCCGCCCATCGACCTCGCGGTCGGAAGCGGGCAGGTGACCGGCGTGATCGGTCTGATCGGCGCCGGGAAGACCGAGCTCGCCGAGGTCCTCTTCGGCCTGCGGCGCCCGGCCGGTGGACAGGTGCTCCTCGACGGGCGCCCCTACGAGCCTCGGCATCCAAGCGACGCGATCGGAGCAGGCGTCTACCTGGTGCCGGAGGAGCGGTCGGTGCAGGCGCTTGTGCCAGGCTGGAGCGTGCGCGCGAACCTGTCGCTGCCGTTCCTCCAAGCGGTCGACCGCCTCGGGATCGTCCGCGTGCGCGAGGAGCGTCGCCGCGCCGAGCGCATGATCGAGCTGCTCGACATCGTCTGCGCAGGGCCCGAGGCGGAGATCGGCTCGCTCTCGGGCGGCAACCAGCAGAAGGTCGCCGTCGGCCGCTGGCTCGGCGGTCGGCCGCGCCTGCTCGTGCTGGACGACCCGTTTCGCGGCGTCGACATCGGTGCGCGAAACGACCTCTCCGCGAAGCTGCGCGAGCTCGCGGAGCACGCTGCCGTGATCGTCCTCACCGCCGACCCGGACGAGCTGCTCGAGGTGGCCGACCGGGTTCTCGTGCTCGCTGGCGGGGGGCTCGTGCTCGACCAGACGATCTCGCAGGTGACCCGGGCCGGGATGGTCGCTGCGATGACGGAGGCAGCCTGATGGCCGACGGCTCCCCAGCGTCGCAGGCGGCGGCCCCGGCCGCGGCCGGCAGCGAGCCGAAGCGGCGCCTGCCCCGCCCGGCGTTCGACCCGCTCCAGCTCTTGCTGCGCTACGGGCTCCTCGCGCTGATCGTCGGCGTGATCGTCTACTTCGCGGCCAGCGAGCCGGCGTTCCGCACGGTCGACAACGCCTTCTCGATTCTGCAGTCGGTCGCAATCATCGGCGTCATCGCGCTCGGCGTCACGTTCTCGCTGGTCGTCGGCGGCTTCGATCTCTCGGTCGGCGCGAACGCCGGCCTGGCGGTGATGTTCTCCTCGATCGCCCTCGTCATATTCGACGTGGCGACGCCGGTCGCGGTGCTGGTCGCGCTGCTCGCGGGCGGGCTCGTCGGCCTCGCCAACGGGATGATGATCGTCAAGTTCGGGATTCCCGATCTGCTCGCCACGCTCGGGATGATGTTCCTGCTCCAGGGGTTGCAGCTGCTGCCGACGGCAGGCCAGACGGTGTCGACGGGCATGACTTGGTACGGCAAGGTCCGGAACGGGGAGTTCCACCAGAGCTTCTTGGACATCGGCCGCAAGCAGTTCGGCCCCGTGCCGCTTCCCGTCCTGATCTTCCTCGGGCTCGCGCTGCTTACCTGGATCTTCCTCGAGAAGACCCGCTGGGGCCGGGTCATGTACGCGATCGGCGGCAACGCCGAGGCCGCCCGGCTGGCAGGGCTGCGGGTCGAGCGCTACCGCATCGCCGCCTACCTGATCTCGGGCGTCTTCGCCTCGATCGGCGGCGTCATGCTCGCCGCTCGGATCGGTGCCGGCGACGTCGGCGCCGGCAACCCGTTTCTGCTCGACGCGGTCGCGACGGCGCTGATCGGCTTCGCCGTACTCGCCGTGAACAAGCCGAACCCGTTCGGGACGACGGTGGGCGCGATCTTCCTCGGCGTGATGCTGAACGGCCTGACGATCAAGAACTTCCCCTACTACACCCAGGACTTCGTCAAGGGCGCCGTGCTGATGCTGGCGCTGTTCCTGAGCTTCGCCTTCGCGAGGAGACGATGAGCGGGGCAACGACGGTCTACGCTTACGAGCTGCTCACGCCCGAGACGGTCGCGGACTACCTCCGCTCGCACTCGGAGCTTGCCGACCTGGTCGATCCCGATCAAGAGCTCGACGTCCACGAGGTCGGCGACGGCAACCTGAACTTGATCTTCGTCGTCGCGGACGGGCGCCAGAGCCTCGTCCTCAAGCAGGCGCTCCCGTACGTGCGCATGGTCGGCCCGAGCTGGCCGCTGACACCGGAGCGCGCGACCGCCGAGGCGCGCGCGCTGGAGGCGCATTCGCGGGTCGCGCCCGAGTACGTCCCGGCCTTTTACGGGTTCGACCGCGAGCGCTACGTGCTCGCCATCGAGGATCTGAGCTCGCACCGCGTCTGGCGCGGAGCGCTGAACGACGGCGAGCAGCACCCGGCCGCGGCTGCTGCGATGGGCCGCTACATCGCGCGGATCGCGTTCGGCACCTCCCTCTTCGGCGTCGAGGCGAAAGAGCTGAAGCGGCTGACCGCGGACGCGATCAACCCCTGGCTCTGCGAGATCACCGAGAACCTGGTCTTCACCGAGCCCTACGTCGACACGGAGCGGAACTGGTTCCAGCCGGAGCTGCTCCCGGACGTCGATGAGCTGCGCGCGGACACCCGCTTCGTGTCTGCCATCGGCGAGCTGAAGTACGCGTTCATGACGCAGGCCGAGGCGCTCGTCCACGGCGACCTCCACACCGGCAGCGTGATGGTGCTGCCCGAAGGCTCCACCCGCGCGATCGACAGCGAGTTCGCCTACTACGGGCCGGTGGGCTTCGACATCAGCTGCCTTTGGGGCAACTACCTGTTCGCGCTCGCCCGGGCGCGCGTCAGCGACCAGACGGAGCTCGCCGAGTGGGTGCGTGGGCTCGCGCGCGAGACGTGGGACGCCTTCGAGCAGGAGTTCCGTTCGCTCTGGCCGGGCCGGGTCGACCCGCGGGTCTTCACGGATTCCTTCCTCGAGCGCTGGCTTGCGAAGGTGCACGCGGACGCGGTCGGGATGACGGCCGCGGAGCTCTGCCGCCGGACGCTCGGGCTTGCGCACGTCTCGGACATCGAGACGCTGGCAGAGCCGGAGCGCGAGCGGGCGGTACGCGGGCTCTTGCGCACGGCCAGGAGGCTCGCTCCGGCGCGTGCCGAGATCCGCTCGCCGGACGAGCTGGTCGCGGTCGCGGACGAGCTGATCGGGGGTGCGCTGTGAGCACGACGCCGTGGCTCCGCTCCTCGGTCGAGTGGCTGGGAGACCGTCTCGAGGTGATCGACCAGACCGCGCTCCCCGAGCGCGAGGAGATCCGGACCCTGCGCTCGGTGGACGAGGTCGTCGACGCGATCCGGCGCCTCGTCGTCCGTGGGGCGCCTGCGATCGGCATCTGCGGCGCCTTCGGCGTCGCCCTCGGGCTGCGCCGAGCCGAGCCAGGCGGCATCGAGTCCGCTCGCGCGGCGCTCGACGCGACCGCCGCGGCGATCGAGGCGGCCCGGCCGACCGCGGTCAACCTCGCCTGGGCCGTGCAGCGCACGACCCGCGCGGCAGCGGCAGGCGCGACGGCGGAGGAGATGCTGACGCGGGCGGAGCAGGAGGCGCTCGCGATCCAGCGCCAGGATCGGGAGTCGTGCAGGCTGATCGGCGAGTACGGCCGAGCCGAGCTCGCAGAAGTCCACCGCGTGCTGACGCACTGCAATACGGGCCGGCTCGCGACCGGCGGCTGGGGCACCGCGCTCGGGATCGTCTACGCGAAGGCCGAGGCCGGCGAGCCGATCGAGGTGCTTGCCGCCGAGACTCGGCCGCTGCTGCAGGGGGCGCGGCTGACCTCATGGGAGCTGTCCTCAGCGGGCATCCCGGTGACGCTTGTGGCCGACGGCGCCGCCGGCGCGGCGATGGCGTCGGGCCGAGTCGAGGCGGTGGTCGTCGGCTGCGACCGTGTCGCGCGGAACGGCGACACCGCGAACAAGATCGGCACCTACACCCACGCGGTGCTTGCGCGCGCGAACGGGATCCCCTTCTATGTGGCCGGCCCGATCTCGTCGTTCGACCCGACGATCGCGAGCGGCGAGGAGATCGTGATCGAGGAGCGCCCGGCCGACGAGGTGCTGCGCTTCGGCGGCGTCCAAGTCGCGGCCGCGGTTCCGGCCTGGAACCCCGCGTTCGACGTCACGCCGGGCGCGCTCGTGACCGCGTTCATCACCGACCGGGGCGTCTTGCGGCCTCCCTACGAGGAGTCGATCCCAGCCGCGCTCGCGCGGGCCGAGGAACGGGCCGGTCGATGAGAGCGGCTGTCTACTACGGGCCGGACGACGTCCGCGTCGAGGAGCGTGACCTGCGGAAGCCAGGTCCGGGCGAGGTCGTCGTGCGGATGCTGGCCTGCGGGATCTGCGGCAGCGACCTGATGGACTGGTACACGTCCCCGCGTGCGCCGCTTGTGCTCGGCCACGAGCCGGTGGGGGTCGTCGTCGAGACCGGGCCGCCGGTTGCGGGACTCGAGCTGCCGCCAGAGGGCAGCCGCGTCTTCCTCCACCACCATGTGCCCTGCTTCGTCTGCGACTACTGCCGCCGGGGCTACCACACGCTCTGCGCGACCTTCCACCGGACGAGGATCGAGCCCGGAGGCTTCTCCGAGCGGATCCTCGTGCCGATCGAGAACGTCCGCCACGACCTGCTCGTCCTGCCCGGCGGGCTCGAGACGGAGGCGGCGACGCTGATCGAGCCGCTCGCCTGCTGCGTCCGCGGCGCGCGCCGCGCCGGCGTGGGCCCAGAGGCGCGGCTGCTCGTCGTCGGGGCGGGGCAGATGGGACTGCTCTACGTTCAGGCCGCCCGCGCCTTCGGCTGCCGTGAGGTGGCCGTGGCCGAGCCGCGCGAGGAGCGGCGCCGGCTCGCGGAGCGCTTCGGCGCCGCAGCCGCCGAGCCGGAGCGCGAGGCGGTACTCGCGGCGCTCGGCGCGCCGCCGACCGTCGTGGCGCTCTGCACCGGGGCTCCACAGGCGTTCGAGCTGGCCCTCGCGGTCGTCGACAAGGGCGGGACCGTCCAGCTCTTCGCACCGTCGGTGCCCGGGACGCGCTTCTCGTTCGACGGCAACGATCTCTTCTTCAACGAGGTGACCCTGCAGTCAAGCTACTCCGCCGGGCCGCACGACACGCGCGAGGCGCTCGGACTGCTCGCCGACGGCGCGGTCGTCGCGGACGGCATCGTCACCGACAGGTTCCGCCTCGCGGAGACGGCGCGCGCTCTCGAGACCGCGAGGTCGGGCCGCGCGATCAAGGTTGTCGTCCTCGGGGAGGAGAGCACATGAGAGCGGCCATCCTGCATGGACCGTCTGAGCTCGCGATCGAAGAGCTCTCGTCTCCAGAGCCCGATCCCGGCGAGGTAGTTCTCGACGTCGCCTCGGCCTGCACCTGCGGCACTGATGTCAAGTCGTACAAGCGTGGCCACCCGTCGCTCGGCGGCTACCCGGCCCGATTCGGCCACGAGTTCGCCGGGATCGTGGCGGCAGTCGGCGACGGCGTCGAGCGGGTTGCGGTGGGCGACGAGGCCTTCTGCGCGAACTCCGCGCCGTGCGGCGTCTGCTTCCAGTGCATGCGGGGTCGCTTCAGCCTCTGCGAGGACCTGCTCTACCTGCTCGGCGGCTTCGCGGAGCAGCTGCTCGTGCCGCCGCGAATCGCAGCCGCCAACCTGCACCGGCTTCCGCCCGGCCTCGACCTCTACACGGCGCCGCTCGCGGAGCCGCTCGCCTGCGCGCTGCACGCGGTCAGTCGAGCCGGCATCCGCATCGGCGACGGCGTCGCGATCGTCGGCGGCGGCGCCCTCGGGATCATGCTCTGCGCTCTCGTTCGCCGGGCCGGCGGCGAGCCGATCGTCTGCGCCCGCTCTCCGGAGCGGCTCGAGCTCGCAAAGCGCTTTGGAGCCGTCGAGACCGTCGCCGGTCTCAGCGGCGAGGAGGACGTGCAAGAGGTTCTCGCGCGCACCGCCGGCGGCCGCGGCGCCGACCAGGTCTTCGAGGCGGTGGGTCGCCCGGAGACGTGGGAGCTGGCGATCGAGCTGGCGCGCCCGGGCGGGGCCGTCAACCTCTTCGGCGGCTGCGCGCGCGGTACCCGCGTCGGCGTGCGCACGGAGCGTGTCCACTACGAGGAGGTCGAGCTGCGCGCGACGTACCACCACACGCCGCGCTACATCGAGGGTGCGCTCCGCGTCCTCGCCGAGGGAGACGAGCCGTGGAGCGAGCTCTGCGGCCCCGCGATCGGCCTCGACGACCTACAGGCGGCGCTCGAGGGGACGCTCGAGGCGACGCCGGCGCCCAAGTACTCGGTCCGGCCGGCAGGCGTGCGATGAGCGGCCGGCGTCTTCTCGAGAAGGAGCCACAGATGACGACCCTTGTTCCGAACGCCGAGATCGAGCGCGTGGCGGACGCCGTTCGCCGGCGCGTGCTCGTTCACACGATCCGCAACAACGGCGGCTACCTGTGCCAGGCGTGCAGCTCGGCCGAGATGCTCGCGACCCTCTACCTGCGCGCGATGCGGCTCGGACCGTCGCACGGCCCACCGGTTCCGGTCGAGTTCCGCGGCGTTCCCGGCAAGTCCCCGGCGGTCTCGGGCGCGGCCTATAACGGAGGGCCCGGCCCGGACAATGACCGCTTCATCCTCTCCGCGGCGCACTACGCGCTCGTCCTCTATGCGACGCTGATCGAGGTCGGGCGGCTCGCACCGGAGGCGCTCGAGCACTTCAACCGCGACGGGTCGACCGTCGAGATGATCGGTGCCGAGCACTCGCCCGGGATGGAGGCGACCACCGGCTCGCTCGGGCAGGGGCTCTCCGTCGCGCTCGGCATGGCGATGGCCCGCCGCCGGCGCGGGGAGAGCGGCCGCGTCTGGGTGTTCATGTCCGACGGGGAGCTGCAGAGCGGCGAGATCTGGGAGGCGATCGGGATGGCGGCGCATCACGGCGTCGACAACCTCGGCGTCTACCTGGACGCGAACGGGAACCAGGTCGACGGCCCGATCGTCGATGTGCAGCGGATCGAGCCCGCCGCCGAGCGCGTGCGCACGTTCGGCTGGCGCGTCCACGAGGTCGACGGCCACGACCCGGACGCACTGGCGGAGCCCGCGCTCGAGCCGCCCGACGGCCGGTCGCTGATGGTGATTGCACGAACGTGCCCGTGGCAGGGCATCCCGAGCCTCGCGCAGCGCGCACCGAAGCTCCACTTCCTGCGCTTCCGGCCGGGCGAGGCCGAGCTGGCGCTCGCCGACTGCGGGCTGACGATGGAGGAGGTGCCGGCATGAAGCCCGTTGAGACCGTCTCCCGCCCGTACGCACGCGCCTTCGTCGAGTGGGCCCGCGATCGCGAGGAGGTCCTGTGCCTCTCGGCCGACCTCACCGGCTCATGTGAGGTCGACGACTTCCGCGACACCTATCCCGATCGCTTCATCTCGTGCGGGATGGCAGAGCAGAACATGATGGCCGTCGCCGGCGGCTTCGCCCGCCAGGGATTCGTCCCCTTCGTCCACACGTTCAGCGTCTTCGTCACGCGGCGCCCGTACGACCAGGTCGGGATGTCGATCGCGTACCCGAACCTGCGGGTGCGGCTGATGGCGTTCCTGCCCGGGCTGACGACGCCGGGCGGCGTCACCCACCAGGCGATCGACGACGTCGGCTTGATGCGGCTGCTCCCGAACATGACCGTCCTCGACTGCGGCGACGCCACCGAGGTCGAGACCGTGCTCGACGTGACCGAGCAGGTGGACGGCCCCGTCTTCGTACGCGTGCTTCGCGGCGTGGTACCCCGCCTCTTCGAGGAGCCGATGCAGCTTGGCCGGGTGCGGGTGCTGCTCCACGGCGGCGACGTCTGCCTGCTCACCTCCGGGATCTGCACGGGCGAGGCGCTGCCGGCGGTCGAGGCGCTCGCCGACGCCGGCGTGTCGATGACGCACCTGCACGTGTCGACGCTGAAGCCCTTCGACGACCCGACGGTGCTCGATGCGGTCGCGTCCGCGCGCACGGGCGTGATCACGATGGAAAACCACCTCGTCACCGGCGGCCTCGGCTCGGTCGTCGCTGAGCTGATCGCCGACCACGGGCTTGGGCAGCGGCTCGTTCGGATGGGCCTGCGCGACACCTACGCACACGGCGGCAGCCTCCCCTACCTGCTCGACTACTACGGCCTGTCGGCACGACACCTCGTCGCTGAGGTCGAGAGGTTGGTCGGCGAGCCTCTCGGGGTCGAGCTCGAGCACCCGGCCGAGCACGAGCCCGTGCCCCCCGCCGCCAAGGCCGAAGCGCTGTGAGACCGGCCGGCATCCTGCACCCGGGGCTCCTGGAAGTGCTCGCCCGCGCTGGTCACGGCGACGTGATCGTTCTCGCCGAGGCGGGGCTCAAGATCCCGCGCGGCGCTACCCCGTAGGGTTCGTAAATTCGGTCGTAGCGGATTCCAGGGAAATCCCCAACTCGTCGTCTTGGCTTAGGCCGCAAACTTTGGGGCGTGGCGACGGATGAGGGCACGATTTGAAGTCGGAAAACGTGCCCGACGATGGTGAAGGCTGGCCCTCACGTTTCGCCACCGACGCTCTCGGCCGGGCAGATTCCTCAAGCTCGGGGGATGAAGCCGCTCGAGCGACCTTGCCCGTCTCTGGGGACATCACGTCCGGAGAACCGGGTGAGAAAGCTCGCCACTGCTGCCGCTCGACCCGGTTTAACGGAAGAGCCGAAGGTGGTCGTCAGTGTGAGGACGACGACCGATCCGCTGAATCGCCTCCCGGACTCCAGCAAGATCCCCTGCAAATCGGCTACGACCGAATTTACGAACCCTACGCGATCGAGCTTCGTCCTACTTTCGATCTATTTCTCGGTGCACGTAGAGGGTGCACTCCTTCGCGCGCGTCTCGTCAGGGGAAGCGCTGATCGTGCTGTGGTCTTCCCGCAGTCATCGTGGACCCATCGTCCGCAAGCGACCACGCGCCGGCCCAGCGAGAGGCGCGTGCGTGGGTTGGACCGGGCGGTGAGTGTTATCGTCGCCGAAGCTGCTCGGAGGAGATGGTTGAGGTGGCGACGCGGGTACTGATCGCGGGCGGGGGCGTTGCGGCCCTTGAGGCCGCGCTGGCCCTGCGGGAGCTGGCGGGAGGTCGCGTCAGCGTCGAGATCGTCGCGCCCGAGCCTGAGTTTTGGTACCGGCCGCTCGCCGTCGCCGAGCCGTTCGGCCTCGGCGAGGTGAGGCACTTCGACCTGGGCAAGCTCGCCGCGGCGGCCGGTGCGACCTTCTCGCCGGGGGCACTCGCCGGCGTTGACGCCGGAGGACGGCACGCCCAAACCTCCGCGGGCAGCTCCCTTCCTTACGACGTTCTGCTCATCGCCTGCGGAGCCGGCCCGACCCCGGCCGTCCCCGGCGCCCTGACCTTCCGCGGCCCGGCCGATACCGAGCGCATCCGCACGCTGCTCGAGGAGATCGTCGCCGGTCAGGTCGGGCGGGTCGCTTTCGTCGTGCCCTGGGGAGCAGTCTGGTCGCTGCCGATCTACGAGCTTGCCCTGATGACGGCGGCCTACCTCGCCGAGCGCGAGCTCACTCAGGTCGAGCTGGCGCTCGTCACCCCGGAGGAGGCGCCGCTGCAGCTGTTCGGGCGGGCGGGGAGCGAGGCGGTGCGGCAACTGCTGGAGGAGCGGGGAATCGCTCTTCAGACGGGCTCCTGCCCGGTCGAGTTGGTGGACGGGGAGCTGCGCCTCGTCCCCGAGGGAACGATCGCGGCCGATCGCGTCGTCGCCCTGCCACGCCTCCGGGGGCCGCGGATCGACGGTCTGCCGCAGACGGTCGAGGGGTTCCTCTCGGTCGACGCGCATGGCCAGGTGCACGGTCTTGCCGACGTCTTCGCCGCCGGCGACATCACCAGCTTCCCGGTCAAGCAGGGCGGAATCGCTGCCCAGCAGGCAGACGCAGCCGCGGAGATGATCGCGGCCAACGCGGGCGCCGACCTCACACCGCAGCCCTTCCGTCCGGTGCTGCGCGGGCTGTTGCTGACGGGACGACAGCCGCGCTATCTCCGGCACGAGCTCACCGGCGGCGCGGGCGACGTCTCGGAGTCCAGTCCCGAGCCGCTCTGGTGGCCGCCGGCGAAGATCGTCGGCCGCTACCTGGCGCCCTTCCTCGGCGCCTTCGCCGGCGTCGAGAGCCCACCGGAGGCGCCCGCCGCCCCGGGCGCCGTGCCGGTCGAGGTCGAGCTCGACGCCGCCAAGGTCCACGGTTTGGCCGCGGTGCGCTTGGAGGTAGCGCGCGATGCCGAAGGTGAGGGTGGTGCCACGGTGGCCGACGTCATGTCGACCGATCCGCTCGTCGTCGCGCCCGAGGACACGCTCGGCGAGATCGCCGAGAAGATGCGCGCAGCTGACCTTGGCTCGGCGCTCGTCGCCGACTATGGGCGGCTGATCGGAATTCTCACCTCACGCGACCTGCTCCGCGCCTTTGCGGGGCGTGTCCACCCGAGCGAGGCGCGCGTCCGGGAGTGGATGACGGCCGAGCCGGTCAGCGTCTCAGCCGCCACGCCGATCGAGGCGGCTGTGACCCTGATGACCGAGTACGGCTTCCACCACCTGCCCGTCGTCGAGGACGAGCGGCCGACGGGAATGCTTGGTCTGCGCCAGGCGGCGCGTCAGGCGCGCGGGCGGATCGGGGTCGGGCTCGGGTTCTGACCGGAGATAAGGGCCCGGAAGTAGTTCGTCAGCTCGTGCGCGTCCAGCCGAAGCGCTCCTCGGCCAGCCGCGGCCGGCCGGCGAGAATGCCGCGCCAGCGCACGGCCGCTTTTAGCACACGTGGGCTCCGCGAGAGGGCATCGACGGCCGCGGTTGCGCTGTCGCCTTCGAAGAAGAAGACGACCTCGCGCTCGCTGACGAAGACGTGGTGTCGCTCGAGCCCCAAGCGCTCAACGTCGAAGGGCGGGCCCTCCTCGACGAGCCGCCGGGCCGCCTCGGCCGTGCCGCGCCTGATCGGAACAACGACGGCAACGCACGCCCGCGCCGCCCGCTCGGCGCGGAGCCGAGCGAGCAGATCGGTGAGCTCGCCGAGTAGGCCAACCCCGCCCAAGGCGGCGACAAGCACTCGCTCGCAGGAGTGCCGCTCGAGGACGAGCGACTTGTCGCCGTTGATCCGTTCACCGGCTCCGCGCCCGATCTCGA
>WNGB01012003.1_pt1 | contig 12571 bp, 6 predicted proteins | sample 5400681 | NCBI WGS metagenome assembly WNGB01 (sample SAMN13153367, study PRJNA577476) | soil metagenome | isolation source: 115 cm soil or saprolite under grassland replicate 2 | place: USA:California | collected 2016-06-15 | reverse complement strand
CTCGTCGTCCACCACCAGGATGGCGCCGCTGCGGTGCCACGATCGCGCCGGCGTGGAAACATTCTCCGGGCGCTCGATCGGCGCGACGCTGGCCGGCAGCAGGATCGTGAATCGCGTGCCCTGCCCCGGCGCGCTGTCGACGCGCAGTGCGCCATGGTGCCCCTGGACGATCCCGAGCACCGCCGCGAGCCCGAGCCCACGCCCGGTGAATTTGGTGGTGAAGAATGGGTCGAAGATGCGCTCCAGCATCACCGCGTCCATCCCGCTGCCCGTGTCGGCGACGTCCAGGCAGATGTACTCGCCCGGCGTACATTCAGCCCCAAACCGATAGCGCGCCAGCTCCGCGGCCGTCGTCGGTCGCGCGCCGGTCGTGAAGGTGATGGTTCCATCCTGCTCGCCGATCGCCTCCGAGGCGTTGATCGCCAGGTTCATGATGATCTGGCGCATCTGGGTCTCGTCGGCCAGAATCGCCGGCAGCTCGGCGGCAAGCCGGTACCGGAGCCGGGCGGTCTTGCCGACCGCCGCCGCCAGCAGCGCCATGTTGTCGCGCACGAGATCGTTCAGATCGATCGGCTGCACGACAAAGCGCCCCTTGCCCGCGTACGCCAGCATCTGCCGGGTCAGGTCGGCGGCGCGCCGGCCGGCGCTATCGATCTGGACGAGGCTCGCGCGCGCCGGCGCGTCGGCCGGCAGCTCGGAGAGCGCCAGCTCGGCGTTGCCGAGGATGATCGCCAGCAAGTTGTTGAAGTCGTGGGCGATGCCGCCGGCCAGCACGCCGAGACTTTCCAGCTTCTGGGTCTCCAGGAGCTTCCGATCAAAGGCCTTCCGCTCGGTCAGATCGCTCGCGACGAACACGAGACCGGCGACCGCCGCGCCCTGGGCGATCGGCGAGCACGTGAGCAGACTCGGGAACGTTCCGCCGTCGCGCCGGCGCGCCTCTAGCTCGCCGAACCAGGGCCGGCCGCCGCGCGCCTGGCTCAGGATCTCCTCGAACCGCGCGCGCGCCGCCGCGGCGACGATCTGATCGCCGATCGGTCGCCGGGCGATCTCGGCCGCGCTCCAGCCGTGGGCCTGCTCGGCCGCGCGATTCCAGTAGGTGATACGCCCTTCCGGATCGGTCGCGACGACGATCTGCGTTACCGCGTCGAGCAAGCGCGCGTGAAAGCGAACTGCTTCGCCGGCCCATTTGTAGGCGCTAATATCGTTGATCGCGCCGACGATCCGCGCCACCCGGCCGCTGGCGGCATCCCGCTCCGGCTGCGCGTGCAGCCGCAGCCAGTGCGCCACCTCGTTCGTCATCGTCACACGCAGCTCGATGACCTGGGATTGGCCGTCCAGCAGCGCCGCCAGGACACGCTGCGCATCCGGGCGGTCCTCGGGGGCAACCAAGCGCCACCAGGTCGACGGTTCGACGAGCTCGGCGATCGTGTAGCCGGTGGCGGTGGCCAACCCGCCCGCATGCCATTCATACTCCAGCGCCCCGCTCTCGGCGACGCGGAGCGCGAACACCAGGTCCGACATCAGGCCGGAGATGGCGCGGTAGCGGGCCTCGCTGTCCTGGAGCGCGCGCTCGGCGCGCGCTCGCGCGCTGATGTCGGTCAAAGTGACGGCGCAGCGCGCCGCGCCGCCCGCGTGGCCCGGCCTGTTGGCGCTGGACATCTGCACCCGGATGGAATCGCCGTCGCGGGCGCGCAGATCGATCTCGCTCACCAGCGTCGCGTCGGTCTGACGGCAGCGCGCCAGGTGCTGGAGCAGGGCCGGCAGATCGTGTTTGATCACGTAGAGGCTGAATGGCTGGCCGATCAGTCCGGTCCGCTCGACCCCCAGCAGCGCCGCCCCGGTGAGGTTAATGTCGGCGATGCAGTTGACGTGGTCGAGCGTGACATAGCCGACCGGGGCGAAGTCATACAGCTCGGCGTAGCGATCGCGCGACTCTTCGAGCGCCTGCTGGGCGTCGCGCAGCTCGCGGTTCTGCATCTCGAGCTCGATCTGGTGGACGTGCAGCTCGTGGAGCAGGTGCTCGGTCTCGTCGACCGACCGGGCCGTCCGATCGCCCGGCACGGCGACGCGCAGCGCATTCTGGAGTGTCTCCAGCGCCGCGACCAGCTCCGCGCGGCTCATGTGATCGTAGGATGCCGACATGATGGCGGACCCTCCGTTCCAACCGACTGCGACCACTCGTAGTGCGGCGATCAGGCCGAAGATCGGGCGAGGCGCCCGTTCCGCGTCCGCACCTACCACGTCTCGTTGTGATACTACCCGGCGGCGCGGTTCGTGATATCTTCGATCGCCATCAGGATGAAGTGTGACTCGTCTTTGCGCACAATCTTGCGCGCGTTGATCAGCATCGTGAGGACCCCGAGATGCGGAAACGTGTGCTCGACGACGAAGTCGTGGATCGAGCGCTCGTCGGTCAGGGTCTGCTCAAGCAGCCGGCGCAGCTCGGGTATGTTCCACTGGCCATTGCCAATAGCGTAGACGTACTGTCGCTCGGTCTCCGCCGGCGTCACCCGAAACGCGGCATAGAAAGCGCGGTTGGCCGTTTGCACGCGCAAATCCCGGTCGAGCACGATCAGCGGCTCGCGCACCGTCTCGACGATCGCCTCGGCATAATCGCGCGCCGTCTGGACCTCCAGGGTATAGTGTTTGATCTCGGTAACATCCAGGAGCACCACCACCGCGCCCTCGATGCGATTCTCGACCGTGCGATAGGGACGAATGCGCATCGAGAACCAGCGGCCCGCGCTATCCTGGACATCGCGCTCCTGCGGCACGAGCGTGTCGATCACCTCGGCGATCATCCGATCGAGATCGGGGACATCGATCTTGGGCCGCAGGTCGCTGAGCGGGCGCCCGACGTCGCCGGGGATGAGGCTCAGCACCTGCTCCGCCATTGGCGTAAAGCGGCGGATGCGCAGGTCGTTGCTGACCATGACGATCGGGATGTTGACGACGTTGAGCAGGTTGGTCAGGTCATTGTTGATCTGCTTCAGCTCGATGTTGCGGTTCTGCATCTCTTCGTTGACGGTGGTGATCTCCTCGTTGGTGCTCTGCAGCTCCTCCTTGGCGGTCTCCAGCTCCTCGTTGGTGCTCTGCAGCTCCTCGTTGCTCGACTGGATCTCCTCGTAGGCGGCGCGCAGCTCCTCGTTGGTCGTCTCCTGCTGCTCGATGATCGACTGCAGGTACTCGCGCGTGGCCGTCAGATCTTGCTGGAGCGCCTCAATCTGCACCTGGGAGCGCGCCTCGAGATCGGCATCGGTCGCGCCGGCATCGGCCTGCGCCGGCGTCGCATCCTCGAACGTCACGATGAAGTAGCGCTCGCCGGAAGGCGTGCGGGTCATGGGGATGACCTCGACATTGGTCGTCCGCGGCTGGCGCCCGCCGCTGTGCCGGATGCCTTCCTTGCGCACCGTCGTGTTGTCCCTGCGCGCCGCGTTGATCGCGGTGCGCAGGTCGAGCATCAGGTCGCCGCGCGCCAGCCGCAGCAGGTCGAGGCTGGCCTGGCCGGGCAGCGGGTCGAGATACGGGCCGGTGCCGCCGCGGAACTGCACAATCCGCAGCGCGTCGCCGACCACGACGGCTGGCGGCGCGTAGCGCGCCAGCAAGACCCGATCGACCTCCCGCTGTAGGTCGAGCTCGCTCCACGGCTGTTCGCTCGACAGCAGCGGGGTCGCTGCGCGATCGCCGGGCGGGCGGCCGGGCGTCACGTCGATATGGAGGCGGATCGGGGTCGACTTGCGCGCGTGGATCTTGCGCTTGCGGTCCTCCAGGCTGAACAGGTCGCCGGCGGCGCCGATCGTCTCCGACGTGCCGAGGACCAGAAAGCCGCCCGGCTTCAGCGCGAAATGGAACACCGGGATCAGCCGCTGCTGCACCGGCGCGCTCAGATAGATCAGCAGGTTGCGGCAGCTGATCAGGTCCAGCTGTGAGAACGGCGGCTCGTGCGTAATGTCCTGGCGGGCGAAGACGCACAGATTGCGAATCGTCTTGCTGATGCGGTAGCCCTCCTCCGTGCGCGTGAAGAAGCGGCGCAGGCGCTCCGGCGAAACATCGTGCGCGATGCCCTCGGGGTAGGCGCCGGCGCGTGCAGTGGCGAGGGCCGTCTCGTTGACATCGGTGGCAAACACCTGCAAGGCGCGGGTCTCCGTATGCTCGCCGAAAAACTCCATCAGGCAGATCGCGATCGAGTAGGCCTCTTCGCCCGTGGCGCACCCCGGCACCCAGACACGGATGGGCGCGTCGGGGGCGTTGCCCTGGTCGAGGCGCGGAAACACGTCGCGCTTGAGCGCGTCGAACACCTCCTGGTCGCGGAAGAAGCGGGTGACGTCGATCAGCAGATCCTGATACAGCGCGTCGCGCTCGGAGGCATTGGCGCGAAGATAGCGGACGTACGCGTCGAGCCGCTCGATCCGCTGCAGCACCATGCGCCGCTTGATGCGCCGTTCGATCGTCGCCGGCTTATAGCTGGAGAAATCGATCCCGTGCGCACCGCGCAGCAGGCTGAAGATCGTGCTCATGCCGTCGCCGTCCTCGGCGGTCGCCGGCCGCGCCGGGGCGCTCGCGCCGGGCCTGAGCGCCGGATTTCCGCCGATCCGCGCCAGCTCACGCGCGATGTCTTCCGGCGTCAGCACGAGATCGACGGCGCCAGCGGCGATCGCGCTGCGCGGCATCCCATCATATTTAGCCGACGCAGCCTCCTGGGCGAAGGTGATGCCGCCGGCGGCCTTGATCGCGCGCAGCCCCTGGGTGCCGTCCGAGCCGGTCCCCGAGAGGATCACGCCGATCGCGCGCTCGTGCTGATCCTCGGCCAGCGCGCGCAGGAACATGTCGATCGGCAGGCGCAGGCCGGTGTGGTCGCCGCGTGGCAACACGCGCAGCACGCCCCTGGCGATCGTCAGATCCGCGTTTGGCGGAATGATATAGACCTCGTTCGGCACGGCGCGCATCCCATCGCCGGCCTCGCGCACAGGCAGTCTGGTGATGCGGGCGATCAGGATGGCCAGCTGGCTGGCGTGGTCCGGGTCGAGGTGCTGCACCAGCACGAAGGCCATGCCGGTGTCGGCGGGTAGATGCTCGAACAGCCTGGTGGCCGCCTCCAGCCCACCCGCCGAGGCGCCAATCCCGACGATCGGAAACACCGCCGACTGGGGCGGCATGCGCGCGCCGGGCTGGTCGGGCGCGGCGTCGGTGGAATCAGGTGTCTGTGCCATGCTATGGCTCCTGCGCGATCAGCGTAGTGGTCAGCCACACTGATTTTGCGGAATGTGTAGTGCCGCCTTCAGGCGGTGAGAGCCGGGCGACCGCCTGAAGGCGGCACTACGACTCAGCAGCTTCACTGTGGTGAACCAATAGCCCTATGAACGCACAACCGTTCAGCCGGCAATCAACGTTGGATCTGCGGTATCAAGAGCAGCGGGGTCGCGGAGTGGCAAGCGTCCAGCGTTTCTGACGCCATTACTCGTAACTCATCCGGCGGTTTCCTGCGCCAGCGCGCGCAGCAGCCCGCGCCGCGCCACCAGCCCGGCCAGCCGGCCCGCGTCGTCGAGCACCACCAGATGCTCGTAGCCGCCTTCGAGCAGCACGCCGATCGCCTCCTCCTCGGTCGCGCGCTCGCCGATCGCCGGCAGATCCCGGCCGGCCAGGTCGCCGGCGGTCGCCGCATAGTCGGGCGTCTCGACCAGCGGCGGCAGGGGCGCGTCGGGCGCGCGCAGCGCGGCGAGCCAGGCCGAGCGCAGCGGCTCGACCAGGCGCTGCGCCAGCGCCACGTCGGTCAGCGGGCCGACCGGTCGCGCGCCGTCGAGCACCACCAGGAAGCGGCCGGGCGCGGCGAGCAGCTGCGCCAGCAGCTCGGGCAGCGGCGCGTCGGCCGCGATCGTTGGCACCGTCCGCTGCATAACCAGGCTGACCGGCGTCGGCGGGTCGGTGTCGCGCACCGGCCCTGCCTCGGCAGGAGGGCGCCGGGCGGCCCGCAGCGCCTGCTCGACCCCAAAGATGCCGACCAGCCGCCCGGAGCGATCGACCACCGGCAGCGCATCCAGACCCCACTCGACCAGCGGGCTGATCGCCTGTGGGATCGAGGCCTCGACGTAGACCGTACGCGGGTCGCGCGTCAGCGCATCGGCCAGCGTGCGCGGCGGCAGCTCGTCCAGTGCCAACCGGCGCTCCTCGTCGTCCAGCGCGCCGAGCAGGCGGAACGGCAGCCGCATGCCGCCGCGGCGCACCAGGTCGCCGGCCGCGAAGACCCCGGCGACGACGCCGCGCTCGTCGAGCACCGGCAGCAGCCGCTGGCCGCGCGCGAGCATCAGCTCGGCGGCCTCGCGCAGCAGCATGCCCTGGCCGGCGGCCGCGACCTCGCGCGCCATCACCTCGCCGACCGTCCGGTCGCCGAACGGGCCGCTCGACCGCAGCGCGGCGCGGTAGACTCGCAGATCCTCGACGGTGATCAGCGCCTCGGGCAGCAGGTCGTCGAGCATGGGCAGCACGCGCGCCACACGATCGGCGCGGTCAACCCACTCGATCACGATCGGCGCCGCGCTGAGAGCAGCGGCTGCGGGGCGCACCCGCTGGCCGGCGCCGAAGCCGGCGATCCCGCGCAGCGCCGTCGCACCCGTGGCGCCCGCGCTCCGCAGCCGATCGAGCGCCGCCAGGTAGAGCGGCTGCCCCTCGACCGCATCGCTCTCGCTAAGATAGATTCGCACGCGCTGAACCGCTTCGCTGCCGGGCATAGTCGTCGCTCGCCGATCGCCGAAACAATCGCGAGCCATTATAGCATTAGTAATCAGGAGTCAGGAGTCACACTATCCCTTGCAGTTTTGACATTTCGGGGTGGTGGGGGGCGTGGGGCGGCGCAGCCGCCCCACGCCCCCCACCACCCCCACTGGGGAGGGGTCGGGAGGAGCCGCAGGCCCCTCTCGACCCCTCCCCAGTGGGAGTTTGTAAAAAGTGCAAACATAGTGAGTCAGAAGAATGAGAATATTCTGACTCCTGACTCCTGACTCCTGAATTCTCACCGGCGATTTGTTAAAAAGATTTTATCGGCAGCTATTGACAAATTTACAGCTGCGGTTATAGAATGGCGGAGCATTGATGATGAGGATTGTACCCACCGTCATCACCAAACGGGCGACCTCCAGGTCCGAGGGGCGAGAGGGCCGCGACCAGCGCGGCCGCGCGCCGGGGCCCCCGCGAAAGGGCGCTCTTGCCGAGGGAGGGCAGCATGTCCAAAGCACTTGTGCTCCGCGCGATCACCGGATCGCACGCGGGCCAGCGACACAGGCTGAGCGCGCGCGTCAACACGATCGGCAGCGCGCCGACGAACGATCTGGTCCTGACCGACCGGCTGCTCGGCCCGCGCCACCTCGAGATCCGGCAGGTGCTCGAGCGCTGGTTCGTCGTGCCGCTGGCGGCCGGCGGCCAGGGGGTGGCTCTGAACGGCATGCCGATCAATGGCCAGAGCCGGCTGAATCCGGGCGACGCGCTGACGATCGGCAGCGTGACCTACAACGTCGACCTGGAGGAGATCGTCGAGCGCGAGGTTGGCACGCCGCGCGCCAGCGCCAGCGGGGTGCCGCGGCTCGGCGAGTACTTCATCCGCCGCGGCCTGCTGACGTCCGACCAGGTCGCGCGCATCGTCGCGCGCCAGGAGTCGCTCCAGCGCGACGGCACGCGGCTGCAGTTCGGCCAGGTAGCCTACGACATGGGCTACATCAGCCGCGCGCAGCTCGACGTGGCCCTGTCCGACCAGCGATCCGACTTCAACGAGCGATTCTGGGATTAATTATGAGTTATGAGTTATGAGTTATGAGGTGTAGGTTCTTCCTTAAACTCAAAACTCAAAACTCAAAACTCATCCCTGGATCAGCGCCAGCTCGCAGCTAAACCCCGGCCCGAGCACGGCCAGCACGCCGTACTCGCCGGGCGCGGGCGCGCCGGACTGCAGAAACGCGTCGAGCACGAAGAAGACCGTGGCCGACGACATGTTGCCGCAGCCGCGCAGCACCGCGCGCGTGTGGCCGAGCCGCTCCGGGTCGATCGCCAGCGCCGCCTGGTATGCCTCGACCACCTTCGCGCCGCCGGGGTGCAGCACCCAGTGATCCACGTCGTCGATCCCCAGCCCGTGGCCTGCCAGAAACTCCGCCACGTTGTCGCGCATCAGCGTCTCGACGATCGTGGGAATGCGCGACGAGAACACCACCTGCATGCCGGTGTCGACCATGTCCCAGCCCATAATGTCGAGCGTGGCGGGCCAGAGGGTGCTCTGCGTACCTACGATGGCAGGGGCGAGGGGCGAGGGGCGAGAGGCCTGAGGGGAAGATGCAGTCTCCCCTTGCCTCTCGCCTCTTGCCTCTGGCCTCTTCGCTACGGCATCGCCTTCGACCAGCACCGCGGCGGCCCCATCCGCAAACAGCGAGGAGGCGATCAGGTTGCGCTTGGAGCGGTCGTTCCACTGGAACGTCACGCTGCACAGCTCGACCGAGAGCAGCAGGGCACGCTGCTCGGGGAAGGCCCGCGCGTACTCGTAGGCGCGCGCGAGGCCAGCCACGCCGCCGGCGCAGCCGAGGCCCCAGATGGGGGTGCGGCGTGTGTGGCCGCCCATACCAAGCCGGTTGATCAGCATCGCGTCGGGGCTGGGCGCGGCCATGCCGGTGGTCGACACCCAGATCAGGTGGTCGACGTCGCGCGGCGCGAGGCCGGCCGCCGCCAGGCAGCGTCGCGCCGCCTGCTCGCCCAGCGCCGTGGCGGCCTCGATGAACAGGTCATTGCACTCCTTGAAGCTGCGCGGCGTGGCGAACCACTCCAGCGGCGCGACGAAGTAGCGTGTGTCAATCTGGGCGTGGCGGAAGACCGACATGTAGCGATCGATGTGGGGGAACGCCGGCGCGAAGTGCTCGCGCGCGAGGCGGCGGATGCGCTCCTGCGGAAGCGCGTGTGACGGCAGCGCGGTGGCTACCGAGCGAATCAGGGGCATCAGGCACCGCTCCTTCTAGACGTGGCCGCCAACATCCGGACATCGGGCAGAGGGCATAGCACGGATCGCGCCACGATATTGAAGATTGTACGTATTGATCGCGCCGATTGGATCGCCAGCACGCGGAGAGTTTAGAGTTCAAAGTTAAGAGTTAAGATCTGAACTTGCCTGAAGCTCAGCCGAGAGCATCCCGCGCCGCGGCGATCCGCGCCAGCGAGCGCTGCTTGCCGAGCGCGGCCAGCGTCTCGAACAGCGGCGGCGCGACGGTGCGGCCGGTGACCGCCACGCGGATGGCACCGAAGAGCTGACCGGCCTTGAGCCCCAGCTGCTCGATCAGCGCGCGCAGCTCCGCCTCGATCGGTCCCTCGCTCCAGTCGTCCAGCGGCGCCAGGCGCTCGTGGGCGGCCTGCAGCGCGGCGGCCGTGCCGGCGGCGTCCATCTTCTTGGGGACCAGCAGCGCCGGGTCGGGGTACGCCACGTCGCGGAAGAAGAACTCCAGCAGCTCGGGCGCCTCGCCCAGCTCCTCCAGCCGCTCGTGGATCAGCGGCGTCAGCCGCTCGACATAGGCACGCTCGTCCGGCGCGGGCGGGTCGCCGATCAGCCCGGCCCGGCTCAGAAACGGCGCGATCCGCGCGGCGACCTCGGCGGTCGGCAGCCGGCGAATGTAGATGCCGTTCATGTCGCGCAGCTTCTCGGGGTTCCAGCGCGCCGGCGAGGCCTGGACGCGGTCGATCGTGAAGCGCTCGACCACCTCCTCGCGGGTCATCAGCTCGGTGTGGTCGTCGTAGCTCCAGCCCTGCAGCGCCAGGTAGTTGAACATCGCCTCGGGCAGGTAGCCGCGCTCCCAGAAGCGGTTGGTCGCCACATCGTCCTTGCGCTTGGAGAGCTTGCCGCGCCCATCCGGCCGCAGCACCGCCGGCACGTGCGCGAAGATCGGCGGCTGCCAGCCCAGCGCCTGGTAGATCAGCACGTGGTAGGGCGCGCTGGGCACCCACTCCTCGGCCCGCAGCACGTGGGTGATCTGCATCAGGTGGTCGTCGACCAGGTGCGCCAGGTGGTACAGCGGCATGCCGGTCGACTTCACCAGGATGATGTCCTGCAGCTCGGCGTTGTGCACCGTGATCTGGTCGCCGCCGCGGATGATGTCCCTGAAGCTGGTGGTGCCCTCCAGCGGCACCTTCAGCCGCACGGTGTAGGGCTTGCCGCTGGCCTCGATCTCGGCGACCTGCTCGGGCGACCAGTCGCGCTCGGCGCCGCGGTAGCGAAAGGCCTTGATCCCGCGCGCGGCCGCGTCGGCGCGCATAAGCTCGAGCTCCTCCTCGGTAACGAACGATTTGTAGGCCTTGCCATCCGCCAGCAGCTGGTCGATATACTGCTTGTAGATGCCCTGGTCGTGGCGCTCCGACTGCGTGTACGGCCCGTAGGGGCCGCCCTTGTCGGGCCCCTCGTCCCAGTCGATCCCGACCCAGCGCAGCGAGTTCATCATATCCTCGGCCGCGCCGGCGACATAGCGCTTCTCGTCGGTATCCTCGACGCGCAGGACGAACTGGCCGCCGTAGTGCCGCGCGAACAGCCAGTTGAACAGGGCGGTGCGCACGCCGCCGATGTGCAGGAAGCCGGTCGGGCTGGGCGCGAAGCGCACCCGCACCGGCGGGGTGATCTCTACCACAGTCGCTCTCTCCATCAGGTTTCAGACGGGGGCTATTATACCTTAAGACAAGGCTTTCGAAACTTGACAATCTGTGGAGGGGTGGGGGTGTGAGGCGGGCGCCGCCCGCCTCACACCCCCACCCCTCCACAGAACGACCGTAAATCCACATCTGTCCTAGAGAGCCCCTGTCCAAAGAACAATGTACGCCGTGCGTGTGGCCCCTTGACCGCGATAGTATAATCGTTGCGCGGGGGCACGGCGCTCTCCCGGTTGACCGCCGGCGGCGCAAATTCGCCCCGGCCGATCTGGTCTTCTTCCGATCTTCGAGCAATCACAAGGAGCACAACGATGTTCAAGTACAGCCTGCGGCGCCGGATGGCCGCTCTGATCAGTTTGTCGCTGGCGCTGGCCACTGTTCTCGTGGCCACGGCCGCGGGCGCGCCGCGCGCCCGCACAGCGCCGCCGGCGCAAGGCGTCGCCGTGGACATCCCTACGTATCTGCCGCTCGCTCTGAAGTACACCCCGCCGGTGCGAATCGACTCGGCCGCCACCACCAGCTACACCGACTCCAACGGCAATGTCTGGCAGGCCGACACCGGCTTCGTCGACGGGACGGCGGGGAACCATGGCAACATCAGCATTAGCAACACGAGCGACCCGCAGATCTACCGCACCGAGCGCTACAACCTGACCGGATACGCCATCCCGGTCACGAACGGCGACTACACCGTGCGGCTGCACTTCGCCGAAAACTTCTACACCGGCGCGGGCAAGCGGATCTTCAACGTCAGCGTGGAGGGGACGCCGATCAACAATCTCGACGTCTTCGCTGAGGCCGGCGGGGTCCACGTCGCGCTGGTCAAGACAGTGAACGTGACCGTCGCCGACGGCAAGCTCGACCTCGGCTTCACTGCGTCCGTCGGCGAGACGATGATCGACGGTATCGAGGCGATCCCCCAGTAGGGGTCAGGGGTCAGGGTGACAAGGTGACAAGGCTTGCCCTGAGCGCAGCCGAAGGGTGACAAGGTGACTTTTCTCGATGAGAATGTCGCCCGCTCACCCCCTCACCCCCTCGCCTCCGCATCTTGTCACCGCTCCTCATATGTGATGCGCGCGCGCGACGGGCGGCGGGCCGAGCACGCGCCGCACCTGAGCGTCAGCCTGCTGCTGGTGCGCGAGGTGCTGGCGTATCTGGCCGAGCGGCGGATCGGCTGCTACCGGCTGGCCGACGACCTGGCGCCCTACCTGACCGACGCGCGCCACCCCGCGTTCGCCGGGCAGATCGAGGAGTGCGCCGAGCTGCTGGCCGCCACGGGGGCGCAGGCGCGCCAGCTGGGCATCCGGCTGAGCATGCACCTGCCGCTGCACATCGCGCTCGCCGCGCCCGACCAGGATCTGGCCGCGCGGAGCGCCGCCGAGCTCGTCGCGCGCGCGCGGCTGCTCGACGAGCTCGGCGCCGGGCCGGAGGGCACGCTGGTGCTGCACGTCGGCGGCGCCCACGGCGACCGGGCCGCCGCGCTGCACCGCTTCGCCGCGCGCTACGAGCGCCTGCCGGAGCACGCCCGCCGTCGCGTCGCGGTCGAGCCGGACGAGGAGCGCTTCGACCTGGCCGAGCTGCTGCGGCTGCACCAGGTCACCGGCGTCCCGGTGGTGCTGGACGCGCTGCACCACCAGATCAACAACCCGCGCCGGATGCCGCTGGCCGAGGCGCTCGGGCTGGCGCTGGCGACCTGGCCGGCCGGCATCCGGCCGAAGGTCCACTTCAGCACCCAGCGAACCGAGGCGCATCTGCTGCCGGCGCGGGCCGGCCAGCAGCGCCGGGTGCTGGCGCCGATCCGCGGCCAGCACGCCGATTTCGTCAACCCGCACGAGTTCGGCGCCTTTCTCGCGGCCGCGCGCGGCCTGCCGCCCTTCGACGTAATGCTGGAGGCCAAGGCGGCCGACCTGGCGGT
>WNGB01011814.1_pt1 | contig 12571 bp, 10 predicted proteins | sample 5400681 | NCBI WGS metagenome assembly WNGB01 (sample SAMN13153367, study PRJNA577476) | soil metagenome | isolation source: 115 cm soil or saprolite under grassland replicate 2 | place: USA:California | collected 2016-06-15 | reverse complement strand
CCCCAGCCAGGCACGCATCGCGGCCGGTGCGCTGGATGAACGGGCAGGCCAGGCGCTCGAAACGGCCGTTCGTAACCACGGAAAGCGCAGTCCCAAGCCATTCGTAGCAGGGCCCGCGCGCGCTGCGGCGGAGCGCGCCTGCGATGCGCGCTGCAGCATCCTGAGCTCCTGCTCAGGAAAGCGGAGCTTTGCCCCGGTCGCGCTGCTGTGCGCATGCGCACGTGACGGCGAGGAGATGGTGCTGACTGCGGCGCTGAGGCCGACGGTCATGACGACAGCAGCGGCAGCAGCAGCGACCTGCAGCCTCCGGGCGACGGCGAACCGGCGGTTCGGCAGCACGATCGGAACGCTCATCTCTTCGAGGGGAGCCTCACGCAGGAGCCTGGCTGCCTCCGTCGCGCCCTGGGCGTAGGTCCTGCAGCCGGCGCAGACGGCGAGATGGCCGTCGAGGCGTGCAGCGTCCAGCTCCGGAAGCTCGCCGTCCAGCGAGACCGAGACCAGTTCCCGGATCGAATCGCACTGATTGAGTGGAAGCTGCCCCATTGGCTCTCTCATTTCAGTTCTGACGGCCTTACCTAGGAGAAGTTAGCCATTTCTTCGTCTATACAACAGAAAGCTTTAGCTGAAGGTGACGAGGGCATCGTCCCCAGCCAGGCACGCATCGCGGCCGGTGCGCTGGATGAACGGGCAGGCCAGGCGCTCGAAACGGCCGTTCGTAACCACGGAAAGCGCAGTCCCAAGCCATTCGTAGCAGGGCCCGCGCGCGCTGCGGCGGAGCGCGCCGCACCGTTCGATCAGCTTCACGCGCTTCGATCCGCGGGCCGTCGCGAGGTTCTGGATGTTCATCCCGTACAGGCAGCTGACCGCGTCGGGCCCGCGGAGACGAGCGCAGATGCGGATCTGAATGAAGGGATCCGGGGAAGTGATCAACGAAGCGGCGCCGATGCAGCCGGCCCGCTGCAGCCCGAGCCGTCCTGTGCAGAGCGCCCGCACGCCGGTCGCGTTCGTAGGCAGCTTCTTCGGCGGCAACTCCAGGAAGTAGCGGTACCAGCACGGCCTCACGAACGCCTGGATCGCACGTGCACAGAGCACTCGGGCCGAAGTCACGGCGTTCCGAGGTCGCTGCGTACTGTCGCGGCCGGCGATCGAGAGCCAGTAGTCGTGGTACGCGCCCTGCGCACAGTCAGGCGCCTGCACGGCGGGCAGCGCGCGGCAGGCTCTCACTCCGAAGGCGAGCTGGCCGTGGTACAGGCGCATGTACGCGTGCCCGAGCGTATGTATGCACGTGTACGAGCGGAAGCGCGTCGGCGCCAGCAGGCACAGCTTCACCGCGCCGTCGGGGCCGAGCCGCCCGATCGCGTTCCCGAGTGTCATCACCATTCCCATCCCGAAGCCGGCCGAACAGCCCGGATCGTTCGACCTCGGGAGGTATCGCTGCAGGTTCGCGAGCGTCACGTGATGTCGCCGCGCGTACATGCGCCCGACGACGTGCATCATCATGTGGCAGTTGCCCAGGAGGTAGCCGCCGCCCGCACGGACCTTGACGTCGATCTTCGGCAGCTCGTGGGCGGGATCGTGTGACTTCTCGACGTCCGCGAGCAGCCGCGTGACGTAGCAGTTCCAGATCGACGACTCCTTGCGCAGAAGGCTGCAGCGGGAGAGATAGGTCGTGCGACCGTTGTCTCCGAGGATGATCCCGTTCGGCGGCGGTCCGCCCGACGCTCCGCCCGTTTGCCACAGCACAGCGCCGAGGAGCCCCAGGAGCAGGAATCGCTTCACAGTCACACCTATTGGACGCTTCGAAGCAGTTTTGGTCAGGCGCCGACTCGGTGGCGCCGCAGAGAGGGCGACTGAGCTCGTCTCAGTCGCCCGTCCAACCCAACTTTCATTGTTCAGAGCGCATCCAAAGCTGCAAGCCCAACCGCCTCAGGGCACACGCACCCGGCGGACGACGGGAGCGCTGTGGTTGCCGGCGCGATCGAAGGCGACGACCTTGACGGTATGCGTACCGGGAAGCGGCCTCCCGACCTGCACGGGCGCGTCGGTCGCGTCGTTTCCGAGACTGACCGGCACCCTGCCGACGAGCGAGATGTCGTAGCGCGCAACCCCGCTGCCGCTCTCCCTTGCTGCGTCGAGGGTGACCTCTACGCGGCCCCCGACCACGGCCGCCGTGACGCGCGGCGCGCGTGGCGCCGTCGAGTCCGTCCATCTGAACCGAAGCCGCGCCGTCGAGCCGGACGACTTCACCACGGTCAGGCTGAACGCTCCTGGATTTGCGAAGCGCTCGCCGTGCCGTAGCTCCGGGCGATGGCGTCCAGCCGGGCTCGCGACCAGCAGGTTCGGAATGCCGGTGCTACCGAAGTCGTGCAGGTCGGGGCTCGGACTGACCCGCACGATCACGCCCGCGCCCGCGGTTTGCTGGCCGTCGTCGTTCGCTGCCGGTCGCCCGCGGTACTCGATCCAGTACTGGTCGTTCGCCGTCGTGACGACGAACGCCTGCGGCGCCGAGGACGTTTGCTCGATCGGCGCCAGCCCGTAGGTGCCGTTCCTCGCGACGCGGGTCACCCGTGTCAGCCAGCCGAGCTCGAACTTCGCCTTCGCGCTGAAGTCACCCGAGCCGGCGCCCATCGTGTCGTACGGGTCGCCGTACTCGAGTGCGCCGCAACCGTGCTTCCTGCAGTCGGTCAGGTTTGCGTGCCCGAGCCCGAACGAGTGGCCGAGCTCGTGGGCGACGAGGTGCATCGTCACCGCCCCGTTGAGGAAGACGGTCGCCGCGAGCGTGACGCCGGACCACGGGCAGCCGGCGTCCGGATGGATGTAGAGGACGCGGTCGTACTTCATCGGGTCGTAGCCCGCCGCAACGGCGGCCGCGCTCGCGGCCGCCTTCACCGGCGGCAGGCTGCACCCGGAGGGCCCGGCGAAGGCCTTGAGCCACGGCGTGACGGTGCCGGTCAGCGACGCCTTGCCGTAGGACATGCTCCGGTAGAGCTCGTCGACCTGGTCGAACACGATCCGGCGCACCTCTTCGCGCCCGAAAGGCTGCGGCCCCCAGGTGACGAGCGCGACGAGGATCCGCTGCGGGCCGAGGACGTGCTCGCCGTACGCCGACTGGGCCGACGGCACGGCGGCAAAGCTGAGAACCACCAGGGCGACCGCTGTCAGTCGCCGCTCCACGGGCCCGTTAGCTCGCTACGGGTGGAGCGTCCGCGATCTGGAGCGGCTTGACGATCTCCGCGAAGTGACAGGCGCTCGGGTGGCCCTGTCCGCGGTCCATCAGGACCGGGTCCTCCTCGGCACAGATCGGCTGAGCCTTCCAGCAGCGTGTGCGGAACCGGCAACCCGACGGCGGATTGGCCGGGTTGGGGACGTCGCCCTCGAGCACGATCCGCTTCCGCTTCCCGCGCTGATTCGGCTCTTCGATCGGGATCGCCGAGAGCAGCGCCTGCGTGTACGGATGGGAAGGCCGCTCGTAGATGTCCTCCTTCGAGCCGATTTCGACGACCCGGCCGAGGTACATGACGGCGACCCGGTCCGAGATGTGGCGAACCAGCGAGAGGTCGTGCGCGATGAACAGGTAGGTCAGGCCGAAATCGCGCTGGAGCGATTCGAGCAGGTTGACGACCTGGGCGCGGATGGAGACGTCGAGCGCCGAGACCGGCTCGTCGAGGATGACCATCTGCGGGTTGAGCGCGAGCGCACGTGCGAAGCCGATCCGCTGGCGCTGGCCGCCGGAGAACTCGTGCGGGAACCGGTTGGCGTGCTCCGGGCTGAGCCCGACCGTGCGCAGCAGCTCGTCGATGCGCCCCCGTCCTTCGCGGCCCTTGTAGAGGTTGTGCACGCGCAGCGGCTCCGCCACGATCTCGCGCACGGTCATCCGCGGGTTGAGCGACGCGTACGGGTCCTGGAACACGATCTGCAGCTCGCGGCGAACGTCGCGCATCCGGCGCCGGCTCAAACCGGTGATGTCCTGGCCGTTGAAGATGATCTTGCCCTCGGTCGGCTCGAGCAGCTTGATCACGGTGCGGCCGAGCGTCGTCTTGCCGCAGCCCGACTCGCCGACGAGGCCGAGCGTCTCTCCCGCCTGCAGCGAGAGGTCGACGCCGTCGACCGCGTGGACCTGTCCGACGCGCCGCTTGAAGATTCCGGCCGTGATCGGGAAGTGCTTGTAGAGCCCCTCGATGCGGAGGATCTCGCGCCCTTCCTGGGCGCGCTCGTGGACCTTCTCTTCGACCGGTGCCTGGGCTGTCTCGCTCATGCTCCGGCCCCGACCGGCTCGACGAGGTGACCCGTGCGTCCTTCGAGCTCCTCGGCGAAGTGACACGCCGTCAGGTGCTGAGAGTCGCCGATCGGACGCAGCGGCGGCTCCTCCTCACGGCAACGGACGCGGCCCTGTGAGAGGAAGCAGCGCGGATGGAACGGGCACCCTGGCGGCCGGCTGATCAGGCTCGGCGGCTGACCCGGAATCGGGCGGAGCCAGTCCTCGTCCGCCGTCAGCCGAGGCAGGCTGTCCATCAGCCCGACCGTGTAGGGATGCCGCGGCGAGTTGAAGATGGTGTGCACGTCGCTCAGCTCGACGACCTTGCCCGCGTACATGACGACGACGCGATCCGCGAGCTCCGCGATCAGGCCGAGGTCGTGCGTGATCAGGATCGTCGCCGCGTGGGTCTCCTCCTGCGCCTTCTTCAGCACCTCGAGGATCTGCGCCTGGATCGTCACGTCGAGCGCCGTCGTCGGCTCGTCTGCGATCAGCACCTGCGGCTCGTTCGCGACCGCCATCGCGATCATCGCGCGCTGGCGCATGCCGCCGGAGAACTCGTGCGGGTACTGGTCGACGCGACGCTCCGGGTTCGGGACGCCGACGAGCTTCAGCAGGTCGACGGCACGCTTCTTGACCGCGTCGTCCTTCGTCTCCGGATGGTGCGTCTTGATCGCCTCGCCGATCTGGAAGCCGACCTTCAGCACCGGGTTCAGCGAAGTCATCGGATCCTGGAACACCATCGCCAGCTCGTTGCCGCGAATGCGGCGGAGCTCCTTCTTCGACACCTTGAGCAGGTCCTTGCCGTTGAAGAGCGCCTCGCCGCGAACAACGCGGCCTGGCGGCTGAGGAATCAGCCCCAGGATCGACATCGTGCTGACGCTCTTGCCCGAGCCGGACTCGCCGACGATTCCCAGCGTCTCGCCGGGGAAGAGGTCGTACGAGATCCCGTCGACGGCCTGCACGACGCCGTCCTCGGTGGTGAACTCGACGACGAGATCGCGGATCGAGAGAAGAGGCTCAGGCACGGACGCGGCGCTGGGTGGGATCGAGGGCGTCGCGAAGCCCGTCGCCGATGAAGTTGATGCAAAGCACGATCACCACGATGACCACGCCCGGGAATGTGACGAGCCACCACTTGTCGATGCCCTGGTCCTGACCTTCGTTGAGCAGGCCACCCAGAGCCGGAGTCGGCGGCTCGATCCCGAAGCCGAGGAACGAGAGCACCGCCTCGAGCAAGATCGCCGTGCCGATCGTCAGCGTCGCCGACACGACGATCGGGCCGATCGTGTTCGGGAGCATGTGGCGCAACATGATTCGGACGTCACCGGCGCCGGCGGCACGCGCCGCCTCGACGTATTCCTTTTCGCGCAGCGAGAGGAAGCTGCCACGCACGATACGCGCGATCTGCGTCCAGATCAGACAGGCGAGCAATAACGCGAGCTTCAGCGGCGTGCTGTGACCGAGATATTTCGCCGCCACCAACAGGACGGCCAGCAGGGGTAAGGTCAGGAACAGGTCGGTCAGACGCATCAGCAGGTTGTCGATCCAGCCGCCGTAGAAGCCTGCGAACCCGCCGATGATCGTCCCGATCAGCGTCGAGAGAATGCCGACGAGCACGCCGACCCGCGCGGACGTGCGAATCCCGTACAACACGCGACTGAACGAGTCGCGGCCGGCGCTGTCCGTCCCGAAGGGATGCTTCGCCGAAGGCGCGACGCTGAGCGACTCCAGATTGATCTGCTGGTACGTGTACGGCGCGATGAAGTTCGCGAACAGTCCACAGCCGAAGATTCCCAGCAGGACGATGAGGCTGCCGAGCGCAAGGCGGTGGCGCACGAAGCGGCGGCGCGCATACGCCCACTGGCTGCGCGCCTCGACCTCGAGCCCGTACTGATACGTGAGCTCGGCCGAGGGATCCGCCGGGCCCTCCGGCGGTGACATGCTGTACTGAGAGCCGGGTGGGCCGATCGTGAGCTGATCTCGTACTCCTGGCTCGCTACTCATATCTGATCCTTGGGTCGAAGACGCCGTACAGGATGTCCGCGATCAGGTTGAAGAGGATCACCATGGTCGCGACGACCATCAGCCACGCCATCACGGGATACGGATCGCTCGAGAAGAGCGAGTTGATGAAGTAATAGCCCATCCCATCGAGCGTGAAGATCGTTTCCGTCACGATCGCGCCCGCGAAGAGCCCGCCGAAGTCGAGGGCGACGACTGTCACGAGCGGGATCAGGGCATTCCGGAAGGCATGCCGCATGACGACGCGGCGCTCGATCAATCCCTTGGCGCGCGCTGTGCGCACATAGTCGGAGTTGAGCACCTCCAGCATCGATGCACGCATGAAGCGGCTGTAGGTCGCCGTGCTCAGGGCGCATAGAGCGATAACGGGCAGCGCGAGATGCTGGACGCGGTCGAGCAGGAAATGGAAGCCGTGACCGGCGTTGACCGACGACGATAAGCCGGACGTGTAGAAGATCCGCACGTGCCATTTGAGGAAGATCTGCACCATCAACACCTGCAACATCAGCGCCAGCCAGAACACAGGGGTGGCAAAGCCGATGAAACTCACTGTCGTCGCGGTGTAGTCGAAGAGCGAGTACTGGCGTAACGCCGAGTAGACGCCGATCGCGATCCCCAGGATCAGCGAGATGATGATCGCGCTGAGGATGAACTGGAGGGTGTGGCCCATCACCCGCTTGAGATCGGGCCAGATCTTGCGGTTGCCGAAGAGCGTCGTCCCGAACTGCTTGGTGACCGCGTCGCGGACCCAGTAGCCGTAGCGCACGATCACCGGCTTGTCGAGGTTCTTCGAGTGCTCAATCGCATGGATCTGCTCGGCGGTGATGTTCGCGTTCGCACGCAGCCGGCCGAGCGGGTCGCCCGTGATCGAGACGAACGTGAAGATCAGGAAGCTCGTCGCGACGAGCACCGGGATGCTGTACAGGAATCTGCGCAGGATGTAGGTCAGCATCGGGGCCTCCTCGCCGCATTATGAACGGATCCCGCCTCCGATGACCGGAGGCGGGATCCGTGGTTCAGCACGCAATCAGGGTTCGGGAGCGTTCCCTACCCCTTCGACCAGTTCTCCGCGTTGAAGGTCGGGCCCTGGCTGCTTGCGTTGTCGACCATGCCGTGCACCGAGGTCTTGTAGACCAGGTACGTAGGCCGCTGGTACAGCGGGATCATCGGCACGTCGGTGGCCATCTGCTTGCCCGCCTTGACGATCAGGGCGGTCCGCTTCTTCGCGTTCAGCTCCTTGTCCGAAGCGGAGAGCCACTTCGTGACGTTCCGGTTGCAGTACTCCGTGTAGTTACCCGGGTTACCGCAGCTGAAGATGCTGACCACGTAGTGCGGGTCGACCGTAACGAGGTACGTGAACATCGCCAGGTCGAAGTCGTGCGCCGGCAGCTTGCTGCCGAACAGCGTCCCTGCCGGGACGAAACCGTTCTTCAGCTCGATGCCTGCCTTCGCGGCTTGATCCTGGAAGATCGTGAACGCGAGCGTACGAAGCGCGTTGCCCGAAGTCGAGGCGAAGTCGAAGGAGACCTTCGTCCCGCTGCAGCGATAGATACCGTCGCCGCCCTTCGTGCAGCTGTGCGCCTTCATCGCGTTGTCGACCTTCGTGACGTTGTAGTTGTACTTCCCGAAGTCGTTGTTGTAGCCGGCCTCACCCTTGAGGCGGACAAGGCTCTGCAACGGACCGACGCTCGGGTTCAACGTCCCGTACAGCGCCTTGGCGGCGCCGATGCGGTTGACGGATGACATCAGTGCCTGACGCATCCAGGTCTGCTTCGCCAGCGGGTTGCCCTTCGCACCCTGCTGGATCTCGATGTGCTCCCACTGCAGACCCACGTGCGAGACGACCCTGAGGCCGGCCTGGCTGCGGAGATCCGCAAGAGCGAGCTGAGGCTGCGGGTAGATCGCGTCGACCTCACCCGAGCGGATTGCCTGGATCTCCGAGTTCGTGTTCGTGATGAACCGGAACACGATCGAGTCCAGCTTCGCCTTCTTGCCGTGCCACCCCTTGGCGTTGCGCGTCAGGGTGATGCCCGACCCACGGTCGAACCGGGTGAGCAGGAACGGACCGTCACCGATCGGGGCGTTGCCCTTCTTCGGGTTGCAAATGCAGTCGTTCCACACGGTCAGCATGTCCGAGCCGGCAAGGGCATGCGCCGGGAGGACATAGCCGAACAGACCGCGCCAAGCGGCGAAGTTCCGCTTGAACGTGACCTTCACGACCTTCCCGTTACCGACGACGCTGCGGATGTCTTCCCAGCCGAGCGGGTCGATGTGCTCCTTGTACTTCGGGTTGGTCGCGGTCTGCCACGTGAACTTCCAGTCCTTGCCGGTGACCTGCGTGCCGTCACTCCAGTGAGCGTTCTTGCGGATGTAGTACGTCACCCGCATCGGCTTCGTCTGGAGCGTGGCCTTGGTAATCAGGTCCGGCGCGTACGTGAACTTGGGCGTGAACAGGAAAGCGCCACGGATCACAGGCGTCTGGAACACGACGTTCCAGAACGCGTTGCAATCGATGTCCAGGATCAGGTTGAGACACCAGTCCGGACCGCCGCCCTGCTCCGCTCCGAAGACCAGGGTGCCCGCCTTCGAGGACGAGGCACTGTCCGGCCCATTAACCCTTGCCGCGCCGGTAGCCGCGAGCGCGAGCGCTGCGAGTACCACCCCGGCGAAGAGCCAGAGCTTACGTCGATGCATCTACTCCCTCCGTTCGTCTATGGAACTGCGGCCGCAGTCCCATACGCTTCGTCCCGCCCCCTCCTCGGGGCGGGCCGCATTCTGACAGAACAAAAGACGCCTTCGGCGTCTCTTTGTTAGGTACGGCGCTTCGCGCGGAAGGCCCATGGGCAGAGCCCATGGGCTCTTGATTGGCTGCTGGTGGGCGCTTGTCCTAAATGCGAGGGTTTACGCGGTGAGGGCGTCTGCGCCTGCGACTACTTCGAGGATCTCTTGGGTGATTTCGGCCTGCCTGGCTCTGTTCATTGCCAGGGTGAGGTTGTCGATCAGCTCCCCTGCGTTCTTGGAGGCATTTCTCATTGCGGTCATCTGGGCGCCGTGTTTGCTGGCTGCTGACTCGAGGAGGGCTCGGTAGAGCTCGGTCTCCACGTACACGGGAAGGAGGCGTTCCAGGATTTGCTCCGGCTCCGGCTCGAAGATGAAGTCGCCTCTGAGAGCGTCTTCCTTGCGTTCCTCCTCGTCGGTTTCCAGGAGGGCTTCCGAGAGGGGGAGCAGCTCCTGCTCCGTGACCGTCTGGGTCAGGGCTGACTCGAAACGGTTGTAGATCACGACGACTCGGTCGACTTCCTCGTTCGTGTAGAGCTCGATCACCCGGTGGGCGATCGCCTGCGCGTCGGCATAGCGGGGGTCGTCGGTGAAGCCTGTGAACTCGCCGGACAGGTCCAGGCGGCGGAAGCGCAGCGAGCCGACGCCGCGGCGGCCGACGCCGACCCAGCGCACCTGTTTGCCTTCCCCGCGCAGCCGGCGGTTCAACGCGAGCGCCCGGCGGAGGACCTGGGAGTTGAACGGGCCCGACAGCCCGCGGTCGCCCATCATCGTCACGACGGCAACCGTGCGGACCTCGCGTTGCTGCAGCAGCGGGAGGCCGCGGACGGACGTGCTCGCACGCGCCGTCCCGGACATCAGCTCGAGCATGCGGTCGGCGTACGGCCGCATGTCCTCGATTCGCGCTTGCGCCCGCCTCAGCTTGGAGGCCGCGACGAGCTCCAGCGCGCGCGTGATCTTGCGCGTGTTGCCGACCGACCGGATGCGGCGCCGGATGTCCTGCTGGGTCGCCATCTACGCGACGAGCGACGTTTCCTCTTCGACGTTGAACATCTGCGCGAACTTCTTCAGCTCGGCGTCGAGCTTCTCGGCCGCCTCGTCGGAGAGGTCGCCGGACTCGCGGATCTCCTTCAAGACCGAGCCCTCCGTGCGGAGATGCTCGCGCAGCTCGTCCTGGAAGCGCGGAACCTGCGGCACCGGGATCTTGTCGAGGTAGCCGTTGATGCCGGCGTACAGCGCGGCGACCTGCTCCTCCATGGGCCACGGGTCGTACTGCGGCTGGTTCAGCGTCGCCACCATCCGCTCGCCGCGTGCGAGTGCCTGCTGCGTGGCCTGGTCGAGCTCGGAGCCGAACTGTGCGAACGCCTCCAGCTCGCGGTACTGCGAGAGGTCGAGCCGCAGGCGGCCGGCGACGTTCTTCATCGCCTTCGTCTGCGCGGAGCCGCCGACGCGCGAGACCGAGATGCCTACGTTCACGGCCGGGCGAACGCCGGAGAAGAACAGGTCCGACTCGAGATAGATCTGCCCGTCGGTGATCGAGATCACGTTCGTCGGGATGTACGCGGCGACGTCACCCGCCTGCGTCTCGATCACCGGCAGCGCCGTCAGCGAGCCGCCGCCGTTCTCGTCAGAAAGCTTGCAGGCGCGCTCGAGCAGGCGGGAGTGGAGATAGAACACGTCGCCGGGGAAGGCCTCGCGGCCCGGCGGCCGGCGCAGCAGCAGCGAGAGCTGCCGGTAGGCGTCCGCGTGCTTCGAGAGGTCGTCGTACATGACGACGGCGTGCTGCTTGTTGTAGAGGAAGTACTCGCCCATAGCGCAGCCGGCGAACGGCGCCATCCACTTGATCGGCGCGGCCTCTTGCGCGGCGGCCGAGACGATCGTCGTGTATTCCATCGCCCCTTCGTCGCGGAGCTTCTCGTAGACCTGGGCAACCGTCGACGCCTTCTGCCCGATCGCGACGTAGATGCAGACGACGTCGGTGTCCTTCTGGTTCAGGATCGTGTCGATCAGGATCGCCGTCTTGCCGGTCTGCCGGTCGCCGATGATCAGCTCGCGCTGGCCCCGGCCGACGTTCGTCATCGAGTCGATCGCCTTGATGCCGGTTTGCAGCGGCTCCTTCACGGGCTGTCGCGCGACCACACCAGGCGCCTTGAACTCGAGCGGGCGGGTCTCGTCGGTCTCGATCGGGCCGCCGCCGTCGAGCGGGTTGCCGAGGGGGTCGACGACACGGCCGAGCAGCGCCTCGCCGACCGGGACGCTCGCGACTTTGCCCGTGCGCTTGACCGGCTCGCCCTCTTTGACGTGCTCCCACTCGCCGAAGAGCGCGGCGCCGACGTCGTCCTCCTCGAGGTTGAACGCGAGCCCGACGACGCCGTGCTCGAGCTCGAGCATCTCCTGCGAAACGGCGTTCTCGAGCCCGTAGATGCGGGCGATGCCGTCGCCGACCTGCAGGACGGTGCCGACCTCGGCGAGGTCGGTCTCGACGTCGTAGTGCTCGATCCGCTCCTTGAGGATCGAGGTGATCTCTTCCGGGCGTAGCTTCACTGCGTTAGCTCCTCCTCACGAGTTCATGACGTAGACCTTCGATCCGGCCGCGCACGCTGGCATCGACGCGCATCGAGCCCGCCTGCAGGACGAAACCGCCGATCAGGTTCGGTTCGACCTTCCGCGTCGCCTCGATCGTCCGCCCCGAAGCCTGCTCGATCTTCTGCAGCAGCTCGCGCGCCTCGTCGTCGCTCAGTTCGCGCGCGGTCGTCAACTCGACGTTCAGACGCCGCTCCTCCCGCGCCATCAGGCGGTCGAACTCGCGCGCGATCTCCTCGATCTGGCCGATCCGGCCCTTCTCCGCGACGAGCCGCAGAAAGTTGCGGACGAGCTCGTCGGAGCCGCCCAGCAGCTCCTCGAGCACCGCGACCTTGGCGCGAGGCTCGAGCTGCGGGTTGCGCAGAGCCGAGCGCAGCTCCGGGACGTCGTGGACGGCTGCGGCGAAGTCGGCGAGCTCCTCGCTCACCTGCTGCAGGCGCCCGCTCTCCTTCGCGGCTTCGAACAGCGCCCGCGCATAGGTGCGGTGGACGACCGCTATTTCGGAGCCTCCTCGAGCACGGAGAAGTCGAGATCGCGAATCGCGTCCTCGATCAAGCGCCGGTGGTCGGCGTCGTCGAGCACCTTGCCGGTCACCTTCGACGCCGCCACGAGCGTCAGCTCGGCGACCTCGGTGCGGATCTGCTGCAGCGCGCGCTGCGTCTCCGCCCGGATCTCGCGGCGCGTCTCCTCGAGCCGGCGCTGGCGCTCGCGCTCGGTCTCCTCCTTCATCCGCCGCTCCATCGCCTCTCGCGTCTTGCGGGCCTCGCCCAGGATCTCCTCGGCCTGGCCGCGAGCTTGCCCGATCAGCGCGCGATGCTCGTCCAGCAGCTTCCGCGCCTCGACGCGGGCGTCGTCGGCCTCCGCGAGCGCGTTGTGAATCCGCTCACGGCGTTCGTCGATCAGTCGCTGGATCGGGCCGAACGCCTTCCA
>WNGB01010836.1_pt1 | contig 12573 bp, 13 predicted proteins | sample 5400681 | NCBI WGS metagenome assembly WNGB01 (sample SAMN13153367, study PRJNA577476) | soil metagenome | isolation source: 115 cm soil or saprolite under grassland replicate 2 | place: USA:California | collected 2016-06-15 | reverse complement strand
TGCACCGCTGGCGGGTCAAGCCGACCGTCTTCCTTCCCTCGCTGCCCCCAGACGCCGACCTGGCCAGCCTCGCCGGGCTGCTGGTCGGCATGGAGGACGGCAAGGGCTCCTGCGTCGGCATCGGCTACCTGGAGCTGGCCGAGGACGGCGGCCTGCGCATGATCTCGGCCGTCTCCGAGGGCGCCCGCGCCCTGCGCCTCGGCTCGACCCGTATCACCCCCGACTGGTCGTCGACCACCAGGGTGGACCTGCGCCACCTGTTCGGCACCGAGTAGCGGGAGCGCCGCCGGGTAAAGGAGTTCGCGCATCACCGCGACGTCCGCCCTGATCGCCCTTAGGGATTCCGTGGTCTTGGTGATGCACGAACTCCTTTAGGTCACGTCCTGCCGGCGCAGCAGCGAGGCGCCGGCGGCGACGAACAGGGCGAGGTAGAGGACCAGCGTGATCGTCGCCCTCGTCCCGGTGACGGCGTCGGTCACCCCGGGGGCCAGGTCACCGGGATCCCCCGCCTGGGTGGTCAGGGTCCACACCAGCGACCCTGCATTGGTGGCAGGCAGCAGGTCACGGAGCGGCCGCAGGCCGGTGAGCAGGCTGTCGGCCACCCCCGAGATCAGGTTCTCGATCGCGAGGATCCATACCACGCCGAGCCCCACCGGCAGCGCGACGCTGCGGAAGACGAACCCGAGCAGCACGCCGAACAGGCACCACACGGCCAGGATCAGCCAGCCGCCGGCGATGCCCTCGGCGAGGTCGAGCGGCGCGGGGAAGTCGAGCGGCTTCGACTCGACCGCGGCGATCAGCGAGCTGCTGAGCGCGCCGACCGCCAGCAGGATCAGCACCGCCGCCAGCACCATGGTGGCGAGCGCCAGCAGCTTGCCGCCGAACAGCCGCAGCCTGGAGGGCCGCTGGGTCAGGATGGTCTTGAGGCTGCCCCAGCCGTACTCGCTGCCGACCGCGAGCGCCCCGAAGATGAGGGCCAGCGCTCCGGTGAACACCGGGAAGCCGCCGAGCGCGTTGGGCACCAGCTGGTCCGGCAGCGTGCTGGCCAGCACCTGCTGCCGCGTGGTCCCCTCGGTGGCGAAGTTCTCGCCGCTGGTCGCGTAGCTGGTGTAGGGCAGGATGTAGGCGAACAGCTCGGTGAGCGCCAGCGAGACGCCGAGCAGCACCCAGGTGGTCGCGCGCTTGCTGAGCTTGAGCAGCTCCGCCCGGTAGCTTCCGGTCATGCTCCCGCCTCCGTCGCACCCGTCATTTCCAGGAAGACCTCTTCCAGCGTCCGCTCCAGCGGACGCAGCTCGGTCAGGACCACGCCGTCGGCGACCAGCGCGCTGCTGACGCGGCCGGCCTGCGAGGGGTCGGTCCGAAGCCGCAACGTGCCGTCGACCACGGTGACGTTCTCGGCTCCCAGCAGCCGCTCGACGGAGTCCCTCGCCCGGTCGAGCGGCACGCCGGCGACCAGCAGCCCGGCCCGCCCGCGCAGCTCCTGGATGGTGCTCTCGGCGATCAGCTCGCCTCCGGAGATCACCCCGGCGCGGTCGCAGAGCTGCTGCACCTCCGCCAGCAGGTGCGACGACAGCAGCACCGTGTGGCCGCGAGCGCCGAGATCTCTGATGAGCGCGCGCATGTCGCGCATGCCCGCAGGGTCCAGCCCGTTGGTCGGCTCGTCCAGGATCAGCAGCTCCGGGTCCTTGAGCAGGGTGGCCGCCACCCCGAGGCGCTGCTTCATGCCGAGCGAGTAGCTGGAGTAGCGGTCGCCCGCCCGGTCGGTCAGCTGCACCAGCTCCATCGCGGCGTCGACGCGCCGGTCGGCGACCTCCGCGTAGCGGGCCAGGACCCGCAGGTTGTCGCGGCCCGACAGGTAGGGGTAGAAGCCGGGCGACTCCACCAGCACGCCGATGCGCGCCAGGGCCGCCGGATGCCCCGGCCGCTCGCCGAGCACGGTGGCCGAGCCCGAGGTGGGCTTGACCAGCCCGGCCAGCATCCGCAGGGTGGTCGTCTTGCCGGCGCCGTTGGGCCCGAGGAACCCGTAGATCTCACCCCGGCGCACCGACAGGTTGATCCGGCGCACGGCGGTGACATGGCCGCCGTAGGTCTTGGTCAGGTCGTCCGTCTCGACCAGGTAGTTGTCGCTCATCATGGGGCCAGCTTGCCGCGGTGTGGCCGCGGCGTCGTCGTCCGGCGGAAGGCACTGCGACTGCACCCGTGGGAGCAGCGGTGGCCCGGCGCGCTACCGCGCCCGCGGTAGTCGCCGACCGCCGACGCGACTAGGATGTGCCCCCACGAGCGTTCGCGAAGGCGACCCATCGATGGCCGGGTACGACAACATCACCTTCATCTCCGACTACGGGTTGGAGGACCATTTCGTCGGCGTCTGCCACGGCGTGATCGCCAGGATCGCGCCCAACGCCAGGGTCATCGACCTGAGCCACGCCATCCGGCCCCAGGACGTGCGGCACGGCGCCACGCTGCTGGCGCAGTCGGTGCCGTTCCTGCCGAGGGCGGTGCACCTGGCCGTGGTCGACCCGACGGTCGGCGGCGAGCGGGGGATGGTGGCCGTGGAGGCCGGCGGGCAGGTGCTGGTCGGCCCGGACAACGGCCTGCTGGTCTGGGCGGCCGAGCGGCTCGGCGGCGTCGAGCGGGTCCATGCCCTCGAAAGCCGCGCCTACCGGCTCGAGCCGGTGTCGAGGACCTTCCACGGCCGCGACGTGTTCGCGCCGGCGGCCGCCCACCTCGCCGCCGGCGTCGCGCCGGCCGAGCTGGGTCCGGCGGTCGACCCGGCCGGCCTGGTGCGGCTCACCCCCCTGGCATCGCGGGTCGAGGGCGGCCAGCTCCACGGCGCGGTGCTGCTGGTCGACCACTTCGGCAACCTCTCCCTGAACCTCAGCCGGGAGGAGCTGGACCGCGTCGGCGTCGGGATCGGCGACCCGGTCGAGGTCCACATCGGCGGCCAGACCTACCGGCTGCCGTTCGAAGAGACGTTCAGCTCGGTGCCGGCCGGCCGGCTGGTGCTCCACGAGGACTCGTTCCGCTCCCTGGCGGTGGCCGTGAACCAGGGACGGGCGGCCGAGCGTCTCAACGCCCGCTCCGGCGACCCGGTGGTGGTCGCCCGAGTCGCAGAGTGATGGCCGGGCGGCGGATCCTGGTGACCGGGGCGGCCCGGTCGACCGGGCGGCGGCTGGTCGGCGCCCTGGCGGGGGACCCGGCGGTGGCGGCGGTGGTGGCGCTCGACGACCGCGACCCGCCGGCGCCGTTCCCCGCCAAGGTGGAGTCCCTCAAGGTCGACCTGCGCAGCCCCGCGGTCGTCCGGGCCGTCCAGTCGGCCGGCATCGACACCTGCGTGCACCTGGGCGTGACCGCCGAGCCGCGCGCGGCCGGCGGCCGGGCGAACATGAAGGAGCGCAACGTGCTCGGCACCATGCAGCTCCTCGCCGCCGCCTACCACGCGCCCGACCTGCGCCGGCTGGTGCTCAAGTCGACCACCGCAATCTACGGGGCGGCCCCTGGGGACCCGGCCGTCTGGACCGAGGGCCTGCCCCACGAGGCGCCGAGGCACGGCTTCGGCCGGGACGCGATCGAGGTCGAGGACTACGTCCGTTCCTTCGACCGGCGCCGGCCCGACGTCACCGTCACGGTGCTGCGGCTCGCCAACCAGGTCGGCCCGACGGTCGACAACCCCCTCACCCGCTACTTCGAGCTGCCCGTCTGCCCCACCGTGTTCGGCTTCGACCCGCGGCTGCAGTTCCTGCACGAGTCGGACGCGGAGCGGGCGCTGCTGCTCGCCACCCTCGGCAAGGCCGTCCACGGCACCTTCAACGTCGCCGGCGACGGGGTCGTGCTGCTCAGCCAGGCGATCAGGGTCGCCGGCAAGCCGCCGCTGCCGATCCCGGAGCCGCTGGTGAACAGCGTCGCCGACCTGCTGGGGCGCACCGTGGACTTCTCGCCGGAACAGGTCAGCTTCCTCCGGTACGGCCGGGTGGCCGACACCTCGGCGGCCAGGCGGCAGCTCGGCTTCTCGCCGGCGTGGTCCTCGCCGCATGCGTTCGAGGACTTCGCCGCCACCCGCCTGCGCCGGCTCGTCACCGAGGAGCAGGTGACCAGGCTGGAGCGGGAGGCGCTGGCCACCCTGCGCCGGGCGGCGGAGCTGGTCACGGGAGTGGGACGATGACCTCCCGCACCTCCGAGGAGCGGCCGGGCCGGGACGGCGCCCGGCGCTGCCAGGCCCTGACCACCAGGGGGGAGCGCTGCCGCAATCCCGCCGGCCCGGGCGGGCTCTGCGCCCGCCACCGCCGCCAGGCAGAGGCGGCCAGCGCCGCCGGCGCGGGGACGGAGGCACCTGGCGACCTGGGGTCGCTCGGGCCGTTCCTCGGCTGGGCGGAGGAGGCGCTGGAGTTCCTGCGCCGCCGGCTGCTCGGCGAGTACCAGGTCGACGAGTTCGGCCACGACCCCGACCTGGTCGAGCACGTCCTGGCCCCGCTGCTGCGGCCGCTGTACCGCCGCTGGTGGCGGGTGGAGACGCGCGGCCTGGAGCACGTCCCCGCCGAGGGTCCCGCCCTGGTGGTCGGCAACCACGCCGGCACCCTGCCCTTCGACGCGATAATGGTCGCGCTGGCCCTGCTCGACGAGCATCCGGCCCACCGCAGCCTGCGGATGCTCGCCGCCGACCTCGCCTTCACCCTGCCGGTGGTCGCACCGCTCGCGCGCAAGTCGGGCAACACCCTTGCCTGCACCGAGGACGCCGAGCGGTTGCTACGGGCCGGCGAGCTGGTCGGCGTGTGGCCGGAGGGGTACAAGGGCCTCGGCAAGCCGTTCCGGGACCGCTACCGGCTGCAACGCTTCGGCCGCGGCGGCTTCGTCGAGATCGCGCTGCGCACCGGCACGCCGATCGTGCCGGTGGCGATCGTCGGCAGCGAGGAGATCTACCCGATGGTGGCCAACCTCCGCCGGGTCGCGCGCCTGCTCGGCTTCCCCTACTTCCCGGTGACACCGACCTTCCCGCTGCTCGGACCGCTCGGCGCGATCCCCCTTCCGTCCAAATGGTTGATCGAGTTCTGCCCGCCGATCCCGACCGCCGGCTACGGGCCCGACGCCGTGCTGGACCCGATGGTGGTCTTCGACCTGACCGACCAGGTCCGCGACACCATCCAGCAGACCCTCCACCGCAACCTGCTCGACCGTCGCGGCGTCTTCGCCTGATCGGCCCGAGTTCACCCGGACGTCCCGAACCGTCAGGGCGACGTCGTGGTCGTCGTCCCGGTCGTGGCGGTGGTGGCCGAGGTCGTCGGCGCAGAGGTGGTGGCGGTGGTTGTCGGCGGTCGGGCGGTGGTCCGCGGCGCGGTGGTCGCCGCGGCGCTGGTCGGCGGCGCGGTCGAGGCCGACGCCTGGGGGGTCGTCGCCGGCGTGCTCGGCGCGGTCGAGGTGGCCGGCTCGACCAGGCCGAAGGTGGTGGGCGGCTGCAGCGCCGGTCCGGCCGGGGCCGCCAGCGGGGTGGTGGTCGCCGGGCAGGGCCTGCCGCCGCAGGCCGGACGCGGGCCGGGGTTGCCGAACGCCTGCAGCCCGAGAATGACCACGATCGCGCTGGTGGCGACCAAGGTGGCAGCCCACGGCCGCCGTACCAGGAAGCGCCGCACGGTCACCACCGGTCCCCGCCGCACCCTCGGCGCCGAAGGGCGCCCGGGCCCGCCGGCGGCGGGTTCCGGCCGGTTCGGCGGCTCCGGCGGACTCACCCGCCCGTCCCCGCCCCCGGCCAGCAGCTCCTCCCGCAGCCCCTCGACGAAGACCTGGTCCGGGGCGACCACCTGCCGTGGCGCGGCCAGCCGCAGCGAGGAGGCGACCGCGAGCGCGTCGGCCAGGCCCGGGTCCTCGCCCGCCAGGTCGACGTCCCACCGTCCCAGGCGGCGTTCGAACTCCTCGGCCAGCAGCCCACCGGCCTCCGGCTGCGGGTGCGTGGCGGAATGACCACTGCGCGCGCCGCCGGTCAGGTTCCAGACCGCCAGGCAGGCGGCCAGCTGCAGCTCCAGCACCGCCCGCTGGCTGTAGCCGGACAGGTGCGCGGTGTGAACCAGGGAATGGCCGAGCAGCAGCCGCAGGACCACCACCTCGCGCTCCGGGTCGCCGAGCAGCGCCACCGCCTCGAGGGCGTCGCCCGGGGCCTGGGGAGCCTGGGGCTGCTCGGCCGGGCCGGCCATCCAGCCCGACCCGCGCCACTGCGCGACCGCGTCGCGGGCCATCGCCACCAGCCAGGCGCCCACCTCGCCCTCGCCCGCCGCGGTCACCGGCAGCCAGGAGAGCGCGCTGCGGAAGACCTGCCCGGTCAGCTCGGCGGCGGCCGACCGGTCGCCCGTCCAGGCCAGCAGGTAGCGGTAGACGCCCTCCACCTGGACGTCGTAGAGCTGGGCGTACGCCTCCCGGTCGCCGGCCACCGCCAGCTCCAGCAGCGGACGCTGCGCGGCGACCTCGGCGGCCACGTCACCGTGCCGGCAGGGGCAGGCGACCGCGCGAGCGTCGGGAAGGCGGTGCGGAGCACCGCCGTCGTCGGTCCCAAACCCGGTCATCTACTCAGCACGAGCTGCACGGCGGCCGCCAGCACGATCACCACAAGCAGGGCGGCCACCACGATGGCGGTCCCGGTTCGCATTGCGGCGCGGGATTCTACCGGGTTCAGATGGTCGCGCGTGAACGCGCCTGCTCTGCTCCGGCCGCCAGGTGGAGCCGGGCGATGTCGAGGTTCTCGCGCAGGAGGTCGACCAGGGTGGCGCGGTCGTCGGCCCACGGACGCACGTCCAGCTCGAGGGTGACAGCGCCGCCGAAGCCCGCCGCCCCCACCTCCTCGAGGAACTCCGGCACGGGCAGCACGCCGCGGTCGAGCAGCCCGTGGGTGTCACGGCCGCGGCCCTCGTTGTTGGAGACGTGCAGGTGGACGACCTGCTCGCGGACCTCCTTCCAGGCCGCCAGCAGGTCGCCTCCGGCCACCGCCAGGTGGCTGGTGTCGAGGGTCAGGTAGGGCCATCGGGCCAGCTCCGACGGCTCGGTGCCGCTGAAGAAGCGCAGGGCGCGCCCGTTCACCGTCAGGGGGAACATGTTCTCGACGGCGATCGTGACCCCCGTCTCCTCGCGGATGCGCGGGATCGCCTCCTGCAGCCAGGCGGCATAGGCGGTCTGCCAGCGGTACGGCGGGTGGATCACCACGGTGGAGACCTTGGCGGACTCGGCGAAGCGCAGGCAGCGGTCGATCTTGCCTTTCGGGTCGGTGCCGAACACCAGCCAGGTGGCGACCAGGAACGGCCCGTGCACGGCCGGCACCGGCATGCCGTAGCGGGCGGCCAGCGCGCCCAGCCGGTGCGGGTCCTGGCTCACGCGGTCCTGGGTGATCATCAGCTCGGCGCCGTCGAAGCCCGCCTCGGCGATCAGCTCGAAGGTCTCCTCGAGCGAGAACATGAAGAACGGGCCGGTGGCGGCGATCACCGGGGGGAGCTGCTGGGACACGAGCGCTCCTCGTGGACGGTGGGGTTGCTGCGGATACCGCGGCGGATGGTACCAAGCTTCGAGCGGTCGGCGACGCCCGGCATTCCACTAGACTGCCGCGTATGCACTGGCTGCTGCCCGCCGTCGCCGCCGCCGCCTCGGCCGCGTTCGCGACCGCCGTGCTGCGCCAGTACGCCGCCCGGCGCCGGCCGTACCAGCTCGCCTGGGGGGTCGCGCTGGCGATGTTCGCGGTCGCCTCGCTGGCGCTCACCGTGGGGGTGGCGGCCGGCTGGACGCCGCTCGGGTTCAAGGTCTACTACCTGTTCGGCGCCATGCTGAACGTGCCATGGCTCGCCCTCGGCACCGTCGAGCTGCTGGCCGGGCGGGCGGCCGTCCGCGCCTACCTGGCCGGGCTGGGCGCGTTCACGGCCGTCAGCGTGGTCCTGGTCGCCGTGGCCACGGTCGACCCGGCCGACCTTGCCGGCCGGCTGGTGCCGGAGGGCAAGGACTTCCTGCCGGTCGCGGTGCGGGTCCTCGCGGTGCTCGGCAACGTGACGGGCACCCTCGTGGTGGTCGGCGGCGCCGTCGCCAGCGGCCTCGCCCTGCGAGGCCGCCACCACCTGCGGGCCCGCTTCGAGGGCACCCTGCTGATCGCGCTCGGGGTGCTGCTGGCGGCGGGCGGCGGGGTGTTCGCCTTCCTCGACCGCAGCGACAAGCTGGCGCTCGGCCTGGCGCTCGGCGCGGGCGTCATGTACCTGGGCTTCCGCCGCGCGTCGGCGCCGGCCCGCCCGCCGGTTCCGAGCGGCCCATGAGCCGGACCGCCGCGGGACCGGTCGTGACCCTCTACACCCGGGTCGGCTGCCATCTCTGCGAGGAGGCCGAGCGGGTGCTGGAGGCGGAGCGGGCGGCCAGCCCGTTCCGGCTGGAGCTGGTGGACGTCGACCGCGACCCGGAGCTGGCCCGGCGCTACGGCGTGCGGGTGCCGGTGGTGGCGGTCGACGGCGCCGAGCTGTTCGAGTACGAGGTGCCCGCCGACCTGCTGCGAGCCTGGTTGCGGCGCATCCGGGTCGATTGAGAACGGAGTCACGAGGGCCTAGACTCGAAGCACCGGGGGATCCGCCGATAACCTGGGCGCCGTCGAGCACTTGGGGGTTGGAGCACGTTGCGAGACCGCATTCCTGAAGCCACCGTCGCGCGCCTGCCCGTCTACCTCCGCTGCCTGGTGGACATGTCGGGGCACGGAACCCATCGCGTCTCCTCCGACCAGCTCGCCGACGCGGCCGGCGTGAACTCGGCGAAGGTCCGCAAGGACCTCTCCTACCTCGGCTCCTACGGCACCCGCGGCGTCGGCTACGACGTCGAGTACCTGATCTACCAGGTCCGCCGCGAGCTCGGGCTGGAGCAGGACTGGTCGGTGGCGATCGTCGGGGTCGGCAACCTGGGTCACGCTCTCGCCAACTACAAGGGCTTCGGCGAGCGTGGCTTCCGGATCGTCGCCCTGCTGGACGCCGACACCGGCAAGGTCGGCGAGCGGATCGGCGAGCTGACCGTCGACCACATCGACGACCTCGACCGGGTCGTCAAGGAGGAGCAGGTGGCGATCGGCATCATCGCCACCCCGGTCGGCGCCGCCCAGGAGGTGTGCGACCGGCTGGTCGCCGCCGGCGTCACCTCCATCCTGAACTTCGCCCCCGCCCACCTCCAGGTCCCGGCCGGGATCTCCCTCCGCAAGGTCGACCTCTCCACCGAGCTGCAGATCCTGTCGTTCCACGAGCAGCGCCGGGCCGCCGTCGACCTCGTCCGCGAGGTCGCCGCCAGGCAACACGGCGCCGGGACCGGGTCCGGGCCGCAAGGCCGGAACTGAGTCCGGTGCCCGTCTTCGTCGTCGGCGCCAACTTCCGCAGCGCCCCGCTCGAGCTGCTCGAGCGGCTGGCCGTCGACTCCGAGCGCCGACCGAAGGCGCTCGGGCGCCTGCTCGACCGGGCCCACGTCCAGGAGGGCGTGATCGTCTCGACCTGCAACCGGGTCGAGGTCTACACGGCCGTCAGCCGCTACCACGGCGGCGCCGGCGACGTCCGCCACTTCCTGGCCGACCTGCACGGCATGGCGGTGGAGGAGTTCGCCAGCCACCTGTACGACTACTACGAGGAGCGGGCCGTTCAGCACCTGTTCGCGGTCGCCGCCGGGGTGGACTCCATGGTGGTCGGCGAGTCGCAGATCCTCGGCCAGGTCCGCGAGGCGTTCCAGGCGGCGCAGGCCGAGGGCACCGTCGGGCCGGTGCTGTCGACCCTGTTCGCCCGCGCGATCAAGGTCGGCCGGCGGGCCCGCAGCGAGACCGCCATCGGCGCTGGGCTCGCCTCCACGCTCACGGTCGGGTTGCGGGTGGCCGAGGCGCAGCTCGGCGGCGTGGCGGGGCGCCGGGTGCTGCTGGTCGGCGCCGGCAGGCTCGCCCGCCAGGCCGGCCGGGCCCTGCGCCAGGCCGGCGCCGGCGAGCTGGTGGTGGCCAACCGCACCGCCGCCCGCGGCGCCGCGCTGGCACGGGAGCTCGCCGGGCGGGCCGTGCCGCTGGACGGCGTCGAGGACGAGCTGGCCGGCGCCGACCTGGTGGTCGCCGCCACCGCCGGGTCCCGCCCGACCGTCACCAGCGCCGCGGTCGCGGCCGCGCTGGCCCGCCGCCCCTCCACCCGTCCGCCAGCGGACCAGTCGAGGGTGCCCGGCGCGCACCCTTCCGGCCCCCGGCAGTCCAGCGTGGCACCCGTGCGGCGCCGACCCTCGACCGGCCCGCTGGTCATCCTTGACCTGGGGGTGCCGCGCGACGTCGAACCGGAGGTGCGCCACCTGGCAGGGGTGGTCCTGGCCGACTTGGACGGCCTGCGGGCGGTGCTGGAGACCGACGAGGTGCCGCGCCGGGAGGTCGAGCGCGTGCGCGCGCTGATCGCCGAGGAGACCGGCGCGTTCATGGGCGGCCAGCGGGAGGCCAGGCTGGTCCCCACCATCCGGGCCCTGCGGGCAAGGGCCGAGCGGGCCCGCCAGCAGGAGCTGGCCAGGGCGGCCTCGCGGCTGGCCGGCCTCGACGAGCGCCAGCGGGCGGCGGTCGACGCGGTGACCAGAGGCCTGGTGAACAAGCTGCTGCACGACCCGATGGTGCGGGGCAAGGCGCTGGCGGCCCGTCCGGACGGCGACACCTACGTCGCCGTGCTGCGCGAGCTGTACGGCCTCGACCAGCCCGCCGCCGACGATGGCCGGCGCTGAGCCGCCGGCCGCCGGCGAGCGGCTGCGGCTGGCCACCCGGTCCAGCGCGCTCGCCCTGGCCCAGAGCCGGCTGGTCGCCGACGGGCTGCGGGCGGCCTGGCCCGGCCTGCAGGTGGAGCTGGTGGCCGTGCTCACCGAAGGGGACCGGCGCCGCGACCTGCCCACCACCGCCCTCGGCGGCAAGGGGGCGTTCACCGCGGCGGTGCAGCAGGCGGTGCTGGACGGGCGGGCCGACCTGGCCGTCCACTCGGCCAAGGACCTGCCGGCGGCGCAGCCCCAAGGGCTGGTGCTGGCCGCGGTGCCGGAGCGGGAGGACCCGCGCGACGTGCTGGTCGGCCGCCACCGGCTGCAGGGCCTCGACGACCTGCCAGGCGGCGCCCGGGTCGGGACGGGCAGCCCGCGGCGGGTCGCCCTGCTCCGCTGGCTCCGCCCCGACCTGGAGCTGGTGCCGCTGCGCGGCAACGTCGACAGCAGGGTCCGCAAGGTGCACGGCGGCGAGCTGGACGCCGTGGTCCTGGCCGCCGCCGGGCTCCGCCGGCTCGGGCTGGCCGAGGAGGCGGCCGCCGTGCTGGACCCCGAGTCGTTCACGCCGGCGCCCGGCCAGGGCTGCCTGGCGGTGGAGGCGCGCGAGGACGACACCGCCACCATCGGCCTGCTCGGTGCGCTCACCCACCGGCCGTCGCGCGTCGCCCTGCGGGGCGAGCGCGCCTTCGTCCAGCGGCTCGGTGGCTCGTGCACGCTGCCTGCCGGGGCGCTGCTCGGCCAGACCCAGGCGGGCCACCTGGAGATGCAGGGCTTCCTGGCCGCGCTGGACGGCAAGGGCCTGGTCCGCGAGCGGCTGCGGGGACCGGCCGAGGACCCGGAGGGGCTCGGGCAGGCCCTGGCCGACCGCCTCCTGGGCGCCTGCGGCCCGGAGATCCGCGCCCTGGTCGAGGACAGCCGCCGGTGACCCTCTCCGGCCTGACCGTGCTGGTCCCGCGGGCCCGCGCGCAGGCCGGCGAGCTCTCCCGCCTGCTCCGCGAGCGGGGCGCCGAGGCGCTGGAGGTGCCGACCATCGAGATCCGGCCGCTCGCCTCCAACGCCGAGCTGGACCGGGCGGTCGAGGCGCTGGCCGCCGGCCGCTACCGGTGGGCGGTGCTCACCAGCGTCAACGGCGTGGCCGCGCTGCGCGCCCGGGCGGAGGCGCTCGGCCACGGCGCCGGCGCGCTGCGCCGCGCCCGCCTGGCCGCGGTCGGCCCGGCCACCGAGGCGGCCCTGCGCGACTGGGGGGTCGCGCCCGACCTGGTGCCCGAGGCAGCCACCACGGCGGCGCTCGGCTCGGCGTTCCCGGCCGGCGCCGGCGAGGTGCTGCTCGCCAGGGCCGACCTGGCCAACCCCGAGCTGGCCGCGGCGCTGCGGGCCAAGGGCTGGCGCCCCCGCGAGGTGGTGGCCTACCACACGGTCCCGGTCGGGACGCTGGACCAGGCGGCCCGCCGCCGCCTCGACGGCGGCCAGGTCGACTGGGTCGCCTTCACCGCCTCCTCCACCGTGGAGGGGTTCCTGCGCGGCTACGGCGGCCCGCCGCCCGCCGGTGTGCTGGTGGCCGCCATCGGTCCGGTCACCGCCGACGCCGCCCGCTCGGCGGGCATGCCGGTCGCCGCCACCGCCGCCGAGCACACCGTCCCCGGCCTGGTCGCCGCCATCGAGCGGGCGGTCGCCGGATCGCCCGCCGGCCGGGGAGGCGAGTAGGGTGTCGCGCATGGAACCTGCGCCGTTTCCGGTGAGCCGCCCCCGCCGGCTGCGCCGCACGGGGGTGCTGCGCGAGCTGGCGCGGGAGACCACCCTGTCCCGGCGTGACCTGGTGGCGCCCCTGTTCGTCAAGCA
>WNGB01022546.1_pt1 | contig 12576 bp, 13 predicted proteins | sample 5400681 | NCBI WGS metagenome assembly WNGB01 (sample SAMN13153367, study PRJNA577476) | soil metagenome | isolation source: 115 cm soil or saprolite under grassland replicate 2 | place: USA:California | collected 2016-06-15 | reverse complement strand
CGCGGGGTCGAAGGCCGCGCCGAGTCACTCACTCCAAGCGCAGGCGGGCCGAAGGCCGCGCCGAGTAGACTCACTCCAAGCGCAGGCGGGCCGAAGGCCGCGCCGAGTAAACTCAATCGATGCGAAGCGTTTGCGTGTTCTGCGGTTCGAATCTGGGAGCTCGCCCCCCATACCGCGCCGCTGCGGAGGCGGTCGGCCGTGAGCTGGCCGGGCGAGGGCTGCAACTCGTGTACGGCGGCACCTCGGTCGGTTTGATGGGTGCAATGGCCGACGCAGCGCTCGCAGCAGGAGGCGAAGTGGTGGGCGTGCTCGCGCGGGTGGTCGCGGACCGAGAAATCGCCCACCCGCGGCTGACTCAATCTTACCTCGTCGATTCGATGCACGAACGCAAAGCGAAGATGGCCGATCTCGCCGATGCCTTCCTCGCACTTCCAGGCGGTTTCGGGACACTCGACGAGATGTTCGAGACCCTCACCTGGTGCCAGCTGGGCCTGCAACATAAGCCTTGCGCCTTTCTGAACGTCGAAGCCTACTTCGATCCGCTCTTTCATTTCTTGGACCGGGCTGTACAAGAGGGCTTCGTGCGCCCCGAGCATCGCGCGATCGCTCTCACGGGCACCGACGCCGGTCCGTTACTCGACGGGCTGACCCGTTGGCGCCCCGACTCGTAAACCGCACCTGTCCGCAAGGCGACCCATCCGTGATCTCGGACAGAACAGCCCGACGGCCGCGCCGAGGACTCAGTTGACCAACCACCCACAAAGCTGAAAGGCTCTCGCCCTGCGAACACAAAATCGAGGGAGGCACCCGTGAAGACCAAGCAACATCTTTTCTTTTTGCTCATCGTCTCGACGGCGATCTCGTTGGGGACCTTTTCCGGTTGCGACCGCGGTGGCGGGGGCAGCGCGTCCAAGATCGTCAAAATGGCTTTCGTCACCAACAACCCGAGCGACTTCTGGAAGATCGCTTCGGCGGGGGTTCACAAATACGAGAAGGAAGGCAAGGTCCAGGTCGACATCAAGATGCCGCCGAACGGCACGGTCTCCGAGCAGAACCAAATTCTCGAGAACCTGAGCAGCCAGGGCTACGACGCCATCGCCCTGAGCGTGGACGCGCCGAACGATCAGGTCTCGCTGCTGAACAAGCTCGGCCAAAAAACGAAGCTCATCACATTCGATTCCGACGCGCCGAAGTCCAATCGGCTTCTTTACATCGGCACCAACAACTTCGAGGCGGGCAAGGTGCTCGGCAACGAGATCGTCAAGCTGCTGCCCGCGGGTGGCAAAGCCGCGGTCTTCGTGGGCACCTTCTCGGCGGACAACGCCGCCGAACGGCTGAAAGGCGTGCAAACGGCGATCGCGGGCCACAAGATCGAGATCGTGGACAAGCGCGAAGACAACACCGATCGCGCCAAGGCGAGGTCCAACGTCGAGGACATCGTCAACGCCAACCCCGATCTCAAGCTGGTGATCGGGCTCTGGTCCTACAACGGACCGGCCATTGCCGCCGCGATCGATGCGCTCGGCAAAAAGGGCAAGATCTTGGCCGCCGTATTCGACGAGGAAGACGGCACACTCAACGCCATCGCCAACGAGACCATTCAGGTCACGGTCGTGCAGAAACCGTTCCAATTCGGTTACCTCTCCGCGAAGTGGATGCACGATCTCGCCACCAAAGGAGAGGGCGCAAAAGCAGCCCTCCCGCCGGACAAGATCATCGACACAGGCGTCGAGGTCATCAACAAGAGCAACGTGGCCGATTTCAAGCAGAAGCTCGCCGAACTGAAAAAGTGAACCTCGGCCATCGCTTTGGAGATCGCTGGCAGCGAACTTATTGAAGCTTTTGTCTTCTTGCGGCCATGAGGGAGAAGCAACGATGTTCGCCAGACTCGTGATCGCTTGCTTCTTCCTCGTGGCATGTTCCAGCGAGACGATGGGCCGTGGATCCGAGCCGAGCGGCGGAAGCGGGGGCATGGTCAGCGGCACGACGACGGGCAACGGCGGCGCCACGTCGAGCAGCACCAGCACGACGTCTGGCAGCGGCGGCGCCACGTCGACCAGCACCGGAACGACGAGCAGCGGCGCTGCGGGCAGTGGTGGCGCCGCGCCCGATGGTGGCGACGTCGGCCGATCCGGCAGCAGCGGTCAGGCGGGCAGCGCAGAAGCCGGCGCGCGCGACGGCGGATTCCTCCCGATCACCGAGTGCACGAAGCCGTCCGTCGACAGACTGGAGAGCTGGCAAGCGAGCGGCGAAGGTCGAACGATCCCGGCGACCGGTAACTTGTTGATCAAAGAAGGAGACCACTACGTCGCGAAAGTCGAGTTCGTGAACAGCGAGTGGCACGTGATTCCGGTCTATCTCGGCAACGTCTTCGGCGGCCAGGCCGACCTCTCGAGCTCGTCGGGGTTCCTGCTCACCTACAGCTCGACCTCGGACATGTACGTGCAGGTTCGCCCTGCATCGCACTGGGACGGCGGCAACCAGTACGCGACGAGGATCCCGTCGACCGGCGGAATGAAAAAATCGCAATTTTTCTCGTTCGCCAAGGAAAACTGGAAGTCCATTTTCGACCCGCCCAGCTATCCGTACGAAACCGCGCTGAAAGAGGCGAGCGCCTTTGTCTTCGTCGGCGCAATGCCGAACACGATCGTCTTCTCGGGCCTGCGCATCGACGGTTACATCCCCCCCTGCCGCTGAGGTCGCCCCTGGCCGCGATTCGAGGCGGGCCGCAGGCCGCGCCGAGTAACACAACCGTCGCAGGCGGGCCGCAGGCCGCGCCGAGTAACACAACACTCGGGCGCTCGTGTGCTAAGAAATCGGACGATGGTCCTTCTCGGCAACGTAATCTGGTTCGTCTTTCTGGGCGGATTTCTCCTCTGGTTGGGGTGGGTCGTCGCCGGATGCCTGATGTACCTGACGGTGGTGGGAATCCCATTCGGAGTGGCCTGCTTTCGCTTCGCCGGGGTGGCGGCCTTCCCGTTCGGAAAAGAGGTGGTCGACGCCCGGTGGCTGGGGGAGAGCCGCATTCCGGGCACGACGCTCGCCAATGTTTTGTGGTTCGTGGTGGCGGGAGTTTGGCTGGCGCTCGGACACCTCTCCGCCGCGCTTTTGTGCCTGGCTTCGTGTCTGCTCATCCTGCCCATTTTTCTGGGTGCTCCCGCCTGGGCGCTCGCGAACTTACGGCTCGCGATGGTCGCGCTTGCCCCGCTCGGAAAGCGCGTCGTTACTTCCCGCGAGGCAGCCGAGGTGAGGATCGCGCGAAGCCGCGCGCTCGCGGCGACGAACTGACCGAGTCGCCTAGCATGACTGGGTCAGATCCTCGCTACCAGATCGTTGCATCGGAGCAGCCATAGTCCCACGAAACCGCAGGCGGGGCCGAGTAACACAAACAGAGGCGAGGCCTTGCGGCGTCCCCTTGCCGAGGCACAGCTCCGACAGCCTCGCCGTAAGTCATGTGGCCACCCCCGCGGAAATTACCGATCGTGCTGTCATAGCCAAGATCTGATCCGTAGTACTAGGCATCGGTGATCTTCACCCGGCGAGGGCCGAAGACCGCCGCAATCTCGAGCTCGCCTCCCAGCGCTTCGACGTACCGACGGAGTGTGGACGTGAGATGGTCGTTTCGGCTCTCCACGCGCGAGAGCTCCGATTGCGTCATCTGCGCCGTGCGGCCGACTTCGGCCTGGGTGAGCGCAAGCTCTTGCCTCAGAGCTTTGAGGGTGAGTTGCTCGAGCTCGGCTTGCGTGCGGGCGCGCACGCGCGCCAGCGCTTCGACCGAAAGACGCGACTGCTTGAGCGATTTCCAGCTTCGGTTCATGGCGCGACGTTCACCGCGGGGCCGCTCGCCAGGTATTCAGCCCAGCGCCGTTCGGCGAGGCGGACCGAATCTCCATAGAAGGCTCGGGTGAGTGGTTCGCCGACCAATGCCAAAGCTCGCCGGTTCGGAACGTCGATGCCATAGATGACACGCACATGCGGTGTGACAGTTGAAACGGTGAGCTCGCGCAGCCCACTCGAGGAATCGATGAGCTCGCCGGGCTCGAGACCGACCAGCCGCAGAACCTCGAGAAAAGCACGTTTGAGCGAAGCCGCACTTTCGCCTCCGACCCACGCGGGCGAGCCCTCCTCTGACGGGATCCCGCGAAAGACCGCCGCCAGGCGCTCGGCGCGCACGGCGCGCTGAAGACGGTCGATGGCCTCGAAAGCGCGAGCCGCCGATGCGCCGTCGAGCGTCGTGAGTCGGGAGTGGAACGTGCGCGACTGAAGACAGCGCAGCACCTCCTCGTGCCACAGCATGAGCTGGCGCACGTTTTCGACCGCCCCACGCCGCATCTGCAGCACCCGTTCAATCTCTCCGACGCCGAATCCCGACCCCGCCATCCCATCGTACCAAAGCAGCAGGCGACTGGCGCGCACGGGGTCGAGCGCCGGCCCAGCCTCCCCGACGAGGTCGAGAGCGCTGGCAATCTGTTCGGCGTCGCCGGCTTCGAGCGAATCGAACCAGCGCGCGAACTCCTCGGTGACGGTGATCTCGAACACACCTCCTTTATTACTTCAAACGCATATGCTGTCAAGTGCATACCAACGGGCGTCCGGCAAGGCCGTAAGTTGAACGTGTGACGATGGCCGGTCTGAGCTACGCTAAGCGCAAGCGATGGCCGGACCGCGCCGGGCTGCCGCTATTGGGAGGAACGGCCTCGAAAATCGCCGGGCTGGTCGTCTACGACACCGAGCCCACGCGGGCCCCGCTCTGGTCGGTCCAAACCGATTTCGAGATCGGGTCGACCGGCGCGCACCCCTGGCTCGACTGGCCCAATACGTACTTCCTCTCCGCCGATCCGCCGGCGATGCTCCTACTCGGCAAGGAGTGGATCGCAGTCGCCGCCGAGTCCAAGCGATACACCGGGGGCCCAGAGGCCACGCTGACCATCAGTGGCTCCGCGGATCTCTACATGCCCGTCGACGATCGATGGATCATTCCGCCCGCCTGGACGGCAGGATGGGTCGACACCGGGTGGAACATGATCGCCTGGGAAAGCTTGAATCGCCCTTCCCTCGTCTTCAGCATCTTCGCCAAGCCTCGGGTCTCGGGAAGCATCGACTTGCCCGAGATCGGAGACACGACTGGATACAACTACTTCATCATCGTGAACTGAGCGGGTCGCCCGAGCGAGCATTTCAGCTCGAGCGACCCACTGGCAGCCCCTCGGATCAGAACTCGTTGTCTGGATTGGCCGAGAAGAGATCGGCTTTGACCAGATCGAGATAGACGAGCGCGTGATCCATGAACGCCGGACGATCCTGATCGGCGTTCGCTTTGGCGATGATGAGCGTCTGCTTGACGTCGGCGAGCTCGTTCTGCGACGTGGGGTTGAGACCCTTGGCGCTGAGAACGGTGAGCGCGTCCTGGGTATCGGCAATGGCGACCGTGAGGAGGTCGGTGTTGCCCGACGAGCGGTTGTTGCGCACGAAGCTCACGCGCTTTCTGACTTGCCGCACGTTTTCGGCGGCATTCAGCACCCGCAAGAATGCCGCGATGTTCGCCTGCTGGGTCAAGTCGAGGTTGATATCGAAAAACCCCTCCGGCGAGTTCCTGAAATTCTGGCTCACGTAGAACCCGACCGCTGCTTCGATGTCGGCAGCGGCATTGTTGTGGAAAAGCGGCGGCGTATCGGCGGCTTCGATGAGCGGCGGCACGTTGAACAGACCGGACTGCAAAAAGCCGTCATCGTTCGGCAAGTCCGGGGTGAGGGTCGCGACGCCGGTGTTGAAGCTGGAGTTCGACGGCGTCTGGAAGAAGTCCGAGTGGCAGGCCGTGCACTGGCCCTGGCCGTTGAAGAGATCCTTGCCTTGCGCCGCGCGTGCGTCGCGGAACTGGAGGTTGTTGCCGCGCAGAAACTTCTGCCGTCCGGTGAAGAGTTGAAACGCCTCGAGCGCGTCGAGCTCTTCCTGGGTGGGAATCCGAAAATCGATGCCCGGGCGGCGCGAGAGCGTCTTCGTGAAGTGCTGAATGACGGCCCCGAAGGCAAACTCGTTCATGGTGGCGCGACCGGGAGCGCCGTCGCCACCCCAGCCGATCCGCTGATCCGGCGGACCGAAGCCGGCGACGGTCACGTCGTTCGTCGTGTTGAGGGCCAGCGTGTGGGGCACACCGCGCATGACGAACTTGTGCGTCGGATCTTCCAAGCCGTCGACATTCTCGAGGATGAGCCCGCGCTGTCGCATGAGCGTCGGATTCTCCAGCCCCGCCAGCGCGGGGTTCGTTTCGGCGACGAACAGCGCGTCGCTCTGCGGCAGCGTGGCGATGAACGCCGCGTCGATCGTGAGGCTGCGGTCGGCGCGGTGGCAGGTCCCGCAGGTGCGGCCGTTGCCAGCGAACTGCTCGTTGAAAAACAGCTCGGCGCCGCGTCCGACGAGCGGGTCGGTCGTTTCGATGTCGTTGGCAATGGTCCCCGACACGGGATCGAGCGTCCTTCCGGCCCGCTCGCGAAAGAACCGCTTCTCGAACAGCGTCCGCGAGCCGACCGCGATCCGGGACGCCGTCGGATGTTGGCCCTGACGGGTGACCACCACCATGTCGAGATCGAAGTTGACGTTGCCGCCGACGACGACGTTGAGCGACCGGGTGGTGGGGCTGGTGACCCCGAAAGTGCCGACCTTGACGAACGTATCGCCGCTCTCCGGCTTGACCGTGCGGCCGGAGCCGGCGATGTTCTTCACGAACCAGAGGTCAAAGTTCGCCCCCGACGGTACGTCATTGAGGCTCGCGGTGACTCTCCCCTCGCCGAAGACCAGCGCGGCGCTGCCCGCGGGAGTGCGGCCGGAGGTGACCAGCTTTTCGGTCACCAAACCGGGGTGAAACGCATAGCCGATAGGGAATCTCTGATCGAACCCCTGGTTCGTAAACACTTGTTTGAACGTCGCGAATGCGTCGGCCAGGCCATCTTCCGTGAGGAGCTGGCGGTTGGTCGCGACGTGGGAGTCGTCTTCGGAGGGTGCCCCGCTGCACGCGGCAACGAGGGTCGCCGCAGCTGTAAAGGTGGAGAATCGAGAAAGCCGCGGTCTTCTCAAGAGAAGCCCAGAGTGATGGGTCATGTGCAAGCGCTCCTTATTTCGGTGATTGCCGAAGTGAATGTGATGAAGCAGAACAACGCTCTGCTCCGCGCCCTTGTAACGAACGACTCGGCCCGTGCGACGAAATTTTTTATGAATACGTACGAAAATCGATTCATGACAAATACTCGAAATTGCGCTTGCGTCGTCGCGTTGTAAGCAGTAAGAATCGAGCATTTTATGAATAGAAGAGTGTCACCGCCGGCCTGAGGCGATTTGCCGCGTGAGGTCCCGCTCCCGAAGTACCTATCCGCCGGCGGCCACCCGAATCGACCGCGATCCTCGATGTCCCGGTCAGCCGAGCGCGGAAAGCTGCGCGCGACCATTGGCGAGCCTTTCGACTCTTGCGCGAACGCGCGGGCGTCAGGATTGCATCATCAACGCACCACGAACGCGACGGGCCACGCCGGAGAGTCGACGGCATGGAGAGCTTGGACGAGTACGGCCCCGTAGGTTCCCGGTGGGGTCGCGTACGGTATCGTGACCTGGAGCGATGCGCTCTGGCCGTTGTTCAGGGTGTAGCGGTCGAGCTCGGGCCGGATGGGATAATCGCCCACCCACGGGCTGGCTTGGATCGTCCAATCGGCAATGGGGGCACGAGACCAACCGGTCACCGTGAAGGCGTAGGGTTCGCCGACGACGAGCTTTTGCAGTCCGCCCGGCGACGCGATCATGCCGAAAGGAATGCTGTCGGCAGGAGCCGGAATGCAGGGCTCGCCTCCACTCGCCGCGGCCTGGTTGGACCACACGCGCTGAAGGCGGTAGCCGCTCTGTTCGACGAGCCTCCCCCAGCAAAAATCGCCGACCTCCCATCCCAACGAGGTCCATGGATTCGAAACGTCGGTCAGCGCATACGCGGGTTCGTTACGCGGTGACGGATCGGTGAGAGCATTGGTGACAAGGCGCGCCACGTCGAGCTCCATCGCCGCGACCTCGGAGAGAATCGCCGAAAAGCGCGGCTCGCAAGTGGGAACGACGACGTAAGGCACGCGCACCTCGGGTCCGTCGGTCATGTCGTGATAGCCCGTTCCCGGATTCGCGCGGCAAGAGTCGCCCGACAGCGTCGCGACCGATGTCCCAGCCGGCAAAAAGAGCACGTACAAGAAAGTCGGCTCGGACGTCGGCGCGCTGGGAATCGTGCCATCGCGAAGCCACGACCTGAGCAGCGCCTGTACCTCATCGTCCTTCACGGCCGCGGGTGCGGTGGTCGGCAGGTCCACGTGAGCGGCGTATTGCACACTGCGAACGCCGTACTCCGCTGCGACACGCGTGAGCCAACCCGACCGAGCGAGCGACTCGAGGAAGACTTTGAAATCCGGGGTGTGCGTGTCGCCCGCAAATGCCACGCTGACCACATTCACCGCGCCGAGCGTCGGTCCACCGCCGGTCGGAATTTCGGGATACCGCCGCGGCTCTGGCGGTGATTCTGCGGCACCCGAGGCGCATGCGGCTGCACCAACGATCGTGGCTAGGAGCCAGCTCGGCGTGGATTCGCGCTTCGCATCTCGCATCTTGCATCAGCTTCTCTCGGACGCAAGGCAGACGCAAATCGCGACTTGGGTTACGATGGGACCGATGGGATGGGAGGCGACCACGGGGGGGCAGCTCGACGCCGACCAGGAGTACTGGCTGTCGCTGCTGCGTCATAGGCCCCTCGGCATTCTCACCGATCTCGATGGCACGCTTCTGCCGTTTGCGAGCACGCCCGAAGCGGCCCGGCCCACGCCCGAGCTTCAAGGGCTCGTGCACGAGTTGGCGGATTTGCCGGGCGTCGCACTGGCGATCGTCAGCGGCCGCCCGCGCGAGGCCCTCGATGCTTACTTTCCGCGGCCGCACAGGGCCATGCTCGTCGCTGAGCACGGCGCCTGGAGGAGCAAAGCGGATGGGTGGGAGTCGCAACTGTCGCTCGACGAGCGCGCGATCAACTCCCTCCTCGTAGAGCTCCGCCGGCTGCTCGGCATGAATCCCGGGGCGATGGTCGAGCGCAAGACCTGGTCGATCGCTTTTCACTACCGAATGGTTCCGACGTACATGAAAGGCGGCCTGTTGGTTCAGATCGCGTCGATCGTCGACCCCTGGCTCGAGGCGCACACCGACTTCGAGAAAATCCCGGGGGCCGAGGTCGTCGAGATAAGGCCGTCGGTCGCGCACAAGGCCAACGCGGTCGCCTGGATGAGGGACGTGCTCGGCGCAGAAAACCGCCTTCTTCTCGTCGGCGACGACACGACCGACGAAGACATGTTCGCTGCTGCCGGCGATGTCGACGCTTCGGTCATCGTGGCGCCGGAACCGGGACGGGTGACCGCGGCGCACTTCCGCCTCGACTCTGCCGAGGAGGTGCAAGCGTTCTATCGAGGCATCGTCGCCCTGCGCCACGAAAGGTCCCGGTCGCTGGAGGTCGTGCCGGCGCGCATCGCTCCTACGGTGACGTCGCCGAGTCCCATCTATCGGCTGCTCATTCTCTCCAACCGCTTGCCGGAGCTCCGATCGGCCCCGGCGTCGCCGGCCGCGCGCAAGCAGAACGTGGGAGGACTGGTCTCCGCGCTCGAGCCGGTCATTGCCGATCACAACGGGATCTGGCTCGGTTGGAGCGGACGGACGACCGCCGGCCCAAGACCCAGCGACCTCGTCGTCGACGTCGTTGACGGACTGCCCCTCGCTCGCGTCGATTTCCCGCAGGAATGGCACCGTCACTACTACAATGGATTCTGCAACCGGGCGCTCTGGCCGCTTCTCCACTCTTTTCCCGGACGCATATCTCTGGCTCGTCCGGATTGGGAAGCGTACCGATCGGCGAATGCGAAGTTCGCGTCCCTCGCCGAACGACTGATCGGTCGCGAAGCGACGGTGTGGGCCCACGATTATCATCTGCTGCTCTTGGGGCATTTTCTCCGGTCGCTCGGGCACACTGGCCGCGTCGGATTCTTCCAACACATCCCGTTCCCAGGGCCGGACATCTTTTTTCTCTTGCCTTGGGCGGAGGAGATCCTGCTGGCGATGGCCGAATACGATCTGCTCGGTTTTCACACACGAAGCTATCTCGATAATTTTCTTCACTGCATGGCGAGCGTTCCCGGCGTGCGCTTCGACGGCGATCAGCTTTTTTGCGCCGGGCGGCACGTGCGCACGGGGGTGTTTCCCCTCGGAATCCTTCCCGACCAATTCCAGGATGCCGGTGACATCGAGGCGAGCGACGAGATCGCTGGTCTCTTCAACACGCTCGGCCAGAGCCGGCTCGTGCTGGGTGTCGATCGGCTCGATTATACGAAAGGCATCCCCGAACGTGTCGATGCTTTCGGCCGACTTTTGGCGCTGTTTCCGGAATGGAGGCGCAACGTCTCGCTCGTTCAGGTCTCGGTCCCATCGCGAGCGGACGTGCCCGAGTACATCGAGCAGCGCTCGCGCGTCGAGAACATCGTGGGGCGAATCAACGGCGAGTTCGGCGACGCGGATTGGGTACCGATTCGCTACCTCTATCGGTCGTATGGGCGCGTCACACTCTCCCAGCTCTACCGCGCGGCGGACGTCGGCTACGTGACGCCTCTTCGCGACGGGATGAATCTCGTAGCCAAAGAATACGTGGCGGCGCAGGATCCCCAGAAGCCCGGCGTGCTTCTCCTGTCACGTTTTGCCGGCGCGGCCGAAGAGCTCCACGATGCGATCTTGACCAATCCCTGGTACCCCGAGGGGGTGGCCCGGGATCTCGATCGCGCCTTGCGGATGCCGGAACCGGAGCGAAAAAAGCGACACGAGAAGCTGCTCGCGGTGATTTCGAAAACGACCGCGCTGACCTGGGCGAAGGATTTTCTGGCCGCGCTGGAAGGCTAGCTTGGCTCGGCGTGCTCGCGCAGCGAGCTCATGAGACCACCCCACCAGAGGCCCAGCGTGCGCAAGAAGCCGGACACCTCGTGGCCGTGCCGCGCCGGATGATCGGGCCGGATGCGGCTCCAACCGCGGTGGGTCACGGTGACCAGCGTTCCGCTCGGGCTCGGCTCGAAGACGACTTCCACTTCGGTCTTTTCGGATGGCGCGAAGTTGACGGCGCGCCATTCGAATACCAGACGCGACGGGGGCTCCCAAGCCGTCACCCGGCCGGTGTCGAACACGCGGGTGCCCGATTGTGTTACTCGGCGCGGCCTGCGGCCCGCCTGCGTTTGGGTTTCGACGGATTCGAATAGACGCCCTCCCACGCCCGGTTCGAGTCGGATCACGCTGCGGCGTTTGCCGCCGAGCCGATACTTGAGGCCGGTGCGCCACCACACGTCGATTTCCTCGGTGAATACGCGAAACGCCACGCTCGGCGGAACGCCGACGAGCACCGAGACTCGCGCCTGGTCTCCGGACTCCGCGCTCATGAATCGGCTCGACCCTTGCGCTCCGCGTGCGCCTTGAAGGCGGCGAGTTGCGTCTTCCAGAAGCCCTCGACCTCGTCGAGCCAGCCGCGAAGCTCGGTGAAAGGTCCCCGCTCGAGCCGGTACACGCGCACCCGCGCGTCGTCGTCGAGCTCGTGTTTGGTCACCAGACCGGTTTTGCGTAACAGGCGGAGGTGCCGGCTCATCGCCGGCGCGGACATCGAGAGCGCGCGTGCGATCTCGCTCGCTCGACGAGGCTTCTTGCGAAGTAGATCGATGACCTCGCGCCGGGTGGGATCGGCGAGGGCGGCGAGCGTGCGGTCGAGGCTACCTTGCATGAGGCTTGGGATCGCGCACCCGCTGCATGAACCACCAGTGGTGGCCCTCGGGGTCCTTGGCGCCGTAGTTGCGGTCGGCCCAATAATCGTCGCCGTAATCGTCGGTTTTCGGCTCGCGGAGGATCGTGGCCCCGGCCGCTCTCGCCCGCGCGCAGTGGGCGTCGGCGTCGTCGACGAAGATCGCGAGCGCCTGCGTGTTTTTACCTTCCAAAGACTTGGGGCTCGCATGAAACGGCTGCCAGGCTTCGTTCCCCGGTTTTCCGGGTCCGGCGGTGCCGACCATGATGAGCCCGTCGCCGAAAAGGAGCTCGGAGTGCTCGATGCGCCCCCTCTCCCCTTCGACCTTCAGCCGGACCTCGAAACCGAACGCACGGCAGAGCCAATCGATCGCGGCCCTCGGATCTTCGTAATAGACGGTGGGGCTGATGCGGGGCCAACCAGCAGGTGTGCTCTTCATCGTGGGGTCTCCTATAGTTGACATATCTAAGAATAGTTTACCCGATCGTTAACAATAATCAAGTGGGTTATTCGTCGGAGACCCGAACCACCACCGCGGGCCCCGTCATCCCCGCGCTACGGATCGACGGGGCTCAGGCCGCCCCCCTCCGCCCTCCCCGCGATCAGAAAGGCCCCCGCAGACGGACGAGCGGAGCGTGGTACTGTCCGAAGCGAAGCTCGAAGCACGCGCCGCCTTCGCTTCTGTTTCGGGCCGTGATCGAGCCCCCCATGCGGCTCAGGGTGTCCTTCGCAAGGGCCAGCCCGAGACCGGTTCC
>WNGB01051840.1_pt1 | contig 12577 bp, 9 predicted proteins | sample 5400681 | NCBI WGS metagenome assembly WNGB01 (sample SAMN13153367, study PRJNA577476) | soil metagenome | isolation source: 115 cm soil or saprolite under grassland replicate 2 | place: USA:California | collected 2016-06-15 | reverse complement strand
GTCGTCACGTATACTTCCTTGCGTGCCGAAGCTGTGGACCGAGACGATCGAGGAACACCGCCGGGAAGTGCGGGACGCGATCCTGGACACCACCGCCGCGCTGGCGGCCGAGCACGGACTGCTGGACGTGACGATGTCGCGGATCGCCGAGGAGACCGGGATCGGACGAGCAACGCTGTACAAGTACTTCCCCGACGTCGAGGCGATCCTGCTCGCCTGGCACGATCGCCAGGTCGCCGCCCACATCACCCATCTCTCGGAGATCCGGGACCAAACGGCCGGTGCCGGGGAGCGACTCAAAGCCGTGCTCGAGGCCTACGCCTTCCTGTCTCGTCACGCCCGCGGACACCAGGACGCCGGGTTCGCAGAGCTGTTGCATCGAGACGATCGGATGGGGCGGGCGCAGCGGCAGGTCCACGACATGATCCGAGACCTGGTAACGGCGGCGGCGAAGGCGGGGGAGGTCCGGGACGATGTGCCTCCAGACGAGCTCGCGACCTATTGCGTCCATGCCCTGACCGGAGCCGGCACCCAGCATTCGAAGGCCGCGGTCCGCCGGCTCGTCACCGTCACACTGGCTGGCTTGCGCCCTCCTCGGTGACCCTCGCGTTCGCTCATCACGGACATCGCCGGAGGTCGCGGGACGGGAGGAGGGCGTACTCGCGGATGTTGGGTAGCTTGACGACGTGAGCCACGACCCCGAGCACGGCGTGCGACATAAATGGGCGTCGACCGACCCGAAGCCCAAGGCTCCGGAGCACGCGGGACACAGCGCGCACGCCGGTCACGCGTCGCCGGCCAAGGGCGACGCCGTTCATGCTGGCGACGGAGCTCACGCAGACAACGCGGGGGATGCCGATCACGCGGGTCATGCTGGGCACGTCCCTTCGCCGGGCGCAATGGAGCACGGGGAGCACGCCCAGGGGCACGACCGTCATGCCGGGCACTCGGTGGAGATGTTTCGGATCCGCTTCTGGGTGTGCCTCGCGCTGACGATCCCGGTCCTTCTGTACGCCGAGGGGCTGTGGAGGCTCTTCGGGCTCGAGGCGCCGGACCTGCCGGGCGGCGGGGTGGTCTCGTTCGTCCTCGCCACGGCGATCTACGCCTACGGAGGGTCCGTCTTCATCCGGTCCGCAGGACACGAGCTCCGAGCGCGCCTTCCCGGGATGATGACCCTCGTCTCGGTGGGGATCTCCGCCGCCTACCTGTACAGCGTCACGACGACGTTCTGGGTGGAGGGCGAGGGTTTCTACTGGGAGCTCGCGACGCTCGTCGACATCATGTTGCTGGGCCACTGGATCGAGATGCGCGCGGTTGGACGCGCGCAAGGGGCCCTCTCCGAGCTGGCGAAGCTGTTGCCGGACACGGCCGAGCGCGTCGCGGACGACCGCACCGAGGAGGTCCCCGTCTCGGCCATCGAGGCCGGCGACGTCGTCTTCGTGCGTCCCGGCGGGCGCGTCCCGGTCGACGGCGAGGTGATCGACGGCGAGTCCGAGATGAACGAGTCGATGATCACCGGCGAGTCGCGCCCGGTCGGAAAGCGGTCCGGTGACCAGGTCGTCGCCGGAACGGTGAACGGGTCGGGAGCGCTCAGGATCCGGGTGAGCCGGGTCGGCGAGGAGACGGCGCTCGCCGGCATCATGCGGCTCGTCGCCGAGGCTCAGGCCTCGAAGTCTCGCGCTCAGGCGATCGCCGACCGCGCGGCCATGGTGCTGACGTACGTGGCGATCGGGGCCGGCCTGATCACGATGATCGCGTGGCTGCTGGCCGACCGTGGGGCCGACTTCGTGGCCGAGCGTGCCGTCACCGTGGTCGTGATCGCCTGCCCGCACGCGCTGGGGCTCGCCGTGCCGCTCGTCATCGCCATCTCGACGACGCTCGGGGCGCGCAGCGGCCTGCTCGTTCGCAACCGCCTCGCGCTCGAGGTAGCCCGCGACCTGGAGCTGGTCGTATTCGACAAGACCGGAACGCTCACGCTCGGCGAGATCGGCGTCGTCGGCGTGGCGGCCGACGGTAAGGCCTCGGAAGACCACGTGCTCGCCGTCGCGGCCGGGCTCGAGCAAGGGAGCGAGCATCCGCTCGGCCGAGCGATCGTCGAGGAGGCGTCGAGCCGCGGCGTGAAGCCCTCGGCAGTCTCCGACTTCGAGGCGCTGAAGGGACGGGGTGTCCGCGCCAAGGTCGAGGGGCACGAAGCGTACGTCGGCGGCCCGCGCCTGCTCGAGACGCTCCGCGTGCGCACAGACGGTCCCGTCGCGGAGCAGGCGAAGGCGTGGTCGTCGGAGGGCAGGACCGTCGTGCACGTCGTCGAGGACGACCGCGTGATCGGCACGATCGCGCTCGCCGATGTGATCCGTCCAGAGTCGCGCGAGGCCGTCCAGCGCCTGAAGGACATGGGCGTGCGGGTGGCGATGATCACCGGGGACTCGGAGGACGTGGCGAGCAGCGTCGCGCGGGAGCTCGGCCTTGACGAGTACTTCGCGCAGGTCCTTCCCGAGCACAAGGCCGAGCGGGTCAAGGAGATCCAGGCGAAGGGACTGCGCGTGGCGATGGTCGGCGACGGCGTCAACGATGCCCCTGCGCTCGCGCAGGCCGACGTCGGCATCGCGATCGGCGCGGGGACCGACGTGGCGATCGAGACCGCGGACGTCGTCCTCGTGCGGAGCGACCCGCGCGACGTTACGCGCGTCGTGGGCCTCTCGAAGGCGAGCTACCGGAAGATGGTCCAGAACCTGGCCTGGGCGACGGGGTACAACGTCGTGGCGATCCCGCTCGCGGCCGGCGCCCTCGCCTCGCTCGGCATCTTGCTCGCGCCGGCGGTCGGTGCGCTCCTGATGTCGGCCAGCACCGTAGTCGTGGCCCTCAATGCACAGATGCTTCGCCGAGACCCGAACCTCACCCGTTGATGGCCTAGATACCCTCACCCACGCAACGGGGGCTCGGCATTGGGTGGAGCTTCCGCGCGAGACCTGCTTCATTCATCCCGAAGGGTCGCGATCGCAACCCCGAGCTGGATCTACCTGCTCGACACGCACGAGGACGAGGGTATCGAGCTCGGCGAGGAACCCCATCTGGGGCCCAGGACAGCAGCCTGGAGCTGGTTGGATTCCACGCCGAGGGGCTGGCAGCCGTGAGGCGGTGGTTCATCCCACCTGATCCGGGGTGTCCGCCGGGGCCAGAGATCGTCTACGTCACCGGGGAGGGACTCTTCCGCTGGAGCGGCGGAGAACCTTTGAGGATCGGGGCCGGTACTTCGCAGCAACCTGGTGACCCGGCGTATTCCGCGTGCGGGCCAGGCTGTAGTTCCGGGATGCTGTCGCCGGCGAAACGGTGCTCGGGGCCGGGTACGGCCATCGGGGCGAGCGGCTACGACTGGTCGTGATCAATGTTCGGGGGCCCCGGCACTCGACTCCCGGTCACGTATTAAGGTCCTCCCAGGTATGTGGAGGGCCATCCCCCTCGCGACGTTGATCGTGCTGACCTCCTGCACGGACGCTTCGCCATCGCTGGGGCCGGCGACGCCGGGTGGCGGCCGGCACCAGTCGGCGACGACTACTCTCTCAGCCGGCGCCGGCTCCGCAACCCTGATGGTTCGGCAGCGGTACCGCGGACCGGGCTACTACATCGAAGGGTCGCTCGGGTTCGTCGAGGTATCCGCGCCCGGGACGGCTGCGGTCACGAGGTGGGAACGGCAGATCCTGGGCCGCGGTCGTATGCGCTCTGGCAGCGTCCGTGCGACGGGAACTGCCAGGACGGGCTCGACCCGCCAGTCGACGGATGCGAGGCGAGCGTCACCATCGTCGAGGGCGAAACCGTGACCGCGATCATCGCGGTGACGCCAGACTCGGGATGCACCATCACCTTCCCGTGACCCCCTGACGACTATCGGACTCATGTCCCGCGCGGATCGATTACCACGTGGCATCGTAGAGGTCCTTGAACGAAGAAGCGCCTGCATGCATGGCGTGCTGCGCATCCCGAGCGGGACCATCGGCAGGGCGGCGGCCCGGTCGCGATCCCCAGCCGCCGGAGCTTGCCGCCGGTCGTCACGTCGAACACGTGGTCCTCGGAGGCGAGCTGGGGCGCGCGCTCGCGACGTTAGCCCACAACCCCACGCGTGAGACCAGATCAGGGGGTGGCGATGGCCAAGGGCTCGCGACGCGATCGAGCGCCTGGAGACGTTGCTCGCGGAGTAACTCGGTCCTATATCCGATCCCACGGGTGGGTGCGGATCCGTCGACCAGCCGAGAACCCTTGCGCTGCAAGTAGTCCTAACGGGATTTGAACCCGAGTCTCCACCTTGAGAGGGTGACCCGGGCCGACCTCCACGACCTGCGGGTTATCCCGAAAGACTGAGCGCTGACCTGGTGTTTCGGTTCCTGGTTGATTTGAGTCGTTACCCTTCGCTTTTCGTCCTCATGCGGGATAAGTGCGGGATCAAGTCGTTGAGGCCTTGCGCCCGTAACACGCATCATGCACCCCGACCGCCGAGAGACGGTGGCGCAGACCTGCCTCAAGAACTTGACGATCCGCGGCGTTCAGGCCAAATCGCTCTACCGAGGGGCCGAAGGCGTCGGGACGAGCGCGTGTCCGAACGGGACCAGGAGAAGATGTGCGGATCCCAACACCATTCGGGACGGCCGGGCTGGAGGACCCGCACGAGCCCGTCATCTCGGACGTCCCCGTGAACATGCACCCGTCATTTCGACCCGTTCTTGCCTCTCCCCTTCATCGAGGAAAGCGTCCACGCCTCGAGCCGTCGAGCAGGCGGGGATGACTTCGGTTCGACGGCGCGCATGGGGAAGTTCTAAACCGCAGCGTAGTTCATGAGACCTAAGCCGTCGGATGGGTCGCTCAGTATGAGACCTAAGCCATTGGGTGGTCCTCGGCCCCATCGAGACCTAGGTCGAAGGAACGAAGCAGGTTGCGGCTTTCGCCCACGATGGATCGAGCCACGCGCTCATCGCCCTCGCCTTAGGGCAGACTCTGTCGGGACCTACGTCGAAGGTAGGACGCAACGTCGCAACCTTCGGCCGATGGCGTAGGCATCCGCGACCTGCCACCATCGGACACGGATGAAGCCCGCGGCGAGGAGGGCCCCGATGAAGCGAAGGAGCCTGGCGTTGTTCGTTACCGCCGGCGCGATCGTGGTGATGGCCGCCCGACCCGCGCTCGCGACGAACTACACCGCGGTCCACGGAACCTCCGGAGACGATCGGATCGTGGCTGGACCACAGCCCCAGGAGATTCACGGCAATGGAGGCGACGACTTGCTTGCCGGTGGCAAGAGTCCGGACATCCTCTGGGGCGGATCGGGCGACGACAGGCTCTGGACCGGGCTGGGCGGCGTCCCCGACCAGGCGTACGGCGGTTCCGGCAACGACAGACTCCACAACTCGGACAGCGGCCAGGTCGGTCAGCTCCTCGACGGCGGACCAGGATTCGACATCTGCACCGGCGACAAACACGATACGTTCATCAGCTGTGAGGTCGTGAAGTTCCACTGACGGGTATCGCAGCGTAGGCCCGCCCTGGACGACGTCGAAGAGTACCCACGGTCCGAGACCCCCTTGCACTCCATGGTGTCGTCCTCCGACGGCTACTCGATCGTGCTCAGCTCGAGGATGACGTCGTTGAGACAGCACCCGGGCGTTACTGCCCACTCCACCATCGACGAGCCCGTGCGAGTCGGTGTCCACGGCAGCCACGGGCCGCAAGTCGGCAAACGAAACGTCGATGTTCGAACGTGCGCGAATGAGGATGTCAACGTCGCCGGCTTTCGTTCCCACGCGGCGCGGGGAAGGAGACTCCCTACGCCCATCGTTGGGCACCAAAACTAGGCGCCTACCTGGCCTTCTATGGGCACCGCCGCTCCCGGGGCGGTCACACCGGCAGGAAACGCGCGACCGCGAACGCAGCGTCGAGGTTGAAGTCGCTCGTCGTTCCCGCCGCGACGATCTTCCCGTCCGGCTGGATCGCGACCGCGAAGGGCGTGTTGAGGAAGCCCGGGAAGTCGGCGGTGGCTCGGCCGTCGTCACCGAATCCGGGATCTTCGACGCCAGTCGGTTCGAAACGGCAGACCGCGAACAACCACGGTTGGGGTCCCGAGGGTCCTGCAACGATGACCGCGCCGTCCGTGTCGACCGCCACGCCGCTCGCGCTGACGCCGCTCAGGGTGCCGTCGTCGGCGAAGGAATCGTCGAGCGACCCGTCGGGGTCGAACCGGTAGACCGAACGACCGGCGCCGAGCACGAGCTTTCCGTCGGACTGGATGACCAGGTCCGTGACGCGATCGGAGCGCGCCGGCACCAGCGTGGCGCCGCCGGACCCGAACGACATGTCGGGCGACCATCAGCGAAGTACCGGCCGACGACGACGCTGCACCTTCTGCCGGCGCACGCCAGGCCGCCGACGACGATCTTCTCATCGGCGGTCACGGCGACGTCCGACGCGCGTTCGAGGCTCGATCGGTGGACCCACCGGATCAGCAGCTTTCCGTCGGACGAGAACGACGGATCGAGCGAACCGTCGGGCAGATACCGCGCCAGTCCCGCCGAGCCCCCCACGGATCCCGCGACGATCAAGCCGCCGCCGGGCAGGATCTCCACGGCGTTCGCTTGTGCGGATCCATCCGGACCGAAACGCGTCAGGACCTTGCCCTCCGACCCGAACGACGAATCGAGATCGCCGTCCGGCCGGTAGCGCGCGAGGGCGAACGCCACACCGGGACGACCGGGAGTCTCGCTCCATCCAGAAGCGTAAACACTCTTGCCCGCGGTGCCCACGGCGACGATCTTGCCGTCTTCCTGGATGGCTCCGTCGAACGCCGCGGAGGCGTCTGGGAACGTGGTGTGCAGGATGCCCGAGTCCCCGAAGCTCGGATCAAGGCTCCCGTCGGGGTCGTGGCGAGCGAGGCGAACGCGTCCCCGTACCCCCGGGCGCCGATTACCAGGATCCGGCCGTCGTTCTGAATCTCGACGTCGAACGCGCGGCCGTACACGGCTTTCTCGATATCCCAGTAGGGGACGTCGACGGGCCCGTCCCAGCCACTGATCACCCGGCCGCCGTCACCGAACGCCGCATCCAGGGAACCCGGCGCCGCGACGGCCGATGGACGCGTCGGCGCCGGCCGGGGCGAGGAGTTCCGACCCGCCGTGTCGGTGACGAAGCAGGCTGACGTGAGCAGGGCCAGAAGTGAGCAAACCATCCGGATCCTCGGCGCCATGCGTCTCCTCTCACCTGAGGCGGCGTACCCGGGCACCTCCACACCGATTCGGCGAGCGTACTCCTGCTGAGGTGCCAGAGGCGACCGTTTCGCCACGGCTAGCGGAACGAGCGTCAGCTCTGCGTCATGACGCAGCGCCTCCCGGCTCGGTCAGCCCCTCGGCTGGATGAGCGGGAAACGTTGCAGCTTCTCAGCGCCCCGCCGTGCGTGCCGATAAACTTCCCAGGTGCCGATTCGATCGGGCCGTGGCGAAGCTGCCGTCAGCGCAGCGCGGCGGTCGTCCCTTTCTACTTTGAGGACCGTCCCATCACGGCGTAACTGTCCCGCGTCAGCTTTCGACCACGACCGCGAGCGCGCACGCGCGATACTCGTGACAGGGATCGTCGCCTCGGTCGCCTGGAATCGTCCTATTCGGTGCTCGTGCCGGTTCCTCGAACGTAGCGGGACAACACACCGCCGGCCGCACCGCCGGCGACGCCCCACACCGCCGCAAGGCCCGTCCCCCGAAGCAGCTCGGGACCGAGCGCGAACCGGACGACGGAGTCGCCGAGGAACCCCCCGGTCGCGCGAACGTCGATCCGCGCGAACGCGATGGCCGCCGCGACCAGACCCGCGAAGACTAGACCCGACGCCGCGCCCAGAACGACGGCGTTCCGCGTCGAGCTCGCGCCGTGCCCCGCTCGGATCCCGCCGACGACCGTGGCGACGAGCGGCACGAGCAGGAAGGCCAGGTAGCCGCGAGGCGGCGGCCTGTATGTGGGCTCGACGCCAACTATTCCCGCGTCCGCGGCAACGGTGACGGGGAGCGTTGTCGGCACCCGCCAGAGGCACAGGAACGGGGTCCGGCGGGCGTCCACCACCGCCTCGTCGCATCCGCCCATCGCCGGGACGAGGACCCACATCGCCTGGTTCGGCAGCAGCAACGCCGCGTGTCCCCCGACGACCACCCGCCCCCTCCAGCTGTCCGGCGCGCCGATCACCGCGGCGTACGCCCTCGCGAACCAGGGCTGTACACTCGCCAGGACGAGCAAGCCGACGATCGATAGCAGCAGCCCGAGCGCGAACGCTCGGACCCCGCCCCGAACAGCTTCGGCGGCGAGCTTGTCGCCGGACGAACCCGACCCCGCATCGGCCGGCACGGACAGCGTGCCTATCACGACGGCGACGAGCGCCATCGCGAACGGAACGACGAGCGCCGACGTCGTCGAGACACGGATCTCGAGCGAGGCGGCTGCGGAGATCGAGTCAGGAAGCGTGACGTCTCCATCGCCTACGAACGACAGTAGGAACGGCACGACGGCGTACCCGGCGGCCAGCCCGAGCACCGTCGCGCCGGTCCCGGCCGGCGAGGAACGAGCGATGCGGCGCCCGGCCAACCCAAGGACCGCAACCGCGGCGGACGGGATCAGCAAGAGCCCGAGGCCGAGGCCGACGGAAAACGGCGGGCCCTCGCCGAGCGGCAGGGCACGGACCTCGAGGCTAACGCGGTGGAACAGCTCGACGTAGACGGCACCCAGTCGCAGATACGGTCCGTACGAGCCGTTCGCGCCCTGGGCGAGGAACAGCACGAACGCGGTGAACTGTCCTACGGCACCGACGGCCAGGCCGATGCCGAGGCCCCAGAGGAGCCCTCGGGCGGCCGCCCGCCATGCGGCGCGGGGCCCCCTCAACACGGGGTTCTTGAGTCTCAAGCACTCAAGTCTTGCACAGCGAGTCTCGTCGCAGACGCGATGTGGGTGCCAGTCAGACCGTGAGCCAGGAGTACCTGTCCATGACGGGCAGAAGAAACGAATCCCAGGTCAATCTGACTCTCTCGACCTGATAATCGAAATCGACGGGGCGGAGGGCTTCCCGTCCCCCCCGAAGGGTGCATTCATTCTGAATAAGTGAGTTGGCAGAGTCATCGGAGCCGCGGCATTTAGGTGCACCGCGTGTGGATCGCCGTGAGGAACCTGAGTCAGGAGTGCGAGGCTAGGCTCGGTCAGGACCTGCGACCGGGGGGGACCCCCCGGATTGATGAACACATGGTCCGGGTGCCTCGGCTCCTAGAGAACGTCCGGGGCTGAACAGAATGGTCATCTCATCGTTCTCCACTCGACGGAGGGTCCTACGGCCGAGGGTGGGGCGATCACGCTCAGTAGCTCGTCGGACGTGTCGGCCCACCTGTGCGTGGGCGAGGGCGTGACGTACCGGATCGTGCCAGAATGGCTGGGCTCCTGCACCGTCCAAGAGCCCAACGACTGGACACTGAACATCGAGCAGGTCGGATTCGCGGTCTGGAGCCGGAAGAAGTGGCTCCAGCATCTGAACACCATCAAAAGAGCGGCTTTCTGGACGGCCTGGTGGTGCAAGAAGCACAAGCTGCCGCGTAGGTTCCGCAACGCCAAGGCCCTCGATGCGGGCAAGATCAGGGGTTACACGACTCACGCCCAACTGTCCCTGTCGAAGTGGTCATCCTCGACTCACACCGATCCCGGCCCGAACTACCCGCTGTTCGGCAAGGTGAGCTTCCGGGCGCTGTTGCTTTACTACCGTGCACGGATTGCCGCTGGGCTGAAGCCAAAGCAGGCCGCGTGAACTTCGAAATGCCACCCAACGCTTGGTGGACGATGACTACCCGGCATCGCCGGCCCTTCTTCCCCCCCGGCCGCCGAGGGCTCACGCGGGTTCGCTCACGACCTGGTACAGCCGCCAGCGATGCGGGACGTACCTAAGTTCGTGCTCGCCGCAGTCCTCGAAGACGAGGCCGGAGCCGGCCACGAGGTCCTCATGGTGCTGGTTGCAAGGACTTGTCAGGGCTCGGCGATCGCAGCAAGCCTCGCGCCGACGTGTACCGTGATGGCGCGAACAGCATCACCTTCGAGCTTGCTCAACCGTGCGCACATGGGCGTTCGTGTTGGGTTGTCAGGCCACCTAATGGATCTGACAGAGCTCGACCCATCAGCCGCGAACCTGGATATCGCCACCATCGATAGGGAATGGGAACCGATACGCCGGGTGGTTGGCGCAGAAGGCGGCGGTGTCTTCAAGCGATCCCACACCGAGGAACGTCGTAATGTCGGGCGGAGATCCGGCGCCCTGGCCGTTGTCAGTCACGTGCCACCAACCACCGAGGCCGATGAACGTCGGCTCGTTGGACTTGCTGATCGCTCCGCCGATCCAGGCATCGTTGCCGATCACCGTGAGGCACGTGACCTCGCCCCCGGCTGTGAAAGGGACCCCGTCTTCGACGTCACGGTAGTCGAACCAACCGTCGGCGCTCCCGTCGCTCTGGAGCCTGGCGGCGAATCCGAACTCCTGGAGCACGAGCGTATCTAGGCCGAACACATCATGGACGGTGAGGTGGCTACCTCCGGTCGCCGATGGGCTGGTTGCGGCGGCCATTGCCGCCGGGCTCATCAGAGCCAGGAGAGCGACCATCATCGTGATTGCGCGCCTCCACATATCGATCTCCCTTCGTGGGGATTACGAGGCAGACACTAGGAAGGCATCCTTCGCCGGTCTTGAACGCGCGGACCCGTCGTTGGATCAGCGGTGCGTGAGCCGGTACAGACCGGGGGGCACGCCGAAGCGGCGCTTGAACTCGCGCGTGAAGTGGCTTTGATCGGCGAACCCGGCATGGGCTGCGATCGACGCAAGTCCTTCGTCTGAACACACGAGCCGCTCCGCCGCCCACTCGAGTCGCAGGCGCCGCCCGTACTCACCGATGCTCTCCCCGAATTGGGCGCGGAACCTCCGCGCGAGATGTGATGGATGCAGGCCGATCTCGCGAGCGATCTCAGAGAGAGAAGGGGGCGACGAGAGATCCTGGGTAAGCATCTCTCGGACGGCGTCGAGCCTTGGCTCGCGGTGTTCGATGTCGCGCTGTCGTGCGGCGGTGGCCGTGAGCTCGAGCGCGAGGCCCTCGACCGCGAGCGCCGTGTAGACGTCGGGTTGTGCGAGCTCCCGACTGATGTCATGCGCGAGCACCGTTGCCCTCCAGTCTCGGAAGCAGCGGAGCCTTCCGGGTTCCTGATCGGACTCGATCACCACGATCCGCGCGCCATCAGGTCCGAAGAGATCTTCGTGCCGCTCCTCCGCGGGCATCTCGACCACGGTCCCGGCGATCGCATCCTCCTCAAACCTGGAGAACGTCTTTCGAACATCGCCTCTGATCACCACGGCAAGGCAGCTGTGCGGATGACCGTGCCATGAGAGGCGATGATCGGGGGCGAAGACGACCTCGCTGATCTCGAGGTTGCTGACGCGCTGCCGGCGCGCCAGAACGGTCCCCACCTGGATGCCGGTAGCAGTCACAGTCACCAGGGACACATCTTAGGTCGCGTCACAGGCGTTTCGGACTTCCCGCCCGCGCGGCGGCCGCCAGGGTGTTCTTCCTCGGGTTCGGGTCCAGGCCGAGCCCCTCGACGATCGCCCAGGTATCGGGATCGGGCGCCGGGGTTACGGCGCGGACGCGCGTCGAGCCGACCCTCGTGCCGCGCAGGGCGTTCAGTACCGAGAGCCAGAACCGCCCTGGATCGCGCTCGTCGCGTCGGACCGAGACCCAAGCAGCGCGATCCGCCAGCCCGGCGTTGCTGATCCACGAGCCCAGCAGGTACGTCTTCCCGCTGCCGGGTGGCGCCGAGACCTGCTTCACCCGGCCCGCTGCGCTGAGGCGCTCGAACAGCTCGCGATGGAGGACGACGCCTCGGAACGGAGATGGCCCGGAACGGTCGGCCGTCACGGACTGGGCCACGAGACCTCGATGTTCGCTCCGGGCAGACTCTCGTGTCGGGAAGGAGGCGAGTTGTTGCCTTGGTCGATGTGCATTGAGGATCTACGTGCCCCGCTGGCGATCGATTACTCGTTCTGTTCGCGCTTTGGCAGACGACCAGCATCATCCTCGCGGTCGTCCGGGACCTCGTACGATCCGCTCTCGATCTGCTCGAGGATGAGATCGACGGGAATGCCCTCAGCCTCGAGTCGGCCCTTGACGATCTCTCCCTCGACCCACGACTGGGTCCAGAACACAGATACGAAGTCTTCTCCCACACACCCATCATGTCACCACGCGAACCCGCAGTCAGAGGCCCATTCGACCTCATCGTCCCTGGTCGCGAAGCCGCCTCAATCGGTCTTGAGCCGCTGGCAGGGCACCCCCCCTGGATCGGTTCATTCGGCGCGCACGCGGCGAGGTGTAGTCCCACTTTGGAAGGTGGTTGCACGGAGGTGACGGGACACGGTCCAGACGACGGCGTCCGTCAGATCAATGCGTTCGGGATCTTTCGGGATCTGGCGGGATCTGACCGCGCCAGTCCACGCCCATCAGTCTGTTCGAGTCGCAATTCGACTCGCGACCTGCGGGTTTCCTCGTAG
>WNGB01010831.1_pt1 | contig 12577 bp, 8 predicted proteins | sample 5400681 | NCBI WGS metagenome assembly WNGB01 (sample SAMN13153367, study PRJNA577476) | soil metagenome | isolation source: 115 cm soil or saprolite under grassland replicate 2 | place: USA:California | collected 2016-06-15 | reverse complement strand
CAGCAACGCGAGATGGCGGAGGGCGCGCGCAGCGAGAGCGCCAAAGCGGCCGACCAGGCGGAATCGCTGCGCGTCCGTGCGGAGCTGATGCAGGCGGACGCGGCGCGCCTGGTCGCCGCGGCGGAGCGGGGCCGGGAGCGGGTAGCGCGCGCGAGCCAAACGTTGCGCGCGGTGGGCGAGGAGGTCCGAACCACGGCCGCGACGGTGGCGGGACTGTCGGGGATGTCGGAGCGGATCGGTGTGTTCGCCCAGACGATCGCCCGGATCGCGCGGCAGACGCACCTGCTCGCGCTCAATGCGGCGATCGAGGCGGCGCGGGCGGAGGAGCACGGGGAAGGCTTCGCCGTGGTCGCGGACGAGGTGCGGGCCCTCGCGGCGGAGGCGGGAAAATCGGCGCGCGAGGTGGCGGAGCTGGTCTCGGAACTGCGCGCGGGCATCGACGCCGCCGCGCGGGCGATGCAGTCGGGCGAGACCAAGGTGCGCGACATCGGCGCCGTGGCTGCGGAAGCCGACGCCGCCCTCCAGGAGCTGCATACGGGCATCGAGTTGGTAGGCGACCTGGTGAACGCCACGGCGGAGGTGTCGCGCGGCCAGGCGCAGCGGCTCGCCGACCTGGCGCAGTCGCTGCAGCAGGTGGCGGCCATCTCGAGCGCCTCGTCGGAACGGGCCGACGTCACCGCGGGCGCGACTCAGGCCGAGATCACGTCGATGGGCGATCTCACCGCGACCTCCCAGCAGCTCGCGCAGCTGGCCGAGCGGTTGCGCGGGAGCATCGCGCGCTTCTCGGTGCTCAAGCGCAAGCCGGAGACCGACGAGCCTCCCGTCACGCGCGCGGCCGCGGACTGATCACCCCGGCCGGGAAACGCGAGTCGCGTTCGGTCCTTGGTCCCACAATCCCGCGTTGAGTGGGCAGAACGCGCGCAGGGTTTCCCGGTACGGGGTGATCAGGAGGTCCACGTAGCGCTCGAGCGCCACCTCGAAGGGGAAGCGGCGCCGGAACTCACCCGCGGTGACGCCCAGCATCGCCTTCAAATGGCGCCCGAAGCTCTGGGGTGACGAATAATCGAGGCGATACGCCACATCGGCGACCGAGAGCCCGGGGTTCGAGAACAGATACGCCGCGTGCACGAGGCGCATGCCGGCGAGGTAGGTCTTGGGGGACGGCAGGCCCGCCCGATAGAAGCGGGACATGAGGGTACTGGAGCAGATCCGCAGGTGCCGCGCCAGGCGCCGCACCGTGGAGAGCACCGGCGCGAGGCGGGCCACGGCCTCGAAGAACGCGCGCACGTCACCCGTCCCATCCTCCAGCGCGGGGACGACGCGGGCGAGAATGCGGGCCGCGACCGGTGACGCCGGATGTCCGACCAGGTCCCGCAGCCGGCGCCAACCCGCGGGCTCGGTGCAGTCCACCGCCGAGCGGACACCGGTCGCGCCGAGCTTGAGCAGCGTCTCGGTGGCGCTGCGGTCGTGGCGCGACACGAGGGCGACGGCGGGGATGGCGGGAAACTCGCGCACGAAGCGGGCGACCGCCGGAAGCTCGTCGCCGCGGCAGGCGTGGACCGAGAGGACGAGCGCGTCCACCCGCTTGCGCCGGGCCGCCCGCAGGGCGTCCCGAAACGAGCTGGCGTGGAGCGTCGTAAAGCAGCCGTCGCCCGCGGCATCGAGGCGGGGACGCTCGGGCGGGGGCAGGACGGTGCAGATGGTCACCATGCAGGAGACACGCTAGCGTGGACCCGTCAACCCCGGCTCAAGCTGCGCCGGTACCGGGCCCGGACCCCGCGCGCGGGAGCCACGCCGCCTCAACCGCCGGTCAACGCGCGGCCCTCGCGGAACGGCTGCGGCGTCACGTCGCGGCGCTCGAAGGCGTCCGCCACCCGAGCGCCGCGCCCGAGCGCCATCGTGCGGCCCGCGACTACATCGCGAGCGAGCTGCGCGCGCTCGGCCTCAGCGTCGACCTCACGCCGTTCTCGTTCCGGGGACGCACCCACCACAACGTCGTGGGCGGCGTGCCCGGGGGTGACGCGCGTCGGCCGCGGCTCTTGATCGGAGCGCATTTCGACTCGACCGCCCACACGCCCGGCGCGGACGACAACGCCAGCGGCGTCGCCGCGCTGCTCGAGTGCGCCCGCCTGATCGCCTCCCGGGAGCCGCGGGCCGGCGTCGAGTTCGTGGGGTTCGACCTGGAGGAGTTGCAGACCGTGACCGGCCGCTACCGCGTCGGGAGCCACGCCCTGGCGCAGGAGAAGCGGGCGCGGCACGAGGCGCTCGCGGGCGCGTTGATCCTCGAGATGGTCGGCTATCGCGACGCGAGGCCCGGCACCCAGATCGTCCCCCCGTTTCTCGGGATCGACGTGCCGCGGACCGGTGACTTCCTCGCGGCGGTGGGCGACGCCCGCTCCCGCGACCTGCTCGAGGCGTTCGTCACCGCCGCGCGGGCCGCGGCGCCGGACCTGCCGCTCGTCCCCTACGCCACGCGCCTGCGCGGCTGGCTCCTCCCGCTCACGCGTCTCTCCGACAACGCGTCCTTCTGGGACGCCCACTACCCGTCGCTCATGTTGACCGACACGGCGTTCCTCCGTAATCCGCACTACCACCGCGCGACCGACACGAGCGCGACGCTCGATTACACGTTCATGGCGATGGTCACGGAGGCGACCGCAGGAGCACTCGCCCGGCTGGCCGATGCTGCCTGAGGCGGTGCCGGCGGTGCCGGCGTCGCCGCGGCGCGCCCGCCGCGTGGCGCTCCTCCTCGTGGGCGCCAGCCTGATGCTGGCCGCGGGGGGCGCCCTGTGGTTCCTCCAGTTCGCCTCCCAGGTGCGGCGGGACCCGGCGCTGATCTATCGCGAGCCGGCGACGCTCGAGAAGCTGCTCAAGCGGGCGAACGACGCCGAGCGCGCGGGCGACCGCGCCACGGCGATCACGACGTACCGGTTTGTAGTGGCGGTGGGGCAGGGGGTGGGGGGGGCGGGTACCGACCTCGCGCCCTACGTCGCGGCAGCCCGGGCGGGGCTCAGCCGTCTAGAAGCCGCCGATACACCTCCAGGTCCGCCCCGCTGAAGCAGACGAAGCGCACGAGCGCCACCGCCGCGGGGCAATCTGGCGCACGCCCGTGCGGCCCCTATTGTTAGCTCGATCCCGCGGGCGTCGGGTGCGGCGGCCGCGCAGTTTCGGAGGCACCCCCGCCGGGCGCCACGACGCGGGACGGGATGCATGGCGGGACGCGACCTGATCGAGCGGGTCCGCAAGGCCCTGGGCGACCGCTACACCGTGCTCACAGCGGTGGGTCGAGGCGGGAACGCGTCCATTTTCGTGGGACGGGACTCGCGCGGCACGCAAGTGGCCATCAAGGTGCTGCACCCCGAGCTGGCCGTCTCGGTGGCGGCCGACCGCTTCCTGCGCGAAATCCGCTACGCGTCGCAGCTCGATCACCCGCACATCGCCCGGATGATGGACAGCGGCGAAGCGGACTATCTCCTCTGGTACGTGATGCCGTACCTGGCGGGAGATACGCTCCGGCAGACGTTGCGCCGAGAGACGCGACTGCCGATCCCGCGCGCCGTCACGATCGCCGCGGAAGTGCTCGACGCGCTGGAGCACGCCCACGCGCATGGGATCGCCCACCGCGACATCAAGCCGGACAACATCGTACTCTCGCCCCCCCCTCAGGGCGCGGTCCTGGTCGACCTGGGTATCGCTCGTGCCATCGCGAGCTCGGGCGATGACCGGGTGACCCGCAGCGGGTTCGTGGTCGGCACCGAGGAGTACATGAGTCCGGAGCAGGCGCAGGGAGCCCCCGATGTGGATGGGCGCACGGACCTCTACTCCCTTGGCGTGGTCCTGTTCGAGTGTCTGGCGGGTCGCCCGCCGTTCTCTTCGCCCAGTGCAGCGGCCGTTCTCGACATGCACCAGCACCACGCTGTGCCCGACCTGCACGGCCTGCGGCGCGACGTGCCCAGGGAGCTCGCCGCGGTAGTGGCGCGGGCGCTCGCGAAGTCGCGCGCTGAGCGGTGGCAGCGCGCGATGGAGATGCGGGCGGCACTATTGCCGTTCGCCGGGGGGGATGCGTGAGCGCCGGACGATCGGGCGGGCGGATCGTCGCGACCGTCCTGGCGCTGGGCATCGGTCTCGCCACCCGTGGGTCGGGGCAGTGCCCCGACGGCTCCCCGCCACCCTGTGGGACGGCGCGCGTGCCGCTCGACACCGCCCGCTACGTGATCCTCCCGTTTGCGCATCGCGAGGGCGGCCAACAAAGCACGCTTGACGGCGCCGATTGCTCCGAGCTGCTCACCGAGGGATTTGCGCGCTGGATTGAAGTCCGGCTGGCCGATAAAACGCGCGTGTACGATGCCCTGACGCGCCACGGCGCGCGCGCGCCGTTCCGTATCCCGTTCGACACCGCGCTCGCCATCGCCCGCCGGCTCGGCGCGGGAAGGCTGGTGATGGGACAGCTGTGGAGCTTCGGCGACACGCTGCGGCTGACCGCAGGCCTGTACGACGTCGCGCGCGGTGGCGCGCCGATGCGAGAGAGCACGACCCGGGTAGCGGCGAACGGCGCGATCGGGGCGGCGTTCAACGCGCTCGCCGATTCGCTCCTGGGGGCCGAGCTCGGCGCGGCTCGGGGGGCCGGCGCGGAGCAGACGCGCTCGCTTCGTGCGTTGCGCGCCTACGCGCTTGGCCAACGAGAAATTCGCGAATGGAATTTGGCGGGCGCAGCCAGCCACTTCCGCGGCGCCCTCGCCGCGGACTCGGACTTCGCCCAGGCATACCTTTGGTTGGGGCAGGCACTTCTGTGGTCCGACGATACCACGCCTGAGGCGGCCCGCGACCGCGCTGCAATCGCCCGTCGAGCGGGAAGTCTCCTCGTCCGGCTCAGCGGGGCGGACGCCGCGCTGCTCCTCGCTCAAGAGCCCATGTTCGAGCACCGTTGGCCGGATGCCTGCCAGCGGTACCGTGAGATCCTGGCAGCCGACGCCAGTTCATTCGCGGGATGGTATGGTCTCGCGGAGTGCAATGCGCTCGACCGAGTCGTGATTCGGCATCCCTCCGACACTGCCCGCTTCACGTTCCGGGGCGGTTACGAGACCGCCGTCCAGGCCTATCGCCGAGCGCTAGTGCTAGCGCCGGCCTTCAACCTGACATCCGAGCGTCGTGCAATCGAGCGCCTTCCGCGTCTGTTATTCGCCGAGCGTTGGTACACGCGCCCGGGGGTTATGGACGGCTCGGGTTACGTCGCCTACCCCGAGCTTGAGGCGGATACGTTGGCGTTCTACGCCATACCTGGAGCGCTTGCGGGTTCGGGGCGGGAAGGTCTCGAGCCGCCATCTCATCTCGCCGCGGTCGCTCGAAACCGCCGCATCCTGATGGAGGTGTCGACCTCGTTCGCCGACGCCTTTCCCGACGAGCCCGTGGCTCATCGTACCCTCGCAAGAGCCCTCGAGTCGGTCGGGACCCTCGAGGTTGGTGAGCCACGCTCCGCGATCGTGGAGTTCGGCGAGGCGCAACGCCTCGAGCGGCGCGCCGGGCAGCGTGCTCGCGATGCCGCAGACCGCGTACGGGTGCTGATCAAAGTCGGCGATTTCGCCGGCGCGCGCCGGCTGGGAGACTCGCTGCTGCGCGTGGCTCCGAGGGCGACGGCCGGGGTCGCGGGCGTGGCCGTGCTGCTCGGCAGGCCGAGTCTCGCTCGGCACTTCTTTGCGACGGAGGACACCGCCTGGTTGCCGTCGAGCGCCGACAACCAGCCGGTGGCAATCCCGCTGGGCACAGCTCAAGCCGGACTTGCACTGCTGGCGTATGCTGCTGCCGGCGCTCCGGGTGACAGTATTGTGGCGCTCGAGCGGCGCCTCGACGAGCGCATAGCCGGCGTTCCGGCTGCACGTCGCGCCTTGATGCAAAGCGCGTTGCTGGACGTGTCTGCCGAACTGGTGTTCGACGCGCTGGGGCTACGCCCGGCCCACCGGACGAGGCCCCCGGGTCCACGACTGGAAATGGTACTCCAGTCGCGCGTCGCGCATGGCGACACGGCCTCCGTGCGGATGTCGCTCGATTCATTGGAGCGCGCGCACGGCGGCCGTCTCTCCTCCGGGGAGTCCACGCCCGACGGGGTCTACCTGAACACGCGCCTGCTCCTCGCGCTCGGCGACACGGCCACTGCGGAGCGCACGCTCTCCGCACCGCTTGACAGCCTCATCGCGCTGCATACGGCGACCCTCCAGTACATGCCGCTGGCGGGGTGCCTCGTCCGTAACATGGCGCTCCGCGCCGAGCTGGCGGCCGCGCGAGGGGACTTGGGTACGGCGCGCCGCTGGGCGGGCGCAGTTGCGACCCTCTGGGCCGGCGCCGAGCCCGCCTTGCGACCGACGGTGGACCGAATGCTACGGATCGTGGCAGCGCACAGGGAGCCCTAGCCAGGAGGTATTATGCCGGAACGCACATCCACGGTGTTCGGGGCGGTGGCAAGCGGCGTGACGCTTGCACTAGCGATCGGATGCAGCACGCCGGGGCCGGACACCTTCAAGGCGGCGACTGTCCAAAGTACCTCAGTCGAAACAATCGCTGCCTTTGTCCGGGCCAAGTTGGAGTTTGACTCCGTACTCGGGGCGGACTCAGCCCTGGTCGATTTCAGACAAGGTCTGATCGGGGGAAAGGCCGCCCGCCGTGCGCGAATCGAGCCGGAGCGTAGGTCGTTCCGGCTCTCGGCGCAGGACGCGGCAGAGGGACGTATCATCGCCCGCATACGCACCGACGACACAATTCCGTCCTTGGGGCTGGGCCCTTGGTGGACGTGGTGGTGGGTCGATAGCATCGGGACCGGTCACTGGCGCTCCGTCCTTATTCCGGAACACGGGAAACCCCCATACCATGACCTGCCAGATTCGCTCGAACCGGAGCACCACGGGGACTATCACTACAAGCAAGCGCTCGCCCGGTTCCACGTGGTCAGCACAGAGACGCCTCACGGCGACCCCTTCTTTATCGAGAGCTGGAGTAACGCGTGTGGGGGCTGCTGCAAACAGCGTTTACCAGTAGCGCCGGCGCAGTGAGCTGACGCCCTCGGCGGGTTGCGGCCGGCGGTGCGAAGGCGCATCGTCTGGAGCACTCCGTCCGGTCATGCGCGTCGACCCGCTATTCGACCGCTTGGCCCGCGCCCTCGCGGGCCGCTACACCCTGGTGCGCGAGCTGGGCCGGGGCGGCATGGCGACCGTGTACCTCGGCACCGACGTGAAGCTCGGGCGCTGGGTCGCGATCAAGCTGTTGGCGCCCGCCACGCGTGCCTACCTCGGCAGCGACCGGTTCCAGCGGGAAGTTCTGCTCGCCGCCCAGCTCTCCCATCCCCACATCGTGCCACTGTTCGAAGCGGACGAGGCCGATGGTCTCCTGTTCTACGTGATGGAGTACGTGGAAGGCGAATCGCTGCGGCACCGGCTCGCTCGCCAGGGGCAGCTCCCGGTCGAGGACGCCGTGCGCATCGCGGCGGAGGTCGGTGATGCGCTCCAGTACGCGCACGAGAACGGCGTGATCCACCGCGACGTCAAGCCAGAGAACATCCTCCTGTCCCGCGGCCATGCCTTGGTGAGCGACTTCGGAATCGCGAAGCTGATGGAGGAGCGGGGCAGCACGCTGGGACCAGCGCTGACGGGTGCCGGTATCGCGGTGGGCACGGTGGCCTACATGAGCCCGGAACAGGCGAGCGGTGACCAACGCATCGATCCGCGGAGCGACGTGTACTCCCTGGCCGCGGTGCTGTACGAGATGCTCGCCGGCGAGCCGCCATTTACCGGCCCCAGCGCGCAAACGATCACGGCCCGCTTGATCAGCGACCCGCCGCGGCCGATCCGCACCGTGCGCTCGGGCCTCCCGGCGCACCTCGAACGCGCGCTGGTGCGCGGGCTCGCGAAACAGCCGGGCGACCGGCCACGCACCGCGCGGGCGTTCGTCGACGCACTCGCCGCCCCGGCCCGCGAGCGGCGTCGCCTGTCCGCTAGGCAAGTCACCTGGATCGCGACCGCGTGCGGGGCCGCTGCGGCGATCCTCGGGTGGGGCGTATGGTCGAAGGTGCGTGTGCAACCGCCGCCCGGGATGGTGCGCGTCCCGGCGGGCCTCTATCCCGTGGGGGGCGGAGGGGGAGGGGCCCCGTGGCGCGATTCGACCGCCGTGCGTCTCGAGGCGTTTTTCATGGATACCGCGGAAGTCAGTGTCGCCGCCTATCGGCGGTATCTGGACTCGACGCGGGCCGCTTCGCCTTGGACCGAGCGGCCCCCGGATCAATTGCCCGTGACCGGCGTACTGTGGGCCGAGGCGGCGGGTTACTGTGCGTGGCGTGGACAGGGTGGCCGCCTTCCGAGCGAGGACGAATGGGAGGCAGCCGCACGTGGACCGCAGGGCCTCCAGTATCCCTGGGGCGACCGCTGGGAGCGCGGGCGAGCCAATGCCGACTCCGTCCGGGACAGCTTCACGCCGGCGGGGACGGGCGGCATCGGGCGATCGTGGATCGGCGCAGTAGACATGATTGGGAACGCGTGGGAGTGGACCGGTACAGCCGGCGTCGGCCCGCGCGGTCTGCCGGGTCACGTGATCAAGGGCGGGGCGTTCGATACGCCGCGGCAGCACGCGACCCCCGCCTTCCGCGCCGCCTTCCCCGACCGCGGACCCCGGCCCGACCGTACCGGGTTCCGTTGCGCCCGTAGCGTCGCCGTTGCGCCAGAGCGCGCGCCGGCGCCCGGGACCGTCGCGGTCCTGTACTTCGAGTCCCCGGATACCGCGACCGCCTACCTCGCCGACGGGCTGACTGAGGCGATCATCACGAGCCTCGGCCGAGTCGAGCGACTCAGCGTGAAGTCCCGCAACGCCATTCGCCGCTTTCGCGGGGCGGCAGACGATCCGGCTACGCTGGGACGCGCCCTCGGCGTGGCGTATCTCGTTAGCGGGAGCGTGGGGCGGCCCGGTCCGGGCCAGAGCCCGGCAGTCACGGTCGAGCTGCTGCGGGCGTCGGACGGGGTACACGTCTGGGGAAGTCAGTACGAGAGCCGCGACACTGGGCTGCAGACGATTCCGCAGGCCGTCGCGCGCTCCGTAGCGACCGTCATCGCGGGCGCGCTCCGGCCCGGCGAGCGGACGGCGCTGGCGAGTCGCCCGCCGCGCGACCCCGGAGCCTACGATCACTTCCTCCGGGCGAACTACGAGCTGGCGCAGCGGACCCCGCGCGCCGTGCGCCGCGCGATCGATCAGTTCGAGAGCGCGGTGCGGATCGATCGAAGCTTCACGCCCGCGCTCGCGCGGATCGCCGTCGGTTACGGGCTGTTCCTCGACTGGGGGTGGGAGTACCCCGGCCTGTCTCCAGAGGTGGTGCTCGCTCGCGGGTTCGACGCGGCGGACCGCGCCCTGGGGCAGGATTCGACCTCCGCCGACGCGTGGATGGCCCGCGGCTTCCTCCTCAGTTTCCGGAATCCGCGCACCTTCGCGGGCGTGCGCGAGGCGCTGCTGCGCGCCCTCGCGCTCGATCAGCGGAACGCGGAGGCGCATCACCAGTACGGGATGGCGCTGCTTTGGCTGGGCCGCGACAGCGCCGCCGCTGACATGTATCGCCGGGCGCTCGCGCTCGACCCGGAGCGGCCGATCACGCTCTTCAACCTCGGGCGGGTCGCCGCGCGGCAGGGCCGCTACTCCGAGGCCCGTCGCTGGGCGGACAGCGCCCTGACTTTCGACCCCGCAGCCGACTATGCCTACGTGCTCCGGGCCCTCGCCGAGTTCCGGCTCGGCAACCGCGCCGAGGCACGCGCCGACGCCGAGACGGCAGCGCGCCTGCGCGGGGGATTCCGAGTGCCCAGCGAGGCGATCTTAGCGCTCGTGGAGCTCCAGGCCGCAGACACGCCCGCCGCGCGTACTCGGATCAAGCGCTTGGAACGCGAGATCCGCTCCGCGGGTCACCCAACCATTACGGACGCCGCGTGGGTCGGACGCGTGCTCGTCGCCTTGGGCGAGGGGGGTCGGGCGCTCGAGCTGCTCGAGCGGGTTCGCCCCCGCGGCGCGCGGCTGTGGTTCTACCTCCGGGCGCCGGAGTTCGACCCAATCAGATCCAACCCGCGGTTCGGGAAGCTCGTTGCGGAGTCGGCGCCGGAATGAGGTGGTCGGGTGGCCGGGCGTTCGGGCGGTCGGTAGGCCGGCTCGTGGCCGCGGTACGGTCCGCCGGTCCGCCCGTCCGCCTGACCGCCCTGCTCCTCCTCGCCGCCTGCCAGCCGGAGGCTCGCCGCCTCCTGCTCCTCGACCTCGCGCTGTCGGACCCCGCCCTCCTGAACGGCACCGTCCGGCCCTGGCGCGACGAGGGCTACACGGTCGAGTACCGCCGCTTCTACCCCCACCTCGCCCGCGCCGATCTCGAGCGCTATCGCGTGCTGCTGTTCCTCCTGGGCCGTGAGCCTGAGGCTCCGTCGGATGCCCTGACCGCCGGCGATCTGGCGCTGCTGACGGAGTGGGTGCTCCAGGGCGGCGTGGTGGTGCTCGGCTATGATGCGGACGGAGAAGGGTATCTGGACCGCTGGACGGCGAACCGCTGGCTCGAGTTCGCGGGGACGGGGATCTCGATCGGCGACCGGCTCCTCGAAGACACCAGCGTGCACACTCCCACGACCACCGGCCGACCGCAGCCGTGGGTCGAGGCCCGGGCCCTGGGCGACGAGCCGCTGGGCTCGGTGTTCGATCCCTTTCCGCTCGACCGCAATAATGTCCTCGCGACACGCGATTCCTCTCAGCTCCTCGCCGTGACCTCGCGGCACGCGTTCGTGCGGGCCCCGCGCACACCCACGCCCCGGCCGCGCGCGGGTGTGGCGGCGGCCACCCGCATCGGCGACGGGCTCGTGGTGGTCATCAGCCGCCACGCGCTCGGCGCGCTGGGGCCGCAGTTCCGGTCCACGACGGCTCCCGTGCAGCAGCTCGACGCCCTGGAACGGACCCGCGAGTTCCTCGGCGCGCTCGCCCGCTGGACCCGACGCCCGGCCGAGTGGGCGCACGTCCCGCCCGCCGCCCGCGGAGTGCCGCTCGCGCTGGCGCAGGCGCCTGTTCCCGTCGAGCTCGCGCCGCCGGTCATGATTCCTCCGCGCGGCGTGGACACGATCGCGCTGCCCCTGCTTCCGGACCGGAAGCTCGCCCGCGCGACGAGCACCCCCGAGTGGCTGCGGCAGCAGGGCATGCGGGTGCTGTGGGCGCCGCTGTTCGCGACCCGCGACGGGCGGCGCGCCGTGCGATCAGGCGCGTCGCTCGACTCGCTCGTCGCGTTGCTCGATGCCGGCGGGTTCAACCTGCTCGCCGGCGACGCCGGCCCGGAGAGCACGGACTCACTACACGTGCGCTGGGAGGAGCGGGACGCCGCGCGCCGCGCCTGGGCGGATGCGGTGAAGCGGCTGCAGCCGACGAGTGTGGCCTGGATCCCCCTGCTGGACTTCGGCAACGCACGCCACGCCGCAGCGGATTCGTCGCGAGGCGCGCGCGGCGAGGCCCTCGCCGCCCCGTGCGCCCTCGACTCGACCTTGTGGACAGAGGGGCTCCCAGCGGCGTACAGCGCCCTCGGCCGGCTCGCCGCGGAGCAGCGCACCCTCGTCATCGCGCTCGGTCTCGACGTCGGCGGACCGCGGAGCTACTCCATGGGCCAGGAATTCTGCGACGCGGCGTGGCGGCGCGGGCTGGCGGTCCTCATCCGAGCGGGCGCGGCGGGAGGAGGCTGGGACTCGCTCTCGTACCCGGCCCGCTACCCGACGCTGCGCGACGCGGGGCTCCTGCCGCGGTACTACCGTGCCTTGGAAGATGAGGTCGCCGCCCGCGCCACGGTGCTGCGGGACCGCGTGTTGAAGCAGCGGCGCGATCTCTACTTCGCGTTCCGGCTGGCGCAGCCGCCGGCTGACTGGTTCACGCTCGGGCTGCTCCGCGGCTTCGGGCTGCCGGACCGGCCGCTGCTCTTGTTCACACCAGAGGTCTGGACGCGCGACCTGCTCGCGCTCTACCGCGCGCGCGGCCTCAACATCGTGCACGCCGTGGCCCTCGTTCCGCCGTCGCTCCGGGCACGCGACTGGTCGGGAGTCAAGCGGCTGGTCTTCGACGAAAGTGACGGGTTCTGGCTCGCACCCGAGGCGCTTGCCGGGCCAGGCGCCGGCAGGCGCCTGGCGCAGGACAGCCTGGGCCGCCTGCTGCGGAGGCTCGTGCGCTAGCGGAACGGGGCTAGACTTGCCCTGACCCTTCCAGCACCGGTACTTTTCCTGCCGGGTGGCGGTAGGGCGTGATGGTCGCGGCATGCCGGTTGGAGTGGCGTGCTGAGGAAAGTCCGAGCTCCCGAGGGCAGACTGCCAGGTAACACCTGGGCGCCGTGAGGCGACGGAAAGGGCCACAGAAAACAGACCGCCCTTTATCCAAGGGTAAGGGTGAAACGGTGGGGTAAGAGCCCACCGCGCGCCTGGTAACAGGCGCGGCACGGTAACCCCCAGTCGGAGCAAGGCCAAATAAGCAGCGAGACCCGGCCCGGGTCGCCTGAGCTGCGGGTAGGCCGCGTGAGGTGGCTGGCGACAGCCATCCCAGAGAGATGACCATCTGTCCG
>WNGB01020407.1_pt1 | contig 12578 bp, 11 predicted proteins | sample 5400681 | NCBI WGS metagenome assembly WNGB01 (sample SAMN13153367, study PRJNA577476) | soil metagenome | isolation source: 115 cm soil or saprolite under grassland replicate 2 | place: USA:California | collected 2016-06-15 | reverse complement strand
GTGCCGCTCGTGTTGAAGCCGATGTAGCGGGGGCTCCCGCCCGTGGCAATCGCGTCGATGAGGGCCCGCGTCGCGCGGTCGAACACGTAGACCTTGCCGTCGGCCAGCGTGCTCACGTACAGCTGCGTGTTGTCCGGCGTGACCGCCACATCGAAGGCGTTACGACTGTACGGTGAGCCGACTGCGTACTCGAGGTAGCTCGCGCTCGCCGCTGTGAGGTCGCGCACCAGCAGCTTGCTGCGCTCGATGTCGGTGGCGAAGAGGGTCCTGCCGTCGCGCGACACGGCCACGTTCTGGATCCGGGCGCCGGGGATCGCGTCGACCCGGACGACTCGATTGGTGCCCATGTCTACGGTGCGAATCCTGCCCTCGTCGCGGGCCGCGATGTACATGCACGGGGCGAAGGGATGGAACGCTACCCCGGTGAGGAGGTAGCCGGCGTTCGGGATGGAGCCCACAACCTGGCGCGTACCCGTATCGATCACGTACACGCCGTAGAAGTCGGTCAGGGCATATAAGCGAGTACCGTCCGGCGAGAGGCCGGTCGTGAGGATGCTGTGGCCGGGCACCGGAATGGTCGCGATCGCCTGGTTCGCGGCAACGTTGATGACGGTGATCGTGCTGGCGTCTTGGTTGCTCACGTACGCAGTCTGACCGTCGGGACTGATGCGCACCTGCGACGGCAGGTCCCCGACCGGGAACGGCGTCGACAGGGTGGTGGACGGGAGGTCGGCGCGCACAGCCGAAGCGGCCAGGGACTGGGTGACGTAGGCGACGTCGGCCGCTGACACGGCGACCGCGAACGGGGCGCCCCCCAGCGGGACGGACTCGTTAGCCGTGCGTGACGGGTGGCTGCGGTCCCCGGGCGCGGTGCCGGTCGGGGGCGCGGTGCACACCGTCGGCGGCGGCGTGTACTCGTGGATGACGCTCACCCAGCCATACTCGTTGGGAACGAGGGCGTGCGTCCCCTGCGCGTTGAAGGCGATGTAGCGCGGGGCCCCGTCCGTGACGATCGAGTCGACCAGGGCCCGCGTGGCGCGGTCGAGCACGTAGACCTTGCCGTCAGCCAGCGCGCTCACGTACACCTGGGTGTTGTCCGGCGTGATGGCCACGTCGAAAGCGTTGCGCCACTGCCCGCTCCCGATCGTGTACTCGAGGAAGGGTCCGCTCTCCGTCGTGAGGTCCCGGACCACGAGCTTGCTGCGCTCGATGTCCGTGGCGAAGAGGAGCCTGCCGTCGCGCGACACGGCCACGTTCTGAATGCGGGCGCCCGGCACCGCGTCGGTGCGGACGACACTGTTGTCGCGGAGATCCACGGTGCTGATGATCCCCTGGTCGCGGGCCGCGACGTACATGCACGGTGCGAACGGATGGAACGCCACGCCCGTGAGGAGGTAGCCGGCGTTCGGGATGTATCCCACGACCTGGCGCGTGCCCACGTCGATGACATAGATGCCGTAATAGTCGGTCAAGGCATACAAGCGAGTGCCATCCGGCGACAGCCCGAGCGTGAGGATGCTGTGGCCGGGCACCGGAATGGTCGCGACCGCGTGGTTGGTGGCAACGTCGAGGACGGTGATCGTGCTGGCGTCCTGATTGCTCACGTACGCCGTCTGGCCGTCGGGGCTGATGCGCACCTGCGACGGCAGATCCCCCACCGGGAACGGCGTCGAGAACGTGGTGGACGGGAGGTCCATGCGCGCGGCCGAGGCGGCGTGGGCCTGCGTGACATAGGCCACACCCGTGGGCGAAACCGATACGGCGAACGGCGTACCTGAGAGCGGCACCGTCTCGTTGCCCGTCGCCGGGTGGCTGCGGCCCGCGGGCGGCGTGCCGGTGGCGGGGGTAAGGCACGCCGCGGGCAGCGGCGTGCCCGAGTGGACGAACGTCACCCAGCCAAACTCGTTCGCAATGACGGCGTGCGTCCCCTCCGCGTTGAACCCGATGTACCGGGGGCTCCCCCCCGTCACGATCGCGCCGATCAGATCGCGGGTTTTCAGGTCGAGCACGAAGACCCTGCCGTCGGCCAGGGCGCTCACGTACACCTGCGAGTTGTCGGGCGTGACGGCCACGTCGAAGGCGTTGCGCCACTGTCCGCTGCCGACCGTGTACTCGAGGAAGGTCGCGTCCTCCTCCGTGAGGTCGCGGACCAGGACCTTGCTGCGCTCGATGTCCGTGGCGAACAGCAGCGCGCCGTCGCGCGAGACGGCGACGTTCTGGACGCGGGCGCCCGGGATGGTCTCCGTGCGGACGATGGTGTTGCTGCGCAGATCCACCGTGGTGATCGTTCCCGCGTCGCGAGCCGCGACGTACATGCACGGCGCGACCGGATGGAACGCCACTCCGGTCAGCAGGTCGCCCGTCGCGCTGACGGGGATCGAATCGATCACCTCACGGGTGGATGTGTTGATGACGTAGACGCCGTTGAAATCGGTCAGCGCGTAGAGACGCGCTCCATCCGGCGAGAGCCCGAGTGTGAGGATACTGTGGCCGGGCTCCGGAATCGTCGCGACGGCCCGGTTCGTCGCGACGTCGACGACGGTGATCGTGCGGGCGTCTTGATTGCTCACGTATGCGGTCTTGCCGTCGGGACTGAAGCGTACCTGGGACGGCAGGTCCCCCACTGGGAACGGCGCCGAGAACGTGGTGGACGGGAGGTCCGCCCGCGCGGCGGAGCCGGCGTGCGCTTGGGTGACGTAGGCCACGCCTGCGGGCGAGATCGCGACCGCGAACGGCGTGCCCGAGAGCGGTACTTGCGTGAAGCCGCGCATCGAGACCGACGAGAACAGCGAGCTGAGCGGGGCCGTCGGGGAATCGCAGGCCGCGACGACGACAGACGACAGGCCCGCGTAGACGAGCAGTGGCGCGCGACGAAGGAGCATACGAAGAATCTCACGGCGATCGGCCGACGCTGCAACTACCGTGGCAAACAGTCTGTTGCGTCGCCGCAACAGGCCGCGGGTGCTACGTCGGCTCTCGCACGCCCACCTCGTCGAGGTGCTTCAAGAGATCGGCCGGATCCTGATAGACGCGGTACGCGCCCGCCCGCTCGAGCTCTTCCTGTCCGTACCCTCCCGACAACAGACCGACGCCGAGCGCTTGGGCGCGGCGGGCGGCCAGCAAGTCCCACACGCTGTCGCCTACGACGATGGACGACCCGATCGGGACCTTGAGCTGGGCGGCCGCCGCGAGGAAGAGGTCGGGGTCGGGCTTCGCATGCTCCACCTGGTCGCGCGTGATGACCGGCACCGATGGTGGGACGCCGAGGGTGTCGAGCATCGGGCGCGCGCTCTGGAGCCGGCCGCTCGTGGCGATCGCCCACGGCACGCCGACCCGCGTGAGGTAGGCGAGCAGCTCCCGCGCGCCGGGCAGCGGTCGCACGCCACCCACCTGTCGCGCGAACGACTCGGCGTGGATGCGCAGGACGCGCGCCGTTTCGTCGTCGGACATGCGGCGGCCGGTCTCGCGCAGCAGCGCGTTCAAAAACAGGCCGCCGCTCATCCCGATGCGGCGGTGAATCCGCCACACCGACAGCTCGATCCCCGCGCCTTCGAGCGCGTCGCGCCAGGCGAGCACGTGCTGATAGACGCTGTCCATCAGCGTCCCGTCGAGATCGAAGAGGAAGGCGGGGCCGCTCATAGCCGCTCCGCGACGGCGGTCGCCACGTGCGTAGTCGTCGCCCGCCCGCCCAAGTCCTGAGTCCGGATGTTCGCTGCGAGAGTCTCCCGCACCGCCCGCTCGAGGTCGCGGGCGGCTGCCGCGTGGCCCAGCTGCTCGAACATCAGAGCCCCCGTTAACACCGCCGCCATCGGATTGGCGACGCCCTTGCCGGCGAGCGGTGGCGCCGAGCCGTGCACCGGCTCGAACAAACCGGCGCGCCCGGGATGCAGGTTCGCGCTCGGGGCCAGCCCCAGCCCGCCGACGAGGCCGGCGCCGAGATCGGAAAGGATGTCGCCGTACAGGTTGTTGGTCACAATCACCTGGAAGCGCTCGGGCTCGCGCACGAGCTCCATCGCCAGCGCGTCCACGTACCGGTGATCGGCCGTGATACCGGGATACTCGGCCGCCACGGCTTTGAATTTCTCCTGCCAGATCCGGTGGGCGGGGACGGCGTTGGACTTGTCGCTCATCGTGACTCGCGTCTTGCCGCGGCGCCTTCGCCCACTCGAACGCCGCCCGGATGATGCGCTCGACGCCCTTCGCCGTGTTCACTTCTTCGGCGACGTACGTCTCTCCCTCGATGCGACCTTTGCCAGTGTACGCGCCCTCCGTGTTCTCGCGGAAGATCACGAAGTCAATCGTCGGACGGTCATGCCGTAGCGCCGTGAGATCCGGGTGCAAGAGCTGAACGGGGCGAAAATTGACGTACAGATCCAACCGGCATCTGAGACCCAGCAGGATGTCGCGCGCATGCTCGTTGCCGGGGACGCGGGGGTCGCCGAGGGCGCCCAGAAAGATCGCGTCGACGTCGTTCTGCACGTGACGGAATGCCGAGTCGGGGAGCGTTTCCCTGGTCCTGAGGTAGTGATCGGCTCCGTAGGGCAGGCGCTCCCACTCGAGGGCGAACCCGTGCTTCTGGGCAGCGGCGTCGAGCACCGGGATCGCCGCCTCGATGACCTCGGGCCCGATGCCATCCCCGGCGATGACCGCAACTCGGTAGGTCCTCACCGTCCGACCGTCCGACTCATTCAAAGCCTGTCGCGCGGCCGCAGGAGACACAGTACGCCCAGCCGACATCCACCTCGCTCCCGCAGGCCGGGCACTTCAAGTCGCCCGACGGTGGCTGGCCGCAATGGGGACAGAAGTTGACCTTGCGGCTCCCCGGCAGCACGCCACCGCAATACTCGCACTGGTTTCCGGACGGGCTGTCGGCCTTCACGACCGGGGAGACAGGAGATAGGGGAATCGGGTTTTCCCCGGTCCAGCTGGGCGTCTCGTCCTCCTGTTCGTCGGTTGGGGCTGATGGCGGCGCATACGCCCGGTCCGCGAGCAGGATGCGCTCGGCGGCCCGGCCGTTCACCATCACCCGCGCATCGGGGAACGTCCGAAAGAACGCCGGGTCGGGGTTTGGGGCGGTGACCTCGCGCTGCATCGCCTCGCGGACGTCGTTGGGCTCGAGCCGCAGGTAGCCCCGCTCCCCCGCGAAGAGCCGCAGTACGGTCATTTCGTAGTCCTGGTGGGTCGCCACGTTGAGGCGCGAGCGGTTGGATCGATACGGGACGAGCCGCTCGTAGACGTCGGCCGCGGGGAAGGGAACGGCGACGCGCGCCTCCCGCGCCAGAGCTTGGACCAGGCGCTCGAACAGGCGATCCAGCTCATCCGCCATGAATCAGCCTCGCCATTCGCTCACCCAGCGGTCGTACAGCACCGGGACGACCCCTCCCTGCTGCAGCACCTCGACTCCGGACGGATCGCGGTACGCCTTGCGGTAGAAGACGTGCGTGACACCCGAGTTGATGATCAGCTTGGCGCACATCACGCAGGGCGACGCGCTGACGAAAACGACCTTGTCGCGTTGGCTCCCCGGTGCCTTGACCAGCGCGTTCATCTCGGAGTGAATGCAGCCGCAGTTGCCCGGGACCGACGAGTCGCATTTGTTCGGGAGGCCGCGCGCGTTGCCGTTGTAGCCGATCGCGAGGACGTTCTCGAGCCGCTGGTCGGTCACGACCGTTCCCACCTGGAGCCGCACGCAGGTCGAGCGCTTGGCCAGCTCCTCGGACATCCGCATGTACACCTCGTACAACGGGATGCGGTCCACCGGTGGAACAGACGCACCGGTGGGTAGCAGGTTCGAGGGATGCGTGTTGGCGGGGACGCCGTCCTTAGACACGCTCATGCAGCTCCTTGTCGGGATCGTACTGCGCGTACTTGCTCCGGGCGCGCTGCTGCGCCAGCCAGGTGTCGAACCCCGACGGGACGAGCCCGTTGGAGCGCTCCTGGCGCTCCGCGGCGCGGATCGCCACGTCGTTGGCGTACTCGTTCTTCGCGTGACCGGCGTGGCCTTCAATCCACGCCCAATGCACGTCGTGCGCCTCGGCCGCCTGGACGAGCTTCTGCCACAGCTCGAGGTTCTCGACCGCGCCGCCTTTTCGTCGCCAGCCGCGCGCCTGCCAGTCTTTTACCCACTGGTTCATGCCCTTGATCAGGTACTCGGAATCGGAAACGTAGCGCACGCGCGCGTGTTTCCACTGGCGGCGGATCCACTCGAGGGCGGCAATGGCGCCGGCGAGGGCCATTCGGTTGTTCGTCGTCTGCGGCGCGGACTCATAAAAATCCCACCGCGCCACGCTGTCGCCGGCGGGGGCCTCGATCAGCGCGGCGTTGCCCCCCGGGCTGGGCTTCGTCGAATCGTTCCCGAGACAGCTCTCGTCCGCGTGCACCAGCACGAAGGTGGCTGGCGCCGCCGTCACGGCTGGACGACCACGGGGATGTCGGTCTGCCGGAGGATCTGCTCCGCGTGCGACAATGTCACTTTGCTGTCGCGTCCGTGCGTGATGTGCGCCCCCGCGAAGAGGGCGTCGCATTTGGTCCGCGCCACGACCCGCGCCACCACTTCTCCGGGCGTGCCGGACTCGATGTGGGTTACGAACGTCACCCCCTGCAGCGAGAGCACCGCCTCGGCTTCGCCGACCACCTGGAGGCCGGCCGCGCGGTCGATCGTGGCGTGGATGATGTGCACGGTACTGTGCGCGATGCTCGCAAACCGCGCCGCGAGCTCGAGCGCCCGGCGGCTCGTCTCGCGCCCGTCGTAGGCGACCGCGCAGGCGTCCATGGGCGACGGCTTCGACCCGCACACGATCACGCAGCGCTCGGCGATTTTGATCAGCGAGGAGACAGTCGCGCCGAGCTCCCCCTCGCGCGATGTCCCGCCGCGCCGTCCCACGAGCACCGCGTCGCTCTCCTTGGCGAGCGCCGCCAGCTCGGTGTCGGGGTCGCCGTCGCGCAACGCGGTTTCGACCTTCAGGCCGGCGGCGCGCACCCGCTCCCCGGCCCGTTCCAACATCGCGGCCCCATCCTCCCCCGCGCGCCCCGCCTGCCCCTCCCGGACGTGCGCCACGACCAGCGTCGAACCGAACCGGCGGCTCAGGGCGACCGCCTGCTCCAGAGCTTCGTCCGCGCCCGGACTGCCGTCGAGGCCGATTAGGAGGCGGGTGAACACGAGCGGCGCGCGGCGCTCACGGCAGCACCGCGAAGGTCTCCAGGTCCCGCAGGCGGAAGGCGAGCACTTCGCCCGTCATGGGGAGGCGCCCGGCCAGCACGTCCTCCCGCCCGCTCGTGTCGAGTCGTTCGGCCACCACCACATATTCGGTGCCCCGCCGCCGCAGCGCCACCCGGCGCCGCTCCCGCACGGCGCGCTCCAGCGCCTCGAGCGCCTCGGGCGTGAGCGAGCGGTATTCGGGGATCCGGCCCACAGGAGGAGACATCAGACGACCGTGATGGCTCCCCGGATCCCCGCGGTGACCCGCCCGATCCGCGCGGCCACGGGCGTGCGTTCCCGCTCGAGCGCCGCGATCAGCGCGTCCACGCGGTCGGCCGGCACGGCGAGGAGCAAGCCGCCGGACGTCTGCGCGTCGCACAGCAGCACGCGGGTCGCTTCGGGCACGCCGGGCGCGAACGTGACGTGCGCCGCGAGGGCCTCGCGGTTGCGCTGCGTGCCGCCCGGGACGGCTCCGCGCGCCGCCAGCTCCGCCGCGCCGGGAAAGAGCGGTACGGCAGCCGCGTCGATCTCCGCCGCCACGCCGCTCGCCTCCAGCATGTTGTGCAGGTGGCCGAGCAGGCCGAAGCCGGTGACGTCGGTCGCCGCATGCACGCCGACGCTGAGCATGGCCCGCGCGGCGCCGGCGTTGAGGGTCGTCATCGAGGCCACGGCCGGGGCGAGGTCGCCGGCCGTCAGCAGGTCGCGCTTCAACGCCGTCGTGAGGACGCCCGTGCCGATGCGCTTCGTCAGCACGAGCGCGTCCCCGGGTCGGGCCGCGGCCAGGGTCATGATGCGGTCGGGATGCACCTCACCGATCGCCACCATCCCGTACTTCGGCTCGGGGTCGTCCACCGAATGGCCGCCCAACACGAACGCGCCCGCGGCCTGCGCCACGTCCTGCCCGCCGCGGAGCACGTCGCCCAGCATGTCGAGCGGCAGCTTCCCGCGGGGCCAGCCGACGAGGTTCAACGCCAACAGCGGGGTCGCCCCCATCGCGTACACGTCCGAGAAGGCGTTCGCGGCGGCGATGCGCCCGAAATCGTAGGGGTCGTCCACAATGGGCGTGAAGAAGTCCACGGTCGCGACGAGCGCGCGGTCCGGCGCCAGCCGGTACACGGCGGCGTCGTCCCGGGTCGAGGCGTCGACCAGGATCCGGGGATCGGTGAGGTGCGGCACGTGGCGCAAGACCTGCGCCAACTCGGCGGGGCCGAGCTTGCAGGCTCAGCCGGCGCCGTGCGACAGGGCCGTCAGGCGAACGGTGGACATGGGTCCACCGAAGATACTGCGGCTCAGTCCTCCGCGGCGACGAGCAGCGCCCGCAGCCCGATGAGGGCGCGCTCCTCGTGTGGCGGATCGTCGAACGCGCCGGTCTCGCGTTGCAGCGGCAGCAAGGCGGGCACGGCCCTCGCGATCAAGGCGCGGGCGGGCCGGATGCCGGCGAGGATCAGCGCTTCGAGCATGTGGAACAGGTCCGTCCCCGCCCAGCTGCCGTCGTCGCCCTGGGCTGCGCCGAGGCGTCCAATGAGGCCGTCGAGATGGTGCCGGTGCTCCGGGGGGGCGAGGGCCAGTGCCCCGAGCACGGACGCGCTGAGGTTGAGGGTCGGCGGCTGCGGTCCTTGGGCCAGCTGGCGCACCGCCGCGGCGACGCCAGGCCGCTCCCCGTGACGCGCCCGTACCAGTGTGCGCACGGCGACGGCGCGCGTCGCGAAGGACGCGTCCCCGCCGGCCGCGAGCACCAGGCCGCTCGGGAGCGTGAGCGGCACCGCGGGGGGAGCGGGCGCGGTCCCCGCCTCGACCTTCCCCAGCACCCAGGAGATCAGACGGTCCAGGCCGCCATCCAGGGCGTCGAGCCCGAGGTCCATCATTTCCCACGCGGCCCAGGCAGTATCGAACAGCGAGTCCCCGATCGAGCCATCCATGCGCGTGCGTGCCCGGCGCTCGTGGCACAGCAGCTCGGCGAGCTTCGCGTCGCCGGGCCGTTCCTGAGCGACGGCTTCGCGGCCGAGCACTCCCGGCCGAGTTTCCCGGTCCTGGAAGAATGCTTCGAGCTTGGCGATTGCCTTGTTGAGCGATTTCATGAGCCGAGCCTCCATGCCAGGAGGGCTCCTGCACCCACGTAACGCACCGTGTCGGTGACGGCTACGAACAGCGCGGTGCGTGGGGGAAGGGTCGAGGCTCGAGAGGCCACCAGGAGGCCTACGAGCAGAAAGATGAGCCACCAGCCGCCGCTGCCGAGCGAGTCGAACCAGAGCGAGGCAAACAGGGTGGCCACAGCCGCTTCGGCGAGAGTCCAGCCGACGGTCCAGACCCTAGTAGCCGCGGGGGCGGGAAAGGTTCCGTCCCTCGCTCCCTCCTGGAGCCGTTGCCCGGCCCGCCCAGCGGCCAGGAACCATACTGCCACCAGCACCCAAGCGAACAGCAGCCGGCCGAGGGTCACCGCGACCGCATGTACCCGGGGCCCCGCAGACCCCGCCCCGGCCGCGCGTCGGTCATCTGCCCGCGCCGCAGCACTGCCTGCCCGTTGACGAAGACGTACTCGACACCCACGGAGGGCTGGTGCGGCTGCTCGAAGGTGGCGCGGTCGATCACGGTCGCCGGGTCGAACACCGTGAGGTCGGCGTACATGCCCGGGCGCACGAGCCCGCGGTCGGTGAGCCCGACGCGCTGAGCGGCCAGGGACGTCATCTTGCGGACCGCGTACTCGAGCGGCATCAGTCCCTGATCCCGCACGTAGCGACCCAGGATGCGAGTGAAAGACCCGTAGGCGCGGGGATGTGTGCCCTCCTTGCCGAACGGGCCGTCGGGCGCGACGCCGCTGGCGTCGGTGTTCACGGCCACCCACCAGTGCCGCATCGCCGCCTGCACGTCGGGTTCGCTCATGAGGAAGTAGATAGCGCCGCTGCGGGCGTGGTCGGCGATGATCAGGTCGAACATCGTCTCGATCGGATCCTGCCTGCGCTGGGACGCGATCTGGGAGAGGCGTTGCCCCTGTAGGTAATGAAGGGAATCCTCGAACGGGAACACGATGACGCTCTGCGGCCCTTCAGTGGCCCTGTAGAAGCGGTCGGTGATTTGCGGTGGCGCGAGCAGCTCGGCGCGGAGCCGCGCCCGCGTGGCCGGGTCGCGCAGGCGCCAAAGGAGCGAATCATTGCCCCCCGAGTGGGCCCACGCCGGGACCGACGCGTCGAGCGACGTGGCCCCGGCGAGATAGGGGTACTGGTCGGCGGTGACGTCGAGCCCGGCCGCACGCGCCGAGTCGATTCGCGCCAGGACGTGGGGCATCCGTCCCCAGTTGCGGCGTCCCGAGACCTTGAGGTGCCAGATCTCGGCCGGAATGCTGGCCTCCCGGGCGATGCGGAACGTCTCGTCCAGGGCGGCGTCGATCTGCCCGCCCTCGTTGCGCATGTGCGTCGCGTACACGCCGCCGTAACGCCGCGCGGCTTTCGCCAGCGCGATGATCTCCTCGGTCGGAGCGTAGAAGGCGGGGGCATACTCGATCGACGTGGAGAGGCCCAGGGCGCCTTGCCGCATGGCGGTCTCCACGAGCGCGACCATGCGGGCCAGCTCCTCGGGAGTCGCGTGGCGGTCCTGCTTGCCCACGACGGCCATGCGGACCTGCGTCGCCCCGACGAACGTCGCGATGTTGACGGCGCTGCGCGTGCGCGCGAGATGCGCGAAGTAGCCGTCGAGATCGCGCCAATCCTCCTGGACGCCGTACTTCTTCATCCAGACGGAGTCGTCGGCGACCAGCGCGTCGGTGAGCGGGGCGACCGACCCGCCTTCCCCCGTCACTTCGGTGGTGATTCCTTGAGTCACCTTGCTGAGCACCCGGTTGTCCACCAGGACGCTCGTTTCCGACTGGCCGAGCATGTCGATGAACCCCGGCGCGACGACGAGGCCGGACACGTCGAGCGTCTCGCGCGCCCCGAGGCCGCTTTCGCCCAGAAAGCCGACGGCGGTGATGCGGTCGCCGCGGATCGCGACGTCGCCGGCGTAGCGCGGATTGCCGCTGCCGTCGACGATCCAGCCGCCCCGCAGGAGGACGTCGTTGGGACCGCCGGGCCGGTTGCAGCCGCCGAGCAGCAGCAGAATCAGGAGCGAGGCGGCGTGCGAGCGAGTGCTCACTTTTTCCAAACTCCTCTCAGGGAATCAGGCCGGAAGATGCGACCCCGGCTCATCACCCAGGCGATGTTGCGGGTGGCCGCGATGTTGCGCGCCGGGTTCGCGTTCAACACGACGAGATCGGCGACTTTCCCGGGCGCCACGAGGCCAAGCGAGTCGGCGCGCAGCAGCTGGCCGCCGCGCCGGGTCGCCGCCGTGATCGCTTCGAGCGGCGTGAGCCCGGCGGCGACGAGCAGGGCCATCTCTTCGTGCAACGAGACCCCGGGTACGAGGAGCTGGTTGGCGGCGTCCGTGCCCGCCGCGATCGCGCCGCCGGCGCGCTGGAACTCGCGCACGAACTGGTCCTGGCGCGGGCGGGAGCGCCGAAAGGCGTCGAAGTCGCGCGGCCGCCATCCTGAGCGCCGCAGCAGGCCGGCGACATCGCGCACGCTGCGCGCCTCGTCCGGGACGTCCTCCATCCCCGGGCGCGTGCGCAGGACCGGGTTGTCGAGCCGCGAGAGCATGTCGTGCAGGATGAGCGTCGGGACGATTGCGACACGGGTCTGGGCGAGCGCACGCGCGGTGCGCGCGACGGTGGCGGAGTCGAGCCGGGCCCAGCTCTGCTCTTCGGTCGTCCACCCGGCGAGGAACAGGTCGTGGGCGCGGAAGTACGCGCCGGGATTGCGCGCGGCGGCCTGCACGACGCCGGCCATGTGCTCGAGCGACGCCACGCCGGCGCGCGCGGCCGTGAGCGCGTCGGTCTTGCCGAGATGGGCCGCGACGGGCAGGCGGAGGTTCTTGGCCTCGTCCAGCAGCGGCCGCAGCAGGACGGGAGTGATCTTCGTGTAGATCTTTACGTAGTCGGCGCCGGCAACGGCGCGCTGGTCCACGGCGTGCCGCGCCTCGACTGCGGTCGCCACGACCGTCGCCGTGGGATAGGTGGCGCCGACCCCGTCGATCATCGCCCCGGCCGTGAACATGCGCGGCCCGGTGATGGCGCCGAGGTTCAGGTCGCTGCGCAGCGCGAACGCCGAATCGTTGGCGCTGTGTACGTCACGGACGGTCGTGACACCCCAGGCCAGGTAGCGCAGGACGGCCCAGCGCTCCACGTGCGCGTGCGCGTCGATCAGTCCCGGGACGATCGTCTTGCCCACGAGGCTGATTCGTTGGGCGCCCCTGGGGACTCGGATCTCATTGACCCGCGCCACCGCCTCGATGTGGCCGTTCCGGATCAGGATGACGGCGTCTTCCTTCGGCGCGCCGCCGGCGCCGTCGATCA
>WNGB01010829.1_pt1 | contig 12580 bp, 23 predicted proteins | sample 5400681 | NCBI WGS metagenome assembly WNGB01 (sample SAMN13153367, study PRJNA577476) | soil metagenome | isolation source: 115 cm soil or saprolite under grassland replicate 2 | place: USA:California | collected 2016-06-15 | reverse complement strand
GTCCAACGTGTTGCGCTTCAGCTGCCGCCGAAGCGCGCTCCACTAGATGGCCTCAAAATAGCGACGATCTCGCGCGCCGAAGGCGGTCAGCTGCAAGCGCCGGTTAGCCGGCAGACCTGCGTAGAGCTTGCACACGAATCCGTGAAGACTATACAATCTTATCGGCACATAATCAACAACTTGGTGTAGGATTGTAAGCTCGCTGCTTGGAGATCAATCGCACCAATACCTGGAAATTCAGCCTTGATATGCAGCCTAGCCAGATCGCTGGGCTTCATATTCCGCAATGGCTATTTCAGCAATCGGGTGGATTGGCAGCACTTGGACCGCGCCATCCGCACGTTCAACTACGATCGGGGTGTTCCCAGAAAGGCTGTATCGTAACTCGGATGTCTGAAGGTATCGCTCCGATTGGTAGAAGAAGATCCATCCATAGTCCTTCTCGATCGTTGCATCATTGATGATAACAAAGTGATCGTCTGTTTGATTCCAGTGCGGGCTATTGAGGAATGCGTTGGCAATCCGTTCAGCCGCGTGTCGATCGACCATGATATGTACTCCTTGAGACCAAACAGGAGGCTCGTGAATGATCTGCTTGAGCATTATACTGGCCGTTAGCAAACACTGAAAGAAGACCGCGTTGATGGGCTGCCGGCTAACGGCACGCGCTTCAGCTGCTGCCGAGGCGCGCTGCATCAGAATGCGTCAAAATGCCAACGATCTTGCGCGCCGAAGGCGGTCAGCTGCAAGCGCCTGTTAGCCGGCAACGGCGCAGTTATGGCTTCTCAATGAGAACAGCAATGATTTAATCCTTTACATGAGCGATATGGATTACAGCAATTGTCACGGTCGTAGGCGCTGCCGAGCGGTTCGAGCAGTGCGATAATCGATGCACAGAAATGCAAGAACCTTGCCGATGGAGGGCCTGGTATGAGCACTGATCAATCAGCACCCACCACGATCGACGCCTATATTGCGGCCTTCCCACCGGAGGTGCAGACACTTCTTCAAGAGATTCGGCAGGTGATTCACGCGACGATACCGGGTCTGGGAGAAACCATCAGCTATGGCATGCCGACCTTCACGCTGAACGGAAAGTATCTGGTTTATATTGCGGCACACAAAAAGCATATCGGGCTGTATCCCGCCCCGACGAGCGTTGAGGAATTTCAAGAGGCCGTCGCACGCTATGGGGGAGGCAAGGGCACCTTGAAATTCCCGTTCGACAAGCCGATGCCCTTTGATCTGATCCGCAGGGTTGTGCGGTTCCGGGCAACAGAGCAGGCAGCAAAAGCAGCAACAAAGCAGAAATGAGGGAGCGCATGGGAACAGTCTTTGTAGATATGGTGATGTCGTTGGACGGCTTTGTCGCCGGGCCAAACAACGACGACAGCGGGCTGCACGACTGGTATTTTGCACCCTCCGGCCACGCAGTTAGCGTGATCGATGAACTGCTCTCCGCCATCGGGCCATGATCATCGGCAGGCGCTCCTTTGGCGACCAGCCGGATGGCTTTGACACGCCCTATAAAGTGCCGCATTTCGTCCTGACTCACACGGCGCGCCAGACGGTCAGAAATGGGGACGTGCCGTTTATCTTTGTCGCTGACGGCATCGCGAGCGTCCTGGCGCAGGCACAGGCGGCGGCGGGCGAGAAAGCCGTCTGTGTCGCAGGCGGGGCAATGACGGTGCAGCAATTTCTCAACGCCGGACTGGTTGACGAGGTGCAGATCCACCTGGTCTCCAAGCTGCTGGGTGACGGTCTGCGCCTGTTTGAACATGGAACACCGCTCAACCTGGAGCGTACGCGCGTGCTGGAGTCCCCGGGCGTCACCCATCTGCGCTTCCGCGTCGTCAAGTAACCAGCGGAGAGGAGACCAAGAACAACGCTTGATGCGCCTATTCCTCTCTTGCTTAGAAGGAGTTATGATGGACACTCTGCAGCTCACGCAGGTGCCGGTGATGAAGACTGGCATGCTGATCCGCAGGCCAGTCGCCGAGGTGTTCGAAGCCTTTGTCAACCCGGACATCACGACCCAATTCTGGTTCACCAGGAGCAGCGCCAGGCTTGAGCCAGGTGCGCAGGTGGAGTGGGCTTGGGAGATGTACGATGTCTCGGCAGCGGTGACGGTGAAATCCATCGAGCCGAACCGGCGCATCGTGATCGAATGGCCCGGCTACAGCGGTCTCACCAGCGTGGAGTGGCTGTTTACGCCCCACACCGATGACACCACCTTCCTCTCTATTACCGAGACCGGCTTCACGGGAGATGGGGACAGCCTCGTACAGCAGGTAACTGCCTCGACGCAAGGGTTCACCCTGGTGCTGGCAGGGCTCAAAGCGCTGCTTGAGCACAATATCAGGCTGAACCTGGTGGCGGATCGCTATCCCAAAGGTCTCGAAGACCACTGAAAGGAGGATCGCTCGTGAGCAAAGATGCCGTGCGAGCCTACTACGCCAGCTTCGGTGAGCGCGAGTGGCAGCGCCTGACCAACCCAGATGACGGCGCCGTCGAGTTTGCCCTCACGAAACAATTCCTGGCGCGCTATCTTCCCGCGAGCGGGCGCATCCTGGATCTGGGCGGCGGGCCAGGCCGCTATACGATCTGGCTTGCCGAGCACGGCTACCAGGTTGTACTCGCCGACCTCTCGCCCGACCTGCTCACGATTGCCCGCACTCAGATCGCAGCCGCAGGTGTTGGTCAGCAGGTGGAAGCGATTGTCGAGGCGGATGCCTGCGATCTGAGCCGCTGGCCTGATGCGAGCTTTGACGCGGTTGTAATGCCTGGGGCCGTTCTATCATCTGCCCGATCCTACCGATCGGGCGCGCGGCCGCTGAGCTTGCACGCGTGCTTCGCCCAGGCGGCATCGCCGCTGTGGCCTTTATGCCGCGCTACGCCTTGTTGCGGCGCCCGCTCGCGCTGCCGGATGAACGCCAGCACCTGAGCGACCCGCGCTGGCTGGAACGGCTCCTCCAGCACGGCATCTTCGAGAATGACGTTCCTGGACGGTTTACCCAGGGGTTTGGGGCGCGACCCGCTGAGATCGGCCCGTTCTTTGCGCAGGATGGCCTGCAGATGCTCACGCTGGCGGCAAGCGAGGGAGTTGCGGGTGGGATTCAGGCGGAGATGGCGGACGTGCTCGCAGCAGATTCGAGTCTCAAGGATATTGTGTTGGATATTCTGGTGCAAACCGCGACCGACCCAAGCATTCTGGGCATGGCAAGCCACCTGCTCTATCTTGGGCAGCGCACCGAAGCGCCTCATGCATAATGCCAGCACTTCGCCTGCTGGACTACCTTTGAGAATGGAGGATCTATGCAACCCCGGATCACGGTGCTCACGCTCGGCGTTGATGACCTGGAACGAGCGGTCGCTTTTTATCGTGATGGGCTTGGGCTGAAGACCGACGGCATCATTGGAACGGAATTCGAGCATGGCGCGGTCGCCTTCTTTGACCTGCAGGCAGGGCTCAAGCTCGCGCTCTGGCCCCGCGCAAGTCTTGCGCATGATGCCGGGCTTCCAGTCGGTATGCCAAGTGCGACCGAGCTTTCCCTGGGCCATAATGTCACCTCCAAAGTCGAGGTTGATGCGGTGATGGAGCAGGCGGCGCGTGCAGAAGCACACATCGTCAAGCCTGCCCAGGAGACCTTCTGGGGCGGCTATGCTGGCTACTTTCAAGACCCCGATCAACATCTCTGGGAGGTCGCCTGGAACCCGCAGTGGATCCCTGAGCCAAAGGACGAGGTCATATGACCGATAAGTATCTTCCCATTGCTACGATACTGACGATCCTGAAAGAAACCCCGCCGCGCTTGGCGAAGCTGACCGCCGGGCTGGCACCGGCTCAATTACATACCGCCCCCAGCGTTGGCGCGTGGTCCGCCAACGAGGTGCTTGCTCACCTGCGTGCGTGTAATGAGGTCTGGGGCGGCTACTATATTATGACGATCCTTGCCCAGGATACGCCGACGATCAAGGCGATGAACCCGCGCACGTGGATAACGCATACCGACTATCTCGAACAGGAATTTCAGGCCGCGCTGCGTGCCTTTACGGAGCAGCGGAGCAAGCTCCTGGCAGTATTGGAACCCCTACCACCCAAGGACTGGATGCGTACGAATACACTCATCGGGGCGGGAAAGCCGCTCCAACAGACGCTGATGTCCCACGCAGATGGGCTGGCCCGCCATGAACGTGCGCACCTCAAGCAGATCGAGCGCACCCTCAACGCGCTGCAGCGAACCTCAAAGGAGCTTTCATGATCACGCTGAACTTCCTGCTCACCTCGCTGATCGTCGTGCTTATTCCCGGCACCGGCGTCGTCTACACTATTTCGACGGGCCTGACCTTGGGCAAACGTGCGAGCATCGTTGCGGCACTGGGATGTACTGCTGGCATCGTCCCGCATCTGGCGGCAACCATCCTCGGCTTATCGGCGGTGATGCACACCAGCGCGCTGGCGTTCCAGGCACTCAAGTATGCCGGTGTTGCCTACCTCTTCTATCTCGCCGCGATGACCTGGCGCGATAAGACGGCGTTTGCGCTCGACAAGACGCAGCAGCACGCGAGTGCGGGCCATCTGGTAACAAAGGCCCTGTTCCTCAACATCCTGAATCCGAAGCTCACGCTCTTCTTTCTGGCGTTCTTGCCACAGTTCATCACGCATGAGGGCTCCGCGCCGCTGCTCCAACTGCTGACGCTCAGTGGGGTCTTCATGGCGATGACGTTTGGTATTTTTGTCCTCTATGGCCTGCTGGCGCATGCGTTTCGCCAGGCGGTGATTGAGTCGCCGCGCGTCCAGGACTGGCTGCGCCGCAGCTTTGCCGCCGCCTTCGCCGGGCTCGCAATCGATCTCGCGTTGTCTGATCGCTGAGGGCACGTCTATGCGAAAGATCTGTATTACCTCGCGCAAATACGACGGCAAGCTGCGCGACGAGTACGAGGCGTTCCTCTACGCTGAAGATCACGAGCGGCTCGTGGTCTACGCACCAGTCGGCACGATGAGCTTCAATCGGCGCACGCAGGCATGGGTTCCGGCCCCGGATGGCCTGCTGGAGATCTACTTCAAAGCGCGCTGGTATAACGTCTGGCACATCTGCGAGCAGAGGAGCAATATCAACCAGATGTATTGCAACCTTTCGATGCCAGCAGTCAGGACGGCCGAGGGTATCGAGTGGGTCGATCTCGACCTGGATTACCGGATACATCTCGACGGGCGCCTGGAGCAGCTAGATGCAGAGGAGTATCGCGCGCATATCGCCAGCATGGACTACCCGGCAGAGGTGCAGATGCAGGTGCAGGCCGCATGTGCTGAGATCGAGTGCTTGTATCAGCAGCGCGCCGATCCGTTCAACCATGCCGAGCAGGTCGCGCTCTGCCAGCAGATCAAGGCGCAGCACGGTCGATGACTGATGCCTTTCTCATTCGACCGGCCCGCCCGGATGACCTTGCCGAGTTGCCAGTCATTGAGCATGCCCCCGCCGTCCACTTGCGTACCACGCCCCATGCCTACCTGGCCGATGATGACCCGGTCTCTGCCGAGGTCGATCTCGTACAGGAGTATGTCTGGGTAGCGGTCGATCCGGACGACCATTTGATCGCCTTTGCCATCGTGCATGTGCTTGATGAGTCGGTGCATCTGCATGAGCTTGACGTCCATCCAGACCGCGCTCGCCAAGGGCTGGGACGACGACTGATCGCTACCGTTACCGACTGGGCGCGGGCGCGCGGCGCGACAGCGCTGACGTTGACGACCTTCGATGACGTACCCTGGAACGGCCCCTACTATACGCGCCTGGGCTTTCGCACGCTGGATCTGACGATGCTCAGCCCTGGCTTGCAAGCGGTACGGCAAGGCGAGGCGGAGGCCGGATTACCTATGGAACACCGCATCTGTATGCAGCTCGATCTGTGAGCCAGCCCGAAGTTGCCTGCCAGCTAGAACACTTGTGCAATAAGGCCCATCCGATTGGCTGGTACGCACAAAAGGGGTGATCATGGATCTGCTGGATCGGCTGCTGGGTCACGATCGCTGGACGACCACGCAACTGCTGGAGCGCTGTCGCGAGCTGCGCGCGGAGCAATGGACGCAGCCCTTTGACGTGGGCCATGAGACGCTGGCGGCGACCTTCCAGCACATGCTCCGTAATGTGCGGGTCTGGACCGATCTGATGGCAGAGCGCCCAGTGCGGCCCTCCACAGACGAAGCGCTGACCACAATCGATCTTCTCCTTGCAGCCTGGCAGCGTGTCTACACCGACTTTGCGACACTGGCACGCAGGATTGCCGACGAGAGCCGCTGGGATGCGACCTATCTCGATGTCCTAGATGACCCACCCCGATCCAAAAGCTACGGCGGCACGATCGCCCATGTCATCACCCACAATATGCACCATCGCGCTGAAATCATCCATATGCTCACGCGCCTTGGGCTTGCGCATGTGCTTGAAGGTGACGTGTTGAGCTGGGAGCAGCAGGCGCACCGTCCGTGAGGGAGGATACTGATGACCCATCCTAATCTTGACCTGATCGACCGGTTCTTTGCCGCCTATAGCAACCATGACCATGCGGCTCTGCGGGCTGTGCTGTCCGAGGATGCCATCTGGACGTTTCCCGGCCACCACCCTTTGAGCGGTACGAAGGTCGGTATCGACGCGATCATCGCGTTCTTCGATGCAGTCGGCACGGTCATGGGGAGCTCTCATCCACAGGTCGAAAAGCTCGTCATGGGCGTCAATGAGCAGTACGTCGTGGAGTGCCAGCACATTCGCACCAACCGGGCAGACGGCCCGAACCTCGATCAGCAACTCTGTGTGCTGTGGTCATTTGCAGAGGGCAAGATCGTATCAGGCCAGCACCTGGCAGCCGACCAGGACGGACTCGACGCGTTCTATACCGCGCTCCTGAAAGGATAGCCATGTCAGCAGATCAGCAGCGGCCGTTTCCGGGCTGGGATGCGATGTATCAGCAGCAGCCGATCGAGACCATGCCCTGGTTCTACCCTGAGCTCGATGACGACCTCAGGCAGGCGCTGGATCGGCTTGGACTCCGGCGTGGTGCTGCGCTTGATCTCGGCACCGGGCCGGGCACCCAGGCCATGCAGCTTGCCCAGCGCGGCTTTGCGGTAACGGCTGTGGACATCTCAGAGGCAGCCATCCGGCTTGCACGCGAGAAGGCCGAGGCACAGGGGCTGACGATCACCTGGCAGCAGGATGATGTGCTTGCCACCAGGCTTTCCGGGCCGTTTGACCTGATCTTCGACCGGGGCTGCTTCCACGTCCTGCCACCTGAACGGCGACCAGATTATGCCTCCACGATTGCGGGCCTACTCAAGCCGGGAGGATTCTTCTTCCTGAAATGCTTTAGCCATCTCCAGCCAGGAACGCAGGGGCCACATCGGTTTACGCCTGAGCAGATTCATGAGATCTTCGGGAGCCAGTTGCAGGTGCAATCGATCGAGGAGACCGTCTACCAGGGCACACTCGATCCGCTACCACATGCACTGTTTTGTGTCCTTCAGCAGAAGGAGAAAATCTCATGAGCGCTGTCGATAAAGCTATTCGAACCCAACTGACGAATATTCAGACCAAGACGGGCAAGAGCCTGGATGAGCTCCGCGCGGTGCTCCAGCAGAGCGGGCTCACGAAGCATAGCGAGATCCGCGCCATATTCCAGCGCGATCTGGGCCTTGGCTATGGCGACGCCAATATGCTTGCCCAGGTCTTGCGCAAGACGGACGCCGAGGATTCCAATGCTGCCCAGGTGGAGACACCTGATGACGTGGTGAATGCGCTCTATACGGGCGGAAAGGCAGACCTGCGTCCCATCCATGACCGCCTGATGGCGGAAATTGCGCAGTTTGGCACGTTCGAGATTGCGCCCAAGAAAGGCTATCTCAGCCTGCGGCGCAAGAAGCAGTTCGCCATGATTGGCCCAGCCACGAACACACGCGTCGAGGTTGGCCTGAATATGAAGGGCCTGGATGCGACTGCACGACTGGCTGAGATGCCCAGCGGAGGTATGTGCAACTACAAAGTGAAGGTCACTGATGTTGCGGAGGTCGATGCCGAGCTGATCGCCTGGATCAGGCGCGCCTACGAGAGCGCCGGGTAGCGACGGAGAGTGCAATGGCACAGACACGTGACTGGAAAGGCATGAAGGACATGTCGGCCCGCCTGCTTCAGGAGCGCACGGGGCAAGATCTCGACACCTGGAACCAGCGTATCAAGGCAGGGGAATTCACGGATGAGCAGACCCTGCGTGCCTGGCTGACGGAGCAGGGCGTGACCGGCTATGCGCAGTAGCTGCTGGTGATGGAGCGCTTCGGCTACCCCGCCTTCTTCCTCGCATCTGCCGATGAGCTGATCGAAGGACAGTACGCCGATCGGCCGCAGCTTCGACCGATCTTCGACGCTATTATCGATGCCGCTGCGGGGCTCGGTGAGGTGGTTGTTCAGACGCACAAGACCTACGTCTCGTGACGCCGCGCCGGACGTTCGCACGCATCCAGCCGACGACCAGGCAGCGCGTGGATCTGGGTCTGCGGCTGGAAGGGCAGCAGCCTGGCGGACGCCTCACACCATCGAAGATCCACGAGACCATGCCGCTCCAGATCAGCCTGACAAAGCTGGACGAAGTCGATGCTGAAGTGCTGGACTGGCTGCAGCGGGCCTACGACCGGAACTGCTAAAGATGGACATTCCCCCGTACGAAACGGTTGCTGCTCTTATCCAATGTCACCGCGACAGCCTTGGTCTGGAACAGGTTGACCAGGTCGAGACAGCGCTACTTGGACAGGGTGAGGCCAACCTCAACGTGCTGGTCACGGTGAATCAGGCCCAGCGCTTCAATCTGCGCATCGGCCTGCGCGAGGCCGAGTCCGAGCGCACGTTGCAGCGCGAGTATGACCTGCTCCAGCTCGTGCCAGCAGGCATCGGCCCACGTGCCTATGCGCTCGATTTCAGCCGCAGGAAGCTTCCCCAGCCCTACATGCTGCTCGACTATCTGGCAGGGGAGCTCAAAACTGCCTGGGACATCACCGATCTGGAGGCGCACGCTTGCACGCTCGCCCGGCTGCACCAGCAGAAGTTCGCCCAGCACGGTGCCATCGGTCAGCTTTCCGACCCGCCCTACGATTTCCTGCATCGTTTCGACACAGGCGTTGCGTACTGGCAGACGCATCATCCCTATCTGCTCGACATTCCCGTGGTGCAGCGCCTGCTGCCTCCTATTCGCCAGCATATCAGCGACAACAACGAGCTGTTTTTAGATCTTCGCCGCTTTACGCTGGTGCATGGCGATGCCCACCCGCTCAACATTCTGTTTGATGGTGATCACATCTCGTATATCGATTGGGAGTGGGCGGCGATTGGCGACCCGGCCGATCTCGACGAAGATCGGCCAGAGGTCGTTATTGCGCAGCATGGCTTCCACGTCTGCTTGTGCATCCCACTGCGCGTAGCTCACGACCCGCACGCCATCACTGCTGCGGTGCGTATGCGCTTCCACAAACCCCGGCAAGTGACGAATAATCCGCTCATAGGCCATCGTGATCAGATCGATCAAGTGCTGCTGGTCGGCAGGCGCGACCTCATAGACCGTGATGAGCGTCACGACCTTATTGGTGACAGAGATGCTCGTCATCGATCTTCCTTTCTCTGGTTGGTGGCCATGCTCCATCTCTGGCCGCTAAAAGCAGCCGGCTATCGATGCGCCGCGATCGCGCTCTCGACCGCTGGCCGCTTGGGCAGGCCGGTCACCTCGCGTATCTGCTCTTCGCCAAGCGACTCCTCGCGCAGGAGCGCGTGGGCCAGCGCGTCCAGCCGCTCGCGGTTGTTCCTCAGCTTGTCGAGCGCTTTGGTGTAGCTCTCGTCCACGATACGTTTGGTGGCCGCATCGATCGCCCGCGCGGTCTCCTCGCTGTATGGCCGCGTCGCACTGCCGACCGGGCCTTGCTCCAAGAAATTGCCGTCCTCATTGCCGCTCAACGCCAGCAGCCCGACCTCCTGGCTCATGCCCCAGCGTGTGACCATCGCACGCGCGATATCACTCACCTGCTTGAGGTCGTTCTCAGCGCCAGTGGTCACGCTGTTGTAGACCACCTGCTCGGCCGCGCGGCCGCCTAAGGCGCTGATAATCCGCGCGCGCAGATAGGGCTCGCCATAGTTGTAGCGATCGGCTTCGGGCACCGAGAGGGTCACGCCCAGCGCCCGTCGCGCTGCTGCAAGACGGCGTTGTTGGCCCGGTCGGCCGCCCCGAGTGTGTAGGTCACCTCGGTCCGCAGCGGCTCGTCGGCGAGCACATGGCCGTCCTGCCGCAGCTCGCCCTCGAGCGCGTAGCCAGTGCCGGTGATATCGACGCGCCCGCTTGCCGTGACAACGGTGCGGACGGTCATCTCGTTCTTGGTCAAGGTGCCGGTCTTGTCCGAGGCGATCACCGTGGCCGAACCGAGCGTTTCAACGGCCGGCAGCTTGCGAACGATCGCGTTGCGCTTGGCCATACGCTGCACGCCCAGCGCCAGCACTGCCGTGACGATCGCCGGGAGGCCTTCTGGCACGGCAGCCACGGCCAGCGCCACGCCGAGGATCAGCACATCGACAATCGCGCTAAACTCGCGGATGCCTTGCACCAAGATAATCGTGACCACCATGACCACCGCGATGATCAGCACCACAATGCCCAGCAGCTTGCCGGTGCGATCGATCTCCTGCTGGAGCGGCGTGGGCTCGCTCTCGGTCTGGCGCAGCAGTCCGGCGATCTTGCCCATCTCGGTCTGCATGCCGGTGGCGGTCACGACCGCCCGGCCGCGGCCATAGGTGGCGGCCGTGCCGCTGAAGACCATGTTCGAGCGGTCACCGATGCCCACCTCCTCGATGAGCGTGTCGGTATCCTTGGAGACCGGCAGGCTCTCGCCGGTGAGCGAGCCTTCGGCCGTCTGGAGCGCCACGGACTGGATCAGCCGGCCGTCGGCGGGGATGGTATCACCCTCCTCGATCGCGATGATATCGCCAGGCACCACGTCGGCGGCGGGCACGCGTTGGAGTTGACCATCGCGCAGCACCGAGGCCTCGGCGGCGGTCATGGCCTGTAGCGCGGCGATGACCGCTGCAGCGGGTTGCTGATAGGCAGCCGCCCGATCTGAACTGGTCATTCGCTTCCTCCTCGTATCCCTGAAAATACCGCTGCTTGATACGTGACTATCCCGCGCGTCTCAGCCGGGGGCGGCGGTATGCGTCTGGCGGCCGAGCGCACCAATCGCGGCAGTGGATGACCACCTGAGGAGCTCTAACCCTCACTATTGGCTCGTGACCAGCACGCTGGCTGCGAATGTCCTCTGCGGGGGCACGCTCTTTTCAAACGACCGAGAGTAGATCATCTTGAGCGTGGTCTGCCCCGCGCCAACCGCCTCGAACCGATACGTGACGGTGCCGCTGGCGCCCAGCGCACCGCTGGCCGGATGGAACTCGGGTTCGCCGGCCAACTTGAGGACCGAGACGTCGAGACTCCCCACACTCCACGTATAGCCGGTGCTCGGGTTGCCCTCCAGGTTCACTTGCAGCGTGTCGCCGACCTGCAAGACCGCCTGGCTGCCCGCCTGTGGCTCGCCGAGCGTGATTGTCTTCAGCTGGCGGCCGGCCGGCTTAGTGAGAAGAAACGCCAAGCCAGCGATGAGCACAAGGACGAGGACAGCCGCCAGGCTCCAGAGCGCTCGGGCGCTCAACAGGCTTCTGCGCTGTGTCGGAGCGTCTGGCGCGACCTGGAGCGGATCAGTTGATGTAGAGCTATTCTTGGTGTTCATAGTAACCTCGCTGCTCGGTCTGGTCCTCTGCCGCAGTAGCAAAAACAGGAGCCAGGCTGAATTCAATAAGGATATGTGGGCTGATCCCGCCCTTGGTTGGGTGGAGATTCCCACGGCGCATGACGCGCTGCGGAGATACTGTTCCAACTCGAGCGAGCAGCGACACGTGTGTGTTGATTACGCCCTGAGTCTAGCCGTAGGGTGGGTGAGCCAGCATCCTGCATGTAGGGGATGGAGCTAGAGGATTGTGGGGATGGACAAACTGCTACTACACGAACCCCCAAAGTTACCCATCGTTGGTGCGGTCGCATTGATTGCGCCACTCGCCATGACGATCGCCGGGCGCGCCGGCATCAGCGCGTTTCTGATGACGCTGATGGTCGCGAACGGCGCGAACGCGCGCGCCTTCTCGCCATTCGTGCCGGCCGGCATCATCGACCCGACGATCGACGGCGGCCCTATCGCCGGTTAGCGCGCGGGGCCAATCCGTCGGCGGAGCGTGCGCCACATCACTTCGCCAGGGCACATCAGTGTTCGAGGAAGACGACAGCAGGCCCCCGCTCGGGTAAGCTATCAGCACGGAAGTTGTCGACTCATGTGGCGCATAAGTTCTGGTTGACACCCGGTGTCGACGGCTACTTCGTGGCCAGCGAGCTCCCCCGCGATCTGCTGATCGCCCGCGGTGTGCCCGGCGCCAGTATTCACGTCAGCGGTATCCCAGTCAGTTTGGAAATTGGGGTTCCCAAGAACCCGGCCAGCATCCGGGCTCACCATGGCTGGCCG
>WNGB01010828.1_pt1 | contig 12581 bp, 12 predicted proteins | sample 5400681 | NCBI WGS metagenome assembly WNGB01 (sample SAMN13153367, study PRJNA577476) | soil metagenome | isolation source: 115 cm soil or saprolite under grassland replicate 2 | place: USA:California | collected 2016-06-15 | reverse complement strand
CTCTCGATTCGTACGCACAGCGAGCATGGAATGCACTTCAGCTTCGGACGAGAGGTGCGGGTCGATTACGAGCTGCACGTGCCTCCGCAGGTGGCTCTGAGAGTCGTGACGGTCAACGGCCGCATCACAACTCGCGGCATTGCCGGCGAGACCTCGGCGAGGACCGTAAACGGCGCCATGGACATCGAGGCGACCGGCTCGAATGAGGTTTCAGCGAGGAGCGTGAATGGGCGGATCCAGGCGAAGTTCCTGAGCGACTTCCACGGCGCGAAGCTCGGCACTGTAAACGGGCGCGTCACCGCCATTCTCCCGCCCACAGCCTCGTTCCTCGGCGACTTCAGTCAAGTGAACGGCGACTTCGAAGCCGCCTTTCCGCTGAACATTCATTCACATCCCGGAGCGCGCCGCGTCTCCGGTGAAGTGAACGGCGGCAAGTATCCGCTGAAGATCAGCACCGTGAACGGCGACATCACCATCGACAGCGGCCTCCCACCGCCGCCCCCGCCCCCCGCTCCACCCACACCGCCCGCCATCCCGTCGGTGCCGCGCACGTAACGACTTGTATACTCGCTGCTGATGGCGAGACGCGTCGCGGCGATCGCGCTTCTGCTGGTCGTCGCCGGCGCCGCGGTCGGTCCGATTCGCAGCTACGACTTCTTCTGGCACCTCGCGACCGGCCGCTGGATCGTCGACCATCACTCGCTCCCGATCTACGATCCGTTCACGCTCGCCTCGTCGCACGTGACGTGGATCAACGGCGAGTGGCTCTGGCAGGTGGGCTTGTACATCATTCCGCTTGCCGCCGTTTCGTGGTTGAACGGCATATTCGTCGGCGCGATCTTTGCGATCGCGTTCTGGTTTGCGTCCCGCGAAATCGATTGGCCGCTTGCGCTGCTCGTCACCGCCTTCGCCTTCGCCGGCGCTTCCGGCCTCCTCGGCATCCGCCCCTCGGAATCGGCAGCGCTGCTCATCGTCTGTGCGATCGCGCTCCTCGGATCGAAGCTCCCGTTGCCCCGACTGGCGATTGCTTACGCGATGCTCACAGTCCTTTGGATCAATACGCATCCGTCCGCGCTTCTCGCGCCGATCCTTGCCGCAACGACGCTGTTGTTCGACATCCGCCGCTGGATGGTTGCAGCGGCGAGCGCGCTCGCGCTGTTGATCAATCCGTTCGGCTGGCGCGCGATCGCAGCGCCGCTCGAGCTCACGAACGTGATTCGCAGTGGAGAGTTCGTGAACGCGGAGTGGCTTCCGAGCTCGCCCACACTTTTCCCGCTGCTCTACGTCAGCGTGGCGGCGGTGATCGTCGCCTTTCTCTTCTCGCCGCGAAAAGGCACCAGCCTGTGGCGACTCGCAATTTTCGTCATTCTCGCTGCGCTGGCGATTCAGCACGTCCGCAATCAGAGTCTTTACTTCGCGGCCCTGCCGCTGCTATTTCCCCCGGTCCGTCTTCCGCGAGCAGCCGCGGTGCTGGCAATCGCGCCGCTGGCGTGGGTCTGCGCGCATGCGGACCACTTCACCGGGATCGATTCCGAGCGTTTTCCCGTGCGCGCTGTCGCGCAACTGCAGCGAAGCGGATTGCCCGGGAACATCTACAACGTCGATCAATTCGGCGGCTATCTGGAGTGGATTTTTTATCCGCAACGCCGGGTGCTGACCGACGGCCGCAACGAGCTCTTTCGCGACTTTATCGCCGAGGATGCACGCGCGCGGGTGGACAGCAGAGCATGGCATGCGCTGCTGCAGAAATATCGAATCGATTTGGCGGTGGACGAGTATCAGCGCGAGCGCGTCAACGTTGTGGATGTGGCCACCGGCGAGCGACGCGATCTGCCGGCATCGCTGGTTCGTTATCGAAGACGCGATTGGGCGCTGATCGCATTTGACGATTCGGCGATGGTCTTCGCGCGACGCGCAGCGTTCCCGCCTCAAAAGATCACGCCGCTCGAATATGTGTACCTCGTCCCCGATGATCCGCACATCGCGTATCTCAACGATCAGATTCGCATTGCGGCACGCAGCGAGGTTGCGCGCGCGCGGCGCGAGATCGGAGACATCAACGTGGTCCGGGAGCTGGAGCGTGGGACGAACTAGCTGTCACCCCTCACCCGGCCTTCGGCCACCCTCTCCCGCTGGGAGAGGGCTGTCGTTGGTGACGGCGAAGCGGCGGATGAGGGGTTGACTAATTGACCAGTTCGCAGTCGCCGGGATTTAGCGGCTCGAGGCCCGGCCAGCGCTGCGCGAGAACGCGCTCGAAGTGCGGCCGGATGACGCGCTCGTATCGATCGGCGAATTCGGGGTGCAGATCGAGGATCGCTTTGCGCGCGCATTGCACCAGGCATTGCGCCTCGCGGTGCGATACGGTCATGTCGCTGCTGATCAGCTTGTGTGTCAGCTCGACGATCATTCGAATCCGGCGCAGGCGGCGGCGCTCGATGAATCCGGAGCGCACCTCCGCATGGAGTTCTGTTTCGGATTTCGGCATTTGGTCACGCGGGGAAACGCCTCCGGCAATGGGGGCATTCCGGCTTTCCAATAAACAGGAATCGATTTGGGAAATCAGGCGTGTTCCCGATCACCATCGGCCCAGATTTCGTCCGCCATCTCCTGATCGATGACCGATTCGTAGTAACGAATGGCAGCGCGCCCGACGGCGCGCACGGAGATATAGTTCAGCGCGCCGCCAGACAACGCGCCGACGAACGGGACGACCTTCGCCAGCCGCTCGCGCATGAATCGCGCTCCGATTTTTTCGGCTACCGCGCTGCCTTCGATCGATTCGAGAACGGTGACGATTCCCTGTTTGCCGATGCCCACTCCCGACGCATACGCGAGGCACGACAGCGCCTCGTTGAACCGCTCACGCTGCGACGGCTCGTGGCCGTAGATCGCGGCAATGCCGACGATCAGCCGGAACTGCTGGTAGATCAGATATGCGAGATCGGCACCGAGGCTGCCGAGGGCCAGGAGGCCGCTGGGAAGTCCGGTGACCGCGCCAGCAGCCGCGCAGCGAATCGCCGTGCGTCGGACGAGCACTTGTGCGTGACCGGAAGGCTGGAACTCGGGCGCTTCTGATTTCAGCGCCGCGACGTCGCGGCGGATTTTGTCCGTATCGATCTCTTCGAAGAGCGATCGGAACACTTCCTCGAGGACCGAGTCAGCTCGCCTTTTCAGTTGACGGACTTTTCCCATCACTCTTCGATTCGGTTTTTGATTCGGTTTTTGATTCGGCTTTTGAGTCGACTTTTGATTCGGTTTTTGATTCGCTCTTCGATTCCGATTTCGATTCGCTCTTCGTCTCCGCGGGCTTGATCCCGTAATCCGTTTTGTAAAAACCCGAGCCCTTGAATTGGATCGCCGGAGCCGAAGCGAGCTTGCGCAGGTCGCCTCCGCACTTGGGGCAGTGCGTGTACGGCGGATCAGAGAACTTTCGAATGACCTCGACCCGTTCTCCGCATTTCGTGCACTGGTATTCGTACAGCGGCATCGCTGAAGCTCCTCACCTGACCGAACAGCCCGCCTGCAAGCGCGATTCCGCTCAGCGCGAGGCGACCGGCTGCGTCAATGGAACGAGTTTCTCGTGCGAGTTCGCTTCGGCCGCGAAGAGTGTCCCGTCGCGGAAGTAAACGCCGGCCACTCCGCGATCGGTGGTGCGGTAGTACCACGCTTCGATCGTGCAGTCGGGGCGTTCGGTTCGCGCGGTCCAGCCGGGGACCGGCTTGCCTAGAAGTTTTGCGACGTCATGCTGGGACATGCCCTTTTCCAGCGCGAGGAGCTTCGAATGCGAGACGGTCAAGCGGTCCAGTGCCGCTGCAAGGCCGGTGAGCGCCTGGCGATTCTGCGGATCATCGGTGAGCACGGCGCGATAGAAACGAATCGCGTCCTGATACCTGCCGAGGACCGACAGCTCGGACGCGAAGTCGAGTTGGATGCGCCGATAGACTTCCCGCGCACGTGAATGCGTCGGGTAGCGGCCTACGAACGCGGCGAGCGAATCGAGGTACGCCTGTTTCTGGTGCGGCGTCGCGTTCGGCGAAACCGCGGCCCTTTTGCGGCTCAGAACGTGTACCCACTCCGCGGAGTTGTCGGCCGTCTTCGTGCCGCCGCACGACGCGATCAGAATGGTGAACAGCGCCAGAAATCTCCGCATCGCTGACAAAAGTAGCACAACGTGACTGCGTTATAATCGCCGCGGGCTTGCTCGCAAGCGTCAACTTACAGCACGGGGAGGATTTATGGCGGTGAGCGGCGACGACGTCGCGAGCGCAATCGACTCGCACGTTCGTGAAGCCATCGAGAGATTGGTGGGCGAAATCCGCTCCTCCGTCGAAGACGTCCGCGAAGCCGTCGACCAGCAACTCAAGGCCGCCTTGCAGAGCGCCCAGGCCGACGTCAACTCGGTTACGTTCCTCCCGCAGATCAAAAAGTTGATCGCGGAGCTCGAAGAAGCGCTGAAACCTGCGGAAGTTCCCACCGGTGCAGATGCATCGAAGGTCAAACAGGCAATTCAGGAGATCGAGCAAGGCAAGTCGCAGGTGGACGTGCTGAACGCGCTGCTGGAGCAGGGGGTGCGGTTCGGGTCGCGTGCAGCTTTGCTGATCCTGCGCGGAGAAACGTTCAGCGGCTGGAAAGGCCTCGGATTCTCCGCGCACGGCGGAAATGATGAGACAGTGAAGCGCTTCAACGCCGCTCCAGGGCTGATTCCGGAGCTCGATCGCGTTTTGCGATACGAGCACGTGGTCCTCTGGGACGGCAATAATCTCTCCACACGGCTCGGCGTCAGCGGTTCCAAGAAAGCAGCGCTGATCCCGATGGTGATCAAGGACAAAGTCGCCGCTGCTCTCTACGTCGACGCTGTCCAGGAAGACGCCGCGAACCTCGACCCTGCATCGTTGGAACTGCTCGTCTTCATGACGGGATTGCTCATCGACACGCTCGCGATTCGCAAGAAGATCCCATCGCCAAGTCTCGTGGAGGGGGGGCAGACAACGGGAGCAGTTTCGGACGTTTTCCCAGCCGGGTCCGAAGCGACGGTTCAAGTGTCCGAGGTGCAGATTCGCCCCACTCCACCCCCGCGCCCAGCCGCCCCCCCACCGCCGCCCAGACCAGCACCGGCCGCACCGGTTGCGACGCCGAGGCCAGCGCCGGCTCCCACGCCGGCGCCGAAGCCTGCGCCCGCTCCGGCCGCTGCGGCAAAGCCCTCAGCATTTGCAACGACCGCGATGCCCGCGTTCGATCTGTCGAAAAGCGGACCGATCGCCGCAGTCTCCGGAGAAGAGCGGGCCACCACGCAGTACGTTCCGCCCGCAAGCGTCGCGCGCCCTACTGCCGTACCAGCGGGCGAAGCCGGTAAGAAACATGATGAGGCGCGCAGATTCGCGCGGCTGCTCGTGTCGGAAATCAAGCTCTACAACGAAGGAAAAGTCGAGCAGGGGCGCAAGAACAAGGATCTGTACGAGCGTCTGAAGGAAGACATCGACCGCAGCCGCCAGATGTACGACGAGCGCATCGCCGAAGACGTGCGCAAATCGACGAACTACTTCTACGACGAGCTGGTTCGCATTCTCGCGGACGGCGACGCGAACGCACTCGGACTCTAGTGTTCTGTAACGTCGGAATCGATCGCAGATGGCGCCGGGATCGGCGGCGTGAGCAAGGCGCGCCGACGCAAGCATAGTGCGGACTATGCTGAGGAGGCGCAACGAAGCTCACGTCGGCGAGACCAAGCCAGGTGCTATCGATTCCGGCGTTCCAGGACACTAGGCGGCTCATTTTTCGCAAAACGCGCAGCGAATGAAGTTTCGCCGTCGTTGGGTCCTGACGATCTCCATTGCCTTCGTGGTGGTGGCAATCGGCGTGGCGCTCTATTTCCTCGTCGGCCGCGCTGAGACTCACCGCGAAACCTATGCACCGCCGAAGCCGGAAGCGCCGCCGGATCTCGCAAAACTCCAGCCGCGGTTCAATGCCGCTCTCGACGCGCTGAAGCGCGGCGATGCAGCAACGGCGCTGCGCGGATTCTCGTCCTTCGATTGCGGACACCGCGTCGTCGAAGAGTACCGGCTGTTCTATCTGGCGAATGCATTTCAGCTCTCGGGCAACGCGCGTGCCGCACGCGCGACGTTCGCCGATCTGTGGAGTCGCACCCCGAACATGGTTTATTGGCCCGACGCCGGATTCGCCCTCGGCGCCTTGTACAGTGCAGCGGGCGATTGGAATCATGCTCGAACGGTCTACCGTGAGATCGCCATACGCAGCAATCAATCAAATATTGCGGCGAATGCGCGATGGCAGTTGATCAGCGCCTGCTTTGCGTCCGGCGATATCGACGCGGTGCTCGATGCCGCGCGGGACATCGCGGTGAAAAACCCGACCACTCCGCAAGCGGGCGACGCGATCGGAGTCATCCGATCGTTGACATCGCTTCCGCTAAACCAGCCACTGCAACTCGCGCCGGCGCAGCGCCTCGAACGCGCCGTGAGTCTGCTGCGCGACGGTGATCCCGGCAACGCGCTCGCGGAGCTGAATACATTTCCGACGGGCGGCGAATTCGCACGCTTCCGGCTGCCGATCGAACTCAATCGCGGCTTGGCGCTCAACCAACTGCATCGCTACGAAGAGTCGAACAAGGTGCTCGAGCCGCTCGCGTCAGGTCCCTTCAAGATCGCCATTCCCGCGATCTACACGGCCTCGAAGAACTATCGCGCACTTGCGGCATCGATCAATCCGATCGTCAACAAAACCATCGTCGTAAAGCAGCGCGCCGGCAACATCCGCGTTCGCGCGCACGGCACGAAAAAGGCCTCGATCCGGCCGCGGTACATCAACGTGAAGAAGACTGTGCAGCTCGTCGATCCTGCGAAGAAGGCAAAGAAGGAGGAGTACGACCGCTCCGCGACCGAGCGCCTCGAGGACCTCCTGTCCCTTTCGCTGGCAGGCGAAGTGCGCATCGAGGTTCTGAACACTCTCATCACGATCGCCGAGACGAAAAATCAGGATGAGTACGAGCAGAAGCTGATCAAGGAGCTGGCGACGCTCGATGCCAGCCAGGAAGCCGGTCTGCAACACTTCTGGGGCAAAGCTTGGGAGGCGTACACCCGCGGCGATTACAACGGTGCGGCAGACATCTGCGGTTTCATTCGCGATACCTACCGCAATCCGAATGTGCGCCGCCAGGCGGAGTACTGGCACGCGCGCTCCGTCGAGCATGTCGGAAAGAAAGAAGAAGCCGCGGCAATTTACCGGTCGCTCGCCGCCGCTCCGTATGCCGATCTGATCGTGCTTTTCTGTCAGGCGCATGGTGCGTCGCATCAGGACCCGCAGATCAATCCGCTGAGGATGAATCGTGCGGACTGGCCGCAGATCGCCGAGCAGAACATGCCGCCGGAGTTGCGCCTCGCGTACGAGCTCACTGCGCTCAACGACGGTCGTGACGCGCGCCTGGAGATCCAGAGAAACCTCAACCGGAAAAACCAGCCGTTCGCCGACGCGCTCCTCGCGGACCTCTACAACAGCACCGGTGACATGCTTCTGATGATGCGCTCCGCCCGGCGCGCATTTCCGGAGCTTGCAACCGTCGAGCAGGATTCCGTGCCTGCGTACTTCTTGAAGATGTACTACCCGACGAAATATCAGGATGACATCGTCCAGAATGCGAAGAAGAACAATATCGATCCTTACCTCGTCATGGGTCTGATTCATCAGGAGAGTTACTACAACCCGAACGCGAGATCCCCGGTCGGCGCGGTCGGGCTGATGCAACTGATGCCGCCGACATCCAGAGAGCTGGCGCGCCGCCTCCACTCCTCCTCCAACGCTGAAGACCCCGCGGTCAACATCCGCCTCGGCACGTTCTACTTTCGCCAGCTCGTCGATATGTTCAACGGCGCCACGATGCTGGCGATCGCCTCCTACAACGCCGGCATGGGCAATGTGATGCGCTGGCGTCGCGCAGCACCGCGAAAGCCGATGGATGAATTCATCGAGTCCATGCCATTCCAGGAGACGCGGAACTACGTGAAACGCGTGACGATGCTCAGCGCTTCGTATCGGCGATTGACGCAATGACCATCACGATTTGAACTTGATCGTGCAGCCGAACGCGTGCGTGGCGGTGACGGCAACCGGCCGGTTCGCCAGCATGGCATCGAGAGCATCCGTTAGGCCGGTCCTGGTGCGCTCCTCTGGACGCGCGCTGTCGTCGACATATCCGACGTAACGCAGCACGCCCGACGGATCGATGACGTAAACGTGCGGCGTCACGCGCGCACCGTACGCGCGGGCGATCGAGCTGTCCGCATCCTTGAGGTACGGATATGGATAGCTTTTGCTCACCGCGCGCTCTTTCATGTTCGCCAGCGTCTCCTCGGAGTAACGCGCGTCGTCATTCGGATCGATCGCGTAGAAGGCAATGCCCTTCGGCTGATAGGCCTTCGCGAGCTCGATCAGCCGCGGCTCGAATGCCTTGGCGTACGGGCACTGATTGCACGTGAAGAAAACGACGGAGATTTTTCCGTCGCCAGGTTTGAAGGCGTAGGTCTTTCCGTCGACGGCATTCAGCAGCGAAAAGGCGGGTGCTTTCGTTCCCACCGCGAGCTCATCGGCCATGCAGGCGACGGCCAACAGCGGCAACACGAGGGCGAGCAGTTTCTTCATCGATTCCTCCGCAAAAGTTTTTTGATCTCCGCAATCGTCTTCTGACGATCGATCTTGCCTTGCTGACGCCACAGCTCACGGCCGTTCCGATCGTAGATGATGGTGATCGGAATCTCGCCATTGAAGCGCAACGCATCCGCGAGAGCGTCGCTGCTTCCGCTATAGTAAAGATTACTATAGCTGATCCGCTTCTGGTCGAGGAATGAAGCAACCTTTCGCTGCGTGGCCGCGCGGTCGCCAGGAATCATGTCATCCAGCGACACTCCGACAATCGAGAGTTGCGAGCCGAACATCTCACCGATCGCGCGCAAGTCGGAAATCTCCTCGACACACGGGACGCACCACGTTGCCCAAACGTTAACGACGCGCAACGCCGCGCGAGTCGAGAAGGCATCGGCGATTCTGGCGGGCTCTTTCACCTCCACCAGCTTCGCCGCGCCGGCGCTTGCGATGCTAAGGCAGAAAGCCGCGAATAGTCCGAACGTTCGCATTAGATCGATCTACAGTGACTTCCACCGGACGATACTTCTTGTCCGTCTTCGAGCTCTCGGTGCTGTATGCGATGAGGTACTGCGAGCGGAGGTCCTTTTCCAGTTGACCGTATGTCTCGTCGAGCTTCTTCACATCCTTGATGAAATACGCGACGGCTCCGGTTTCCGCTGCCAGCGATTTCATCTTGTTCACGCCGGCGATATCGCCGAATCCGAGGCCGACGCCGATGAAGTAGAGCGGCACGCGAGCCGCGCGCGCATAGGCGAGCATGTCGTCGTACGAAATCCGCGACGTCGTGTCCTCGCCGTCGGTGAGGATGATCAGTGCCTTCCGCCCCTGCAGCGTTCGAAAACGATAGAGGCCGGTGATGATCGCGTCGTACAGCGACGTGCCACCGTCCGCCTCGGGAATGGCCCGCACCTGCTCCTGGAGCGAGCCGATATCGGACACGAACGGAGCCTCTTTCGTCGCGTCGAATGAAAAGCCGGCGACGAATGCGCGATCGCTCGGCTTGATGATCCGGCTCAGAAACTCCGTCGCCGCCTTCCGCGTCGCTTCCATGCGCGGCTTCATGCTGCCTGAGTGATCGATGAGCAGGCCGGCTGAAATCGGCAGATTCGATGCTGCGTCGAAATTCGTGATCTTCTGCGGTTTTCCATTTTCGCGGACCACGAAATCGGATTGTTTCAATCCGGAGATCGGCACGCCCGCCGCATCCGTGACCGCGACCGGAAGCTCGATCAGATTGACCTCCATCTCCTCGTTGATCTGCGCACCGTCGAGGAAGAGGAGATCGGACGCTTCATAGTTCGTGGCGTCCACGACTGAAGCGCGCAGGAACCTCGTGTTCGCCAATCGATCGTCGGGAATGTCGATCGCGTATGGCGGGCGATCCCAGACGAAGAATTTCTTTTGATCGGCAAAGAGCGCGACGCTCTTGATCGGATTTCCTTTCGGATTCTGCACGCTCAACTTCACGTGCGAGACGCGGTCGGCAGTCTGCGTTCGCGTGATCTTCACTTCGAGCGGCGTCTCGCGCTCGTTGACGACAAACGCATCGGCATCGACGTAGCGGCCTCGCTCGTCGTAACCGACCGCGCGGACTTCGACACGCTTCGGCAGTTGACCGAGGTCCAGCTCAGCGCGGTAGGGTGGGGCGTTGCGGGCCATGATCTTCTTGCCTTCGACCCAGAACTCGACGCGCTTGACCGGCGGCTTCACATTGACGTCGATGATGAAAAGATTCGGCGCGACGTCGCGGCGCGGCGGGATGATGCGCACCGCATCGCCCATCTCCGGCACGCTCCCCTCCGCGATGACCGCCTCGGCCCCGTCCGATGCGCTGGCAATGTAGGTCTTGTTCGTTTTCTCGATTGCGAAATGCGAGGTGCCTTTGGCAATGAGGACCGGCGGCTGCTCCTCGAGCGGAATCATCAGGCGCGCTTCGATTTCAGCATCTCCCGCCTGCAGCGTCTGAATCGCGGTCAGTGATTCGCGTTGCGAAGGGAGGAGCGGATATCGAAACCGCTTCGCGACCTGCCCTTGCTGCGTCACCGATCCGAGGATTACCAGCGGCACGCCTTGGGGCACGTCGGACGGAATGGCGAATTTGAAGGCGATGCGGGAGACCACGCCCGAGGCGCTGTCGCCGAGCGGTTCGACGGCGATCGTCAGCTTCTTTGCCGCCTCGTCAGCCGCCAACGCTGCGGCGGCGACAAACAAGACGGCGAGAGCGACTCTCTTCATGTGCGTGCTGTAACCGGTGTACATGTCTCTGCCATCCAGTTGCAAGTTACAGAAAAGAAAAGCATGAGTTCAGGACTGGAAGCGAAGCAACGGCGCTCGCGCGCGTCTCCGATCGGAACGTACGGCCTGGCGTATCGCGCGCGAACGATCGAAGCGAACGGCTCGCTCATGCAGGAATCAACCAACTCGACGTTCTAAACTGCGCGGGTGCGCGTCGCCGCCTTCATCGGTTCGTCAGGTTCCGGCAAGACCACGCTCGTTCGTGAGCTGATCCGTCACTTCGTTGCCCAGGGCCACTCCGTCGCCGCGATCAAGCACACGCATCACCCGCTCAACGAGGAGCGGCGCGGCGACACGGCTGCATTCGAAGCCGCCGGAGCTGATCCAGTCATCTTCGCCGGCGACGGCCAGGCGGTGATTTTCAGTCGAGACAGCGTGCGCCGCATTTCATTTCAGAAACCGGAGGGGCTTTTCGAGCACGCAGCAGCCGACATCGTCTTCATCGAAGGCTTCAAACGATACGAAGGTTGGCCGCGTGTCGAGCTCGACCGCGCGAAGCCGCTTTCTCTCGAAGACGCTCTAGCGATTCTGGATAGAATCTGGGCCGCACACTGATGGCCCAGCAGCTTCGATATCGCGCAGTTCTGTTCGATCTCGACGGAACGCTCGTCGACTCCTATGCCGCGCTCGCGGATGCGGTGAACTATGCGCGGCGCAAGCATGGACTCGAAGATCTGACGGCCGATGCGATTCGCGAATTCGTCGGTGACGGCCTGGAGCGCCTGCTCCAACGTGCGTTCGACGGCGACGTTCCGGCGACCGCGACCGACGCATTCGAGAGTCGTTATGACGAAATCTGCTGCACGCAGTCCCGCGTGCTTGCGGATGTGGAAGCGACGCTTTCCGCGCTCGCGCACATCGGCGTGGCGATGGCGGTCTGCACGAACAAGCCGACCGCCTTCTCGCGAAAGATTCTCGATTTTCTTCATCTTGCGCCGTTCTTCCGCGCCATCGTCGGTCCGGACCTGGCCGGCGCCCGCAAACCCGAGGCGCAGCATGTGTTGCACACACTCGAGGCAACAGAGTGCGCGCCGTCGGAAGCGCTCTTTGTCGGCGACATGCCGATCGACGTCGAAGCCGCGCACAACTGCGGCATCGCCGCGGCTGTCGTGGCGACCGGATCCTCGACATCGTCTGCCCTGAAAGCCGCGGGGCCCGATCACTATCTCGACCGTTTGGCCGACCTCGTGGAGATCGTCCGAAACGGAGCGAGTGCGTGACGCCAAAGTACCGCCTTGTCTTCTTCGATGTCGACTCCACTCTCGTCACCATCGAAGGCATCGATATTCTCGGCGCCAGCAATCCGGAAATCGCGAAGCTGACCGAGGCGGCGATGAATGGAGAGGTTCCGTTGGACGAGGTGTACGCGCGACGGCTGGAAATGATCCGTCCGACGCGTGCGGCCGTGGACGCGCTCGCCCAACGCTACGTAGAGTCGATCGTGGCCGGCGGAGAAGAAACGATTCGCACACTTCGCGACGCCGGGTGCATCGTCCATCTCGTCACCGCTGGCATCGAACAGGCGTTAGTTCCGCTGGCGACGAAGCTCGGCGCGGCGCTTCACGCCGTCCGGCTGCAATTTTCCGAGGGCGGCGAGTATGAAGATTTCGATCGGCGATCGGCGCTGGCGC
>WNGB01013322.1_pt1 | contig 12582 bp, 12 predicted proteins | sample 5400681 | NCBI WGS metagenome assembly WNGB01 (sample SAMN13153367, study PRJNA577476) | soil metagenome | isolation source: 115 cm soil or saprolite under grassland replicate 2 | place: USA:California | collected 2016-06-15 | reverse complement strand
TGATGATGTCTTTGATCGCAATCGGAATGCCGCCAAGAGGAAGATCGACGTTGGCATGCTCCGCCTCTTTTATCGCAGCTTCGATGTCGAGCGAAAGATACGCGCCGATGTCTCCATCGACCGCTTCAATGCGCGCTCGCAAAGCATCGATTACTTCGCGCGACGATATTTCGCGGCGACGCAACAGAGATTGCAGATCGGCGATGCTCACCGCCGTCAACTCGTTCCCGATCATTCCACCACTTTCGGGACGACAAAAAGACCGTTTGCCTGCCGGGGCGCGTTACTCAACGCCTGTTCTGCTGTGAACCAGTCGCGCGGGGCATCTTCGCGGAACACGTTAAAAACCGGTAGCCCATGCGCGGCTGCGTCAACGCCAGTGACGTCCAGCTGCCGAAGTTTTTCGACGTACTCCAACACGTCATCGAGTTGCTTCTGGAAGATTTTCGCCTCGTCTTCTGTCAGATTGATCCGCGCCAGCCTTGCGACGTACGCGACATCGAGATCTGAATTTTCACCCATGTCAGGCACTCAGGAATGCAAATGGCTGATGAGCCACATGACCGCGACTCCCAACGCAACTAAAAGAATCAGAAAGACGATCTGCCCGTGCCGTCGCTCTTTGCGCAAGGGACGATGCCGCTGGCGCCTTCGATCAGTGTCAAACACCTGCGGAGCTTCCATTGCGATTGAGACGTGAAATCGCTTTTCGACAACATTGTTGGTTGCGCTGCGGTCCGGCTCTCGCGGCGAAGATTTGTTCTGCGCAGGCGCCCGCGATTGTGTGACGATGCGCTCCAGGCTTTCGACTTTCTCGCGCAACTGCGCCTCTTGTTGCGCTATTTCTTGTTGCTTGCGGTGAAGCGGCGGGGCCGGTTTGCGCGAACGCCGAAACATCGCCATCACCGGCTGGCCAGCCAGGCAAAAACGGCGATGGCAATGGCGCCAAAGATGATCAGCGGCAAAGTAAGCGCGAGACCGATCTGCAACCACTCGGAAAATGAGCGTCCATCGGTGTTTTCGTAAACGCCCGGAGCGGTATCCGGCAGCGACTGCTCGCCATTACCACCGCCGGCTGCCTGCAACCGGCTGCGGTGTTCGTTGTACTCCGTGCGGGCATCGTCCACCGTGCTCAACGCCCGGCTCAGTTCCTTGTGCAACTCCGATGGATTCCAGTTCCTCGGATCGATCGCTTCGACCAATTCCAAATGTTGGGCGAAACTTTCGCGAGCCACGCGGATTTGCTCGAGCCTGCTTTGGGCGTTGTACGCTTCGCGTTCGAGCACAACCAGCGCGCGCGTCAGTTTATCCGTCATTTCCCCCCGGCCCTGTTCCAATTCGTCCTGGCGCCGGCTCAGCTCTTCCAGTTCGCGCTTTTGCTTCTCGATCTGCTCCTGCTGGCGCTTGAGTTGGAGCAGTTGCTCCTGTGCTTTTTGCACCTGATTATCCAGATGCTCGGCAGACGGCTCTTCCTCGGTTAAGTGGAGCATTTGTTCAAGCGGCCGCGTTAAATCGTCAAACCGTTAAATCGTTAAATCGTTAAATCGCTATGTAGCCGCCTCGCTGTGTCGAGGCGTCCGTTTCTACCGCCCGGGCATCATCTCGAGAAGAAAACCTCTGAAATATTCGGTTTCAGGAATGGTCGGCAGAACCGGGTGATCCGGCGCCTGATCGAAACGTCGTAAGCGTCGCGCGGAGCGACGCGCGTCCACAAGCGCATCGGAGATTGTTTCCAAAAGTGTTGCATCATTCACGTGATGCGAGCAGGAGAACGTCGCCAGCAAGCCATCTTTCGATAAGAGCTTGAAGCGGCCAGAGAAAACCGCAAACTCAAACGCCAACAACACCTCGCCTTTGTAGCTTAATCCCAAAGGCAAACAGGTCATTCACGCTGAACCAAAATAATAGCAATTTAAAGTGCTTAAAGCTTCATGTTAGATTCTGTACCTAGCGCCAGCAGCACACATCAACGCCGAACGTGGTTGGATGTCGTTTACTCAAACCTGAGCTCGCGGCATCTGTCACGGGGCGAACGTCTCGTTTTGGGAGTGATATGTCTCTGTTCGTTGATCCTGTTTGTTGCTCTTCAACACGGGCGAGTATTTCTCGGAGACGAAATCGGGACGCTGAGGTATTTGAAACAAACGCCAACCTATATTTTGACGCATTTTCGGCCGTGGTTGACGATGAATTATTTCATCTTATTCGAGAAAGGAGTCGCCTCGCTTTGTGGGGCAACAGATTGGCGATTGACTCTCTTACCGATAGGAGCAGCCATCGCAGTAATTCCGCTAACTTCCTCGCTGGCGCTTAAGTTGACCGGTTCAGCGCGCACCGCCCTGCTCGCTGCCAGCCTGGCGGCGTTCAACCCTTACCTGGTCATGGTTGGTCCGACGATTCGCGCCTATTCACTCCTGACCGCATTCAGTCTCCTGGCAATCAATGAATTTTTTCATTGGAGACAGTGGCCGGGCTGGTGGAACGGCGTGCGATGTGCTGCTGCAGTGCTCCTCTTGCTACTCGCACATATGAACGGCATTTACATAGTCGCATTTCTGGTCTTATTGCTGATCGTTCAAAGCCTTTCGGGTATCAGAAGGTTTCTCTGTGAGTCCAGGACTCTTTTGATTCCCTTGGGCGGAGTGGCGATAATCGCCGGTTTAGCGTACTGGCGCCTGCTGCCGGAGCTCGCCCAGGATACTAGGAAATGGGCGTTCGATACGCCGCCAACGAGCATGGGATATGTTCCGCCGGTATTTATCACATACATGGGGATGGGTTACGCGGTCTGGTTGTGCCTGCCGCTATTGCTTGCCGGCTGTTGGTCGGCAGCGCGAGAGCGGCGGGCGCTTCTTCTGTTATGTGGAGCGATCGTTCTGGGCCCGATTCTCATGTCTTTGCAGGGCGTCTCGATTGATTCTGGAGCCGCCGCCCGCTATCTAATTTTTTCGCTCCCCTTGCTTCTAATCTTCATGGCAGAGGGAATCGATTGGCTTGCGAGACATGTTCGGATACAAGCAGGCAGCGCCATGGCAGCCTGGGGTCTCACGGCGCTTATTGTTGTATGTTGGACGCCCTACATCCGTGCGCAGTTTCTCGCAAAGGAATGGTGGCCGTATAGAAGGGTGGCCGAGTTTCTACACGGACAAATGCAAAAAAACGACGTCATAGTAGCCGGCTGGAGTATCGGCTTCACATTGTCGCAGTTCTTCGACGACTCGAAAGATCGCATCATGCCTCCGGATAAGTACGTTAGTACGGTCTCAAAGCAGCTCGATGCCCCTTTGCCGGGGCGCGTCTTTTATGTTACGGGGCCAAGTGTTCTAGACCGCCGCAAGGTATCCGTCCGACGTTTCGAGCGATTGGAAGTTACAACCTATAGCGGCCGCACCGCCCAGGAATTGCTCCAGCGGTGGCGAGAGGATTTGTTACTTCGAACTGAGGCGCGCGTGGTTGCGCAGGAATTGCTTGAGCAGTGGCGAGAGGCTTCGTTACGACGAACTGAGGGGCGGCTGGCTCCGCCTTGTCAGAATGATTATCAGCTGCTCGCGCTTCTAGAAGAGTGGCTTCCTTCTGGTCAGTCGGCCGATCATTGGCGTTCGCTCGCCGAGCATTGCAGCGCTCAGCCGCTATCCGAATATGTTCCGGAACACGAATTAAAGGCGATCCGATCCATCAGATTTCCATGAATGGCTTGTAGGTGATCCTTGTTCGCGCGTTGGAACAAGATGACGTTGGCGGGAACGAGCCGCGCAAGATCGCCCCTCTCGACGCATGCTTGCATCCGGTCGCTAATTGAGTCGATTGGCAAACTCAACCGTATGGGAGCATGTTGGAATTACTGTGCACGCAGCTCACGAAAAATTGAGGCACAAAACCGCTCTTTCGCCAAACTGCCCACGCTAGCTACATCTTGGCGTGAATGATCCAGTCAAACTTACGATTGTGATGCCTTGCTTGAACGAGGAGGAGACGCTTGCGCAGTGTATTGAGAAGGCACGCGTGGGCATCCAGCGGTCTGGCGTGCGCGGCGAGATTCTTGTGGCCGACAACGGCAGCAAGGATGATTCAGTCCTAATCGCCGAAAAACTTGGAGTGCGCGTTGTTCATGTGGAGAAAAAAGGATACGGCAACGCGCTGCGGGGCGGAATTCAAGCCGCATCTGGAAGATGGATCGTTATGGGCGACGCCGACGAAAGCTACGATTTCTCAGAAACGGACCGCTTCGTAAAAAAATTCCAAGAAGGCTTCGAATTGGTGATCGGTTGTCGCCTGCCGAAGGGTGGCGGGAGAGTTATGCCTGGTGCGATGCCGTTTTCACACCGGTGGCTGGGGAACCCCCTGTTTTCGCAAATGGCACGGCATATGTTCTCCGCGCCCATTCACGATGTTAATTGTGGCCTTCGTGGATTCACCCGTGAACTGTACGATCGATTGGAACTTCAATGCGAAGGAATGGAATTCGCCCCGGAAATGATCATTAAGGCGAGTTTGCACGGGGCGCGGATTGCCGAGATCCCCATTACCCTCCATCCCGATGGACGCAGGACGAACGCACCGCATCTGCGGACTGTTCGTGATGGCTGGCGAACCCTGCGCTTTTTTCTCATCTTCAGCCCGCGATGGCTCTTTCTCGTCCCTGGCTTTATTTTCGCTTTCCTTGGAGTCGCCGGATACGTTGTGGCGTTGCCGAGGTTGCAAATCGCCGGTGTGACATTCGATGTGCACACGCTTTTGTTTTCGAGTCTCGCCATTCTGATGGGTTACCAATCTGTTCTATTCGCCATCTTCGCCAAAACCTTCGCCATCAACGAAGGCTTGCTGCCTAAGGACCCGCGCGTTGATCGCTTTTTCAATGTGATTTATTTGGAGCGCGGTCTGGCCATTGGCGCGATCGGGTTTTTGATCGGTTTGATCTTGTTAGCCGCTGCTGTGTTGCAGTGGAAATCTGTCCATTTCGGCAATCTCGATTACTCGGTCACGATGCGTTGGGTCATTCCGGGCGCGACGCTGACGGCATTGGGCTTTCAAACGATACTCTCAAGTTTCTTCCTGAGCACTCTGGGGATGAAACGTCGCACGTGAGCCAGGCCTCGACAGCGTTAAAATCTGAATCCGATGCATATGCCACTGAATATGACACAATGCTCTCTCGGGGGGATTTCCGTCTCGGGCAAAGACAAAAGCTATTTTGCCCGGAGCCGGACTGCCTGGTTAGCCAGGTGCCTTGCGCGCGATTGCAGGAGCACCCACCCAAGCACGGCAATGGATCTCGGCTGCGGCATCGGGTCCGCCACGTCGTCCTTGTTGAACGAACTCAAACTGGATTCGCTGCTTGGTGTGGACGCATCCGTCGAATCATTAGCGATTGCTCGACGCACATACCACGATTCCCGTGTGCGGCGGAGATGGTTTATTCTTCTCTGCGCCCCGGCGGTTTCACCGCCAGCGGCGCGTCGTTTGTTGCGCAAACGCGGATTCCAAATGTTGCGGACTGATTTTCTGTTCTTCTTCCCTAGGTTTCTGGCCTGGTTGCGCCCGCTAGAATCTGGCTTGGTACGTTTGCCATTAGGCGCCCAGTACCAAATCCTTTGCCAGAAGCCTGAACGACAGGGCGTCGAATGATCATGAGGCTTCTTTCATTCTCACTCTTTTTGGCGTGCCGATGCGCACGTGCGGCGGCAAGTGGAAGATCGTACAGCGGCTTGCGATAAATGACTCGAGCCGCGTGAACATCGATGCGTTGGTGGCGGAGTTAAGAGAAGAAAGTCGTGAGTTAGCGAATTGATTTGTCAAAACCTGCTCATGGCTGGCGCTGTCACGTTGCGCGAGGCGAAGCATCTCTGGGTAGTTCGGTTAAGCGTGCATCAAAAATCGATCCGAGATCCTTCGCTTCGCTCAGGATGACATTTCAAGCGTCAGCGCCCCGGCATCATCTCGAGAAGAAAACCTCTGAAATATTCGGTTTCAGGAATTGTGGGCAGAACCGGGTGATCCGGCGCCTGCTCGAAACGTCGTAAGCGTCGCGCTGAGCGACGCGCGTCCACAAGCGCGTCCGTGATTGCTTGCAAAAATGCCGCGTCATCCACGTGATGCGAGCAGGAGAACGTCGCCAGCAAGCCATCTTTCGATAAGAGCTTGAAGGCACGCATGTGCAGCTCCCGATAGCCGCGTAATGCGTCGCGCAGGCCGCTCTTCCTCCTCGTGAATGAGGGCGGATCGAGGACGATCAGATCGTACTGTGCGCCTGCTTTTTCGGCGCCGCGCAGAAATTGAAATACTTCCTGCTGCACCCAGTCGATCTTTAGCTCATTGCGCGCAGCGTTTCGTTTCGCCGCGGCAATGTTCTCCGAATTTTCTTCGATACCGGTTACTTCCGTTGCGCCTGCGCGCGCACAGGTCAACGCAAATGCGCCCTGATTTGTAAAGCAATCCAAGACACGCCGGTCGCGAGCGTAATGCGAGACGATTCCGTAATTATGCTTTTGATCGAGATACAAACCGGTCTTATGTCCGCGCAAGAAATCGACTTCGAGCTTCGCACCCTCGATTTCGATCGTGATTTGAGATGGAGTTCCGCGCAGAACGCCGCTGCGTAATTCCAATCCCTCGGCCTTGCGCACCAGCGCGTCGTTTCGTTCGACAATTGCGATGTCGCCGAAGAGATCGACTATTGCAGCCGTGATCAAATCCTTTCGCATGTCCATCGCCAGCGTGAGCGTTTGCAGGACGAAATCATCGCCGTAACGATCGATGATCACACCCGGAAGACCGTCGCTTTCGCTCCACAACACGCGGCGCAGCTTTGCATCGACGTTTCGCCGGTCCCGGTATTCGGAAGCCTGCGCGATGCGGCGGCGGAAAAAATCCTGATCAAGATCCTGCCGTCGCCGCGAGAAACGCCGTGCAACAATTTGTGATTTCGAATTGTAAATGGCGCTCCCAATCAAATGATCTTTGCCGTCCTTAAGCGAAATGACATCACCATCCGCGGGATTTCCGAAAACTTTGAGCACTTCGCTGGAAAACACCCAGTCGTGTCCATGCAAAATTCGCGATCGCGGTTTGATGACAATTCCTGCCATGAGAATTCAACTTCTAGCGTTCAAACCACGTAGTTGCCAGGTGGTTGTTCCGCTCAGGAGCTCCGGTTTACTTTGAATACTGCGAATTCGGAATTTTCGAACACTTTTGAGAGGCTAGCTGGTATCGTTACAGGCAAACCTTCTGTTTGCTTACTGACGACGACATATCGCACATTTGCCTCCCGCAATAAATCGTCCTGAACTTTCCCTAATCGCCAGTCGTTCCAAAATTTCTTTTCGGCGGTCTCCCTCTTTGTGTAGTCGTTTCGCGCAACCAAACCCAAAGAAAAATAGCCGAGCGGCACCCGGCATTTCGTCAGCGCGAGGACAGGCGCGATCAGGTTGTCCGCAGCCAATGCCACATCACCCGGGTGCGCATCCCTCTGCAGAAAATCCATGGCCGCCAACGTTTGCGGATCGTAAGTTAACAACTGTCTGCCCCAAGGTTTCCCGGCGCCGAAGAAGTGATCCGGGTGGCGCCAGACTAGGAAATGCTGCACCGTCGCAGGCAAACTGAGTCCTGCTGTAGTAGCGATTATTCCTCCTGCGGCGAGTGCAGGATAGATCCCTCGTCTGACAGCCCATCGGTAGAACGTTTGACAGACTTCAACTACAAAAATCCATGCTACGTATTCGCTCTGTACCAGAAACGTGCTGCTAACTGGGTTGTACCGGAAGGTCCATCCTTCTGGCGTAAAGGTGTACGCGAGCGCGATGGCAACGCCGATCACCACGAAAATCCCGAGCATGAACCGAATTGCGTCCCCAGGTTTTGGCCGGAATATGGCTGTGAAGATTAAGGGAAGGCCAATGACGCGTAGCCCCAGGCAACCCACAAGGTAGATTGGCACTGCTACAACGGCGAAAGCAACTGAGCCATTAAACCAGTCGCCCAATCCAAGCGTTTGCATCGCATGCGAGACATAAAGCCATGGCTCAAATTTTGCCACGATACGCCCGCCGCTCTCATTCTTGAGCAACACCCATGACACCAGAGGAATCGCTGCAACAGCAGTGCATCCGGCGATTTTGAATAGGTCTGCATTGGAAAAGAAAATCAGATAAACCACAGCAGCCACTCCGAGACTGCATATGAGCTGCCCCGCCATCAGCATCTTGACCTCGATCAACGCGACAAACAGCAGCGCAGCTAGGAAAAGCCATGCTCGGCTGCGCTCGTGCATATAACGATCAAGACAGAATAATCCGCCAAACAGAACTCCTAGTCCGGGCAGGATTGGATTGAAATAGAAGAGAGTTACAACTGCCGGCGCGCTAAAGTAACGGAGGGACCAATCGCCTTTTTCACCCAGTAGTAACCCGGGAATAAAGGAAAAGTCTGCGCCGAAAAAAACGAGAAATACGACGAGAGCACCGAAGTATCCCGATCGCAGCCAATTTCTTGAGAAGCAGAAAACACTCAGCATCGAAAGACCGACGAACAAAGTCGGCATGAAACGCACTATAAGATCACGAACGTTCAGGCCGGTTGCCCTGGCGAACATCGCAACCGCAAGATCCATCCCGTAATGATATGAGAGCGTGTGACCGGCAAAGAGCGGCGCTTGCGGAGGTACGGTGTGCGTCAACTCGTTAGCGATCGCAATATGAAACAGCACATCAGATACCGGAAAGACGCGCATGGTGCCATCCGGCTGCCATGTGAAATTGGTATAATAGAGGGGCAAAAATGCTAATGCGATGATTGCAAGAACCAGAACTCCGGCTAAAACAAGTGTGGACCTGTCGCGCGACGGCGTCGCGCTTCCTTGGGAAAGCGGCTCAAGGCTTGCAGAATTGCTTAACCGCGATTTGCGTTTGCTAGTGAGGAGCCAAACACCAATGCCGGCTACGGTCAGCGGCCAAAGGAGGTAGAAACGCCCTTGGTGGGCAAACGTCATTAACCAGTAAACAAACCCGCTCACCACCAACCCGAGAACACAAGACAAAGTCACATCTTCCAGCGGGCTCAATGTCCGCTTAAGCGCAATTAGCAGCAGTTTGCCTGGCACGTATGCCAGTAAAATGACCGCTACAACAAACACGCACGCGCCGGAAACAATTTGCATGTCTGAATTAAAACTGCATGCAGTTGGACAAGAAGAGACTAGGTCATCTCGGAAACTTGGACGCAAGGCTAAATTCCAAGTCGGCGTCGCTTTGACGAAATCCGCCTTGTCTCATAGCTTCGGAGGCCTTTTCTGAACATGCAGGTTCCCGTGCGACATTCCATTTCAGTCGTCACGCCAGTTTATAATGGCGAGGCTTCCATCGCTGAACTGTGCCGGCGACTGAGCGAAGTAATGCCGCGGATCGCGACAGAGTATGAGATCATTCTCGTGAACGACGGTAGCCGGGACCGAAGCTGGGAAATCATCTCAGACCTATCTTCACGTTTTGCGACGGTGCGCGGATTAAATCTAATGCGCAACTATGGCCAGCATAACGCTCTGCTCTGTGGCATCCGCGCGGCGAAATACGACGTGATCGTGACGATGGATGACGATCTACAGCATCCGCCCGAAGAAATCCCGCGACTCCTCGAACAATTGGAACAGGGATTCGACGTTGTTTATGGCGCGCCCAAGGAAGAACGTCACGGGTTCATGCGGGCTCTTGCTTCCCGCATTACGCGGCTCGCGCTGGGGAGCGCGATTGGAATGGATCTTGCCAAAAACGTGAGTGCGTTCCGGGTTTTCCGTACGCAATTGCGCGAGGCATTCGCAGGCTATCAAACGCCGTTTGTTTCCATCGACGTCTTGCTGACATGGGCGACAACGCGCTTCGCCGCGATACCAGTCGTTTTCCAGCCACGTCATTCGGGCTCTTCAACTTACACTTTCACAAAGCTGGTTCGCCACGCGCTTGATATGATGACCGGCTTCAGCACGGCGCCATTGCAGCTCGCCAGCCTGATTGGATTCGGCTGCACCTTATTCGGGCTTGCAGTCTTCTTTTACGTCTTCATCCGCTATTGCCTCGAGGGCAGCGTGCCGGGATTTCCATTTCTGGCTTCAATCATCGCGATCTTTTCAGGCGCGCAGCTTTTCGCCCTCGGCGTAATAGGCGAATACCTCGCCCGCATGCATTTTCGCATGATGAATCGACCGGCTTACACTATTCGCGACGTCGCTGAAGGGGAAAGTTCAAAGACGCGAAGCCAACAATGATCGCACCACTCGATGTGACGGCGATCAATGACCTGCGTGAAGCGCTACCGCGATTTACTCACGTTCCGGTCGCTTATTTGCCTCATCTGAGTTCCGACCAACGCCTGGCCTACTGGCTTGATGAAATCAGCCAGAGTTTGGCGGAGGAAACTTGCATCGCGTTCGGGTGGTTGGCCTCCGGGAGGATCAGCGGATTCATCATTTACGACGATTCGCCGTGGGACAGCCACACCATCGGACGGCGTATTGGAACCGTGAAGCATCTCGCCGTTAGCAGCGATGCTCCTGCAGGCGTCGAAATTCTCCGCGCGTTGACCAGCGAGCTCATCCAAACTCTCGCCAACCGCGGGACAGAATGTGTGGTCTGCAGGGTCCAATCCAGCGAATTGGCCGCAATTCACGCCCTGGAACAGAGCGGCTTTTTGCTCATGGACACACTGCTGGATTTCGTCTTCGATTTTTCTCGCACACCGATCGAAAAAATTCGTTTCCCTGAACGTGACGGACAGCTGAAGATTCGTCGTGCGAAGGACACGGACCTGCCAGTCCTCATCGACATAAACGAAAGATCGTTTGGTGACTACTTCGGTCGCTACCACGCGGATCCACAAATGCCTGCAGGCACTGCCACGAGAGTCTATACCGAATGGATCCGCTCCGCGTTTCAGGGCTGGGCAGACTGGGTTCTCGTCGCTGAACTTGATGACCAAATCGCCGCCTACGGGATTTGGCGAAAGGCTCTGGCAGCCGAGGAGAGGAATTGCCTCAGAGTTGCTCATTATGATTTAGCGGCAATCGATCCCGAATTTCGAGGCCGTGGTTTGTGGACGGCTCTCATGCTCGACGGTATGTGGATCGCACGCGACTTTGCGCAATACCTCATAGGGCCCGTACACGTCAGCAATTATCCAGTCCAGCACTTGCTACAAAAATTCGGTTGGAGCATATCCGCCTCCAGACACTCATTTCACAAATGGCTCAACCCGTAATCGCGCGTCTACAGTTCGAATGCTGCCGAAACGCGGTGTGCACTTAGCTAAACCAGAGGTATTACGCCAGTCTTAGCCAACTGAACATGCAATGTGACTCTGGATTGTTGGGCTGGTTGAAAGTTCCGTTTCTGTACAACGCGTTCCAAGCCGCAGTTGGGGCAACTGCACTGCGTCGCAGGGTCATTCAGAAACATGTTCGGACCAAAGCTGGTGATAAGGTGATCGATATCGGATGTGGTTCGGCGCCAGTCTTACAGTGGCTGCCCGACGTGGAGTATATTGGCTTGGACATCAATCCGGATTGTATTGCGCTGGCGCGGCGGACATACCGCACGAGGGGGACTTTCGTAGTGGGCGACCCGCAGTCGGTTAGCGGCGACTCGCGATTTAAGGGCGCCGACCTTGTGCTGGCAATTGGGGTTCTACATCATCTCGACGATGAAGATGCTGCGCATTGCATTCGATTCGCCTATGATGCGTTAAATACGACAGGCCGATTTGTGTGTCATGAGCCATGTTGGATCCCAAGCCAAGGAGCGATTTCCAAGTACATCATGTCCAGCGACCGAGGCCGGAATATTCGAACCGAGAAACAATACCGTCAGCTTGCGGCGAACGTTTTCAGGAATGTCGACGCATGGGTAGACACGAAGCCGATGCGCATCCCATACGTGACGATCGTCCTTGAATGCGAAAAGTGAGTGTCGAAAACGTTTTGAGGTTATTGTGATCCGCATTCCTTTCAATCGGCCGTTCGCGACCGGCAATGAACTTGATTACGTCCGGACCGCTATGGCGACGCCGAAGTTTTCCGGTGACGGCCCATTCACCGCGGAGTGCCACCGGCTTCTGGAGCACTCGCTCGGCGTTCAGAAAGCGCTGCTCACGACGTCCTGCACGCACGCTTTGGAAATGGCTGCGCTGCTCCTGAACCTCGGACCTGGAGACGAAGTAATTGTTCCCGCCTTCACTTTTCCTTCTGCGCTAAATGCGTTTGTCTTGCGCGGCGCGAGACCCGTCTTTGTAGATGTCCGTGCGGACACGCTCAACATTGATGAGGCCCAAATCGAGCAAGGCATTACCGAACGCACGAAGGCCATTTTCCTTGTGCATTACGCGGGGGTCGGATGCGAAATGGACACCGTAATGGCGATCGCTCGCCGGCATGTGATCGCAGTTGTCGAAGAGAACGCACATGGCCTTTATGGAAAATACCGCAGTCGGTATCTCGGCACATTCGGCGAGCTGGCTACTCTCAGTTTCCACGAAACGAAGAATTTCTCGTGCGGAGAAGGTGGCGCGCTGCTGATCAATGATGCGCAGTTTAACGAGCGC
>WNGB01010824.1_pt1 | contig 12583 bp, 11 predicted proteins | sample 5400681 | NCBI WGS metagenome assembly WNGB01 (sample SAMN13153367, study PRJNA577476) | soil metagenome | isolation source: 115 cm soil or saprolite under grassland replicate 2 | place: USA:California | collected 2016-06-15 | reverse complement strand
CCGGTTAGTTTCTGACTGTCGATTTTGCGCTGCAGTTCCATGAACGCATGCAGCAACGCTTCTGGCCGCGGCGGACAACCGGGGATGTAAACATCGACCGGGATGTAACGGTCGATACCTTTGAGGACGTTGTAGCCTTGCTTGAAAGGCCCGCCTGAAATTGCGCACGCGCCCATGGAAATCACATATTTCGGATCGGGCATCTGGTTGTAAAGCCGGACGATTTGCGGCGCCATTTTTTTTGTCACCGTGCCAGCGACAATCATGAGGTCAGCCTGACGCGGCGACGGCCGGAAAACTTCGCCGCCAAATCGCGCGATGTCGTAGCGCGAGGCTGCGGTGGCGATCATCTCGATTGCGCAGCAAGCAAGCCCAAATTGCAACGGCCAAATCGAGTTCTTGCGTCCCCAGTTGTAAAGCTCCTGCATCGAAGTCACCCAGACTCCCTGTCGTTGCAATTCGGCGCGAAGCCCCTCGTCGATTTCGCTCATGTTTTCCGTTGTAACAATGTAACCCTTTAAAGCCTTTTAACTACCGTCTCACTAGTGGGCGGCCCAGCTTAAGCACCCTTTTCCCCAGGCCCAAACGAGCCCTTCAATCAGGAGCAACAGGAAAACCAATATCGCAATGAACGCCCCCACCGGCAAACCGGTGAAGGCCACCGCGAATGGCACCAGAAAGATCGCTTCGACATCAAAGATTAAGAAGATGATGGCATACAAATAATATTGCGACCGAAACTGAATTTGCGCTTCGCCGATTGATTCGACGCCGCACTCGTAAGTCGCATTTTTTCCGGCGCCCGGCTTTGGCGGCTGGAAAACCCGTCGCCACAGCCAGGCCAGCGCCAGCGGGATCAAGGGAAAGGCCAGCGCCACGCCAATAAAAATGATAATGAAGATGTAAGGATCCGGCGTCATGAGATGCAGAGCCAATCATACATCCGCGGACTCGAAAAAGCGACAAAAGGCCCGCTCAAGGAGTCGAACAGTGGATGGCTTCGTTGAACCACTAAGCTTCCGGGCGATTCCGAACGCCACGGGAAATTATTTTTCCGGCTCCGCTGATTTTTTGCCGAACCATTTCCGCCTTTTCGGCTTCGGCTCTTCCGCAGGCACCGGCGCCGGTTCTTCTTCTTTTGTGGCTGGTTCTTCTGGTTGCGGAGCGGATTCTTTTTGTTTTGCGCTTGGCTCCGCCTCTTTTCGTTTCGCCTTCTTTTCTTCTGCGGCTTTTTCCTCGATTACTTGTGCGCCATCGACCCACTCGATGAATGCCATGGGAGCGGAGTCGCTCTTGCGCTGGCCAAGCTTAACAATGCGGGTGTAACCGCCGTTGCGCTCCGTTGATCTCGGCGCGATGTCGTCGAAAAGTTTCTTGACGGCGTCCTTTTGTCGCAATGTCGCCAGGGCGGTCCTGCGCGCATGAATCGATCCTTTTTTGCCGAGGGTCACCATCTTTTCCGCGAGCGGTCGAACCGCTTTCGCTTTGGCCAGCGTCGTCTGGATGCGTTGATGTTCGATCAACGAGCAAACCTGATTCGCCAGCAGCGCTTTGCGGTGCTCAGCCGTGCGGCCAAGCTTGATCGTCTTTTTTTGGTGTCTCATAACGTGGCGAGCGTGGTTGCCGATCCAGCAATTACTCTTGGGCAGCCGCCCCATTCGGGCTGGCGCCATCACCGCTCACCGGCAGCTCCACAAGGCCCGGATCGAATTTCATTCCCAGACCCAAACCAAGGTGTTGCAGTTTGTCTTTGATCTCGTTGAGCGATTTCTTGCCGAAATTGCGATACTTCAGCATCTCGGCCTCGGTTTTTTGAGCAAGCTGACCGACCGTGGTGATGTTCGCGTTGTTCAAACAATTGGCAGCGCGCACGCTAAGCTCGATCTCATTCACACTCATATTGAGAAGCTTCTTGAGCTTGAGGTTTTCTTCGCTAACGCCAGCCGGCGTCTGGTCGAATTCGATCACGTCCTCATTGAAGTTCACGAAGACATCGAGATGATGCCGCAAAATCGCAGACGCCTGGAGCAACGCGTCATCCGGGGTCAAGCGCCCGTCAGTCCAGATTTCGAGAATGAGTTTATCATAATCCGTGCGCTGACCGACCCGCGTATTTTCCACCGCGTATTTCACGCGCGTGACCGGTGAAAAGATCGAGTCGATTGGGATTAGACCGATCGCTTGATCCGGGCGTTTGTTTTCATCGCCAGTTGCGAAACCGCGGCCGACACGCACTTCAAGCTCGGCATCAAACTTATGTTTCTTGTCCAGAGTGCAGATCACCTGCTTAGGATTGAGCACGTCGTAGCCTTGCACCACTTGAATGTCGCCTGCGGTGATTTCGCCTTCCTTGTTTACAACGAGGGAAAGTTTTCTCGGCTCATGGTCGTCGGCCTTGAACTTCACTTTCTTGAGGTTGAGAACGATATCGGTCACGTCCTCGACCACGCCGGGAAGCGTGGCGAACTCATGTTGCGCGCCAGCGATTTTTACCGCGGTGATGGCCGCGCCTTCCAGCGAGGAAAGCAGAACACGCCGGAGCGAATTTCCGACGGTGTGGCCATAACCCGCTTCAAAGGGTTCGGCGGCAAACTTGGCGTAGGTATCTGTGGCTATGCTCTCGTCCTTGACGAGGGTTTTCGGCATTTCAAAACGACCGTAACGGATTGGCATCTCTAATTTTCGACTGTCGATTCTTGATTGGCGATTGAAGACCGGTTATGGCCAGACAATCGAAATTTGAAAACCTTAAATCGAAATTCCTTCTCGCGCCGGGTTCCCCCTGGCGAGTGCGGTTTCCCGTCCAGCGACGGGGACCCAGGGACCAACGGCGTAATTTAAAAACTCGCTGCGGAGCGGAAAATAAAGACCAGATGCCCGATTTTGCAAGGGCTGATTTTGGTGGGGCGAGACTCAGCCTGCCCTGAGCGAAGTCGAATGGGAGCCGACGAATTCGACGGCTCCGCGGAACGTCGCTCTACCGTTCGACAATCTCATCCGGCAACTCATTGGACGATGTCGGTGTTCGCGGAAAATGCACTGCCAGCAATTTGCCGATCTCCCGAATAGCTTCGACGATGGCGTGACTGAATTTCTCGTTTTGGAAATGGGCGCGCATTGCATCGACAATGCGCTGCCAGAACTCTTCGCCGCATTTTTCGTGAATCGCTTTGTCACCCACGACCGCGAACTTATGCGCACGGGGCGCAACGAAAATGAGCACGGCATTGCGCTCGCGCGTCTTGTGCATGCTGAGCTGTTGAAATTTTTTCTGCGCTGAGATCAAGGGGTCTGCATTAAGTTTGCCGCGCTGAATGTAAACCCGGATTTGAGCCGAAGTGTTTGATTCGGCGGTACGAATCGCGTCAACGATTCGATCGTGCTCAAGCTTGCCTAAGAATTCTTTCGTTCGCATTTCGTCACCAACTCGATCCGGCGCCGCCTCCGCCGAAACTGCCTCCCCCGCCGCTAAAACCACTGAATCCTCCGCCGCCGCCGCCGGAGGACCAACCGCCTCCACCACCACCCATCGGCAAAAAAATTGGACCACGCCGACCTGATGAATAGCCGTAACCGCCAAGTCGCCGTATCACTCTCGAAATTACGATCAACACAATGACAAAGATGACGAAGAACAAGAGACCCGGCGCACCCCCATTTCCGGGTCGTTCGGCAACCGTTTTTCCCGATCCTTTGTACTCACCGCGAATCGCTTTGCAGATCAGATCGATTCCAGTGGCGAGCCCACTTTCGTAGTCGCCATTTCGAAAATGCGGCTTGATATGGTACTCAGTAATATCAAACGCTGTAATATCCGGCAGCGCCCCTTCAAGGCCGTAGCCGACCTGAATAAACATCTTGCGGTCCTCAACAAAGACAAACAGCACGGCGCCGTTTCGCTTGTCCTTCTGGCCGACGCCCCAGGATTGTGCGACGCGCTGCGTGTAATCGTCGATTGAGGAATCGCTTTGCATTTTCGGAAAGACCGCGACGACAACCTGGTCGGAAGTTTCGCGCTCGAATTGGGCCAGCTGCTCGTTGAAACGATGAGCGGCTTCCTTTGAAACGACGCCGGCGTAATCATTGAAGTAACCCGCCGGTTTCGACGGAATGACTTCCGCGGCAGGTACCGATTGAACGACTAAGGCAAGAAGCGCAACAGCAATCAGCTGGGTGGATCGACCGCTCCGTCGGGCAATGCTAACTAATGCGGCTTCGCCGCCATATTTTAACATCGAGCGAGGGAGTGCTCGATCCACCTTCTCAATCTGCGGGTGCAATGAGTTACGGCGTTGCTGCGGGCGAAGGAGCGGGCGAGCCAAAATTGAAATTCACGGGCGGCGGTCTCTCCGCGCCCGCTTGCGCGGTGAAAAATGGTCGTGGCGCAAAACCGAGCATGCCCGCGATCAAATTGGTCGGGAAACTGCGTACCGCGACGTTGTAGTTTTGCACCGCGGTGTTGAAATTCCCCCGTTCGACCGAGATCCGGTTCTCGGTTCCTTCAAGCTGCGCTTGCAAGCCAACAAAGTTCTGGTTAGCGCGCAGTTCCGGATAACGCTCAACCACCACCATTAAACGCGAGAGCGCATTGCTCAGTTGCCCTTGAGCGGCTTGGAATTGCTCCAACTGCGCCGCCTCGGTCGGCGCCTTGTTTGGGTCGAGTTGCACACGACCGACGCTGGCGCGCGCATTCGTTACTTGGACGAGGGTTGATTTCTCAAAATTGGCCGCGCCCGAAACTGTGTTGACTAGATTCGGAATCAAATCGGCGCGCCGCTGATAGACGTTTTGCACCTGCGCCCAGCTTTGATCGACAGTCTGCTGCAAGCGGACCAGGCGATTGTAACTGCCGCCCAGCGCGAAGGCCGCAATAACGACAATGAAAAGCAGAACGGCGAGCACTACGCCGCAACCCATTGCAAATTTGCTCATAAGGTTGTGAATCGTCCAGGAAAAGCTGCCCTAAGTCAATCGCGGCCCAGCAACAGCCGTAAAAAATGCGCGTCGGAAAATCTCGCGTTTAATCCCTGGCGCACAATAATCGCCTTCAACGATGGAACGATAAACAGCCGCTGGTAACCCGAGCCGAGGGCCACCACCATGTCTGCGGGCGCATCCTTACAAATGCAAATATCTGTCCATTGCGCGCGTTGCCATGGCAAGTCGAGCATTCGTTCCATGTCTGCCTCGCTTCCGGTCGGCCCCTGTTGATTTAACCAAAATCCGAGGCCGTATGACGGGTTTGCCTGCGAGCCAACAAACGCGTCGCGCAACAAGTTTGCCGGAACGATTTGGCGCCCATGATAATTGCCGCGCCCGAGCACCAGCTCACCGAATCGCGCCCATTCGCGCGCAGTTAACTCAAAGCCTGTCGCAGGTAGCGGATTGCCGTGCGCATCTTTTTTGTAGTTGAGGCGTGCGAGTCCGATCCGATTCAACACGCGTGCTTCGATGTAGCGGGTCGTGGCGCCTCCTTTCAATTTTCGGCGCAGCAGTTCCGAAAAAATTTGTAGATGACTCGGGCCATAGATGAAAACCGCGCCGGGTTCAGCAACGGTCGGCAACCGAATTGCCATGGCATTTCGGTCGCGGATGGATGCACGCTGCAGGCGCGAAGCGCCTTCAATGCCGTCGGTCTGGTTGAGCAACTGGCGGATGGTGATCTGGGATTTGTGCGGGTCGCTTTTCCATTCAGTGATCGTGTCGGAGACGGGGTCGTCCAGCTTGAATAGGCCATCACGTACCGCCGCGAGTGCGGCGATTCCCCAAAAACTCTTTGTTCCGCTGAAGATCGGCCACCTGCCGCGAGCCGATCCGCCATTGGCATAGTGCTCAAAAATGGTGCGCCCGCTCTGCATGACAAGCATGGAGACACCGCGCTTGCTCTCAGAATATTTTGCGGCGCGCGCACAATCAGCGGCTTGTATTTCCGCAGATGCTGAAGTCGATGTTGTGATAAGGAGGGAAAGGGCAATCAACCATCGCCCGCGTCTCATATCTGGGGAGCGCAGGCTGCCAGCCTGCAGTATTCGGTCGCTGGCCGAATACATTTCGCAACGCAAACACTGGAAACGATGCAAAGCGGTTCGCGGCAAGCTGCCGCGAACTACAGGCCGGCGGCCTGTGCTCCCCAGAAGCGAGACGCGCACGCTAGCCAGAATTTGCTGTTTCCGCAGGGGGGGATGCAGAAGGTTCGGGCGCTGCCCGCTGCGAGACCGGCAAATGACGCGTGCGCAACTCTTCTACATTCGGCAGTTCGTCCAGAGTGCGCAGGCCGAAGTGATCAAGAAAAAATTGCGTGGTCTCGTACAGAAGCGGGCGCCCGGGAATTTCGGCGCGTCCCGCGATTTTAACCAGGCCGCGTTCCATTATTGTTTGCAGCACGCCATCGATATTGACACCGCGCACTGCTTCAACATCGGCACGCGTAATCGGTTGGCGATACGCAATAATCGCGAGCGTTTCCAGCGCGGGTGCGCTCAGGCGCGCCGGTTTGGGCGCGGGAAAAAGCTGGCGCACCCATTGGGCGTATTTCGGATCGGTGGCAAGCTGCCAGCCTTCCGCTTTCTCGATAATCTGAAAGGCGCGCTCTTGCTCTATGTACTCGATTTTCAATTCTTCGAGCGCGGCGCCAACTTCGGCTTCCCTCACGCGCGCAAATTCGTTCGGTCCGGGAGCTGCCGGATCTTCCGCGCGCGCGCCCTTGATTGCCGTGGCTATTTCACGAATCGAAAGCGGTTTCTGCGCGCTGAATAGAAGCGCTTCGATGACTTTCCTTAGCGTCATAAACACACAAAGCGTGTCATCCTGAGCGGGCGAAGGACCTCACATTTGGAGACTGGGTTAGACAAGGTCTCTTGCGTGATCGAGCTGCCTGTGTGAGGTCCCTCACTTCATTCGGGATGACAGCGCGTTTAAGCATGGTATCTAATTCGCTCCAATCGCGCTTTGAATTGCGTCCGCGATCCGGTTGGCCTGCTTGTCGATCTGGTCCAATTCACGGCCTTCGATCAGCAAACGAATTTTGGGCTCCGTGCCTGAATAACGCAGAAGCACCCGGCCTTTGCCAGAAAGTTCCTTCTCCGCTTCGTTTACCAGCTTCATCACAGTCGAAAGTTCCGAGAGCGGCGGTTTTTCCTTCACCGCCAAATTGCGCTGGGCCTGCGGATATTTTTTCAGGCAGGCTTTTAATTTGCCCAGTGGCTGGCCGGTCTGGTGCATGATCCGCAAAATCTGGAGCGCGCTGATAATTCCGTCGCCCGTCGTGGTGAAATCGCGAAAAATGATGTGACCGCTCTGCTCGCCGCCGAGATTAAGCTTTCGCTGCACCATTTCTTCGATGACATAGCGGTCGCCCACTTTTGTCCGAATCACTTTGCCACCTTTCGCGGCGAGCGTTTCGTCCAAGCCGAAGTTGCTCATTACGGTCGCCACCACCGTGTTCTGCTCAAGCCGCCCGGCGCCCAGGAAATCAAGCGACGCGATGGCGAGAATCTCATCACCATCGACAATCTCCGCATTTTCATCGCAAAGCAGCACCCGATCGGCGTCGCCATCGTGGCTAATTCCCACATCCGCGCCGCTCAATTCGACGATGCGCTGGATTTCCTCAGGATGCGTGCTGCCGCATCCGTCGTTGATATTCATCCCGTTCGGCTGGTTATGCGCGACCGCCACGTCCGCCCCGAGCTCGCGCAAGACGCACGGCGTCGATTTATAAGCGGCGCCGTTTGCCACATCGACAGCGACGCGCATTTCTTCGAGCGACATCCCTCGAGGAAAGCTCGCCTTGGCAAATTCGACATAACGGCCGAGTGCGTCATCGATGCGCGTGGCACGCCCGATTTTGTTAGCGGTCGGCCGGATGGAATCAATCTCGCCTGTGAAAACGAGCTGCTCGATTTTTTCCTCCACCTGATCGTCCAGCTTGTTGCCATCGTGCCGGAAAAATTTGATGCCGTTGTCTTCGTAAGGATTATGCGAAGCGGAGAGAACGATGCCGGCATCGGCGCGAAGCGAGCGAGTGATATAAGCCACACCGGGTGTCGGCAATGGCCCGATGATGAGAACATCGACGCCGAGCGATGTGATTCCCGCCACCAGCGCGTTCTCAAGCATGTAACCCGAAAGGCGCGTGTCCTTGCCGAGCACAATTTTTGGGCGCGCGCTCGCTGGGGTCCTGCGCGGATTCAGTTCCGCGAAAACGAACGCCGCCGCGCGGCCGAGTTTGAGCGCAGTTTCCGCCGTGACCGGCTCGACGTTCGCGACGCCGCGAACGCCATCAGTACCGAAAATTTTCTTCTGCTGGGTCACGGCCTAATTGAAACGCTCGAAAGCCAATTCGTAAACGGGAATTTTTCTCAACTCGCGAAACGCCGGTGTCGGAGGTTAGGCATCCTGGCTGACTCGGCAGACAAGCTTCCCGCTTGTCGATTGGCGCAAGCCGATATTTCGGCAGGCTGGAAGCCCGCCGGCCGAGTCAGCCAGGATGCCTAACCTCCAGCGGCATTGCTGGGTCGCAAATCTATGCTTGATTTTGGAGCGCGCCTTTTTACTTGTATCGCTGTGTGCCGCTGATGATGATGCGACATCGTTGACCGCGATTGGCGGAAATGTGCAAAACGGCGCGGTCCCATTTGCCACTACGCATTGGAGCGTAGTACTAGAGGCGCAAGGTGAATCACCGGCGGCGGAAGAAGCGCTGGAAAAACTTTGCCGCACGTACTGGCGACCCATTTATAGCTTCGCGCGGCGACAGGGTATTCGGCCAGAGGAGGCAGAGGATCTCACCCAAGGTTTCTTCGCGCTATTATTGGAGCGCGGAGATCTGAATACGGTCCGCAAGGAAAAAGGACGACTTCGTTCTTATCTCCTTGCGTCGGTGAAGAATTTTCTGGCCGACGAATGGCGCCGTGAGATGGCGATCAAGCGAGGCAGGCGACAAGGCCTGATTCCATTGGAGGAGTTGCGCGCGAACGAGCGAGTTGATCCCGCATCCGCGAGAGTGGCGGAGACATTGAGTGCCGATCAGCTGTATGAACGTCGCTGGGCTTTGGCTCTCATGGAACAAGTGCTGAGGCGACTAAAGGATGAATACCGCGCCACGGGCAATGGAGCGCTATTTGATTGGCTGAAACAATTGTTGCCAGACGAACCGGGAGCGCCGTCGCGGGCGGAGATTGCTGCAAAACTGGGCATGACGGATAACGCGCTCAGGCAAGCTTTTCGCCGTTTTCGCCACCGCTATCAAGTTCTGTTACGGGAGGAGATTGGCCACACCGTTCTCACCGCCAGCGAGATCGAAGATGAGTTGCGTCATCTAATCGCTGTGTTGCGGAAGTAACAGGAACGTTACTTTTGCTGTCGTTCCCGCCGCGCCCCCACTGGGATACAATTTCGCGCAAGATGGGCCAGGCATGGGCGAGTAATTCTCTGGCAACGACGGGCGTAGTCAGACTTTGCAGAAAGTGCGGCGGGAAAATCCTTGCCGATGCGCCGGAAGGACTTTGCACCGCCTGCTTGCTTGAGACAGGTCTGGACGTGATCACAGGCCAAGCTGATCGTGCCGGGAATGCGAGCGCATCTGCGACCGCGCCGAATGCTTTCGAAGCAAAGACGCTGGGCGACTTTGCCGACTATGCGTTGCTGGAGGAAATCGGCCGCGGCGGCCAAGGCGTTGTGTATCGTGCGCGACAGAAAAGTCTGAACCGCATAGTCGCGTTAAAGGTCATTAGATCGGGCCAAAGGACTACCAAAGCGCACCTTCAGCGATTCCGGATCGAAGCCGAAGCTGCCGCAAGTTTGGATAACTCCAATATCGTTCCGATTTACGATGTAGGCGAAGGCGATGGCGCCTATTACTTCAGCATGAAATTAGTCGAAGGCGGCCAACTTGAGGAGGTATCCAGGCGCGAGCCGATCCCGATTCGACGTGCAGCGGAATTAATTGCCAAGCTGGCGCGCACTGTGCATTACGCACACGAGCGCGGCATTATCCATCGAGACATTAAACCTGGCAACATTCTACTCGATGCAAAGGGCGAACCGTATCTCACAGACTTTGGCTTGGCGCGGCTGCTCGAAACGGAGAGCACCGTTACGCGCACGCTCGAAACGCTGGGTACACCGAGTTACATGGCGCCAGAACAGGCGCTAAGTAACAACAGCCAACTCACAAGCGCGACAGATGTCTATGGGCTGGGCGCAGTGCTTTACCATCTGCTCAGTGGCCATCCGCCATTTGCCGGAGGAACAACCTACGAGACTATCCGGTTACTCCTGGAAACAGAACCACGGCAACCGCGCCTGTGGAATCCGAAAATAGATCGCGATCTTTCCACGATCTGCCTTAAGTGCCTGGAGAAAGACTCGCGGCGTCGTTATCCCTCCGCTCTTGCACTGGCCGAAGACCTTGACCGGTGGCTCAGACACGAGCCGATTCGTGCGCGGCGTACAGGGATTTTCGGTCGCGGCAAAAAATGGCTCCGCCGGAATCCCACGCGAGCGTTGTTGCTCGTGTCATTGACCGCTCTGGCAGCGGCCATCGGGTGGAACATTTCGAAAAGCGAGTTCCTCGTCCGCCCGGCGGTAACAGGTGTCGCGGTGTTGCCGTTTGAAAACCTGAGCACCGACAGAGAGGACGCGTTTTTTGCCGATGGCATTCAGGACGATCTCTTAACGAAGTTAGCGAAAATTCGCGCTCTCAAAGTCATCAGCCGTACCAGCGTGATGCAATATCCCGCGAGAGCCGCGGGACGGGATATGCGCCAGATTGAAAAGGCGCTGCAAGTCTCTCATGTCTTAGTGGGTAGTGTGCGCAAGAAGGGTTCCTGGCTTCACATCAACGCCCAGTTGATCGACACCCGCACTGATACACACGTCTGGGTTGAGCAATATGATCGCGATTTAAAGGACGTATTCGCGATCCAGAGTGAAATCGCGCAAAGAGTCGCTGAGCAGCTTCACGCGAAAATTTCACCCGCCGAGAGGTTAGCCATCCAGCGTCCACCGACTGCCGATCTAACCGCCTTCGATCTCTACAGCCGCGCCAAAGATCTTCTTCTTCTCAATACAAATTTTACGACCGGCGCAAAACCGAGCTTTTTACGGGCGATCGATCTGCTGAATCAGGCCGTCGCGCATGACCCAGCGTTTTTCCAGGCGTACTGCCAACTCGCCCAGGCGCACGAGCAGCTCTATCTTTTCGGTATCGATCGCAGCCCTGCGCGATTAGCGCTGGCGGGTACAGCCATCCAAGCCGCGTTGCGCCTTCGTCCCGACGCGGGCGAAGCCCACCTCGCCCGCGCGGGAAATCTATACATGGGGTACCTCGATTATGATGGCGCCCTAGCTGAACTCGCAACAGCGAGCCAGAGCCTTCCGAATGATCCCCAACTGTTCGAGCTGAAAGGCTATATTCTGCGCCGCCAGGGCAAACAAGAAGAGGCATTGCAGAATCTTGAGCGCGCGGCCGAGCTCGATCCACTCAATCTTTCCACGCTGCTGCAGGTTGCGCTCAGTTACGAGTATCTCCGGCGTTATGCCGACGAAAAGGCGGCCCTGGATCGCGCGCTGGCCATCAAACCGGGCGATGTCGATACGAAGGTCGCACGCGCTTTCGTGGAATTGGAATGGAAAGCCGATACTCGGCCGTCGCATGAATTGCTCGATCAAATCCGTGCAAAGAATCCTGCTGATTTTGAGAATGTGGCCGATAACTGGCTTACATGCGCACTGGCAGAACGCGATCTTGCCGGCGCTGCCGATGCCTTGGCAGTGCTCGGCGAAAATAAATATGGTAACGACATCATAACATTTAGCCGCCCTTTTGTAGAAGGTCTAATTGCCCGGATGACCAACGATCATGAGAAAGCGTTGTCGGCTTTCACTGCTGCGCGAGCAGAGCAGGAGAAAGTCGTCCGGGCTCAGCCAGATGAGGCACCAACGCTGTGCGTGCTTGGCTTAATCGACGCCGCTCTGGGCCGGAAAGATGAGGCGCTGCGGGAAGGCCGGCGCGCCGTCGAGCTTCTGCCGGTGGAAAAAGATGCGATCAATGGCGGTGGCATGGTCTTCTATTTTGCAATGATCGCTGCGTGGACCGGCGAAAAAGATCTGGCCTGTGAACAGCTTGCCACCGCCATCCGCCTCCCGAGCCCTCTCACCTACGGTGATCTAAAACTGATGCCGTTTTGGGACCCGCTGCGAGGCGATCCGTGCTTTGAAAAAATCGTCGCCTCCCTCGCGCCGAAATAAACTTCACCACGAACTGTAGTCCTTGCAGATCCGCTAAGCACGAATCAACGCGAATCGACACTAATCCGGTTTCTTGAATTCGTGTTCATTAGTGGTTGAGATTCGGTTACAAAGACTGTCCGAAACGAAACGGAGGCTTCGTCGCCTTCGTTTCCTTCCGTAAAAAAATCCAACTTTCCGCGTAACAAACCGCCGGATTTTACGCAGTACAACAGTGAGTGGCCCTAATTCAGCTAATAAGTTCACCATTCAAACCGCAGGAGGGAAATCACCTTATGTTCAACATTGAAGAAGTCAGAAAAAACAACAGAACCGGCCTGCTTATTTCATC
>WNGB01027212.1_pt1 | contig 12585 bp, 10 predicted proteins | sample 5400681 | NCBI WGS metagenome assembly WNGB01 (sample SAMN13153367, study PRJNA577476) | soil metagenome | isolation source: 115 cm soil or saprolite under grassland replicate 2 | place: USA:California | collected 2016-06-15 | reverse complement strand
GTGACCGCCATCTGGACCGACCGGCGCTACCTGGACATGTCCCTGCTGAAGTCGAAGGACGTCGCCGTCGCCAAGGCGGCGTGAAACATCTGAGGAGCTTCACGCAGCGTACGATTTACACAGAAATCGAGACTTGACCGCCGGCGCGGAAGTACTCCGAGAAGACGAACGACGCCCACTGCGGCGGAGGCGTCACGTTCTCTGGATGGCGATGTCCATGGGCTCCTCGTCGTTCACGCCGTACCACCGTGCCCTGCTCGGCCGGTTGGTCCAGGGGTCGTCGCGTCGTGTCCGCTCGCCCTGGTCTTCACGAAGTACGGGTTGGTGTAGCACGTCGCGGCGCCGCTGGCGTTGATGGCCGTCAGCGACCGCGCCGTGGGCGGCTACGGCTTCGCTTGATAGCTGAAGTAGACGGCGCCGGCCGCGAGCGTCAGGTGCAGCCATCCCCCCGATGAACGGGAAGTGCTCGGGCGCGATGTTCGCGATGCCGGCAGCGCCGGAGCCGTGGACGTTCCAGCAGAGTTGCGGGTACCGCAGCCTGTAGAACTCCTGGAAGCCCTCGTCGAGGAGCGCGTCGGCAGCCTTCGCATCAGCCGCGAGGTCGAGCCCGGTCCACCGGGACGGGTGCTTCCCGTTGTAGTTCGGCCACCACCTCGACCGGAGCGCTTCGATGCGCGCCTTCTCGCGCTTCGCGTAGGCCAGGACCTCGCGGTGCTCGCCCGAGGCGTCGCGACCCGTCTCCGCGAGGTAGCGCGCGACGGTCTCGGCGTGCTTCAGCTTCGCGGAGTCCTGCCAGGCATCCATCCTCTCGGGCGGGAAGGTCGCCGGGTCGTAGTGGAGGAGTGTCACGTCCACCGCGCCCTCGAACAGCGCCCTCGCGGCTGCCGTGACCGCCTGGAAGTCGCCCGGGTGGTTGAGCTTGGCGAGGCTCCGCAGCCAGGCGATGGCGCGGAGCATCTGCACCTGGAACACGATGCCGCCCGGCACGGCACCGACGCGCTCGTCCACCCGGAGCCGGACTTTCTCGTCGATGAAGCGGGCGACGACCTGGCACTCGGCGAAGAAGGCGTCGGCCAGCGCGAACGCCTCGCCACGGGTCTGGTGCTCGGGCATCGGGGTCCCCGCCCTCACGCGCGCTCGTGTTGCTCCCCAACCATCCGGCGAGCCTCATCCAGGATGTCGCGTTCCACCTGGGCGATGTCGCCGTACACCCTGTCGCGAGCGAGTTCGTACCCGTCCTCGTACCCGCACCACGCCTGGAGGTCCTTGGGCCGCGACGACGAGCGGGCAGCCCTGGACGCCGAGGTCCGCGCCGCCGAGAAGCGCGTCACGAACGTCATGGAGTCCATCGCGAGCTTGGGGGCCAACGACCTGCACGCGGCGAAGTTCCGGGAGGAGGAGAAGAAGCTCCTCGACGCCCGGCAGCGGCTCGCGGCTTCGGTCGGGCCGAAGGACCTGCCGCCGGTCCGGGTGGTTTCGAGCGCCCAGGTGCTGAAGGCGATGGACGCGCTCGACCGCCTCATCGCGCGGAAGCCGGCCGAGGCGAAGGAGGCGCTCGCCTCCGTCGTCGAGAGCATCGTCCTGACCCCGGGGGCGGACGGCTACACGGCGAAGCTGACCGTCCGAAATGGAACAGGCCGCGCTCCGGAGGGAGGCGGCCTGTTCGTTCAGACTGGTTGCGGGGGCGGGATGGTGACCTTTTCTGAAGGTTTCGTGGCGCGGACCTGAGTCGACGGCATCAGCCGCGGGACGAGCGGGTCGAGGTGGCGACGAGCCGCGGAATCTCCTCGACCGACGTCTTCCAGACGGACGTCCTCGTCGACATCACGAGCATGTGCCCTACGTGCGCCTCGTCATCGCGCTGCCATTCCGGACCTCGACCCCAGCCAGAACGCGATCGCGGGTGCGGGGATTGAGGAACCGCTCGGTCACGAGGTCCACGGTGCGTCCGCCAAGCAGGACGGAGAGTTCCTCCCGGTTGACTCCGCGTAATCGCCCGATCAATACTCTTGATCGCGTGATTCACTCGAGCCGTCGCCGCCGCGCGCGCGCGGAGCCCGCCGACGCGGAAGACACCCGCACACGGATCCTCGAGGCGGCGGAGCGCCTCTTCGCGGAGCGCGGGATCGAGGCGGTGTCGGTCCGCTCCATCCTGGTCGACGCCGGCGTGAACGTAGCTCTCGCTCACTACCATTTCGGGAGCCGCGAAGGCCTCATCACCGAGCTTCTCCGCATGCGCGTGGGGCCGCTCATGCAGGAGCTGCTTCGGAGGCTCGACGAGGTGGACGCGCGGGGTCCCGACGCGACGCTCGAGGACGTGCTCCGCGCGTACTTCGCCCCGACGGCCCGCTGGATCATCGAGCGGCCGAGCTCCGGCCGGCTTTTCGCGCAGCTCTACTCCTCTCCGAACCCGGAGATCCGCGCACTCGGCGAAGAGGCGATCCGGGGCGTGCTCCACCGGCTCGCCGACGCCGTCGTGAAGCGGATGCCCGCCCACGTCTCGCCGAAGCAGATCTTCCTGCGGTTCCTCCTCGCCGTGGGCGGCCCGTCCCACCTCGCCTCGGGATGGGAGCGCGTGCTCCAGTCCGCGCGGCGTCATCTCGGGCACGACGCGAGCTTCGACGCCGCGATGCTCGTGGAGGAGTTCGTCGCGTTCACCGCAGCGGGCCTCCGCGCCGTGAGCGGGGCCAAGAGGGGGAATGCACCGTGATCGAGCCATCGAATGTCGCAACGCTCCCGATCGACGCGCTGACCGAGCTGCCGGAGGCAGCGGGCGGCAAGGCGCACGGGCTGCGCCACATCCTCCGGGCCGGGCTGCCGGTGCCGCCCGCCTGGGCGGTCCTCCCGGGCGCCGCGCACGACGCGCTGCGCGCGCTCGCCGCGTCGCTGGCGGAGCGCGGGATCGCTCGCGTGGCGGTGCGCAGCTCCGCATCCGACGAGGACGGCGGCCACCACAGCTTCGCGGGCATCCACGAGACCGCGCTGGGCGTGCCCGTGGACCGGCTCGGCGAGGCGGTGGCCGCCGTGGCGGCGTCCGCGCTCTCGGATCGCGCGCTCTCGTACCGACGGCAGCGCGGGCTGCCGCCGCCCACGGAATCCTGCGCGGTCGTCGTGCAGGAGATGCTCGACGCGGACTGGGCCGGCGTGGCGTTCGGCCGGGGCGACGGGATCCTCGTCGAGGCGGTGGAGGGGCTTGGTGAGGTCGCCGTGAACGGCGATGCGACCCCCGAGGCCATCGAGCTGTCGCGGGACGGGACGTCGTGGCGGATCGGGCGCCGCTGGCCGCGACGCCAGGCGGAGGCGCTGCGCTCCGGGCCGGAAGGCCTCGCACGCTTCCCCTTGCGGGGCGCGCGCCCGGAGCTGCCCGCGGGCCTCGCCGTCGACATCGCGGCGGGGGTCGCCGCGCTAGAGCGCGCTCGGGGGGTGCCGCTCGACGTGGAGTGGGGAGCGAAGGCGGGCAGGGTCGCGTTCCTCCAGGCGCGGCCGCAGACGCGCCCGCTGGAGGAGGCGCTTAAGCCTGGCGAGACCTGGACGCGCACGAACGTGAGCGACACGGTGCCCGAGGTGACGAGCGCGATCACGCGCGCGAAATTCGTCGCGGCGCTCGACTGGCTGATGCACAACGTCTACCGGCGCATCGGCCTCCCGCTGCCGCCGGAGGTGCCCCTCGCCGCGGCCGTGGCCGGCCGGGTGGTCTTCAACGAGAAGGCGTTGTGCCACGCCGCCGACGTCCTCGGCATCCCCCGCTCCTGGGCCCAGGTGATCCAGGGCGGCGCCGGCGCCGCGTCGAACGCCTACGTCCGGCCCGACACGCGAAGACTCCTTCGCCGGCTCGATGTCGTCGTCCGGATGGTCGTCTTCGCGATGGGCGCCGAGCGGAGGGCGCGCGCGCATATCCGGCGCCTCCGGGCCCGCTACGACGAGCGCGCCGCGGTGCCGCTCGAGACGCTCGACGACGAGGCGCTCGTCGCCCGCACGGCGCACGGCTCGGCGCTCGCGAGCGAGATCGACGAGTCGCTCGTGATGGTGATGCGGGTGGCGTTCGCGTTCCAGCAGGCGGTCTCCGCGGGCGCGACGGCGCTCGAGGCCCACCCGGCCCCCGCGGCGCTGCTCGCGCGGCTGCTCGATCCCGAGCTGGTGTCCGTGAGCACGCGGCAGCTCGAGGAGCTGGTCGAGCTCGCGCGCGCGCTCCGGGCGTGGGAAGGAGGCGCGGCGTTCCTGGCGGAGGTCGGTCCGGAGCACGCGGGGCGCGGGCACTGGCAAGCCCGCCTCCCGGCGGCGCTCTGGGCTAGCGTCGAGGTCTGGCTCGAGCGGTACGGCCACCGCGGCCCCTACGAGTCGGACGGCGCGCTGCCGCGGTACGCGGACGACCTCCGGCTCCTCGCGACCGCGCTCCGGCCGCTCGTTCGCGCCTCCGAGGAGCCCGCGACGGCCGAGGCCCGGCGGGCGCGCCGCCGGGCGGATGCGGCCGCGGCGTGGCGGGAGGTCGCGGAGGTGCACGGTCGCCTCGTCCGGCTCCGCGTCCGCGGCCCCGTGAGGAGGCTCGGTCGGTTGATGCTCGTGCGCGAAGAGCTGCGCTCCGCGATGATTCTCCATACCCTGCTCGCGCGGCGTGTCGTTCTAGAGCTCGGCCGCCGGCTCGTCGCCCGCGGGCGGGTCGACGAGCCCGACGACGTCTTCCACCTCACGCTCGACGAGCTGCAGCGCGCGGTGCGCGAGCCCGCCTTCGACGTCCGCGGGACGGTCGCTCGCGAGCGCGCCCGGGTCGCGGCGTGGCGCCGAATCGAGGTGCCGGTCACGTTCAGGAGCGAGGACGTCGCCTCGTTCCCCCGCCGCGGAGCGCCGCCGTCCGGCTCGGACGCCGTCCTCCACGGCACCGCGGTGAGCCCCGGCGAGGTGATCGGGCCGGCGTGCGTGCTGCGGTCACCGGACGACGAGGCGAAGATGCGCACGGGCGGCATCCTCGTGGCGCCCACCACCGACCCCGGCTGGACCCCGATCTTCGCGCGGGCGGCCGGCGTGGTGGTCGAGCTGGGCGGCGTCATGAGCCACGCGGCCACGGTCGCGCGCGAGTACGGGCTCCCGTGCGTCTCGAACGTGGAGGGCGCGACCTGGCGCCTGCGCGACGGGGACCTGCTCCGGGTCGACGGCACGCACGGCAAGGTCGAGATCGTCGAGCGCGCCGACCGCGCGTGAGTCCGCCGGAGCCGCCCCCTGCGGCGTCTCACGCCTCGCGGCGCGGCACCAGACGGCGACGAGGCGGAACGGCACGTACGCGAGCGTCCGGTCGAGCCGCACCGTGTCCGGGGCACAAACTCGGCCACGAGCGCCCCGGCGGCGCACCGTCGCCGCGATCCAGTGCGGCTTGGGCGTACGATCAGTTTGAGGCCGCCCGCTCGCACCGATCCGTGTCGCGGGTGCCGTAGCGGGCGTACCTGAAGTGCTGGCGGCGGGCCCGTTTCCGGGGCGCGTCCGTAACCGTGTCCCAGCGCGCCCGGCGGATCGCGCCGTAGAAGTTCAGGGCGCCGCCCGTGCGGTAGGCGGCCCGCAGGCGCGCCATCCGGCGGGCGTTCCCGAGCGCCCACCGCTGGCCGGCGCGCTTCATCCGGGTCTGGAGCACGTGCCGATGGGCGCTCTCGACGGCGCCGCTGCCGATGGGCAGGCTGTCCTCGCGGAAGAGGCGGTACTTCATTCGGTTCGCGTTGGCCCGGTAGTAGCGGACGAGGTTCTCGATGGCCTCGAGCAATTCGCGTTGCCCGCGCCCGCGCGGAACGAGCGGCACGCAGTCCATGACCTCGGCGATGAGCGCACCGGGATCGCCGGCGGCGAGGAGCTCCTCGGCGCGGCGCTGCCAGACCGGGATCCATGGGCTCTCCTCGCCGAGGAGGACCTTCCCGCAATCCACCGCGTGCTCGACGGCGTGGTGCCAATCGAGGATCTGCACCGCGTCGGGGCAGAGCTGGTCGGCGAGCGTCCAGTTGCACACCGCGCCGTCGCCGAGCCAGACCACCTTGCCCACCTCGTCGATGTTCTCGACCTCGAGCGCCTCCTCGAGCACCGGCGCGAACTCGCCGAGCCCGTTCACCACGGCCACGTAGCGCTGGGTCTTCGGGATGGGCGCCTTCGCCTTCGGGTCGTGGCGGTACACCACACCGACCTTCGCCTCCTTCCACGGCTCGGTGCCGCGGATCGGGAGCAGGCTCCCGTCCATCTCCACGACGAGCACCTCCGCCGCCTCGCCACGCGGCTTCAGCGCCTCCTGCAGCCGGCCCTGGTCGGCCGACTCGCATTGCTCGCCGACCCGCGCGGCGACGCGGCGGAAGAGGTTCTCCGAGATCGGTTCGCGATAGTGCAGGCTCCAGCGGGCCGCGCACTCGCCGTAGACGTCGTTCACCGCGAAGTCGAGGACGCGCTTCTCCATCTCGCTCGTCAACTCGCCTTCCTCGGGCAGATCGAGGAGCCGGTCCACTGGGTAGAAGCCGTACTGGCACTTCTCGCAATAGTGGTAATTGCGCTTGAAGGTGACCGGGCCGGCCAGGCTCTTCACGGTGCGCTCGCGGTCGCGCGCCTTCACCGCGACCCGCTTCCCGCACTTCGGGCACGCCTTCGCCGTCGGCTTCTCCGGCTTCATCCGCGAGAGCATCAGCGCCACCGACGGCTCCCCGGTGCCCGCCTTCAACTCCTCGACCGAGAGCTCGATCTCCGACATCGTCATGCCCTCGCGAAAGTGCTTGTCCGCGTGGCGGCGAGCGATCTCCTCCAGGAGCTCCTTCTCCGAGAACTGCTTCAGCGCGCGCTTTCGGGCCATGGGCTCCAGAGATCATGCCCATGGGCCCCCTGTCGACTGTCGATCCGTCGGCACGGGAGCGGGCCGCTCCCGGCGGGCGCCGATCACCCCGCGGGCGCAACCCCGCGGATCGCTTGCCGAGCCGGCGTAACCCCGATCAGACGCTAGAGAAATCCCTCGGACTGGGCGTGCGCCCCGAGCGCCAGGCCGTCAGACTGCCATGCGAATCTGCCAGGCGCGATGGGCCCGCGTCTCGATACGACGACCTGCGCCACGAGAGCGACCGCGGCACGCACGAGGCGATGCGTGTACTGCGGGCGCCAAGGAGCAACGCAGCGCGAGCACGTGTTTCCCGCGAGTTGGTATCCGGACACGACGCCGGCTGATTTCGAACGGATGACCGTTCCGTCCTGTGGCCCGTGCAACCGGCGATGGGCGCGTGCCGAGGAAGCCCTGCTCTTCAACCTCGCGCTGGCCATCTCCCCCGACGAGCCCGAGGCGGCGGGCGTTTCTGACCGCCTTCTTAGGTCAGTCAACGTGTCGAAGGCGAGCGACCCTCGCGACGCCGCTCACCGTGCTGCTCGCGGCCAGAAGCTTCTCCGCACGATGCACTGGCTCCCCGCTCGCCCTGGTCAACCAGAGGCGGTCCTTCGAGGTCCGAACGGAGTGATCGCCAAGGGGACTCCAGTGCGGCAGATTGAGGGACGGCTCTGGCTGGAGATCGCCCAGAAGTTCATCCGCGGCCTCTACTATGCGGAAACTGGTCGCGTTCTGCCGCCCGACCTTGAGATCGGCGTTTCTGCCGGGAACCGGCACCTGTCGCACGGAGCGGACATCCCAGTGGACCGTCGAGTCGCACCGGGATTCAGATACGGGCGCCTGCACACAACGGCAAAGTCGGGGTGGCGGTTCGTTCTCTGGGACCAGGTCGTGCTGTTCGCGGTCACGATCCCGAGCTGCGCGCCCGAGTCGGAGAAGCTCCTGAGCACCACGGGAAAATGATTACCGGACTCTCCGTCGAGCCGAGAGATCAACAACCTTGCCGCCACGGTCCCCTCGCGGCGGGAGGGGGGACGGAAGAACTCGGCCGGCGACCCTCTCAAGAATCTCGAACTTCCACCCGAGAGCGCTCGCGATCTGCTGCGGCGTCACTCCTTCCTCCGTTTGAAGGAAGTTGAGCGCGTTCGCGACGAGTTCGGGCTCCTCCATCTCAGGCTCAAACGGCTCGGTCTTCGCCCAGCCTTTGTAGTGGAGGTACTTGTACGCCTTTCGGTAGGTGATCGCGTCGATGCGCCCGAGGTCGTAGGCACGTCGAACGATGGCAGCCGCCGAGACCTTCCATCGACGCTTGATGGCAAATACGGTGTCCCAGGACAGCCGCGCCATCGGCTTGAACTCCCGCAAGAACCCGGCTCTCGGCAGCAGGAACGCCCCCGCGAACCTATGCGCCTCGTCCTCCTGCTGGGGATCGCCAGCTGCAACTCCGAGGTGCAGCACGAGATGTCCGAGCTCGTGCGCCATATCCCAGCGCGTTCGGCTCGCGCTTCCCTTCTCGGCGTTGAGCACCACCACGCACCGCGCACCCGCTCGCGAGAACGCATCGATCTTCTGCGTCTGCCCCTCGAATCGCGTTACGACTACACCCGCGTTCTCTAGGACACGCGCCATGTGCGTGATGGGAGCGTCGAGCCCGAGTCCCCACGTCATCCGGCTCTTCTCGGCCGCTCGCTCAATCTCCTCGGCAGACCCAGCCTTCAGGTGAGGGATGTTCCGGTCCGGAAGGCTTACCGCTCCATCGACGTACTGCACGAGCGAGTTGAACAGGGTTCCATGCGCGAGGACGCGGCTCTTCACGGAAACGGGCGTCGTCTTGCGCTTCCGGAAATGGCAGTCCTCGTCTCGGAACTCATCGTTCAGCGGCTGCGCAAAGAACTCTGGCTCGAACCCCAGCGCCTCGCACAGAGCCGGGAGGACGGTTTCCGTCGGACGACGCTCACCGGTCTCGAGATGGTGGATGAGTACGTGCGAGACGCTCACCCGGTCCCCGAGTTCCTGTTGCGTGAGACCTTGGAAGGTCCTCGCGAGTCGAAGCTTTGAGGCGTTGAACACGGGAGCTACTCCTCAACGTTCTTGTTCGCCCCGTCCTTCTTCTTGAAGGGCACGACCACGCCGTTGCCGTCCGCCTTCGCGAGGTCGCTATCGTGGGCGTCGCGCTTCTTCTTCCCGACGGGAGCGGAGGGGATCTCCTTGCCAGGGCGAACGATCGGAGTCACGGGGCTGACCTCGGTGACGCTGCCGTCGCTCAGGGGAACCTCGAACGCATTCCTTACATCCCGCGTCACGGCATGCGCCTGGAACACGACCACGCGAACAACGATGCCGGTCACGTCGGTCTCAATTGCCATGCGCCAGAACCAGCCCGAAGCCTCCGTTCGGTCCGCCGCATCCTCTGCGAAGAGCGGCATCTGCATGGCCATCAGTTCGGCCACATAGCTCTTCAGGCTGCGCTCGGGAGGACGACGCGCATCCCCGCGATACATGCGCATCGAGGTTCCGCCGATGGAGAAGATGAATCGGCGAGACGGGTCCATCACGCCAAGCCAGGAGTGCACACCGGAGGCGACGAGGTCCCGGATGCGCTGGCACGACCGAGCGTATGCGACGGTGCCGTGAACCTGAGCGTCGTCGCCCTTCTCCTCATCGTGGATCTCGAGTGCGTCGTGGCGCACTTCGCGGAGGTTCTCAGCAAGGAGTTGAAGCCGCTCCAGCTTCAACTCGGGGCACACTTCCCAGGGGAGTTGGTCTCGCATGGGACTGCAGGCTACGCCGACCATATAGACTCTGGCAAGGATTTTTTAACGCTTCATGAGCCGCTTAACATCGGCCCGTGATTTTAGCCATCTGCGAGGGGCTCGCGCTCGGCGCTACGTCCCCATGTCGGGCGAATGCACGCGGTTGTGCTCTTGCCGATCGATCTCGCCTCTTCACGCGAGGGAGAAGCGGGAGCTGGTCGGGCCCCCTCAAACGTCGCACTGATGACGTAAGCTGCGTCAGTGGAAGGACCTCCGACGATCCTCGACAAGTCCGCGTTCCAAGCCCTCTCGTACACGGAGCTCGCGGAGTTTCGGAAGTACTTCCTTGAGAACGTCACGCCCGTGCTCATCCTCGAGATTCTCGGGGACCTGAAGAAGCAGTACCGCGACGGCACTGTTCCAGAAGAGAAGGTGACGGAACTCGCAGGCAAGTTCGGATTCGGTGAGTGGCTGAACGAGGATCGGCGATTCATCTGCGAACAGACGCTCCTTGGCACCGCGATTCCGCTGGTCGGCAAGGTCGTTCCGGCATACGCGACAGTCGTCGACGGCGAGGAGGGCTCAGCCGCGCTCATCGAGGACGGCCCGCTTAATCACCTGATCCGTCGACTGGCCAGCCGGAAGGCGACCGAAGCGGATCGGCAACTGGCCGCGCGGTGGAGGAGCGCCTCGCAGAGTCTCAGCCTGACGGGCTTGAACGAGTTCGTGAACCACCACCAGATCCTCGTTCCGCGCGTGCGCACTCCGGCCGAAGCAGTGCAAGCTGCTCGAGGGCTGGTGGACACGGGAGCCCTTCAGAAGATTTGGCTTGCGTGGCTCCTCGATCATCTAGGGGTCAATGCGCGCACCGGATCGGAGATCGTCGTTCGGTGGCGAGCTCGGGGCGGCCTTCTTCGCTCGTTCGCGCCGTATGCGCACTACTGCTTGCACGCGCAGCTATCGTTGTTCGTCGCCTGGCGAAGCAACGTGGTGGGCTGGAAGCCCACGAATATCCTCGATCTTGAGTACGTGTACTACCTGCCGTTTTGCTCGGTGTTCGTATCGGACGACAAGCTTCACCGCGTGCTCGTGCCGTCGTTGCTTCGTCCGGACCAGCTCTTCGTCCGGATGCAGGACTTCAAGGCTGGCCTCAGGCAAACCCGCAAGCACTTCGAAGACCTGCCAGAAGGGGAGCGCATCGAGCTGCGGAAGAAGCTCTACAACTGGCCGCCGGAAGGCTCCATCATTCGCGAGTTGTGGATCAAGAACGAGCGATGGGTTGGACCGCCACCCCCGCCGCGAGGGCTCAAGTCACGCCCTGTTGAGCCTGGGAGCTGTACCAAGGCATCGCTGACGGAAACCGCCTCGGGACATCGCTGACAGGTTCGGGTGCTCGACCGTCGCGGTGCCCTGGATGAGCCGCGAGTCATGAGCCAGAAGCTGCAGGTCATCGAGAAGGCCAGCGCGCCGGGGGCGACCATGTCCGCGCTCTGCCGGAGTACGGCATCTCCCGGGAGACCGGCCACAAGTGGCTTCGGCGCTTCTGCCGAGGTCCGGCATGTCCTCCAGAATCTCTTCCAGCGTGCGGCCTGCCGGCCGCGATCCAGAGCGACAACGGCACGCCCTTCGTGTGCATCCGCGACCGCAGGCTCAGCAGCAGCGTGCGATCGGGTGGTCGAGTTCAACGAGGTCCGTCCATACGACGCGCTCGCTGGCAAGACGCCAGCGGACGTCTATCGCGACTCGGAACGCCGCTCGCTCGAGCCGCTCGCCCCGAGTTACCCGCTTCCGTAGAGGCGGCCGCGCTCCGCTAACGATCGCTGGCGTCCGGATCGTAGCGTCCCGTCCGGACCTTCTTGCTGGCGAGCCAGAACGCGAAGTCGCTCGACTGGGCACTTTCGTCCCCAAGCTTGTCATAGCGGGCGGCGAGACCTGCGACGACTTCGCGGAGTTCGCCGTCCGATGTATCGATGAACACCGCGCGCGCACGCCGAGCCTCGTTCTCGATCGTCTTGTAGGCGGTTCCACCTCTGAAGTGCTTCACTCGAGTCTCGGAGAGATTCCAGAAGGAGAGGACGCTTCCGGCGATGCCCGCAATGAGGGACGCGACACTGGCCACCAGCGCGGCCGTTTGCTGATCGGCAACCAGCTTCATGCCGGACCAAGTCCCGAGTGCGCCCAGGGCGATAGGAACGACGCCGGCGACGGCGTGAACCCGACCTGCAAGCGTCGACGCGGTGAAGTGCGCCGCCGCGTTCCACTTCGCGTACTCCTCGAGCCTTTCACACTCGGCCAGAAGCGCCGCTCGAAGCTCGCGGTCCTGGTGCGATTCGCCGGTGCTCGGGAGCGCCCGCTGAAGCTCGGTCATGGCCTACTCCCATAACTCGCCGGGAATGCGTCCTTGAAGAATTCCCGCCAAGCGACGAGCGCCTCGGCATCCGCCGACTCGAGATTCTGGCGCGCCGCATCGGCTCGGTTGCGTACATAGGCTGCAGCGCGATCGAGTAGCCCTGGCTCGATGCCGGACACCACTGGGGGCGAGAAGCTTCCGGGGAGCGCTGCGGCGTTCGTCATCGCGTTCGGAAGCAGCTGCAGTAGGGCACCGAATGCCTCGGGGTAGTCCCACGTCAGGCCGCGAGCCTCCCAGGATTCGAGGATGCGCGGCAGGAGCGTCGCAGCGAGCACCTCGATGTGGAACGACTTCCACTCGAGCTGCATGGTGCGGAAGAACATCTTCGCAAGCTTGATCATCGGCACGAGAGTCCCCTGAACGGCGGGGCTTCGGTTGAGACCCGTGATCACCGCGGCGTCGTAGTCGTAGTCGGCGGGGATCCACTGACCGTTCGCGCCAGCGATGATGTAGCAGGGGGGGCCCCCTGGCCGCGGGTACTTGCCCGTCAGCTCCACGAAAGCCGGCACGAGCTCGATCGTGAACCCATCACGATCCTCGTACTCCAGCATGACCGTTGGGGCGTCCTTCACCGGGCGCATTACCCGGTAGGTCTT
>WNGB01023502.1_pt1 | contig 12585 bp, 14 predicted proteins | sample 5400681 | NCBI WGS metagenome assembly WNGB01 (sample SAMN13153367, study PRJNA577476) | soil metagenome | isolation source: 115 cm soil or saprolite under grassland replicate 2 | place: USA:California | collected 2016-06-15 | reverse complement strand
CTCCGGCGCCAGGCTCTGTCCTGGGGGAAGGAGATGCTCCAGCGATGGCCAGACCGAGGAAGTACTCCGATGAGTTGCGCGAGCGGGCCGTCCGGCTCTACTTCGAGTCGGGACGGCCGGTCGCGCATGTCGCGCACGATCTCGGCATCGGCAAGGAGGCGCTGCGTCAGTGGGTGCGCCAGGCCGAGGTCGACCAGGGCCACCGTCCCGAGCTACTGACGACGAGCGAGCGCGAAGAGTTGAAGCGGCTCCGCAAGGAGAACGCGGAGCTGAAGCGGGCGAACGCGATCCTGAAGGACGCCTCCGTCTATTTCGCGACGGAGCTCGACCCGACCCGGCGAAGGTGACCGCCTACGTGGAGGAGCGGCGGGAGGTCTTCGGGGTCGAGCCGATCTGCCGCGTGCTGGGCGTGCCGGTGAGCACGCACTACGCGCGCAGGTCCCGGAGGCCGTCCCGCCGCGAGCTGGCCGACGAGTTGCTGCTCGGGCAGATCGAAGCGGCCCGCAGCGGACGCCGCCGTGTCTACGGCGTGCGCAAGACCTGGAAGGAGCTGCGCCGGCGCGGCGTCGACGTCGGCCGAGACCAGGTCGCCCGCGTGATGCGCGAGCACGGGCTCGAGGGCAAGCTGCGCGGCTCGAAGAAGCGGACGACGATCCCGGACGAGACGGCGGTCGAGCTGGCCCGCGACCTGCTGCAGCGCGACCTTCACGGCGACGCGCCCGCACGAGAAGTGGGTCTGCGACCTGACCTACATCCGCACCTGGAACGGCTTCGTCTACCTCGCCTTCATCCTCGACTGCTACTCGCGCAAGATCGTCGGCTGGCAACGGGCGACGCACATGCCCACCGAGCTCGTCCTCGACGCGCTCGAGATGGCCAACGGCCTGCGCCGACCCGGTGGGGACTGATCGCACACTCGGATCGCGGCAGTCAGCTCGAGTTCAAGGGGCCGTCGCAACACTGCCGATTGACGAGCCGGATGGTAGTTCCTTCGCTGGTGGTGCTTGCTCTGGTGGTGGGTGTTCCTGCCGCGCCGGTGATCGCGGAGGCGGCGTAGCCGCCGGAGCGATTGCCGGCGCGGGCCTGCTGGTCGGCGGGCCCGTCCCATCGGAGTTGATCCTGGTCGAGCTGTTGGCTGAGCGACCAGCGACGCGAGATCTACGGCGACCGTGAGATCCCGGATGCCGCGCAGGCCAGCAGATGGTCGTCGAGCGCCTCGGCAGGCGTGCGCCAGTCGAGCGTCTTGCGTGGGCGAGTGTTGAGTGCGAGCGCGACGGCGGCGAGCTCGTCCGGGCTGTGTCGGCTGAGGTCGGTGGCCCTGGGGAAGTACTGGCGCAGGAGGCCGTTCGTGTTTTCGTTGCTGCCGCGCTGCCAGGGGCTGTAGTGGGTCGCAGAAGTAGATCTCGACGCCGGTGTCGATCCTCAGCTGGGCGTGCTCGGCCATCTCCGCGCCTTGATCCCAGGTCAGCGATCGTCGGAGCTGCTCGGGCAGCGTCAAGATCGAGGTGGCGATCGCGTCGCGAACGGCGCCGGCGCCGTGCCCGGTCAGCGCCGGCCCGTTCCTGACCCGAGGCTCTTCGCCGTGGCCGCTCATGCGCGGCAGGCGCAGCAGCATCACGAACCGGGTCGACCGCTCGACGAGCGTGCCGATCGCGGAGCTGCCAAGCCCGAGGATCAGGTCGCCCTCCCAGTGGCCGGGCACGGCGCGATCCTCGGCCTCGGCGGGCCGCTCGCTGATCATGATCTCCGGCCGCACGAAGCCCTTGCCGCGGCCGCGCGTGCGGGCGCGCGGCACCCGTAACGCGCGCCCCGTCCGCAGGCAGGCCGTCAACTCGCGGCGCAGCGCGCCGCGGCCCTGCACGTAGAGCGACTGGTAGATCGCCTCTTGCGAGATCCGCATCGAGGGATCATCGGGAAAGTCGAGCGGGAGCCGGTTAGCGATCTGCTCCGGGCTCCACGACCTCGCCACCGTCGATCCTTGCGGCGACCGTGGCGCCGGCCGACCCAGCGCACCTCAGGCCCCGCTACAGGGGCACCGTCGGGCCTCGCGATCGCGCCGGCAAGACGATCCTGCACGTACTTCCGCAACGCGTCATTCGCGGCCAGCTTCGAGACCTTCGGGCGGCTCGCGCGGCGCTCGGCGTGCCACTGCGCCGTCGTCGCCCGATACACGACCGCGTGGCTGCGCGTCGACGCATTGCGGCGCAGCTCCCTCGAGATCGTCGACGCCGACCGACCCCGGCGAGCGATCCCGCGCACGCCCACGTGCTGGGCGTGGAGGATCGCGATCTCTTCCCGCTCGGCGAACGACAAATACCGCCCCGACACCGGAGCCAGCGAGATCGGCGGCATCCCGCCACCGTCGCGAAACCACCGGACGCCGACCGGCACGGATACGCCCGCCGCCCCAGCCGCATCTTCGGTCGACCGCCCGGCCGCGATTGCCCGCCAGAAACGCTGCCGATCCTCCCGCCGCGCAATCGACGGCCGGCCTGGCGACCACATCTGCCCACGCATCGCACGAATCGCCTGCTGACGCTTGCCAACACCCATCGCGCACCACCTCCATCACGAGGTGTTGCGACGACCAGTTGAATCCGCCCAGTACACGAGCATCCGCTACACCGACCGGCTCGACGAGCTCGGCGCCGCGCCCTCGGTCGGCTCCCGCGGTGATGCCTATGACAACGCGATGGCCGAAGCGTGGGTCGCGACCTTCAAGTCCGAGCTCGTCGACGGCCGCCGCTTCCCCAGCTTCGAGCACGCCGAACACGAGATCCTCGAGTGGATCGGCTTCTACAACGATGAGAGACTCCACGAAGCACTCGGCGACTTGCCGCCCGCCGAGTACGAGGAAAAGAATTACAAGACAGACAACAAGCACTTAGTGGCGACCAGGTAACCCAGCCTCCAACGAACCCAGGGCGGATCAATCGGGGGTGCCGGGTGGGTCGGGGTAGAGTCGGCCGCTCTTTGTCGTCTTCGGGTGGGGAGGCTTGTGCTTGCTGTGGTCGTTTGTCTATCTGGCTGTTCGGAACCTGTTTGCGCTTGTTGCGTTGCTGGCGCGGTCGGGTCGGTCGAAGGAGTTGGAGATTTTGGTGTTGCGTCACGAGTTGGCGATCCTGCGCCGGCGGTCGGGTCGTCCAAGGCTCGCGCGGGGTGACCGCGCGTTCTTGTCCGCGCTGAGCCGTGGGATTCCGCGGCAGGCGTGGAGGAGTTTTTCGGTGAGGCCGGAGACGGTTCTCGGCTGGCATCGTCAGCTGGTCGCGCGACGCTGGACGTATGCGCACCGGATGCCTGGGAGGCCTCCGCTTGAACGGTCGCTGCGCACGCTAATTGTTCGGCTGGCTCGGGAGAACCCTCACTGGGGGTACAGGCGAATCGTTGGCGAGCTGAAGGGCCTCGGCCTCGTGGTCTCGCCGACCTCGGTGCGTAAGGTGCTGATCGGCGCCGGTGTGCCGCCGGCTCCGGAGCGGGAGGGCTTGTCGTGGCGGGCATTCCTGCGCCAGCAGGGATCTACGTCTTGTTCTTCATCTCATTGGCGACGCGACGGGTCGAGTACATCGCCTGTACTTCCAAACCGGACGGAGGCTGGGCTGCTCAGCAGGCGCGCAACCTGATGATGCAACTCGGCGATGAGCAGCCGTTCCGGCTTCTCATCCACGATCGCGACACGAAGTTCAGCGGCGCGTTCGATGAGGTCTTCCGTTCCGGCGAGATCAAGGTAATCCGCACACCTGTTCAGGCGCCGAACGCCTATGCCGAACGTTGGGTGAGAACCGTCCGCGCTGATTGCCTCGACCGGATGCTTATCCTTGGCCGCCGTCATCTCGAGAGCGTGTTGCGCGTCTACCATCGGCATTACAACGAGCACCGGCCTCGTCGCGCCCTCGACCTTGTGCCACCAGACCGCCCGAGACCGGCTCCGCGGGCGACGTCGACCCTGCACGTGCATCGTCGCGACCTCCTCGGTGGGCTGATCCACGAATACCAAGCCGCCGCGTGAGGTTGCGGCGACCAGGGTGCTAGGTTCATCGGGTGGTCGTGCGCTGCACGAAGAGGCTGCTCGATCTGCTCGGCGGCCGCTCGGTCACGCTCAGCGAGCTCCCGGCAAGCGAGGACGATTGGTACGCGAACCTGCTCTGGATCGATCGCCACAAGTGCGTCCTGCTCACGCACGCGGGGAACGCTGTTCTCGGTCTTCCGGGCCGGGGTGCGAAGCGCGGATCTCCGCCCGATCGGCAGCTATCTGGTCCAGGCCATCGAGACGGAACTTCGTTCAGAGAACCTGCCGCCAGACACGTTCTGCGAGTTTGCACCTGACAGCGTTCGTCTCGCCAAGACGGCAAGCCGCAGCACGCTCGGCTTCATGAACGAGATGGCCCTCGAGCTTCGATACCACGTCGCGCACGCTGGCGGCCTCAGCCGATGCGACATCGCCGTCCTCAACCATGGACTTCGCCGCTCGCTGCGCAACCGTGGCGGATACGTCCGCCCGATCGAACTCGTCGCGCAGCGACTGACCGTGCGTGCGTAGATCACAGGCGCGGGGCTTCTTACTCGGACACACTGGCGCCTCGGCCACGCAGCCCCGCACCCACCAAATCCGACCCGGCGTCAGTTTGCGAACCCTACGCCCAACTTTGTACCCATCGCAGATCGATGATCCTCGTTAGTGGCCGATTGCGCGTCGACAGCCTGAGCGACGCTCTCGCCGCGGGAACTGTCACGGGCTGCGACGACTACGTGCCAGCTCTTCTGCGACACGAACCTCGCTCCGGTGTTGCCTGGTGGTGCAACAACACTGGGGGTCTTCGCAACGTTGGCGAACGTCGGTTGGGGGCAGATAGTTCGCGCTCAGGGTGAGGGCGGCGAGGTGATTTGCGTCGCGGCAGCCTCCTGAACGGGGCGCAGCTTTGAATTTCGGCGCGACTCGCGTGACGAACGCCAGGTTCGCGTCGCCCCACGACGTGCAGATCCACCGCGCGTCTTCCTCGGACAGCCGCTTGCGTTGCGCGCCAAAGACAAGGATGACGGCGCCCAACGGCTTAGTCGAGGTCGGGTCGCTCTTGGTCGAGGCGATAGTCCCCGCCGGTGAAGCATCCACGGTGGAAGAACTCACCTACGCCCGCGTCGCCTATTTGCACGCCGCCCATAGTCCGGAACCGACGTCGCGCGACCCAGTGCTGGACGTTCGGATCAGCAGGGTCGACCGGCTTGCCGCATCCTGCACACACCGGGACTCTTGCTCCATCTCCATGCGAGACATCTTGCCGGTCCCAGGGACCTTCGGGCCAGCCAGCTTGTGGATCCCGCCGGGTCGGCTAGACCTGTCCCGGGGGGCCACTAGGCGAAGCGAGCGCATCGCGCTAGGTTCATTGCGGTCGGCAATCGCGGGGCTCAGCGCTCGGCGCCGAGATGTTCGTCCCCCGCGCCGGCCAATAGAACCACAGGGAATGGCGGAGGCTGCCGTAAACCGGCTGGCCGCTGCGGCAGACTTGCGAACGGGAGCCAGGACGAACGCCCAGCGTCCAATTCCCCCCGGGCGTTTGGGCTTTTGGGGTACGCCGTCAGCCCCTACGCCTGGCTCCCACGTCGTAGATGCCGACGATGCCAAGAGCTTGCGATGCGTGGTTTTAGCCGTGCCCGGAAATGTCGATCTTGTCGGCGGGGCTGGCGCGATGGGGGTCTCGCTTGGGACGGGGAGAACTGCGGCTTCCCGAGCGTTATCCGCCTTTTCGCGCGCGGCCCCCTGTGCCAATACAGAGTGAGGAGCCCGAGCGGCCGTCAATCCTAGGGGCGACTTGGCTGCGGCCCCAAGCCACTCCCTTACGCTCGGGCCCCCTTAGAGGACGTTTGCCCTCGCGGGCTCTTGCGGTCCCCCCGCGCCGGCCCCTCTCCGCCCACATCACCCTTTCGGGGTATGCCGGACGGCCTACCTCTTTCCGATGCCTAGACGCGCGGAGAGCCTTTGAGGGGGATCTGGGGCGCCGCAGCCCACGATTCCCGGGCTCTCCGCAACTACAGAGGGAGGGCGACGTTATGGCGGTCGCCCTCCCGCTCTAATGCGCGGCGGGGGACCTCGCACCGACGCGCGGCTGCGGTGACTGACCAGTCAATCGGAGGGGGCCGAAAAGCGTGTTGCGGCGCCGCACCTCTTCTTCCCGTGGAATCTCTGCACGAATCGATTGGTTGCGAGAGGACGTGCTCGGCAAGAGTTGAATGTTGCATACGCCCAGGGTTCTCGGTCGGCTCACTTCTCCCCGGGACGACCGAGTTGCGGCGTGAGCCATAGACGCCGCCCCTGGGCGTCTTCCCACGCAAGCGTAGGCTTGAGCGCACGTCGTCCCTTTGGAAGAGCCCGGGGCTGGCTCCACGTCAGGGGGTGACGGCCGCTACGGGGAGTGCGATATTAGGCAGAGCCGCGGGTTCGCTCGCTAGCCATTGGGCCGCCAAGCAACCCCCGCCGGAGTCAAGTCCCAGGACGTGGTGTAACTCGTCGACACGATTGTTGGCTGCTCAGGCCGTGGTGAGTTCGAGCACCTCCTGTTCTCCGTTGTCGCGCCGCTCCTCGAGGAGCGGCGCGAGCGAGTCGAGTGACAGGTAGCGGCGTCCGACGAGCCACTCGTCGTTCTGCTCGATGATGAGGCTGGTGGCGAGCCGGATCAGCGAGGCGTCGTCGGGGAAGATGCCGACAACGTCGGTGCGGCGGCCGATCTCGCGGTTGAGTCGTTCGAGCGGATTCGTGGAGCGCAGCTTGCGCCAGTGGTCGACGGGGAAGGCGTAGAAGGCGAGCAGGTCCTCCTCGGCGCGTTCGAGCATCGCGGCGACCTTCGGTAGCGGCCGCTCCAGCCGCTCGATCGCCTCGCCGAGCAACTCGCGCGCTTGGTCGCCCGACTCGGCGTTGAAGATCGGCCGGATCAGCGCTGCCAGCATCGGCTGCTGCTCCCTGCGGGCGTGCACAAGCGCCTCCCGGAGGAAGTGGACGGTGCAGCGCTGCCAGGGCGCGCCGAGCACTTGGCCGATCGCCTGTTTCAGCCCTTCGTGCGCGTCGGAGACGACGAGCTGCACGCCGGTCAGGCCGCGACGGACGAGGCCGCGCAGGAACGCGCGCCAGAACGCCTCCGTCTCCGCTTCGCCGCAGTCGAGGCCGATCACCTCCCTGCGGCCGGATTCGTGTACGCCGTGCGCGATCACCAGGCACTTCCTAACGACGCGGCCACCGTCTCTGACCTTCTCGACCTTCGCGTCGAGCCAGAGGTAGGGGTAGCGGCCCTCGAGCGGCCGTGTGCGGAAGGCTTCGACCTGCTCGTCGAGGCCCGCGCAGACGCGCGAGACCTCGCTCTTCGAGATGCGCAGCCCGAGCGACTCGAGCAGCTGGTCGACCTTCCGCGTCGAGACGCCACACACGTATGCCTGCTGGATCACCGACACCAGCGCCTGCTCGCTCCGCCGCCGCGGCTCAAGAAAGCTCGGGAAGTACGAGCCGCGGCGGATCTTCGGGATCGCAAGCTCGATCTCGCCGGCACGCGTATCCCAGCGACGGGGCCGGTAACCGTTGCGGTGCGTCAGCCGCTCCGGGTTGCGCTCCCCGCGCCCGGCACCAATCAGCTCCGACACCTCCGCATCCATCAGCTGCTGCACAACCCAGCCCAGAGACTCGCGCAGGAAGTCGAGCCCCTCCTCGCCCTCGAGCAGGTGACGACCTGCTCAGCCGTCATCCTCTTCGTCTCGGCCATCGCGGTGACTCTCCTCTCGTCGTAGTCCTGGAAGACCCGACGAGTCTGAGCGCCGCGGTGGCCGGACTACCCGGCTCCGTCCGACGCGCTCCTACACCACGCTATGGGACGCGACCGGGGGGATGTTCGTCCCGCGCGCCTCCGCTAAAGGTCGCAAACAGTGAAAGTTCGTTGCGGTCGGAAGCCGAAACGAGCCGAATTCTGATTTATAACCTCAGAGCCGGCGGGTTACCTCGCTAGCCGGAAGGGCCGCCAAGGGATCCGCCGGCTCACGTCCAAACGCCACGCACGTTGTTCCTATTCCGTGGCTACGGGGCCACCGTCGGCTGAAGGTGGCGCGTGCCCGGCTGGTGAACGCGGCCGAGTGAAGACAAGAACCGGCGGTGACGGAAGGAAAACACCTTCCGCGGCGTCTAGAGAAGAGCCGAGCCGGCGGATCCCTTGGCGGCCCTTCCGGCTAGCGAGGTAAACCCGCCGGCTCTACAGCGATAGATGCAATGGCGGTGGTTTCCTGCACCTGGCGGCCGCGCATTGTTCGCTCTTTGCGAACGTTTTCGGGGCCACTTGCGAACAGGGTGTTTGCAATTCAGGCGCGCACGGAGAGAAGATCGGGGAGCGAGCTTTCCTAGCCCTCGATGAGCTCCCGGAGGTGGTCCTGCGGCTTCTGCGGCGACACCACAGACCCGATCCAGGCGATTAGTCGCCCGGACTCCGGCACCCCGCGCTAACGAAGCGCCGGAGCCGGGCGTAGACGCCTCATTCGCCGAGATGTGCACCCGTTCAAGCGCAGTTCCGACGAAAGGAGGTGTCTAGCAGAGAGTACTCGAGAACGCCGAGAGGTCTAGGCCAGGCTCGGACCTCCACCCGTTATGGCTGGCAGCAGCCTTCTGCTGCATCGAGTTGTACTTCGACACAAGGGAGAGCAGCGATATGAAGCGAATTCTTCTTGTCCTCGTCTCTGTCACAGCGCTCGCTTATGCAGGCGTGGCAGGGGCACAGACATCTGGTGCTCATTTCACCAAGGGCGGAGACCCGGTGTGCACGGACATTGGCACGCAACTGCAATGTACGGCCGAACTGGCGGGGCTTGGCAACGAGACGGTCGTGGCGCTCCTGGAGGCGCCGAACGCGACCGCGACCGACCTGCTCTGCGAGAACAAGGGCGGAAACCAGGCTCCGGGCCAGAACCCGGCGGTTCCCAGCACCGCCACCGGTACGCAGACGATCAAGCAGCCGAAAAACGGCCGCGCCAGCATCGACCTCAGCACAGACGTCCCGAGCATCAGCGCAAAGGATGCTGGATGCCCGAACGGCAACTGGAAGGTGATCGTTGGCGACGTCGAGTTCACCAGCTACACGCTCACGATCAGCCAGGGCGGGCAGCTGGTCGTAACATGCTCGGGTACCTTCGAGAACGCACCAAGCGACAACGGCCAGACCGACACTCCGACCTGCACGTTCGCCTAAGCCAACAGCCATAGGCAGACGAGGGGCGCCCAAGCGGCGCCCCTCGTCGAGGTCCAGGTTCACGGCTGAGCGGGGTCGGGCGCGCGGATGTGCCCGATTTGCAGCGCGATCGAGTTTGTGAACCCTACAGGTCGGAGCGTGAGAAGAAGATCGAGACCTCGTGCTTCGTCACCAGCTGCAGGTGCTCGAGCGCCAGGTCGCGCGTCCGCAACTTCGCCCAGACGATCGGGCACTGCTCGCCGCGTTCAGCCGGCGTTGCCGCGAGCCTGGCCGTCGTTGTGACGCCGGCGACGCTTCTGCGTTGGCATCGGGAGCTGGTGGCGCGCCGCTGGACGTATCCGCGGCTTCTTGTGGGCCTCTGTCACGGGGTAGTAGGATCAGTCGGAGCCCAACACGCTCGGCCTCTCGCGGCCGGCGGGGCGTTTGCGGCGCGCTCACTGGAGCGAGGGGCCGTGGTCAGTTTAAGAGGAGGTGGCGGTGGTGGACGACCGGCCTGAGTTCGAACTCAAGCTCATCGAGTCGATGGAGAGCTATCCGATCCCAGAGGCGCGTGAAGGCATCGTTCCTGCCGATCTCGTTACCAGCCCCGAAGAGACGCTCGCGGCGCTTAAGGGGACGAAGAGGGTCGAGGCGATCCTCGAACGGATCCCGAACATCGAGAACCTCGATCTCTGGTTTTCGACGCGACAGGTTTCGGGGGCGTTCTCCTTCCTCAGCCTGACAGTCTGGAAGCTGCCGTAGCAGGATGGAGCTCCGGAACGCGATCATCGACCGGATCCTCGACGTCGCGCGGCTCCCTGTGTCACGCGCAGCAGAGGCTCCCGGGCCGCCCGAGAACTACCTCGAGGTTCGCTTCGAGAGCGGAGAGAGTGGATTGCTCGACATGAGTGTCCATCGCGACGCCGTCTGGGCCGACGTGCTGCGCTCACTTCAGGAGCGGAACCAGCCCGCCTACGTCGAGATCGACCCTGAGACCCACCAGGTCACCGAGCTGCTGCTGCCTCGCCACTTTACCGTCGGCGCCATCGAGCCCACGGAGGACGGGCTCGAGGTCGAGCTCGTCATCTCGCACGGGCGCCACGTCCTTCGCGACTCCAGCCCGCGTTTCCAGGAGCTACGCGAGACGCTCGAGGCGGCGAAAGAGCGGAACGCGCCTGTGCTTGTCACCGAGACGGACGAGCACGAGATCGTCGACGTCCGGGCGCTGGACGAGTCGGCCGAGGCATCCGAGTAGCCGACGCCGTGCCGCCAGCCGTAACCCCGCAACGAGCACTACAGTTATTTCGGCTCGTCAACTCGCGCCTCTGCTGCCCCGCGAGTTGCCCGCCGCCCTGCATCCCTTTTCTCTACCCCGACGACGGTTGCTGGGCCCGTGCGCACGAGATGTGCCGGTTGATGATCGCCGACGGCGCCGAGCCCGAGAAGATCTGGATCTACGGCACACCACCACCGTTCCTGCCGCTGAAGGTCAGTTCGCAGAACAAGCCGACCTGTCTTGTCGAGTGGAACTGGCACGTGGCGCCGACGCTCCAGGTCAGCACCGCGAGCGGAGTGGAAACGTGGGTGATCGACCCCTCGCTCTTCCCGGGGCCGGTGCCGCTCGCCATGTGGGCCGGAGCCCAGGGAGATCCGAACCCGGTGCTCGAGCCCTCGAGCGCAGCGGTCTTCTACCGGACGAAGGGCGGCGGTACCACGAACACCGATCCAACGTATGTCAACACGAACGCGGACCTCGCGACGTACCGCGACCTACTGAAGCTCCGCTCGGCCGGCCCCGACGGCCCTCCGCCGTACTTCGCGTGCTTGACGAAGCCCGGCGGTGTGCAGTGGTTCGGGAGCATCGGCCCGAACGCGACTCAGGTCTGGTTCACGTGGGGTTGGGGGGCGAAATGGCACGTCGTGTGGACGGTCATGCCGCTAACACCGTGCCCAGGCGGCCCGCAGCTCTCGTGGTCGGTCGCCGTCGAGCGCGCGAGCGGTAACCAGTGCACGTACTGGATCACGGTCAGGAACCTGACGTCCGACCCGGTCAAGTTCGAGGGCCGGTACGACGTTCTCAGCTGGTAGTCGTCAGGAGGAGGTCGCGCGATGTGGACCGGTGTTCAGTGGACGGGGACGATTCCCGGGGGCGCAACGCAGCTCTGGTTCACGTGGGGCTGGCCGACGGTCTGGCACGTCGTCTGGTACCTGATGCCGAAGAACCCGCAACCAGGAGCCCCGCAGCTCGACTGGCACGTCGCAGTCGAGCGCGCCAACGCGACGCAGTGCACCTACTGGATCACGGTGCGGAACCTCACCGCGAACCAGGTGACGTTCGAGGGGAGATTCGCAGTCCTCTCGTAAGCGAAAGGACAGGCCATGCGCATCATCATCGAGATCGAGGGCGAAGACGTCACCGTCAGAACCGAACGAGTGGAGAAGCCAGGAGTCATGTACGTCGCTGAAACGCCGCCGCCGGAACTGCTTCGGGCTGCTACGGCCCGGGGTGCGACCAGCGCCGGCCCGGCGCCGCGCGAGGCTGAGATCGCAGAGCCGGCGGTCGAATTGTCGGCGGCCGCGGTCAAGGCACTCGGCGAACCGGCCGACGCCGGCGCAGGGCCGTTCCCGCCGCCGGGGATACCCGGCGGAGAAGGCGAGGAGCGGACCGGCGAGATCAACGAGCAGCGTTCATAGAACCGGGAGGACGAGCGGCACGCATCGGCGGTAACACGGAAGAAAAGCGCAACGCTGACGAGGTCAGCGATCTCCCCTCCAAATTCGATCCGGCGCTCCGTCGCGACGTCGACCAGGTCGGAGATGCAGATGTCCTCATCCTCTGGCACCTCGAAGACTAGGCGCTGAAAGCGACGCTGACCGTCGGGTCCCGTATTGCCTCGGCTGTAGCGAAACCACTGCTCCGGGACCCTCGAACCGTCGGGTGTTCGAAGGCGACCGGTCTGGACGGATCTGATGTAGAAGCAAACTGGCGCGTCGAGCGCAACCGCTCGCCCCTCAAACGCAAGTTGGCCCAGTCGCTCGACGAGCAGGGGATCGCTCGCGCGGCGAAGCTGCGCGAGCCCCCTCCAGAAGAGCGAGACGGCCTCGTCGCAGCGCAGCGATCTGATGCGTCCGTCGAGAGGATCGGCGACGAACCGCGGAGTCAAAGCAGCGGCGGCAAGGGCCGCCGCGCCGAAGAGCGAATTCGATTGCTGTCGCATGCAACAGATCGCACGCCGACCGTCGTTGTAGCTACTCGAACCAGTTCCGAGCATGACGTCGCGAAAGGCACTCTCCCTCTCCGCCGGTGACACGCTCGCATCCAGCGCGTCGTCTCTGCCGAAGACGTCGCGAACCCCAACCTCCTGTTCGCCAGCGAACCCCGCCACGACCGCCAACAGAC
>WNGB01023998.1_pt1 | contig 12586 bp, 11 predicted proteins | sample 5400681 | NCBI WGS metagenome assembly WNGB01 (sample SAMN13153367, study PRJNA577476) | soil metagenome | isolation source: 115 cm soil or saprolite under grassland replicate 2 | place: USA:California | collected 2016-06-15 | reverse complement strand
GCCTGGGCCTCATCGAGGCCGAGACGCGGGCCGGGGAGGGCCGGTTCGTCGGGCGGGTTCGGGCCACCGCCGAACTGTGGGGGAACCGGTTCGACCTCGTGGGCTTCGAGAACCATGGCGGGCGGACGACATTGGGGCCTGGAGCAAGACCCCTGGCCATGGTGAGAATGGGTGGGGGCAACAATGGTCGCGACGGCACAGAGGGTGCGGTGCGGGGAAGCGTGGTGGGCACCTACCTTCACGGGCCGGTGCTGCCGTGCCATCCGCAGCTGGCCGACGCGATCCTTAAGCGGGCGTTGTCGCTCGTAACCGGCGGAGAAGCTCTACTGCCACTCGACGACGTCCTAGAGGAGCGAGCCCATGAGCATGCGAGAAGCCTGCCACGGTAGGGCGGGCCTGGGGGGTTGCCGGAGATAGCAAGCTTCAGTCCCTGTTGAAGGCCCTGACCAGGATGTTCATGAAATTCCCGCAGGTGGCGAGCTTGGTATTCATCGGACTAATAATCCCCAGGCCGCGCCCAGGCCGCAGTTGGTTCCCGAGTTGTATGCCTCAGGCGAACGGCAGACCGAATGTCCGCCGTTCGCGACGCTCGCCCGCTCCATCGCCGAAATCGGGAGCAGCGTGACTCTCTCGGGAGCCCTAGGGCAGGTTCACGTATCCGTGCCGTGCCTTCCACAGAAAGTACTTCTCGAAGGCGATCTTGGCCGCGTGGGACTGGGGCCCGGGGATCATCACGCCGTGCTTGCGGGGTGGGAGCATCTTATCGGCCAGGATGACCACTCCGTTGTTGCCGGCGTCCAGGATGCACACGGCAGGGATGTCGCCGAAGTTCTCCTCCTTTGTCGGATCCTTGCCCCTGATCTGCGAAGCGATGTTCTCCGCTGCGACGTGGGCCATGGTCTCGGCGGGAAACCCAGTCTTCGGGACGCCCACCGCATTGGCCGTCGTCCACGGTGCGTTCACAGCCGCGGCGATCCCCACCGCATAAACGTTGGGATGATCGAGCGTCTGGTACGTGTCCTTCACGTCGATGAACCCCTTGGTGTTCCCCAGGCCCGACGCCTTGACCACCTCTGCCCCGACGAACGGCGGGACGACCATGGCGTACTTGAAGGGAAGCTTCCGCCCGTCTGTTAGGCGGACCTCGCCAGGGACGATCTCGTCCATTGCCACATCCCAGATCGCGTCGATCTTCTGCCGGCGGAAGAACATGCCGAGCATTTTCTCGCCGCCGGGGAGCCCGCCGATCCCGAAGTGACCAGGAAAGGGTTCGGCGCTCACGTATGCGACGGGCACGCTCAGCTTCTGCTTCTTCAGGTGATAGGTGAGGTTGAACACGAACTCGTAGGCTGCGCCGAAGCACGCAGCTCCCTGGGTCGCGCCGACCACGACCGGTCCGGGATCGTTCACGAAGCGAGCCCAGCCCTCGGCCGCATCGATGGCACCCTCCAGGTAGGTGATGGAGTAAGCGTTACCTCCGGGACCCAGCCCCGGAAGAACGTCGAAGTCATTCACGTACCCGGTGGCGATGACCAGATAGTCGTATCCATACATGCCCTGGGACGTCTCGATCTTCTGGGCCTTCGGGTCGATCTTCGCGGCCTCGCCATGGACGAACTCCACTCCGTGTGACTCGAAGGTCTTCGTCAGGGGGAACACCACATCCTTGGCCTTCCGCTTGCCGAATGGGATCCAGATGAGAGAGGGGTTGAACTGGAACCGGTCCGACTTCGACACGACGGTGACATCCACATCCTGGCCGAGCTCGTGCTTCACACTGAGCGCCGCAGTCAGGCCGGCGAAGTTCCCTCCGAGCACCAGCACCTTCTTGTTCGCCATGTACCTACCTCCTTCCCCGAGGCTTCCATCGTACGTGGGTCAGCGGGCGAGGGGCGAGGAAGGCCCCGCTGAGCGCCGGGGGGTACTAATGTGGACGCTCGCTCAGCTTGACCGAGTTCACCCGAAAGCGCCACCGCGCCCGGCGCGAGACACTGGACCGGGCCCCAGCGTCCGCGTGGTCATTCTGTGACGGTGAACGGGCGCATCATGTCGTTGTCCTCGTGCTCCACGATGTGGCAGTGGTAGACGTAGTCCTGCGGCGCCGTCACATCCGTCGGCAGCTCGAACTTGGCCCGGATGGTGGTGAACTGGCCAGGGTTCGCCTTGACCGTGTCCTTGAACCCCCGCTCCTCGGGGGCGGGCGGGAGCATCGGACCGGTTGCGAATGGGGTGGGGTCGATCCCCCCGGGAACTCCGTTCGGGCCTCTATACGCGGCCTCGTATGCCTCCTCGTCGAACGGGGTCCGGCCGATCACCTGGAACGTGACCAGATGCGTATGCATGGGGTGGGTGTCCCCGGTCACGTTGATGTAGACCCAGTCCTCCACCGAGCCCACCTTCGGGGTCTCCGTGGTGGGCCCCTCGCTGAAGTGCACACCGTTCAGGTTCAGGTACCAGGTCACCTCCTCCGGGTCGATCTCGTTGAGGGTGATGTAGCGGGTGGTGACCGGGTCGCTCAGATCGGCCTTGCGCCCCGGCAGGCTCGAAGGTATGGAGCTCGGGCCGGGGTGGGAGACGGTCGTCCCGACCCGGATCTGCATCACCGACTCGAGCGAGGGGGCCGGGTTCGACACGGGCTTCGGAGGCCTGTGGTTCTTCATCACCAGGGTCTTGCCGGCGAACTTGGTGAAGTCGAGAAGCACGTCGGCCCGCTCCGCCGGGGCCAGCACCATCTTCTTCACCGGCACGGGAACGTCCCACATTCCGCCCTCTGCCCCGATCTGCCACAGGCTGGGGCCCCCGACGTCCAGGCTCAGGATCCTGGCGTTGCACCCGTTCAGGATGCGGAACCGGTACATTCTGGGCTCGACCTCCAGGAACGGCCACACCTTGCCGTTGACCAGCATGGTGTCGCCGAAGTACTCCCCGATCCAGGTCACGTCTTCGATGTCGCTGGTCGGGTACCGGAACGTCCCGTCGGGATTGAACTGCCGGTCTTGGACCACCAGGGGGATCTCGTAGGCCCCGCCCGGGACCCCGATCGGGTTGGGCTCCTCGCCGGTGTCGAACTCGTCGCGGAGGATGTAAGCGGCGGCCAGCCCGGCGAACACGTTCAGCCGGGTCGCTCCCAGGCCGTGGTCGTGGAACCACAGCAGCGAGCCCGGCATCTGGGGTAGCTGGTTGGTGTAGAAGACGCTCTGCGTCTCGCCGGGGCCGAATCCGTTCGGCGTCACGGCCGGGTTGCCGTCGCTGTCGGCGGCGACGAACCCGCCGTGGAGGTGGGTCATCAGCCGCACCTCGTCACCGAGGGGCGTCAGTCGAGTGTCGACCGGGATCCAGTCCGGGTACGTCTCCGGGAGGTCGTGCGTGTAGCTTACCGAAAGCGGAGTCCCACTCTGCGCCACGACGGCCATTCCGAACGAGCCTGCCTGACCTCCAAGCCCTGAGCCGTCGTCGTAGGCCCAGAGCGGCGTTGGCGGCAGGTCGGGATGGAGGTGCCGGGTGATCTGGGTCTGGGTGAACGAGTACTGGTTCGGTCCGCTGGCGGTAGCCACGACGATCCCTGCACCGGGGAGTGGCACGGGCTGCAGGTACTTCGTTAGGTTGCGGCCCTGCGCTGCTTTCGCGACGGGAGCTCGCACCGTCCACGGTACCGCGAGCGCGGCTCCAGTTCCGAGTCCGTACTGCAGAAAGCGCCGACGCGTTATTGGCTTCATCTCGTCCCCCTCTCGCCATGACGCCGAGTCTCCGAGTCGGAGAACCAACCCGCGGCCCGGTCAATCGCTGGTTGAATCATGCAGGACTGGCCTCGGTCGTATGGGGGTCTTGTGGCCCCGGACTTCGAGGCCGATGGACCTCCATCACTGGAGTGAACAGCGCTTGGAACGAGCTTGGCCACCTGTCTGGTGCTTGGGGCTGTGGCTTATAGGTCAGCGCATGGCGCTCGGGGCTCCATTGTCGCTGGGCTAGGGGCCCCCTAATTCCGCGCCGACAAGACCGGACACGAGTCGGAGCGCCTCTCCCGATCCGGTTCTTTGTCGGACCGGGGGAGGCGCGGGTGATGCGGTGCTAGGGCCTAGCTGCGGACCCCTCTCCAGGGCCATTGGTGCCCGGACGAAGAACCTCGTCCGTCGGCGACGCTCGGCGCAGGTGCCAGAACCCCAGGATCGACAGCACGAACATGACCGCCGCTAGGGCGAAGGCCGCGATGCTGCCGATCAGGGCGAGCTGACCAAGCTTCCAGAACGCGTAGGCGTTGAGGAGCAATCCACGCAGGGTCTCGCCGCGGAACAGGGTCTGCGCTTGGCCCTGGAGGGTCTGGTCGTCGGGGCTCTGCAGGGCCTTCGCGCTGACTTCGGCGTAGGTCTGGCCATCGGCCACGCCCTTCAGGTGAACGGCGATGAAGTGGTCTGCGTACGCCTGGGCTTGGGCGCCGTTCACCATCTGTTGCGCGGCATACCTGTTCAGGTAGGGGCCGATCGCCGGGTCAGCCAACGCCTCGCTGCCCTTGGGCGGGAAGAAGATCTCTTGGGCCACCAGCTGGTCATGCACCTTGCCGGCGGCGAAGCTGTACCCCCAGAAGGCCAGGACCCCCGCGACCACGAGCACCACGGTCAAGACCACTCCGACCGAGGACAAGATCAGGTCGAACGTTCTCCGAGGCATTGCTCTCTCCTTTCTTTCGATTCTTGTGCCTCACTGTATCGGGGGCCAGCGCAGGGGCCACGTGCCGAAGGACTCGATGAAGGGGGGTCCGTACGGCCCGAATATCTTCCCTGTCCCTTGTGGCCGGGGAGCCAGCGGATCCTCGCCGCGGCTTCGGCACCCGAGCGGAGGGCTCAGGTGCCGGGCGTGGTGGTGTGGCGCGCTAGGTAGGCAGCTGCCTCCGCGCGCCGGGCCACTTCGAGTTTGGAAAGGATGCTCGAGACGTAGTTCTTTACGGTCTTCTCGGCGAGATCCAAAGCGCTTCCGATCTCCCTGTTCGTCTTGCCGTCTGCCACGAGCCGGAGGATCCGCTCCTCCTGACAGGTGCTTGCCTTTCCTGAGTCGATCCAGGACGCTCTTGGTGACGGCGGGGTCCAGCAGGCTCTCGCCCTGCCCAACGGCTCGGATGGCCCGAACGAGTTCGCCGCCCTTGACTTGCTTCAGCACGTAGCCGGAGGCGCCGGCCATGATGGAGGCGAATAGGGCCTCATCATCGGCGAACGACGTCAGCATCAACACCTGGGTCTGGGGGCGGCGGGATTTGATCTCCCGGGTGGCCTCGATCCCGCTGCCGTCGGCCAAGCGCACGTCCATCACCACGATGTCGGGGCGGGTCCGCTCCGCTTCTTCGATCGCCTCGCGAACCGTGCCTGCCTCACCGGTCACGACGATGCCCTCCGTGGCCTTGAGCATGGCGGCGATCCCGCTTCGAACCACCTCATGATCGTCGACTAACAGAACCCGGAGCGGCATGCGGCTCATTTCGATCATGCTCCCATATCGTGCCCGGTCTGGGCCATCACCTCTTGCTGAAGGCCGGGGACAGGCACCCCTGTGAGCTGCGGAGGTCGGTCAAGCCTGTCCCGACCAGATCGGTTCTCACTTCTCGGCGGACGTCGCTGGCACCGAGGACAGGATCTGCGCTGCCCGATCAAGGAAGTCCTTCACTGTCGCCTCCGCGACCCGATGCAGCACAGCCCGGTCGAGAACGCGCCCGAACGCACCGAGGGGAGGGGTGTAGCGGGCGCTGATCGAGAGCTGGGTCCGCGTGGGCCCCAGCGCGCCCAGTTCGATGTCCGCGTCCAGGCTTGGAAACAGGCCCTCCAGCCCGGCGGGGGTCCATGACATGGGAAGGATGGTTTTCGACGGGAAGCGTAGCGGCTCGCCGAACTGGATATCGACCCGCTTGGCGAGCCGGGCACCAGGGGGGCCGAAGCCGACGTCGGCGAGCAGTTGCCGGCTGCGCGCCTCGGCGTCTCGCGCCGGCTCGGTCGACCAACGGCCGGGTGAATCCAGCACTTCGGTTTCGACCTCTGCCATCGCCCGGGGGATTTCGATGAAGTAGCGGATGAACACGCAGAGAGTCTCGGATCCCGCAGCGGATCAGCAGAGGGCCGAAGGACCCGCCAGATGCGGGACGGTTGGCAGAGTCCTGGTGCTCGGCATCCCGGACAGACTCTGCTGGAAACAATCGGGAAGGAGGATGGAGTGGGCGAAGAGAAAGCCACCGTTCTCCTTGTGGAGCGATCGGCGACGGCTCGCGACCGCATCGGTTCCTGGCTGGAAGAGGCCGGCTACGAAGTGCTGGACTGTCCCGGTCCCACCAGCCCGGAGTACCGTTGCGTGGCCGGGCGGGGCCGGGGATGCCCCCTGGTGCATGGTGCCGATGCTGTGGTGCTCGACCTGTGGCTCGACAGTGATGCGGCCCTCGAAGGTACATCGGCCGTCGATCTGATGGGTTACTACCTGGGTCACGGACTCCCGGTGGTCGCCCTGACACACAGGGAGGAACCGGTCCACCTCTTCAGCGGGGATAACCTGACGACGGTGCCTTGGCCGCCCGATCGCCGGGAGATCGTGGAGACGGTCCGGGAGCTCCTACGCGCCGGGTGAGAGCGGGATCGAGAGACGCACCGTCGTTCCCTTTCCCACGGCGCTCTCGACCGTTATCTCGGCGCTGAGGGCCTCGGCTCTGCTGTGCAGGTTCCCCAGGCCCTGGCCCCTGCCCCGTGCCCACTCCAGATCGAACCCAGATCCGTCGTCGTCGACCTCCATGACCGCGCGGCCGTTCTCCGGCCGAAGGGTGATCCGGCACGTCGCCGCCTCAGCGTGGCGACCAACGTTGGAGAGCGCCTCCCGGGCAACCTGCACGATATCCCCGGCCTGCGGGGACAGCTCCGCAGCCACCCTCGGGTCCACGTCGATGACCGTGACGACCCCAGTCTTCTCATGGAAGTCTTCGGCCAGATCGCGAAGGGCCTGATCGAGCTGGCGGTCGGCCACGATCCCCGGAAGCAGACCGAAGATGTAGTTGCGGAGGTCGCGGATCACCCGGTCCATCTCCTGCACCGCGTTATCGATGCGGCGTTCGAGCTCGGGGTCGTGACTCAACGTCGCGGTCGCCTGGAGCCCCATGCCAACCGCGAACAGCGACTGGATGACCCCGTCGTGGAGCTCCTTGGCGATCCGCTCGCGATCCTCCAGCACGGCGAGGCGATGCAGGTCCCGTTGGGCCCTTCCGTACTCCACGGCGACCGCGGCCTGGCCGGCGAAGGTCTGGAGGAGGGTCACGTCGTCCTCGTCGAATGCTCGCCCTTCATGCCGGTTCGCCACTGAGAGGGTGGCGAACGCCGAGCCTCTCACCACGAGCGGCACGAACATGGCCGGGCCCATCTCGCCCACCTTGACTATCGGCTGGAAGGCCCAGCCGTCACTCGCAGAGTCATCCACGACGACGGGCTCACCACGGGCGATCACCTCCCCCGATATGGACTGGTCCCGGGGGAACACCAACCCGCGGAGCTCGTCCGCGTGCTCGCCGACGGCGACGACGATGGCGAGTGAGTCAGGTTCCGTGGCCGGCACCGCCACGGTGGCGACGTCGGCTCCGACGAGCTCGCGGGCTCTATCGGCCACGAGTTCCAGGACCGCCTCCGCCTGTACCCCGGCCAGTATGGCGGTGGCGATCTCCCGGACGGCCTCCACGCGCCGCTCGCGCTGGTGCGCTTCGTCGTACAGACGGGCGTTCTCCACGGCCACGCCGGCCTGGGCGGCGAGAATGAGGAGGGCCTTCTCATCTTCTGCAGTGAAGTCCCGGGCACCGGGCTCCCTCGTCAGGTAGATGTTCCCGAATACCCGACCTCGTGACCTCACCGGCGCTCCCAGGAAGGGTTGCATCAGAGGGTGATTGGGCGGGAAGCCCACAGAGCGCGGGTCTTCCTTTATGTCGTGCAGGCGGAGCGGCTTGGCTTCCTCGATGAGCGCCCCAAGCACACCCCGCCCCACCGGGATGTGGCCGATCGCGTTGCGCTGTTCCTGAGTGACTCCCGTTGTGTGGAACTCACTTATCCGCTTCCCCGGGCCGAGCACCCCAAGGGCGCCATATCGCGCGCCGGTCACCTGAGCGGCAAGCTCGACGATACGCTGCAGCACGGCCGGGAGGGAGAGTTCCGAGGCGAGCGACAGACCCGCCTCCAGCAGAAGGTCCCTGCGATCGTCCCCTTTCTCACCCATCCCGGACCGGCAGCGTAGCACTCCCCCCGGGCTGCCCGGGCTTCAGCACCCAAGACTCAAGGGGACTGGTGGCCCACGGGGATGCGGCCGACTGACCCCAGGTGATGACGACTGGATGCGGCCGATTGACCCCAGGCGATGACGAGTGAGGTGGTGTCCATCGAGCCGGCCGTCTCCATCGCCAGGGCCGCCCGCCCGATGGACCAGAAGCGTGTGAAGCGGCTGCCTGTGGCTGGCGAAGCGGGGAAGATCCTCAGGATCGTCAGCCGGTCGGCCCTGCTCAAGCCTTCCTTCGACCGGATGGAGAAATCTGCGTCGAGGGTATCGTCGACTGGTGAACGAGTTGGGCTACGACGTCGACGACACAGCTTGCCCTGCGGAGTACGTGACTCCTTGGGTGCTCGTGCCCCCTCGGGACTGACTCGGTTCCCATACGACCCGGCCCTTCCTCCGCGGCTTCGGTGAGCTGAGCGAGGCCAGGTGGCCCTACGGTCCCGGGCCCTATGGCCCTGTAGCCCGCGGGCTGCTGCTCCTAGCGTCAACGCCAGGAAGGAGGCGATTGCGGTGAAGAGGGCCACGGAAGAGCTTGATGTGAGCGAGACCGAAGTGCCGCAACGGCCCATGCCTGACCTGGACAAGGACGAGGAAGAGGCCTTCGAGGAGCTGGTCCAGGCCTTCCGCGCGGAGTTGGAGCATCCGGAAGACTTCGTCCGGGGGTCGGAGGAGCAGGCCTACTTTCTGGACGAGTTCGTTCGGGAGGACGAGTTCACCTGCCACGGGTGCAACCTGATCTTGCTTCGCAGCCAACTGAGCGACGAGGAGCACACCATGTGCGGCAGCTGCTCGGTCAAGTTCCCCGAGCCAAGCAGCCAATGAAGGAGAGATCGATCATGACAGCCTGGATGGAGTTCAGGAAGTGTTCGGGGTGCGGGCTTGACTTCGTGACTGGTGAGGGACAGCGAGCCTGTGCCTGGGGAGACTGCCCCTACCTTCCGGAAGATCTGAACGTCTTCTGTGATCAGTGCCGGTTCGACTTCTACACGATGGAGGGCAATCCGAGCTGCGACGACCCACTGGCCTGCGAGCACGCCAGTGACCCGCTCGCTCACGTGGAGAACTGCCGCCGGTGGCTGGCGACGCAAGCACCGGCGACGCACTGATTTGCCCGGCTCACCCTTAAGGGACCGCGGCCCCAAGGGTAGGGGGCGGACAGGAGTACCTCTGGCGCTAGGAGGTGAGCCGCTGATGCGGCTCCATACGGCGGAGGGACATCCGCACAGGTCACGGGAATCGAGCCCTGCGAGCATCTGGTCGCCGGCCCTGCGTTCGTGCTGAGGCTGCTGCCAGGAGGCCGGACTCGACTGATCGTACGGGGACGCGGCGGGGCTGGACTTGTTGGTCGGCGACCCACTCCATCATTACATGGGGGTGGGGATGCTGAGAGGGATCAAGCAGCGGGCAGAATACGCCGCCGGATCCCGGGGGTGAGCGACGAGGGTTCGCCGAGGAGTAACGACCAAGAGCGGCCTGTTCCGCGGACTAACCGCCTACGCTTGTGCCCGCGCGCCCGGCGCCCAGACCCACCACGGGGAGATCAGCTCCGGGTGTCGTCGGACGTCGTCGTCCTCCCAGGACAAGAGGTCCTCCACGCCGACCACCCCATCCACCTCCCGGACCATGTCCACGAGGATGGAGGCCACACTCCGCCGTTCGATCCGCCCTTCCAGCACAACCACTCCATCCGTCACTGTGACCCGGATGGTGTCAGGAGGGATCCACAAGGTTCGGGTGATCACCTCTCGCTCGATCTCCTCGCGGATCGCCGCGTCCGAGATGAGGAAAACCTTCAGTAGGTCGGCCCTGCTGACGATGCCGACCACCCTTCCTTCCTCATCGACGACCGGGAGTCGCTTCACGGCCTTGTCGTGCATGATCCGGGCGGCCTCGGGCAGGGTGGCCTTGGGTCCCACCGTGAAGACCGGCCAGGTCATTAGCTGGCTGGCCACGAGCCCCGTCGCTTTCTCCCGTTCCACTCGCCGGCGCCGCCCCTCGAACAAGTGGGCCTCGGGGTCCGGATCCTGCTCCTTGAGCATGAGGTCGGCTTCAGAGACGATCCCCGTAAGCGTGCCTTTCGCGTCGAGGATAGGCACGGCGCTCACCCCGAACGTCTCCATCAAGCGGACCAGCTCCTTGAATGGCGTGCTCTCCGTGGCCGTCACCACCGTCTTGCTGGTCATCACGTCCTCAACTGCGTGCTTCATGGCAAACCTCCTGACGTTCTGACGAGGCAAGCGTAGGGCGACCGAAACACGGCACTCAGTGCCGACCGGCCTACATTGAGGGGTCCTTCCGACCTGCCCGAAGGGGACCATCCATCGTAATCGTCGTGCCCTGGAAGGTTGGAGGCCGAGCTCTGACTACGTGAGCGGCGCCGGCGTTCTCTCGGGTCTCGCGCCCTGCTCCTCCTGCTCGTCGCCCCGGATGCCCGCCATCATCAGCCCGAGCCGATCCCGCGAGACATTCTGCGGATCGGCCTCGCCGATGATGGCCCCTTCGTACATGACCAGGATCCGGTCGGAGAGAGCGAGGACCTCGTCCAGGTCCTCGGAGATGATGAGAATGGCGGTCCCACTCTTTCGCTGCTGGATGAGACGGGTGTGTATGTACTCGGCGGCCCCCACGTCCACTCCCCGCGTGGGCTGGGCCACGAGCAGCACTCGAGGGTGCCCCGACAGCTCCCGAGCCAGGATGAGCTTCTGGATGTTGCCTCCGGAGAGGTTGCGGGCCGGTGTGTCCAACCCCGGTGTCTTGACCGAGAACGCCGCCACGAGCTCGTCGCAGTGGCTTCTGATGACCCCGGACCGCAGGAATCCCAAACGGGAAAAAGCGGGGCTCCGATTGTCGATAAGCATCAGGTTGTCCGAGACCGTGAAGTCGCCGATGACTCCGTCGCGCATCCGTTCCTCGGGCACGTACCCGAGGCCTGCCTTCCGGACGCCGGCGGGCCCGTGCCCCACGAGGTCTACGCCCTCCAGCAGGATCGAGCCCGAGGTGGCTGCTCGCAGGCCGGCGATGGCCTCTGCCAGTTCACGCTGACCGTTTCCGGAGACGCCGGCGATACCGACGATCTCACCCGATCGGACCTCCAGGTCCAGCCCCCGGACGGCCTCGGAGCCTCGGTCTCCGAGCACTCGAAGGTCCTTCACCGACAGCCGGACGTCGCCCAGCGCCGGGTCCACGTGATTCTGAACCAGGCCGACCTCGCGACCCACCATCATGTGGGCGAGGTCCCTTCGAGTGACGTCGGCGGGAACAACCGTGCCCACCGTCCGTGCATTTCGAAGAACGGTGATACGGTCCGACAGCGCTAGGACTTCGCGGATCTTGTGGGAGATGAACACGAGGCCGCGGCCGCCCGCCACCATCTGGCGAAGGATGGAGAAGAGGTCGTCCACCTCCTGCGGCGTGAGTACTGCCGTCGGTTCATCCAGGATCAGCAGCTCCGCGCTACGGTACAGCGCCTTGATGATCTCGACTCGCTGGCGTTCGCCGACGGCCAATTGCCACACGTAGGCCTTCGGATCCACCTTCAGGCCGTACTCGCGAGAAAGCTCGCGGATTCGAGCGGAGACGTGCTCGAGGTCCGTCAGCGGCCTGCGGGGTGACGGCAACCCGAGCGCAACGTTCTCGGCGACGGTCAGCGTCGGCACCAGCATGAAGTGCTGATGGATCATCCCGATCCCGTGCCGGATGGCAGCGGCCGGCGAGGTGATGGCAACCGGCACGCCGTTCAACCGGATCTCTCCCTCGTCGGCCTTGTACAAGCCGTACAGGACCCGCATCAGCGTGCTCTTACCGGCGCCGTTCTCGCCGAGCAGGGAGTGCACCTCGCCGGCCTTGACATCGAAGTCGATCCGGTCGTTGGCGACCACTCCGGGAAAGCGCTTCGTGATCCCGCGCATCTCCACCATGGGTGCATCGACTCTCGCCGAAGCGCCTCCCGGAATGGTCGCCTCCACCTTCACCTCCCGCTCGGATGCCCGAGCCTACCCCGAGACTCCGGTCGTGATCGACCCGTCCTTGATCCCCTGGACGGCCGCGTCGGCCTTGGCCTTCACGTCGGAGGGAAGGCTGTAAGCCGGGTTGTACTCGAGCGCCTCACCACCGTTCTTCAGATCGATCGTGTACTGCTGGCCGCCGAGGGTGCCCTTCCTGATCGAATCGAAGATCTGGGTGAGCGCGACCTCCCAGTGATAGACCTGGGAGGCCACCACCACGTTGGGTGCGAGCGACGTCTGGTTGGATTGGGTTCCGAACCACGCGACGTTGCTCGTCTTGGCCACTCCGATGGCTCCCACCACCATCTGGG
>WNGB01015812.1_pt1 | contig 12588 bp, 13 predicted proteins | sample 5400681 | NCBI WGS metagenome assembly WNGB01 (sample SAMN13153367, study PRJNA577476) | soil metagenome | isolation source: 115 cm soil or saprolite under grassland replicate 2 | place: USA:California | collected 2016-06-15 | reverse complement strand
CGCCGCTGGAGTCCAAGGGCCTGGAGTACGACGCGGTGGTGGTCGTCGAGCCCGACCGGATCGTCGCCCAGACCCTCGGCGGCGTCCGGGCCCTGTACGTCGTCCTCACCCGGGCCACCCAGCGCCTGATCACCATCGGCAGCACCACCGACTGGTTGCCCCCGGCAACCAGCTGATCCGGCTCGTGCCGCGTGTCATCGACGCGCACCCCAGGTCCAGGCGACTCTGGCGATGGCAAGGAGGAGCAGCGCCTCGACAACGCTCCCGAGGATGAAGTAGATCCAGGTCTCGCCGATGAGCGACAGCACGATGGTTGCCAGATAGGTCAGGCTGACGACGAGGTTGGATGCCCTGTTCCTCGCTGCGGGGGCAAGCAGCGAGACGATGACCATGAGGCTCGGGACCAAGATGTAAATCGTGGTGAGGACGAGGTAGGTCTGGTCGATCTCGAAGCCTGGACCGGGGACCTTGCCGGTGAGTGCCCCGTTGATCACGTCCGCTCGCCAGAACCCGAAGATGTCGACGTACGCGAACACGAAGAGCGTGCTGATCCACAGGCCGCACAGCACGACCTTCGTGTCCACCTTTGTGTCTTGAAGGTCAGTTGTCCGAATCTTGTTCACCGACGGTTCTCCTCCGGTGGTTGCTTTAGAATCTTCAAGCGATAGGCCAGACGCTCACGCTTGTCGGCCGGTTCGGGTATTACCGAGTGGGGGTCGGACGCGCCAAACTCATCAACGTGCCTGCGAAGGGCATTGACGTGCTCCTGGGCGCGGTTGGCTTTCGCCATCCATGACGAGTTCGCGTCCGTCCATGTCGGATCATGGTTCACAGAGTCCATGGTCGCATTGCCGTAGGACATGGTCCACGGGCCGCGCCACACGCAAAATCGGTGAGGGGCCCAGTCCTGCCGAACGCCACGCACTACGATGAACGTCCTGCGCCGCATGGCGGGCGCTATTCCCGGGTCACCCTGTTCAGCAGGTTGAGCGCCTCAGTCAGCTGCTCGTAGAGCATGATGGCGTAGGGATCGTCTGGCAGCCGGACCAGGTGGGGTCAAGCGTGCCTTTGGCCGCTGCTTGCTGCCCACGCGGCGACCGGCAGCCCGAGCAGCCGGGCGAACTGGGTCGCGGTCTTCGCGTTGCCCAGGTCGGGGCTGACCACGACGGTGTTGCTGGAACATTGCTAGCCGGTAACGATCGCGGCCCCACGAGTAGGTCGGCGGCTACGAGTCCGTCTCGGCCAGTTGCCATCCACCGCTTTCGGCTGGACGGAGTGCCGCTAGCCAGTTCCCACGGTGGATTGTCACGACCGCCTTGTGCTGGTCGAACTGCCACTCGCACCCGAGTAGATGTGTGTCGTTGACGGTGACGATGCAGATTTCTCCAGTGCCGAGGATGTCCTCGATGCGCTCCGTGCGATCGACGGTCAGCGCGCGCAGATCGCGGGATAGCTCGGCACCGGACTGCGTTAGGCGGTAGGCCATGCTGTAGAACATCCCGGCCGGTTGCACTCTCAGCTCGTGCCGTACTGCGACCTGACGGGGATGAACCCGCTCCTGGGTGACGGCCCAACCGCGACCGTCACCCAGCGCGTAGCGCAGGCAGGATTCTTCGTCCCCGATCACGTGAGGTGTCGGTGGGCCGTCCTGAAACCAGACCGCGCTAAAGGTTGACAAGTGATCTCACGTTCCCGTTCCGCTCGATGTGCACAGCTTGGTCATACTGTACGACGCGCAGACATCATAGCCACGGTTCTTGTTCTGCGTGGAGGCGTGCTCCCAGTGAACACCGATGGCCACCATGGGATATTCCTTGTTGGGATAGTCGTTGTCCTCAAAGTATCGAATGATGTCCTTTGAGGGATACGTGATCGTCCCGGTTGTACCTGACGGGCTCGCTTCGTGCACGCAATAGTGGTCCGGGCTGGCACTGACATTGATCGCGCACGCATACCAATAGTCGTAGCTCTTGGCGGCTTCACCAGCGATGTACTTGACGTTCATCGTGAGCTTCCAGGCTTTCGAGTAGCCGCCGTAGACGTACTGGTGGACTTGCGTGCTGTACCGCGAAATGACGGTGCAGGTGCTCGAACAGTAGAGTTCGGTGGCGGGACCCCAATCGGAGTCATAGACATAGTCGGTTCGCCGGTAACCGGGGTTGTAGAGCACGAAGCCGCTGGCAACCGAGTCGGTGCCGTCGATCGCGCCCGGCAGGGACTGGACCGTTGCGGCCCGGTGCATGGTCATCGGTTTCGCCGATGCCTGCATCTGCTGGACTTCATCCGGCGTGTAGGTCCGCCCGCCTTGGAACTCCACGCCGGGCACGCCGACGTAGTAGCCGGTTGGCTGATCTGCAACCGCGCTCACAGTCGGGGCGATGAGAGCGGACGTCAGCAGCATGCACGAGATGAGTGCGCGTGACTTCATTCCCCACTTCCTTTCGCTTCGAATCAGGCTTCCTTCTGTGTCGTTTGGGCAGCAGGTTTCGCGTTGTGAATCCTCCAATCCCGTTCCGGCTCATGTTCCTGTTCCCGGCCTGGCGGTGTTTTCATCGCCGGACCCGGCTCGCCATACCGTCTGGGTCCGGCCCACCGGCTGCGCGATGGCTGGCAGGCCGCGCGGTCGGTGCTCTGGGCTGGGTGTCGGCGAGCACGATGACCACCATCGGGCGGGCATCGTCCGTCAGCGTCGCTACAGCAGCGACGAGGTCGGGACCGATCCCGGCCACGCGCAGCTCGTCAGCCACACGTACGGCATCCGGAGGTGCCTGGGCCTCCAGCCGGGCCACCCGTGAATACCTGCCAGGGAAAGCGGGTGGCCCGGCCTCATGCGTGTTCCTTACTGCGGCCTGTTGGTTGGTCTCCTTCGGTCCTGTCGTCGTCGTGGTGGTCCGGTGTTGCCGGCACGGTCGGCCGGGGTCGGGCCTGTTGCCCCTGTTCGGACGATCGAAGGGTGCTCGACCCCGGCCGGGTGCCCTTGCGCCGGTCCCCTGGCGGGTGCAGAGAGGGGGACTGGGACCAACCAGAGGCAGAACCCGCCCAACCGGATCAGGGAGAGGCGCTGGCCAGCAGCACCCGCGCGCCGGTGTAGTACTCCACGTGCTGCCGCAGCGCGTCGGGCGAGCCATGGACCGCGAGGTGATGAACACCCGGCACGATGACTGCCGCTGCCTCGTCGCGCTGTACACGGGCCATCAGAGCTTGGAACGCGGCCGGGCTGCGGTCCAGCCGTTCGACGTAGACGGTTCCGAGCGCGTATCCCTCGCGGCGCGCGAAGTCGGCAAGGTCGGTCTTGGCGTCGGCTAGCTCGGTCGCGGTCATCATGATGTACGCCCGGATGTAGCCGTGCGCGAGCGGGCGCGTGACGGTCTCCTCGTCTCGGTCGCTTACCATCCGTCCCGCCCTTCGTCCATCCAGCGTCGAAAGGCCGCGTTCGCGTGCCGGTACCACGCCGCGAACCGCCGCCGTACTCGAGTAGCGAGGCGTGCCCACCCCGAGGGTTGGTCCGCGTGGGCCAACGTCGCCGTCACTGCCTTCCCACCCCCGCGTGCATGACCGGTTCATTCGTGACCCGGCAGACCGGGAAGCGGCGACGCATCGCCGCCTCGTACCGGTCCGCCAACGCGGGCTCAGCGACGTAGCACGCGATCACGTTTCGCCCGAACAGCGCCTGAACGCGTCGCAGGCCGGTCGTCAGCTCTGGGCTCACCGTGGGCATGTCAGCGGCCTTTCAGATCGCGCTATGTCGCGCAGCATGAACGCGTACAGCGCCATCGAGACGAGCGCCAGCGCCCAAGTGCCACTAGTCATCGCTGCCTCACACCTCCCGCGCTTCTCTCGGGCCGCCTGGTGGTCAACCCCACGTCCACAACAGTGGCGGCCCTCCGCCCCGGTCGGGCCAGCTCGGACTGCATACATCGCATGCAGGCCGTGCATAGAAGTTCGCAGGCAGTGATCAGACCAACTAGCCTGGGATGCGTGGCTGAGGACCTGCGCTCGCGTCGTGAGCAGCAGCACTGCGGTTGTGGCGCGACGCTGGCGCGCGATAACCGGTCCGGCATCTGTAGTCCATGCCGGAGAGCGCGGCGGGACGGTGAGTCGCCGCAGCCGCCCGCGGACTTCTGGCACTATCCACCACTTGCGGAAGCGCTCAGGGCAATGAATATGGGCGCGGTGATTCGCGAGTATCGATCCAATCCGTGGCACGGATCTCATCCATTGCCACAGACGCGCGTTGCGAGTTGGGGTGGCGTTACACAGGGGCAGTTGAGCCGCCTAGAGAATGGTCGCTGCAAGCTCATGGACCTCGATCGACTCGCCTCCTGGGCGCGGGCGCTCAAAGTGCCTGAACATTTGCTGTGGTTTCATCTGCCGGCCCGCGCTGCGTCTACGTCGAACAATCCGAAGCCGGTCCGCGTGCTCTCACCCGCACTACTTGTCGAGCGCATTGAGCCGCAATTGGCGATCCATGCGCGATCGATTCTGCGAGAATATGCGGCGACAGACAACTTAACTGGCCCACGTCCGTTGCTGACATTGGTGCCCGCTCACCTGGCACATCTAGAGAGCCTTCTGCCGAACACATCAGGCTCGGTGCGGGCAGACATCCTCCGTGCTGCCGCACAGACAGCAGAATTCAGCGGATGGGTATTCCAGGACGCCGGCGACCTCCAATCGGCGGCGCGATACACCGATCGCGCCCTTAGATACAGCCACGAACTGGCGGACCGTCGCCTGATGTCGTACTTCCTCATGCGGCAATCGAATATTGCGTCGGACGATGGCCACGCGGCGCAAACTCTCAACTTCGCACTTGCCGCATTACAACCTTGGGATGAACTTACGCCCGGACTGCGAGCGGTAGCGCTCAGGCAACTCGCCGCAGGTCATGCGTTGCAAGACAATCTCACCGCCGCGGCGTCGGCCATTGATCGTGGCCTGGAGCAAGTCGCTTGCGTGACAGATAACACCGATACCGGCGCGGAGGACCTGACTGCCTATTGCACGCCGTCTTACCTGGAGATGGAAGCCGCGACCTGTTGGGTAAGACTAGGGCGGCCGGATAGCGCTGTCGAGTCGTTGGAACGCGGGCTGTCAGTCTGGCAGCCAGAATTTAGACGCGATCTTGGACTGTGCCTTGCGCGCGCGGCAGTGGCTTATGCCGCTGTCGATGATCCCGAGCAAGCGCACAGTGCCGCCGCTAACGCTCTCGTGATAGCGGCCGAGACCAAATCGGCTCGGACTATTCGCGAACTCCGCCGCGCGCAACGAGCCTTGATTAGCCGTGGTCCGGCCGACGTCGCAGTTGACCTGGCCGAGGGGCTGAGGTCGTTACCGCTCTGACCCCGGCCTGAGTCATGATGGGGGGCAGACGTAACGAAGGGAGCGCGGCCAATGGACTTGATCACTGCGGCGGACACGGCAGAGGTGAGCGCGCTCGATTGCCGATTCGCAGTGCTTCCTGTCGGAAGCTTCGAGCAGCACGGCCCGCATCTACCGCTCATTACTGACACTGTGGTTGCTTGTGCACTTGCAAAGATGCTTGCCGATAGCTACCGGCTGATTCTGCTTCCGCCGATCACAATCTCGTGCTCACATGAACATTCGCAGTGGGCCGGCACGGTCAGCATCAGCATGTCAACCCTTGCCAGCATGATTGGTGACATTCGCGCGAGCCTGAAGGTGAGCGGGGTTGATCAGCTCATTGTTGTGAATGCACATGGCGGCAACTATGGGCTATCGAATGTCGTGCAAGAGGCGAACTCGATTGGCGACACTCCGTCGATGGCACTCTATCCGGGACGGGACGAGTGGACAGCCGCTCGCCTCGCGGCTGGAGTTGAGACGACCAATCACGAAGACATGCATGCTGGTGAACTTGAGACAAGCATCTTGATGCACGTGTCACCAGAGTTGGTCAAGGAAAGCTACAAAACGGCCGACCACGTTGCCGACCATCGTCCACACCTTCTCATTTCCGGCATGGCGAGGTACACGGAAACCGGCGTGATTGGCAGGCCATCACTGGCCTCCGCAAGCAAGGGAAGCGCTGCACTTGAGAGCTTGGTCCAGCAGTTTGTGGACCATTTGAAGCTTCTGTCCTAGCTGCCGCCATGTGGCGCTGTTTCGTATGCAAGCTGGGTGTCTTCGGCGCTGCGGTGTGTTTCGTCCATGACGAGTGCTTGACCGTTGCCGTCACGGGCGACGCAGCCGGCGGCCGGCAACGTTTCCGCGGGAACGCGACGTTCCCGCGGAAACGTCGGGGGCGCCGAGACGAGCGGCTGCCATAGCCCACGAGACAGCGGATACGACCGCGCATCGCCGCCGCGCCCTTACGTCTCCGCCGACAATTGGTGGGCTCAACGGCCTGGTGCAGCAGGCCGTTGAGTCCCGCCCCCGGTCATTCCGTGATGAAACGCGCAGGCCTACCGCCCGTGCGTCGTCCTAAGCCCGCGCTGTCCGGCGCTCGCTCACCACCGACAGCGCCACGCCAAGCTGGTCGTCGACCAACCAGCTGGCTGCCCGACCACCCGGCTGGTTGCCGATGGCAACTGGCTGATCGGCCACCGGGATCGTTGGCGGTGGTGGTCGGCGGGGTTCGATGGCCTGGCGCGGCCGGCCATCGAACCCAAGATCCGGCCATGGGTCACGAAACGCGCAGGCGGTGCCATTGGCGGCGGCCGGAGCGGAGGACGTCGCCGTCCGAGACGGTGAGCGGCTGGGCGGCATCCGTCAGGCGTTCGCCGTTCAGGAGGACTGCGCCCTGGGAGACCAGGCGGCGCAGGTCGCCGTTCGAGGACCGCGGGTGCGCCAGGCGGACCAGTTCCAGCACCGTCAACGAGCGGACGGCTACGACGAGGTCCGGCAGGTCGGCCGGCGTCGTACGGTCACTGAAAACGCGCGTGAACGCCTCGCGGCTGGCAGCGGCCGCGGCGGACCCGTGGTACCGGGCCACCACCGCTTCGGCCAGATCGAGCTCGGCGTCGCGGGCGGCCGCACCGCCGGACTCGGCGGCCGCGCCCAGGCGTCGTACGACGTCCAGCGGGAGGTCGGTGTAGACGTGCGCCCAGGAGCCGACCAGGTCGTCCGGCAGGCTCATCAGCTTGCCGAACTTCTCGTCCGGCGCGTCCGTCAGAGCGACGTAGTTCCCCAGCGACTTGGACTGCTTGGCTCCCCCGTCCAGCCCTGGCGTGATCGTCGTCGTGACCACGGTCTGCGCGTCGCGGCCGAGGCGCTGCTGCAACTGGCGGCCCATGGTCTCGTTGAACAGCTGGTCCGAGCCCACGATGGTCAGGTCACTGCCGACCTCGACGCTGTCGAACGCCTGCGGCACCGGGTACACGAGCTCGTGCAGCCCGATCTCCCGACCGGCCGCGATGCGTTCGCGGAACATGTCCCGCGCGGTCAGCTGCGCGTGCGTCACCTGCGCGAACAGCCCGATCAGCCCGGCCACGTCCATCGTCGCGAACCACTCCGAGTTGCGCCGAACCTCGAACACCTCCGGGTCCACCCGCAGCACCATCGACACCTGTTCCAGGAACCGCGCCGCGTTGGCCTCGATCTCGGCCGGCGGCAGCACCGGGCGCGCATGCGACCGGCCGGTCGGGTCGCCGATCCGGGTGGTGACGTCGCCGAGCAGGAACACCACGGTGTGCCCGAGGTCCTGCAGGTAGCGCATCATCCACAGGTTCACGGCATGGCCGAGGTGCAGGTCGGGCGCGGTGCAGTCGACGCCGAACTTGATCCGCAGGGGTCTACCGGCGTCGAGGCGGTCGGTCAGGTCGGCCAGTCCGACGATGCTCTGCGTCGTACGGCCGAGGTGGTCGAGAACGGTCTGCGTTGTTGCCATGGTCTCCACCGATACAGGTACGGCGAGAGACCGGCGCGGGACCGCGGAGCCGCTCGCCTGTGACAGCGAACGAAAGAAGGCAAGGACCTCGGTGGTCCTTGCCTTCGGTGGCTCCGGGGCGACGCGCGAACTAGCCGGCCCCTCCCGGAGCCGGTCCATAACGCACGCGCCTGAAGATCATGGCGGCAACGGTAACAGCAGCCCGCCCCGAGGCGCCGCTGGATTTCAGCCGCGCGGGATGACGAAGTCGGCGAGCTCGGCGTCACCGGCGGCGAGCGCGGACCAGCGGCTGGTGTGCCGCAGCACCGCCAGCCCGCTGGTCGGGAAGTGCTCGACCAGCCCTTCCCGCCCGGCCGCGCCCTCGGCGATCAGGTCGTGCGCGAGCCACTGCACGCCGGGCGCGTGGGCGATCAGCAGCACCGTTCCGGCCTGCTCGGGCACCTCGCGGATCACCTCCAGCAGGATCCGCGGCTCCGCCTCGTAGATGCGCCGGTCGTACCACACGTCAGCGCCCTTCGCGCCGCCGGACGCGGCGTAGTCCCAGGTCTCCCGGGTCCGCACCGCGGTCGAGCACAGCACCAGGTCCGCGCTCAGCCCCTGCTCGGCGAGCCACCGGCCGGCGGCGGTGGCGTCGCGACGGCCGCGCCCGGCCAGCGGCCGGTCGATGTCCGGGCCGTCGATCTCCCGGACGGCCTTGGCGTGCCGCAGCAGGACCAGCGTGCGGTCGACGATCAGGTCGGAACGGTCGGCCACCGGGAGCCTCCGATCAGCTCACGTGCGTGGTCAGGTTGGCGAACACCTCACGCGTCGCCGTGGACCGGTTCAGCGTGATGAAGTGGATGCCCGGCGCGCCGCGGGTCAGCAGCTCGTCGCACAGCTCGGTGGCGATCTCCACGCCCACCGCGCGCACCGCGGCCGGGTCGCCGTCGACCGCGAGCAGCCGGTCGGTCACCCGGGTCGGCATCGCGACGCCGGTGAGCTCGGCCATCCGCTGGATCTGCTTGACGTTGGTCACCGGCATCACGCCGGGCAGGATCGGGATGTCCGACCCGTACGACGACGCCCGCTCGACCAGGCGGAAGTAGTCGTCGGCTCCGAAGAACATCTGCGTGATCGCGAAGTCCGCGCCGGCCTGGGCCTTCGCCGCCAGCACCCGGGCGTCGGCGTCCCAGTCGGCCGCCTCCGGGTGCTTGTCCGGGAACGCCGCGACACCCACGCAGAAGTCCCCCAGCCCGCGGACCAGCTCGACCAGCTCGACCGCGTGGTTCAGGCCCTCCGGGTGCGGCACCCACGGCTGCCGCGGACCGCCCGGGGGGTCGCCCCGGATCGCCAGCACGTTGCGCACCCCGGAGCCCGCGTACGCGCCGATCACGGCACGCAGCTCGTCGCGGGACTGCGACACGCAGGTCAGGTGTCCCAGCGGCGTCATCGAGGTGTCCTGCGCGACCCGCTCGGTCACCCGGATGGTGCCCTCGCGGCTGCTGCCGCCGGCGCCGTACGTGATGGAGACGAAGGTCGGCCGCAGCCGCTCGAGCTCGCGCAGCGCGCGCCACAGCTGCTCCTCCGCCTCCGGCGACCTGGGCGGGAAGAACTCGAACGAGAACGAGCGCACCCCGCCCGCGATCAGCTCGCGGATCGTCGGTGCGCTGTCGTTTCGCCGCGAGGGCAGTCCGATCGCCACGCAGACAGGCTACCGGCCGGTCCGCTTCCGCGGGTGGAGCGACTACTCTCCGGACGTGGCCTCCACCTCACCGCTGCCGTCCGGTTTCCCCGACATCGCCGCCGAGGTACAGCGCACGCTGACCGCGTTCCTCGACGTCCAGGCCGTGCGGCTGCGCGCGATCGGCCCCGAGCTGGCCACCCAGGTCGACGCCGCACGGGACGCGACCAGCGGCGGCAAGCGGCTGCGGCCGGCCTTCTGCTACTGGGGTTTCCGCGCCGCCGGCGGCGACGACGCGCAGCCCATCCTGCGCGCGGCGGCCAGCCTGGAGATGCTGCACGTGAGCGCGCTCGTGCACGACGACGTGATGGACGCCTCCGACGTACGACGCGGGGCCCCGTCCGCGCACCGGCGGTTCGAGGCGATGCAGCGCGAGGTGTCGGGTTCGCCCCCCGGCGCGGACGCGGAGCGGTTCGGGATGGGCGCGGCGATCCTGCTGGGTGACCTGTGCCTGGTGTGGGCCGACGAGCTGCTGCACACGTCCGGGTTCGACGTGGCCGCGCTCGGCCGGGCGGCGTCGTACTTCGACGCGGTCCGCCTGGAGGTGATCGCCGGGCAGTACCTCGACCTGGTCGCGCAAGCCAGCGGTGAACCGGACATGGACCGGGCGCTGCGGGTCTTGCGGTTCAAGTCCGCGAAGTACACCGTCGAACGGCCGCTGCACATCGGTGCCGCGCTGGCCGGCGGGTCGCCGGAGCTGGTCGACTCGTTGTCGTCGTACGGGCTGCCGGTCGGCGAGGCGTTCCAGCTGCGCGACGACCTGCTCGGCGTGTTCGGCGATCCGGCGGTGACCGGCAAGCCGGCCGGGGACGACCTGCGCGAGGGCAAGCGCACCGTGCTGACGGCGTACGCGGTGGACCACGCTTCGGAGGTCCAGCTGGAGATCTTCGACAAACTGTTCGGCCGGCCGGACCTGGACGATGACGAGATCCAGCTGCTGCGCGAGATCCTGGTCGACAGCCGTGCGGTCCAGGCCTGCGAGGACCTGATCGCCGCCCGCACCGACGAGGCCACCAACGCCCTCGCCGGCGCCCCCTTCGCCGACGAGTCCGCCCGCACCGCCCTGGCCGACCTCGCCGTAGCCGCGACGGTCCGCACGCTCTGACGTCCGCACGGTCTGACCGGCGAGGTCAGACCCTGATTTTGCAGCCCGGCATGGGTTGACGGTCGTGTCGTAACGCGGAAGTGCCCTTTCTGCAAGGGAAAATCGTGATTGCTGAAGTCGACGATGATCCCGAGAAAGGGCACCCGCGAGGTGAATGTTACCGGTCTGCTGTTCGATGTCGAGGATGCTGTGCTGGCGCGTCCTGCCCGGTCGGTGCCGACCCCGGTGGTGACCGCGTCGGAGGATGACCTGACCCCGGTCGCGGGCGCGGCGCTGTGGGGTCCGCTGCTGGACCGGCTGAACGTGGTGGCGGAAGCGGATCGGCGTGGGCTGCGCCCGATCGGCCCGGGCGGCTACACCGGCGGGGAGTGCTACCGGGCGGTGACCGAGATCCTGCTGGCCGGCGGCGACTTCCTGTCCGATCGGACGCTGCTGGCTGATCCGGCGACCGGAACGTTGCGCGGCGCGAACGCGCTGCCGAGCGTGTCGACGTTGTGGCGGTTCCTCGCCGGCGCCGACCTGGGCCGGGTGGCGAAGGCGGCCGCGACCAACCGGGTGATGCTGCGCCGGGCCTGGGCCGCCGGCGCCGCCCCGGACGGCGACCGGCTCACCATCGACCCCGACGCCACCCGGGTCGCGGTCTACGGGCCGGGCAAGGAGGGTTCGGCGTTCTCCCGGACCGGGCAGACCGCGCTGTCGCCGCTGGTTGGGGTGGTCGGGGAGACCGGGGACGTGCTCGCGCTGCGGGCCCGCGGCGGCGCGGCCAACGACGGCCGGGCGATGGGCTCGTTCATCGACGAGTGCGTGCACGCGGTCCCGGCCGGCTGCCGGGACACCTACCGGTTGTGGATCCGGGTCGACTCAGCCGGCTATCAGGACCAGGTCGTCGCCGCGGCCGAGCGACACGACGCGGACTTCTCGGTCACGGTCAAGCAGTACCGGCCGGTCCTGGCCCGGATCCACGCGCTGGCCGCCGACCCGGACACGACCTGGACCCCGGCGCTGGGCGCCGAAACCGAGAACGGCAGCCAGGTCGCCGAGACCACCACGACACTGCTCGGACGGACGCTGCGGCTGATCGTGCGCCGCCAACCCACGACCGCCGGCGACCAGCTCGCCTTCGACGACCTGGACGGGTGGCGGCTGCACGCCATCATCACCAACGTCGACGCCGACCGGCTCAGCGCCGCCGAGGTCGAGGCCCACCACCGGCTCCGCGGCGGCATCCCCGAGGACACCATCCGGGCGCTGAAGAACGACTTCGGCATGATCCACGCCCCGGTCCAGCCGTTCTTCGGCAACTGGCTGTACTGGCAGGCCTGCGCGCTGGCCCACAACGTCGCGCTGTGGCTGGGCACCCTCGCGCTGCCCCGATCGTTCCGCCGGGCCCGCGGCAAACGGCTGCGACTGGCGTTCCTCAACGTCGCCGCCCGCCTGGTCCGCCACGGCCGCCGGCTGCACCTGCGCTTCGGCGCCGCCTACCCCCACCTGCACGCGTTCATCGCCGCCCTGAACCAGATACACGCCCTCCCCGCCTTCGGCTGACCCCGCCCGCGGAGGACGACAGCAACGCGTGGCCCGCCACCCCCGACCAACCGCGATGCCGCACGCCCTGGGCACGCCCCGAACCGGCCACCGGCCACCACCCAGACCCAGCCACGGCCGCGAACGCCCGACCATCGCCTCCCACAAGCCGCAACGACCCGTCACCGACACCACCAACATCGAAACGATCAACGAATCGAGCCGATCCTCGGACCGGCTGAAAAATCAGGGTCTGATCTGCCGGTCAAGAACTGTTGGACCATCGCCGAGCAGGTCGGGGACGCGACGCCGGATGGGCTGCAGCACCTGCTGCGCAAGGCGGTGTGGGACACCGATGGGGTCCGCGATGACCTGCGTGGCTACGTGGTC
>WNGB01010818.1_pt1 | contig 12588 bp, 17 predicted proteins | sample 5400681 | NCBI WGS metagenome assembly WNGB01 (sample SAMN13153367, study PRJNA577476) | soil metagenome | isolation source: 115 cm soil or saprolite under grassland replicate 2 | place: USA:California | collected 2016-06-15 | reverse complement strand
TGCCGCCGCCTCCGCCCGCGCCGTGGCAGGGCGCGCAATTCTCGGCGAACGCCGGCCGGCCCTGCGCGCGTGCAAATTCGAGCAACTGCCGGTCCGCCACGATCTCCTGCAGGGATGACCCCGCGAGCCTGGTCACCATCGGCCCGCGCTGCGCCTTCAGCGCATTGAGATCGGCGACGACGGCTTCGCGCGAGCTCCAGTTGAACACGCCGGTCGTGTACGAGGAGACGAGCGGCCAGGACGGATAGACAATCCAGTAGCCCACCGACCAGATGATGGTGACGTAGAACAGCCAGAGCCACCAACGCGGCAACGGCGTATTCAGCTCCCGGATGCCGTCCCAGTCGTGCCCGGTGGTGGCGGTTCCGGTGATCGCGTCGAAATCGCGCCTGTCGTCGGCCATCTCAGTCCTCACGGAGCGGAATGCGCGCGGCGTCGTCGAACTGGCGCTGGCGCGACGGCCACAGCGCGTAGATCAGCACGACGAGAAAGACCGCGACAAAATAGGCGAGCCCCCAGGTCTGGGCGAACTCGGCAAGCGCGCGATAGGTCGGATTCATCGAAGCCCTCTCAGCGGATGTTGGCTTTGTCGTTGTAGAGCTTGAAGTCGACGAGCGTGCCGAGCACCTGCAGATAGGCGATCAGGGCATCCGCTTCGGTGACGCGCGCCGGATTGCCGTCGTAGTCGCGCGACTGCGCCTTCGGGTAGCGCGTCGCGAGATCCGCCGCCTCGGGCGCCCCGGTGGTCGCCTGGGTGCGGACGTCCTCCCGCGCCTGCGCGATCATCTCGGCGTTGTAGGGCACGCCGAGTGCCGCCTGGACCTTGAGGTCATCGTCGATGTGGGCGAAGTCGAGCTCGGTCGCGGCCAGCCACGGATAGGCCGGCATGACCGTGCCCGGCACGACCGACTTCGGCGCGTTGAGATGGTCGCGATGCCAATCGTCGGAATACTTGGCGCCGACGCGCGCGAGATCGGGACCGGTGCGCTTCGAGCCCCACTGGAACGGCCGGTCGTACATGCTCTCGGCCGCGAGCGAGTAGTGTCCGTAGCGCTCGACCTCGTCGCGCAGCGGGCGGATCATCTGCGAATGGCAGTTGTAGCAGCCCTCGCGCACGTAGATGTTGCGGCCGGCGAGCTCGAGCGGCGTATAGGGACGCACGCCGTCGACCTTCTCGATCGTGCTCTTGAGATAGAACAGCGGCGTGATCTCGACGAGCCCGCCGATCGCGATCACGATCAGGACGCCGATCACCAGGATGATCGAATTCTTCTCGATGATGGCGTGCTTCTTCCAGAGCGACATCGGTCTCTCCCTATTCGGCCGGCGCCAGGGCGGGGCGGCCGACCGGGGCAGCAGCCTCGCGCGGATAGACGGTGCGCCAGAGATTCCAGACCATGATCAGCGCGCCCGCGAGGAACAGCGCGCCGCCGAGCGCACGGATGACGTAGAACGGGTGCATCGCCTCGACCGTCTCGATGAACGAATATTCGAGAAAGCCGAGCTTGGTGTAGGCGCGCCACATCAGGCCCTGCAGGATTCCCGATACCCACATTGCCGAGATGTAGAGCACGATGCCGATGGTCGAGATCCAGAAGTGCCAGTTGACCAGCCTGAGCGAATAGAGCCGCTCGCGGTTCCACAGCCATGGCACCAGGCAATAGATCGCGCCGAAGGAGACGTAGCCGACCCAGCCGAGCGCGCCGGAATGGACGTGCCCGATGGTCCAGTCGGTGTAGTGGCTGAGCGAGTTCACCGCCTTCACCGACATCAGCGGGCCTTCGAAGGTGGCCATGCCATAGAAGGCGACCGACACCACCATCATCCGCAGCACCGGATCGGTGCGCAGCTTGTCCCAGGCGCCCGACAGCGTCATCAGGCCGTTGATCATGCCGCCCCATGACGGCATCCAAAGCATCACCGAGAAGGTCATGCCGAGCGTCTGCGCCCAGTCGGGCAGCGCGGTGTAATGCAGATGGTGCGGGCCGGCCCAGATGTAGAGGAAGATCAGCGCCCAGAAGTGGATGATGGAGAGCCGGTAGGAATAGACCGGCCGCTCCGCCCGCTTCGGGATGAAGTAGTACATGATGGCGAGGAAGCCGGCGGTGAGGAAAAAGCCGACCGCGTTGTGGCCGTACCACCACTGCACCATGGCATCCTGCACGCCCGACCAGACGATGTAGGACTTCGGCGAGAACAGCGACACCGGGATCGCCGCATTGTTGCCGAGGTGCAGCACGGCGATCGTGAGGATGAAGGCAAGATAGAACCAGTTGGCGACGTAGATGTGCGGCTCGGTGCGCCGCATGATGGTGCCGAGGAAGACCAGGAAGTAGACGACCCAGACGACCGTGAGCCACAGGTCGGCGTACCACTCCGGCTCGGCGTATTCCTTCGACTGGGTGATGCCGAGCAGATAGCCGGTGCCGGCGATCACGATGAAGAGGTTGTAGCCGAGTACGACGAACCAGGGCGCGATGTCGCCAGCAAGCCGCGCGCGGCAGGTGCGCTGCACGACGTAGAACGAGGTGGCGATCAGCACGTTGCCGCCGAACGCGAAGATCACCGCCGAAGTGTGCAACGGCCGGATGCGTCCAAACGACAGCCACGGCAGGTCGAAATTGAGGAATGGAAACGCGAGCTCGAGCGCGGCCCAGAGGCCGACACTGAAGCCGGCGATGCCCCAGAACACGGCCGCGATGGTCGCGACCTTGACTGGCGCCATGTTGTAGTTCGGCTTGCCACCGATGGTGAGCGGCGGCAGCTCCGCCGGACGATCATAGTAGCGGTCGACGATCTTGAATGCCGCGGCGGCACCGGCGATGGCAAACAGATAGGCGTGAAAGGCGTATTCGGGCGTATGGGCGTTTGCGGCGATGAAGAGCGAAAGCAGCGCCAGCGCCGCGAGCGCCAGCGCCGATCCCCCTTCCCCGAACGTCATCGATTTGCGTGCGATCGTCGCTTCCGCCATGTCTCTTGCCTCGCCCTTGTGATCCCGAGGGAATCGTGTCCGTCAGCGTGCCCGCCACTGCGGCGGACCATGACGCCGGGCGTCCGCGTTGCCTTTGATGCAGGTCAAGCTCGCCGTTGAATTTGCGGGCGATCCGTCGGCCCGCGTATCGTTGGCGATCAATTGCCCTTGGGAGCGGATCGCTGGGCACGCTCGGCGTCCAACGCCTCGAGCGTCTGCGCGTTCGGGCAGTAGTCGTGCCAGGTCTCGTCGAATGATTCGACTGCGAGATCGTGCTGGCAGCGCCGCTTGTCGGCGCAGAGCGAACAGACGCGCTGCAGGTCGTGGAGAACCTCGGGTTCGCCGCGTGCGAGCTCGCCTTCATCGAGATTGAGCACGGCCAGACGCCGCGAGAGCAGCTCGGCCGAATCCGGCCAGCGGCCCGCCAGAGTCTGCAGATCGGCGCTGGTGAGGCCGACGTCATGCGCCAACCGTTCTACCCCTTCGGGGCCCATGCGCTGCAGAGCCGTCAGTGTTGCCTCGCGCTCCGTCCAGTTCCGCCACCAGTTGGCGATCCGATGGATCAAGGCAGGATATCGCTCCCTATCGATGGAAATGGACATCTCCCTCTCCTCAAGACACCTTGGCGCGCGCCTCGTCTTCTTCCGACAGCAGGATCATCGCTCCCGACATCGGGTCGACCCAGGCCAAGTGATCGTGCACGCGCTTCACGCCCGGCACATTCTCCGCCGCAACGACGAATGCCCGCCGCTCCCGCTCATCCGTGATCACGCCCCAGAGGCTGACGACGCCGTCGCGAACCACCACATTGACGTGCGGCGCCCACGGCTGCTTCGCGTATTCCGCCATGATCTGATCCCGGATGGCGCCATCGTCGACGGCCTGGGGCTTGGCTTCGTGCGCCAAGCTTGCGAGTGCATGCAGGAGATTCGCCCGACTCACGATTCCGACCAGCCGGCCATCGTCCACGACCGGCAGCCGCTTGATGCGGTGACGCTCCATCAGCTGGACAATCTCTTCGAGCGGTGTGTCGACCGTGATGGTGTGCGGGTTCGGCGTCATGATCTCTTCGACCTTGCGACCGCAGGCGTGAACGTATTCGGTCGCGAGCCGGCCCGGCCCGATCAGGAACTCCAGCCAGCGCGGCCGCCGGCGCTGCGTGCCAAGTTCGCGGCGGCGCAGGAAATCGCCTTCGGTCACGATGCCCACAATGTGGCCGTCGGCGCCGACCACGGGCAAGCCGCTGATCTTGTTCTGAAGCATCAGCGAGGCCGCATGCATGATCGAAGCTTTGGCCTCGACCGAAATCGTACCCCAGGTCATGACGTCGCGCGCTTTCATGGCTTGTCTCCTCTTCGAGCTACGGCATCGCTCGGTCGTCCCGATCAGGCGCTCAAACGGCTCAGCGCCAGACGGTTGCGCAGCACGATCCGCCGCGAGGTCGGGACTTCGATTGCCGCCGCGTTCTCCAGGCTCGTGAACGTGCGCGACACCGTCTCGATCGTCAGGCCGAGGTAGTCGGCGATATCCTGGCGCGACATCGGCAGCTCGACCGCATTGCCGCTCGAGCGCCGCTCCGCCATTTCGAGCAGGAAGCCGACGACGCGCTCCTGGGCGGTCTTGATGAGCAGCAGGATATGATCCTGGACCCGGCGCAGCTCACGGCCGGTGAGGTTCCAAAGCTGGCGCGCAACGTCGTTGTCCCGTGCGGCGAGCGCAATCAGGGCGCTGCGTTTGATGACCAGCACCTTGGAGTCGGAAATTGCCTCGGCGGAGAAGGTGTGTTCGTCCCCGTTCTCAAGACCGAAGATGTCGCCGGGAAGGTAGAAGGATCCGATCTGGCGACGTCCATCGGCCAGGACCCTGTAGGTTCGCACCGTGCCGCTCACGACCTTGTAGAGGTAGTCGGCCGGTTCGCCCTCGCCGTAGATCTCCGCGTTGCGGGAAAACAACATCGGGGCGCCCATCAGGTCGATATTTCCGTCGAGCGCATGGCTGCCCGTGAGTGGCACAGTCCGGATCGGCGCCTGCGGCCGGGATGAACTGCTGTGGGCTGCGGTGTGTGCTAGCATGGCTTCTACCTCCACGATCTGATGAGGCAGTCGTAACCGGCGGCCCAAGAATCGAAAATTCAGATAATCTCCATAAGGGCTTTCCCGGAGGCGCTACAGAAACCCGATGAGAAGTTATCTTGCTGATTTGTCTGCGAAATTGGGCAGCCCCGGCGCGCATCCGGCTGTGCAACGCTGGCTCGTGGGCCGGCAGACTTGGCTCCTTTACGGGATCGCTCCGATCGCGATCGCAATCGCGCTGGTTGCGCGCTTTCTGCTTTCGCCGATCCTGCACGATTATTCGCCCTATCTGATCTTCGTACCCGCAGTTCTGGTTGCGGCAGGTCTCGGCGGACTGGGCCCAGGGCTGTTTGCGACAGTGCTTGGCGCGCTGCTCGGTTTCTTTGTCCGCTCGACCTCGATTGACTACTCATCCGCCGAATTTGCCAGCCTCTCGTTGTTCGTCGTCATTGGGATTGGGAGCGCCTGGAGCGGCGAGCTGCTGCAGCGCAGCCGCATTCGCGCTTCCAAGAGTTCTCGGGACGCATTCGCGCGCGAGGCCCATCTCAAATCGATCCTCGATACAATTCCGGAGGCCATGATCGTCATCGACGAGCGGGGCCTCATTCAGTCATTCAGCTCTGCCGCCGAAAGACTGTTCGGATACAAACCCGCCGAAGTGCTGGGAACGAATATCAAGGCCCTGATGCCGTCGCCCTATCGCGAGAATCACGATCGGTTTCTGGAGCGCTATCTCCGGACCGGCGAGCGCCGCATCATCGGTATTGGTCGAGTGGTTGTCGGCGAACGCAAGGACGGGTCGACCTTTCCAATGGAACTTGCCGTGGGAGAAATGCGATCGAGCAATCAGCGCTTTTTCACAGGCTTCATCCGTGATCTGACCGAGCGCCAGCAAACGGAAGCCCGGCTCCAGGAATTGCAATCGGAGCTCGTCCACATTTCCCGGCTCACAGCCATGGGCGAGATGGCTTCAACACTTGCCCATGAGCTCAACCAGCCATTGTCGGCCATCGCCAATTACATGAAGGGTTCTCGACGCCTGCTTGAGGGCAATTCGGACGAGCAGTCGGCCACATTGCGCGATGCGATGGACAAGGCCGCCGAGCAGGCCTTGCGCGCCGGCCAGATTATCCGCCGTTTGCGCGACTTCGTCGCGCGCGGCGAAGGCGAGCGCCGGGTCGAGAACGTCGCGAAGCTGGTCGAGGAAGCAAGCGCGCTGGCACTCGTCGGCGCCAAGGACCAGGGCATTCGCGTGCGGTTCTCGTTCGATCCCACCATCGATCTCGTGCTCGCCGACAAGGTGCAGATTCAACAGGTCTTGCTCAACCTGATGCGCAATGCGCTCGAAGCCATGGAGGGGTGCCAGCAGCGCGAGTTGGTTATTGCCACGACGCCCGCCGGCGATGGCATGATCACCATCAGCGTGACCGACACCGGCGCAGGGATTGCACCAGAAATGGCATCACAGCTCTTTCAGCCGTTTGTGACGACGAAGCGCGACGGCATGGGTGTCGGCTTGTCGATTTCGCGCACCATCGTTGAAAGCCATGGCGGACAGATCGCTTGTGAGCCGAACCCCACCGGCGGAACAGTCTTTCGTTTTACACTCCGTTCCGTGACGAAGGAGGAAGTCAGCAATGCTGTCTGACGAAGCTACGGTGCATGTGATCGATGACGATGAAGCCGCTCGCCACTCGCTCGCATTTCTGCTGGGCACAGCGAAGATCGATGTGAAGACCTATGAATCCGCAGCTGCCTTCTTGACCGTCGCAGCCACCGTCAAGTCCGGCTGCGTCATCACCGATGTAAGAATGCCTGAAATCAGCGGCATTGAACTGTTGCGACGACTGAGGGAACTCAAGATCGGCGTGCCGGTCATCGTCATCACGGGGCACGCCGATGTTCCGCTCGCCGTGGAAGCCATGAAAATCGGGGCCGCGGATTTCCTGGAGAAGCCGTTCGATGACGACGTTCTTCTCGCAACGGTCCGATCCGCGCTGAACCGGCAGGATAGCGACAGCAAACGCCACGCGGAACGCGCGGCCATCGAGAGCCGCTTGGCGGCATTGTCAAACCGAGAACGCGACGTTCTTGAAGGTCTCGTGGCCGGTCACGCCAACAAACAGATTGCGTTTGACCTTGGGATCAGCCCGCGCACGATCGAGATCTACCGCGCCAACCTCATGAACAAGATGCAGGCCTCAAGCCTGTCCGATCTCGTGCGGATGGCCTTGATCGCCGGCATCCTGGGCTCGGCCTCGGGCTCGGACGCCTAGATTCTTTGCGTGGTCGCATTTTCTAACGGAAAACCGGTTCCCACTTTTCCTGAAAATGCCCTAATCCCCTCAGGTCAAAGCCAATTTTGTGCCCGCGCCCCACGCGTCCCGTGAATTGAGCCACATCAAAGCGGTGGCGAGGATTCCCGTGTTTTCTTGCCCACACCGCGATCAGACGCGGTGCGGGCGAAGGCATGAACACGCAGCGCAACAACCTTTCGACTCAACGGTCCGTCGTCATCGTGGTTGACGACGACCCGGCGGTGCGCAATTCGCTCAAGTTTTCGCTGGAAATCGAGGGCTTCGCCGTATTCGCGTATGCGAGCGGCTCCGAGCTGTTGAGCCAGCACGACATCCCCGCCTGCAGCTGCTTCGTGGTCGACCAGAAAATGCCCGGCATGACCGGGCTCGACCTGATCTCCATGTTGCGGGCCCAGCACATTTCGGCGCCGGCGATACTGATCACCAGCCAACCGAATGGCGCACTGACCCGGCGCGCCGCCGGAGCCAACGTTCCGATCGTCGAGAAGCCGCTGCTGGGCAACACCCTGATGGATCGAATTCGCGATGCCTGCGCGCCCGCCGGCAACGCCTCGACCTGAGACCGCCCGGATGCCTTTTCCTCAACCGCTGCTGGCCGTTGCGATGATCCTGATGGGCGCATCCGTCGCGTCGGCGCAGGACGATTCGGCACTCAACCGTGAGGGGCGATCCCTGCTCGCAAGCCATTGTGCGAGGTGCCATGCCATCGATCACGCGGGAAACAGCCCGCATCGCGAGGCGCCGCCGTTCCGCACTCTGAGCCAGCGGTATCCCGTTGAATACCTGGCGGAGGCCCTGGCCGAGGGACTCTCGACCGGTCATCCGGACATGCCGGAATTCGTGTTCGAGGTTCAAGAGGTCAGCGCGATCCTGGCCTATCTGCAATCAATCCAAACCCCGAAGTCCGCGCCTCGGAGCAAATAGGTGATCCAGTGAAGACAATCCGCACCGTCCTGGGATTCCTGGCCATCGCCGCCGTCATGGATGGCTCCGTGGCAGCCGCTGCCGATATCCGCCACGGCGAAGCGCTCGCACGGCGATGGTGCGCGACCTGCCACGTCGTCGCCGCGGACCAGCAGCAGACCACCTCGGAGGCGCCGCCGTTCGCGACCATCGCGCACCGGCCGGATTTCGATGTGAACCGGCTGGCTTTCTTCCTTCTCGAACCCCATCCCAAGATGCCGAACATGTCACTGACCCGCACGGAAGCGGCCGACATCGCGGCCTACATCGGGTCGCTGGCACGATAGGCTTCGGACCTGCGAGCGCGTCATACCCGACCAGCATGCCAGCCCAATGACGCGCGCATCCATTGATCTCGATCAAAGCTTGCGAGGCATTCGCGCCCCGTTATCGATCTCCTAAGGACCGGCGAGGCCGGCCCTGCCCGATCCAAACGGAGAAAACGCCATGACGGTCGCAGCGAAACGAAGAGAGGCTCCCACCCAGCCGCCGGTCAAAGCCCGCGAACTGATGGAAGCGCTCAATGCCGACGCCAGCAAGCTCAACATCTGGGTGCGCACCGAGATGAACGCGCCGGCCCAGCGCGCCTGGTTCACCGATCCGGGTGGTGAGACCGGGGCCGGCGAATTGGCCGCCGGCGGCCGTGTCGCCGCCAATCAACTCAAGGCCGTGCCGAACCGCTGGCGCTGGAAGGACTATCGCCCGCTGCTCGACCGCATCAACGATATCGCAAGCCGCGCCGACGTTTCGCCGATCGAATTCGCCGACCGCCAGAGCATCCTGCTCACCAATCCCGGGCTCGGCGGCCGGCTGCAGGTCACCCCAACGATGCGCTGTGCGATCTCGATCTATACCCCGGGCGACGTTGCGCCGGCGCACATCCACAGCGCCAACGCCAGCCGCACCATCCTGTCGGAGAAAGGCGGCTACACCAATGTCGAGGGCGAGCGCTGCGAGGCGGTCCGCGGCGACCTGATCATCACGCCCAACGGCACCTGGCACGACCACGGCAACGACTCGAGTACGCCGGTAATCTGGATCGACATGCTGGATTGGCCGCTGCTTGAAGTGCTCGACTGCGCCTGGGTCGACCTCGACTACAAAGGTGCCGGCGACGCGCGCAACGCCAAGGTCCAGAAGACAGTGCACACGGACGGCTATTCCGGACGCCTCTACGGACATGGCGGCCTCAAGCCGACCTTCGTGTCCCATCAGCGGGGCTGGGGCAAAAATCCCAATCCCATGATCCACTACCGCGGCGCCGACGTGCGCGAGGCGCTGCATGGCCTGCGGCAGGAGAAGGGCGATGCCTACGAGGGCATCCAGCTCGAGTTCGTCAATCCGGCCACCGGCGGACCGGTCGGCTCGATCCTGCAATATGCGGCGCAGCTCCTGCGTCCAGGCGAGACGACTCTGGCGAAACGCGAGACCTGCAACACCTTCATGGTGGTGATGGAAGGCCAGGGCTACACCGAGGTGGGCGGGCGCCGCTTCGAATGGGAGCCCAACGACATCGTCGTGATGCCGAACTTCCTGTGGCGGCGCCATGTCAACACCGGCAAGAAGGACGCGGTGCTCTACACCGTCTCCGACGGCGCGCTGATGCGCAACATCGGCCAGTATCGGGCGCAGGGCAAAGCGGCCGACGGCAGCGTCGTTCAGCTCGTCCAGTGAACTGCATGACTGGCACGAAGAAGGCGCCGCCCGTGGGCGGCGCCTTTGTGTTGTCGGCTCATTGCGAGTGACGGCCTTCAGTTGCCCGACCAGCGCCAGCGGCGGGGCCCGGCGTCGAGCCGCGCCTTCTGCTCGTGACTGAGCGACGCCTGGAAGGCATCGAATGCCGGAATGACGGTCCGCGTGGCCTCGCCCAGTGCCGCGAGCCGCTTGTCCAGAAACGCAAGCCGCTCGCTCGAGCTGCGGGGAAGCTCGCTCGGGCACACGCCCGTGCTCAAATCGGCGGCCTTGACCGCCGCCGCCTTGAGGGCGGCAAGCGCGGCAATCTGCGCTTCGGTCGGTTGAACCGCCTTCTCGATTCGCTCCACGCCCCAGGTGGCGAGCCGGGCCGCCCGCGGATTGCACAGCGCGGAGAGCCCGCCGTGGGCAAGAATCACCGGCTCCATCACCATCCTGGCGGCCCAGGCCGATCCGCGCGGCGACTGCTGCGCCAGCGAAGATGCTGGCTCCATCAGCAGGCAGAGCGCCAAGCCGGCGCCAATTCCTCGTCCACCGACGCGCATAATCAGGTCGCGGCCTCGACGCTCACGACTCGAAACGTGTGCACGTCGCCGTCATCGTCTTTGATCGAGACGTATTCGCCCGGCGAGAACACATGCGCGCCGAAACGATACCCCGATTCGTCGTCGTCGGTTCTGGTCGCGTCATAGTCAAATACCCATCGGGCATGCTCCGCCCCGCCGGGCTTGTGAACGACGCGGCCGATCTGTTCGTCCGCTCCGTTCCAGAACCGGCGCACGCGACAATGGTCGCGATGCGTCTGCCAGAGCTGCGGGTCGATGTGACCTTTGGCATCGAGCGGGGCGACGAACTCGTAGCCGTGCCGGGTCGATCCGGACGGAAATTCCTTCGACCGTGCGAGGTTGAGCTTGATGCGCTTGAAGGTATGGGGCAGTGCCATGAGGGTGTCCTCCATCAACGTCTTCGTTGGTTCAGATGCTCACTCTTGGCAGCTGCCACGGGGAGATTCCTTGATTTGCCTCAAGCGCGAGGCTTAGAGCATATCCTTGACGGCGAACCGGTGCCCACTTTGCCGGGACATGCGCTAGGGCCGCGGCAGCGCCGAATAGTATTCGACGATCCCCTGAAGCTCTTCGCGGGTCATCTGACCGGAGAAGAAGTTCATGGTGGGATGGATGCGTTGGCCACTGCGGAAGGCGGTGAGCTGCCCGACCAGATAATCCCGGTGCTGGCCCGCCAGGTTGGGAATGGTGCGGTCGTGCCCGACGCCGTCAAATCCGTGGCATGGCGCGCAGACCAGCACCAATCGCGGCGGGGCAGGCGTTTGCGCCCCGGCACCAGCCGGAATCAACAGCATGGTCAAGCCCAAGACCCCGCGGTGGATGAAGCGCATTGCGGTTTCCTTCCAGTCTCGCCGTTCCCGCGATCAAGCGACGATCGGCACCGTCATTCCAGAACGTGCAGCAGCAGAACCTCTTCCTTCGGCGTCAGGCCGCAGACCTCGTCCTTGTCATCGTCATCTGCATTCCGTTGCTTTGGCGGTGCCGCCTTGCCGCCGAGCGAGCGATAGAGGGCCTCGGCGGCCGCACGCAGCGCTTCCCGATGCGCGACATCGTCGGCGGGCATCGCGGCGGCGGTCTTTGCCAGATCGTGGAGAATGTCCGCGAACAGCGCGTGGTGAAGATGCACGTGAACCGACTTGCGGGTATCCTCGCTGCCGGGACGATCGAGCGTGAGCGAAACGCCGGATCCATCCAGATGCGCCTCGAACCGCGCCGATCGCTCGAACGTTCCCATGTACAGCTTGTCGGGATATTCCAACGCGACTTCCGCTTTGTCCGGTATCGGTTTTGTCATGGCACTTGCCCTCGGATTCATGAGTTCGATCAGGCCTGGATAACCGCTTTCGGCCGGCGCGGAATGATCTAGGTCAATCATTCTTGCCGGAATCACGACGCCGCGAAATATGGCGGGAAGAGACCCGAACGCTCGCCGCGAAAGACCAGGACCGGAACACTGCTGTGGGACAGCACTTGAACGGTTTCGCTGCCCAAGAGCGCCGCGGAAATCCTCTTCCGGCCATGGGAAGCCATGACGATCAGATCGCAGCCCCGGCTGTTCGCGGTATCGATGATGGCCTGGTAGGGATGCTCGTGCTGGACGTGTACGACGTCACAACCGACGCCGGCCTGCGCCGCCACGTCAGCGATCACTTTCAGGTACCCCGCTGCCGCAGTCCCGGCGCCACTCCCGGACAACGACGTCTGTTGGGCGAACGCCGCATCATTCGGGGCGTGTGAGACGGTCAGGCCCGTGACCTTGGCGCCGACCGCCTTGGCCAGGGCCACCCCGTACTCGATCGACTTGACCGACAGGTCCGATCCATCCGTCGGAATGAGGATATGTCTGTGCATGACAGGCTCTCGGATTCCCTTCGCTCGCGGGCCGCATTCGACCGCACCCTGTTGAATCTTATTTAGTCCAGGCGCCGCCGAATTCGTTGATCAGGATCAAAGCGTTGCGGCACCGGTCGGCTAACTTTTCCGGATATGAACTGAAAGGAGCGAAC
>WNGB01018490.1_pt1 | contig 12589 bp, 4 predicted proteins | sample 5400681 | NCBI WGS metagenome assembly WNGB01 (sample SAMN13153367, study PRJNA577476) | soil metagenome | isolation source: 115 cm soil or saprolite under grassland replicate 2 | place: USA:California | collected 2016-06-15 | reverse complement strand
GCGCGCTGCTCACCGCCCTGCTCTACCGCTCCGACCGCACCGACCCCGCCGTGCTGGCCAGCACCGTGCCCGCCTGACGACCGCGACCCCACAACCACGGACGCGACGCGGGACCGCGATGATCACACTCACGCCCTGCCGCTCATATCGCCATATCCCAAGCGCGCAGCCCCCGGGCCCGGCTGGCAGGACCAAGGCATACCGGCCCCGCATGTTAATGCCGGTGCGGCCGAGCAGGGACAGCCGGGCGACGTCCTGCCTGAGGATCGATCAGCAGCCCGCCACCACCAGCGCCGGTGAGCCGCCACGCCTCCTGCAGGTCGGCCACGCTGGGCACCGGGTGCCCGTGCCCGATCGCCTGCTGGGCCAGGTTGGTGAGCCGGTCCCGTAGCCGCTCCCAACTGCGTGACCCCTCGATGGCGGCCGAACCGGCCTGGTACGGCAGGCCGACGGCGTTCGCCAGCGCCTCCAGTCCGCCCGGCTGCTCCGCCAGCCGGGCGACCGAAGCCGCGGCCGCGGCCGCGGCGGCCGGCCCCGGGTCGCCCAGCTGCGCCCACCCGGCGAGGGAGAGGGTGTCGGCCAGCCCCGCACCGAGGGCATCCATCCCTGCGGCGGGGCCGGCGACGTACAGCCAGGGTGCGCTGCCCGGCAGGACCAGGCCCTCGCCCAGGAGGTAGTCGGCGAACTGCGCGGGGCTCAGCACGTCGCCGCCCACCAGCGCGTTGCCGTGGCCGTCCCCGTGCACCACGATGGTGTGCCCGCCGCCCGGCACGGCCGGCCCGGCCGGCAGCCCGTCGGCCAGAGTTCGCGCGTCCGGGTCCGGGAAGCCCGGCGGCAGGTACGTCCCCCCGGGGATGGACTGCGGGCGGAACATCGCGGCGGCCGACGCCACCAGCGCCGCGGTGTCGGTGGCTGCCAGCGGGGACGGCCCGGTCGGGTGCGCCTGGCCGATGGCGTCGTCCAGCGCGCCTGCCGCCTGGTCACCCTCGGCGATCTCGGTGCCCGCCGCGTCGCGCTGCCCCCGCGCGTCGTCGAGTGCCTGCTGCGCGGCGGTGACCTCGCCGTCGGCGGCGGCGGCGTGATCGGTGCCGCCGAAGTGGACCGCGGCCGGGCCCAGGTCGGTGGCCACCCTCTGCCATGTCTGCTGCCGGTTGCGGCGGGCGCCCAGCGCGGGGTCGAGCTGCTGGGCGAGGTTGTCGTAGTGGGTGCGGGCATCGCCCAGCTCCGCCCGCAGTTCGGTCCGGGCGGCGTTCCACTCCTGGCGCGCCGTGTCCATCCCGTCGCGGGTGCCGGCCACCTGCTTGCGCGGCTCCACCAGCACCGGGTTGTCCGGGCTGGCCGCCCGCGCGGCGTCCTGCGCCGCTGCCCAGGCCGCCCGGCTCGGGTTGTCCCGGGCGTCGCGGGCCAGGTCGTTCGCACTGTCGATCAGTTGCTGCTCGGCCGCATGCAGCCCGGTTACGGCCGTGTCGTACCGGCCGGCGGCACCCCGGTACGCCGTCGCGGTGTCGGTCACGGCGCCGCGCAGGTCGCCGGCGTGGGCGCTGCCCAGCCGGTCGGCGCCCGGCTGCGGGAGGGGCTGGTGCGGCTGGGTCACGCCCGGGTCGAGCTGCTGGGCGTACCACAGGCCGCCCGGCAGCACGGTGGCCGGCGCGGTACCGACGAGCGCCCGGCCGCGCAGGTCGTCCGACAGGCCGAGCAGCAGATCCTGGACCTGCTGGTCGGTCGCGCCGTCCACGTGCAGCACCGGGCCGGACGGGTGCACCGGCACCTCCGCGACGCCCCGGCGGTGGTCCGCCGTGGGTACCGCCGCGGCCGGCCGCAGCCACAGACCGGACGGGACCACCTCGACGTGGGGGCCGCCCGCCCCGCCGAGGGCGTACACGTGCGGCTGGCCGGGCACAGGGGCCAGCGCGCCGCCGCGGGTCCAGTCCCCCACCGGGCGGGCGTCGCGCACCGCCGGACCCGGGTAGTCGGCCTGGCCGATCCGGGTGCCGTCGTGGGTGACCACCTGGGCGATCGGCGCCCAGGTGTCGCCATTGCCGTCGCGGACCTGCGCGACGCCGCCGACCGGGTGGCCGTTGTACGCCGAGACGCTTGCCTCGAGCCGGTCGGCGAGGTCGTGCGCGGTCGGCCCGCCAAGGTCCGCCTCCGGTTGGTGCAGGACGACCTCGCCGGGATGCGCGTCCGGCGGCAGGCCGCCGACCCAGTCGAGCACGTCGCCGGCGGGGACCCCGGTCGGCGACGGCGCGGTGGCCGGCCCGGCCGGCGCCTCCGGCCCCGGCGGGGGCGGGACGGCGGTGTCCGGCACGCCGACGTGCAGCGTGTCCCCCCGGGTGCCGGCCCGGTCGGGTTGCCAGCCGCCGGTGTCCCCGCGGTGCAGCAAGGCGCCGTCGGCGGCCGGGCTGGTGTCGAGCCCCTCCGGCGCCGGCGCGGTGCGCGCGTTCTCGGTGGCGACGTCGTGCAGGGTGATCAGGCCGTGCTCCAGCGCGGTCTGCTCCCAGACCCGGATCCGGGCGCCGTTCGGGACGCGTACCCGCACCACCTGCGGGTTGCCGGCATCCGCGGCGGGCGGCCCGTCGCGGAACCAGCCGGCGACCTTCCCGGCGCCGGCGGCCACCGCGCTCGCCACCTGGTTCTCGGTGTATTGCCGCACGTCGACGAAGTAGTCGACATCGACGTCGAACAGGTAGGAACGGCCGCCGACCCGCTCCTGGACGACCTTGGCACCGGCCGTTGTCGTCCCGTCCTGGCGGCCCTGGCCGGAGCTCACGGTGCCGCCGCCACCCGGGTTGTAGGTCGGCTCGGTGACGGTGCCGGTGGTGCCGGTCGGATGGGTCTGGTTCGCGGTGGGCGCGCCGTTCAGCCCCGACTCGACGCCGTTGCTGGTTCCCCAGGACCTGCTGGTCGTGGTGGTGTTCGCATCGCCGAAGCTCTCCATCGAGAAGGTGTCGGTGGCACTTCCCGGGACCAGCCGCGGCGCCCCGGTTGCCCGGGCGGACAGGGCGACGTCGGCGATGTCGTCGGTGAACAGCCCGCCGCGCGGCATCCCGTTGACGCCGTAGCTCTCGCCGAGGAACATCCGCCGGCCGCCGGCCTTCAGGCCGCCGTTGGTGGTCATCTCGAAGACCGCGGCCTCGCTGGCGGTGCCGACGGTGGAGATCCGGGACGGCCGCTCGGTGCCGGTCACCGGCACCTGGGTGCCGGCGGCGCCCGGGGCCCGCACCCCCTTGTCCGCCGACAGCAGCGCCATCGTGGTGGTACGCACGCCGTCGTGGCCCGTCACCGTCTCCACCCGCCACGATCCGTCGGCGGGCGGTGTCCACGCGGCGCCGGGGTTGGCCGGGGCGTAACGGCCGGGCGCCGCCGGGCTCGGTTGCCACGTCGCGTCCGGTGGCGCCGGGTTGGCCGGCGCGGTGACGACGTCGATGCCGGCGAGGTGGTCGGGGACGGTCAGCTCCATCCGGCCGTTGCCGATGGGCAGCGGGTTCGGGTGGGACGGCGCGCCGTAGAGCAGCCGCGAGGTACCGACCGTGGCCAGGTCGATGACCGTCTTCGGCAGGGTGGTCAGCGTGACGTCCGCGGTGTAGGTGACGTCGTACTCGGACGCGGTGAGCGCGTCGCTGACAAACATCTCCTGCCACAGCGAGTCGGACGTCCTGGTGGTCTCCGAATGGCCCCAACCGTGGCTGATCGCGGCCGGGAGCCGGACGCCGCCTCCGGTGCGGGTGCCGTACTCGTCCACCTTGGCCGGGTCGCCCTTCGGCCCGTTCTCGTGCGAGTAGTCGCCCGCGGCGCCGAACCGGACCGCGTTGCTGGTGCTGACGGTGCTCGAGGTTCCGGTGCCGTCCACGGTCAGATCGCTGATCATGGTGTGGCCGCGGCCGGGATCCTTGGGCGGTGCCGGCCGCCCGTTGTTCAGGCTCGCGCCGATCTGCACGGTGAGGACGACATCGCCCTTGGCGGCCGGCTCGACGTCCTGCACCCGGAAGCCGCCGGAGATCACCTCGGGCAGCCGGGCGATCTTGCCCCGGTTGGTCAGCCGGTCCGTCACCTCGGCCAGCACCCGGTCCCGCTGCGCCTGCGACGCGCCGGCCCGGTCGAGTTGGCCGTCCAGGGCCGCCCGGAAGTCGGCCGGCAGGGTGTGTCCGGTGACCTTGGCGCTGCCCAGGCTCGAGCCGAACGGGATGTCCCGTGGCATCTGCCGTCCCGGCGGCCGGTCGACGGCGGTCGGCGTGGCGGCTGTGTCCGGGCCCTGGGTGGAGGGGCCCTGCGTGGACTGGGGCTGCGTGGACTGGGCCTGCGTGGACTGGGGCTGTGTGGACGGATCCTGGGTGGACGGGCCCTGCGGGGGCTGGATCTGCGTGGACGGGCCCTGCGTGGACCGAGTTTGCGTGGGCGGGTCCTGGGTGGACGGATCCTGGGTGGGCGGGCCTTGCGTGTTCGGGTCCTGCGTGTACGGATCCTGGGTGGACGGATCCTGGGTGGACGGGCCTTGCGTGGGCGGGTCCTGCGTGTTCGGGCCCTGGGTGGACGGGTCCTGCGTGGTGCTGGCGGGCGGCGGCGCGGGATCCGGGGTCGCGTTCTGGGCGGCGACGAGGCGGTTCGCCACGTCGACGGGTAGCCGGAGGTAGAGGCCGTTCGGCGAGTTCACTACGACGCCCACCTCGCTGGCCTTGCCCCGGGTGATGAAGTCCGGCAGCAGGTTCCCCGCGGTCGGCCGGCCGGTGAGCTGGTGCCGGGTGTCGAACTCGACCACGACGGTCGGGCCGGTGTGGGCCAGCCGCCCGCCGACCGTGGACGAGATGTCGTTCGACACCTGCCTCGTCTTGTTCCGGTTGAAGCCGAATAGCCACTTCGGATCCGGCCGGGACGGTCCCTTGGCGCCGCCGAAGTCGCCGGAGAAGCCGAGGTTCCAGCCGGTCCCGCGGCCCTTGGATGCGCCCGGCTTGCGGACGGCTTCGTTGATCCGGTACAGGGTCGCGTCGCGGGGCTGGGTGACGATGCGCGGGTTGTGGTACGTCGTCTCGATCTTCAGCTCGCCGCGCAGGTCGGTGAGGAAGCCGCCCTCGCCCAGTCCGCGGGCGTGGTCGGCGGTGCCGTCCAGGGCGAAGATCTCGCCGCCGCGCCGGCCGACCGGCCCGAGGAAGGCGTTCACCGCCGCCTGCGACTGGGTACCCGGCTGGGTCAGCGGCGACTTCTTGAACGCGTACGTGTTGCCGTTCGAGCCAGTGATCTGGTCGCGCTGCCAGGACTTCCAGGTCCCCCCGAACGCGCCAAGGCCGGTGCGCACCGGCGCCGGCACCGGCGGCCGCCTCCGGCGGCCGAAGCGGTCACGGCCCCTCTCGACCGGCCCGTGCGGCCGCACGCCGGTGATCTCCTTGGCCAGTACGGCCTCCGCGGCGTGCGTCAGCTCCGGTGGCACCCTGGTGTCCACCACCGCGTACGCGTCGATCTGGCCGCGCAGGTCGACGCCGGGCGGCAGCGGCGCCGGCCGGGGCTCGAGGGTGACCTCGACGCCCTGGCCGAAACCCTGGCCGGCACGGTTGTCCGGCAGGCCCGGCACCACCGCGTCCAGCGGGGCGGCGAGGACGATGCCGTTCGGCACGTGGATCGGCTGCGGTGCCGGCGGCTGCTGCCCGGTGCCGTCCTGCTGCCCGGTGCCGTCCTGCTGCCCGGTGCCGTCCTGCTGCCCGGTGCCGTCCTGCCGCGGCTGGGCGGTGTCGGTGCGGGTACGCCCGTCGATCGGGGTGAAGCCGAGCGTGGTGGTGGTCAGCCAGGGCCGGTCGGTCTGGCGGATGTCGATGCTGTAGTTGACGTCGGCGGTGTAGGCGTGCATGTCGCCCTGCGGGGTGCCGGTGCCGTGGTACGACGCGTCGGAGGCGCCGGAGCTGACCCCGCGCGAGCCCGAGTACGAACCGCCGCCGCCGAGGGAGACGTTGACCTGCCGGAACCCGTCCTTGGATGTGTTGAACCCGCCGGCGCCGCCGACGAACCCGCGTTTGGCGTTGGTCACGCCGTAGCTGCGGTCCGCGCCCTGCGAGACGTGCAGCAGGCTCTCCGAGCCGCCGGTCCACGCGCCGCTGTATCGCAGGTCGCCGTTGATCTGGGCGGTCACGACCAGTTCGGCCTCGACCGGGCCGAACAGGGTGTCGCGGACCAGCGGCAGCGTGTACCCGCCCGAGATCGCCTGGCCGGCCACCGCCCGCATGTCGCCGGAGAACGCGTGGTAGATCGCGTTCAGGTTGGCGTACTGCTGCGGCGTCATCGTGGACAGGTCTGCCGGCGGCAGCAGCTTGGGGTCGATCCGCCGCACCGCGGCCAGCACCGGCTGGATCAACGCGTCGCCGCCCCGCGCGTCCCGGACCTGCGCGTCGCCGAGCACCTTCAGCTCGCTGACCAGGGATGGCGCCGGCTCGCTCGGGGCCGGCGGCGGCGCGGGGACGGTCGACGGGCCCGCCACCGTCGGCGGGCCGGCAGCGGTCGATGGGCCAGCCACCGTGGCCGGCGGGCCGGGCACCGTGCTCGCGCCCGCCGGCACCGGGTAGCCCAGCCGGACGGCGTCGTGCGGCGCCATCGAGACCAGCAGGGTCGCGCTCGGTGGCGCGGGGTGGCCGGGTTGGTTCTGGGCGAGGCGGCCCGGAGCGCCGAGCGCGACATCGACGGCGTAGAAGTACGAGTCGCTCTTGGTGGAGCTGATGTGCAGCGTCTCGACCTGCCGGTCGCTGCTTGCGCCCTCCCGGGTCGAACTGCTGGTCGAGACGGTGCCGCCCAGGGTGAACTGCCCGAACGGGCTGCTGTTGGTGGGGTCGGAGACGTAACGGGCGCCCGCATTCACCGCGGCGTTCGCAGACGCGCCGCTGCCGTGACTGGTCGACGTGGTGGCGCCGCGGTTCGTCCACTGCCAGCTCTCCGGCTTGCCCGGCCCGGAGCCGAGGTAGGTGGCGGTGCCGGTGCCCTGCAGCACGAACGCCGTCTGGCCCAGCAGCGGCGACAACGCGCCGCCGCCGAAGACCTCACCCGCCCGACCACCGATCCCGCCGAGGAAGTTCAGTAGGTCGGTGCGCTGGTCGCTGCCGGGGGTGCGGGTGCCGGCCGGCAGGGTGGCGGCCAGGTTGTTGACGAACGCGGGCGAGACCTGCGTCTGGTGCACCTGGCCGAAGAACGCGAACGGCCTGGCCGGGTCCGCTCGGGTGGCCGTGCCGCCGAGGCTGACCCCGGCCGGCAGGTCGATCAGTACGTCGGCGTGCAGGCCGTCGCCGGTCGCCACCGGGTTGTTCGTGCCGGCCGGCCGGCCGGGCCCGCCGTCCACATCGACGCTGAACTGGACGCCGCGCACCTCCTGGCCGTCCTTGGCGAAGTCGGCGATGTTGGGGTACGCCCGATCCCCGAACCTGGCCCCGGTGTCCACTTGCGACTCGGTGAAGGTGAAGCCGGCGCCGCCGCCGGCGTTCATCAGCGGCGGCGTGGCGCCCAGCGGGATGAACGGCGAGAACGAGACCGCTGCGCTGACCGCCGACTTGCCGGTGGAGGTCTTGGACTGCTCGACCGGGGCGATGTCGAACCTGCGCACTTCCAGGTTCTTGCCCCGGTCCGGTCCGCGCGGACCCGGCGTCGCCTTCTGCTGCGGCCCGAGTTGGCCGCCGAGGAACACCTCCCGGGGGCCCCTCGAGGTTTGCAGCGTGATCCGGTGGCCGCCGTTGACGATCGCCGGCAGCGCGGCCAGCACGACGTCGTGCGACACCCCGGCGGCGACCGTCGCCGCCTCCTCGGCGGGCAGCCCGGCCCGCTGGACGAGTTGGTCGGCGATGGCGGTGCGGATGCCGTCCGTCGTGGTGAGGCCGGCCGGCTGCAGTGGACCGCCGAGCAGCAGGGCGACCCTCTCGTTGCCCAGCCGCGTGGTGTCCGCCGGCGCCGGGGCGGCGAAGTGGACCCAGGACACGTCGCCCGCGTGGTACGGGTCGGCGGCCCGCCCGGAGTCGTACCCGGACTCCTGCCCGGACTCGTACCCGGAGTCGTAGCCGGAGTCCTGCCCGGGCTTGTGTCCGGAGGCAGAGCCGGACTCCTGCCCGGACTCGTACCCGGAGTCGTACCCGGACTCCTGCCCGGACTCGTAGCCGGAGTCGTAGCCGGAGTCCTGGCCGGGCTTGGGTCCGAAGTCGGGGCCGGATTCGGGCTCCGGCCGGGACTGGCCGATGGCCGTCTGGGCGGTGACCTTGGCGACCTCGGTGGCCAGGTTCGCCGGCAGGTGCGAGCCGAGGCTGACCTGGGTGAGGGTGCCGTCCGGGTGCGGGACGAACAGGACCCAGTTGCCGGTGGGCGGCACCGCCGGGCGCATCGTCCCGTCCGTGGCCTGCACCGGATGGCTCACCATGCCCGTCTGCAACGGTCCGCCACCGCCCTTCGGGTGCCAGACCCAGCCATCCGCGCCGAGCACCGGAGAGCCGGACGCGCGCGCGGCGTGCGCGGCCGGGGAGTCCAGCCCGCCGGCCGCGCTGTCGCAGGCGACCAGGCGCAGCGGCCGGGTGTCGCCCGGTGCGCGAAGGTCTGCGATGACCTCGCCCGCCTCGGCACTGGACAGGCGCACCCCACCGCCGCTCAGCCCGGCCGAGGACCCCATCGCAAGGAAGGTGTCCGCCGACGGGTCGGCGGGGATGTGCTTGGCAAGCTCGGCCAGCACCGGGTCGTGTCCCGTGCCCAGATAGTGGCCCCGGCCGTCGGGCAGCGCGACGACGCTCGGAACCGTCCCACCCTGCGAGCCGGCGGCCGGCGCGGAAGGCTGGAGGCCGGGCTGGTTGGGGGCGGTGGTGGCCGTCGCGGGCGTCGAACCGTCCGTCGCCGGGCCGTTCCCGACCGGGCCGCTGTGGGCCGAGCCGTTGTCCACCGGAGTGTTGTGGGCGGAGCCATCCTTGGCGGAGCCGTTGTTGGCCGGGCCGGTCGTTGCCGGGCCGGTCGTTGCCGGGCCGGTCGTTGCCGGGCCGGTCGTTGCCGGGCCGGTCGTCCGGGCTAGTCGTTGCCGGGCTAGTCGTTGCCGGGCTAGTCGTTGCCGGGCTAGTCGTTGCCGGGCTAGTCGTTGCCGGGCTCGTCGTTGCCGGGCTAGTCGTTGCTGAGATGGCCGAAGTCGAGGTGACCGAGGTCGGGCCGTCTCCGGTCGGGGCTGGGGTGGCGGTCGGGCTGATCGTTGTCCCGCTCGGCGTTGCGGCGCTCGCGGTGGTGCTGACCTCCGCAACTGTCATGGGGTTCGGCGACGGCCCCCCGGCACGGACCGGCTTGGGACGGCCGCCCTTGGCGGGGAATGTCATCCAGCGGGAACCCCGCCCGCCGCCACCCGGGACGAGCGCGACCACGTCCTTGCCGAGGTCGGACGCCAGTTGCGCGGCGGAGCGCGGCGAGACCACCACGCTGTTGCCGGCGTTGCTCTCCGACATCAGCACGATCGAACTGGAATCCGGGCTGACCTGTGCCGCGACCTCGCTCACCGGCCCGAACCCGCCGTGGCCCGGCTGGCCAGAGCTGCTCGGCAACCGGACAACCGACGCCCCGTCGGTCACCGCCGCGGGCAATGGCGCCGCCCCACGACCGCCGCCGACGGCCGGCACCGACGTCGAGGTTGAGGTAACGGGAGCCTGCGGCACCGTTGATGGCGCCGGTGTACTCGGGCTGTTCGTCGCCGGTCCGGTCGCCGCCGCCGTGGGTGCCGTCGACCCTGTTGTTGCCGCCGACGCAGCGGCCGTCGCAGTGGACGGCACAGCTGTTGTCGGCGTCGCAGTGGACGGCGTCGCGCTGGTCGGTGTCGCAGTGGTCGGCACCGTGCTCGTAGCGGATGCGGTCGAGGTCGGCACCGTGGTGGGCGACGTCGCGGCGCTGGGCGTTGCGGTGGTGGGCGTCGCGGTGGACGGCGTCGCAGTGGACGACGTCGCAGTGGACGACGTCGCGGTGGTCGGTGTCGCGGTGGTCGGTGTCGCAGTGGTCGGCACCGTGCTCGTCCCGGACGCGCTCGAGGTCGGCGCCGTGCTCGTCGTCGGCACCGACCCGTTCGACGCCGTCGTGGGCGCGGCAGGTGTGGTCGACGCCGATGTCGTCGCCGGCGCGGTTGGCGTGTTCGTCTGCGCTGTGGCCGGCCCGGTGGACGGCGTCGGGACGGTCTGTTGCGCCGTGCCGCTGGCGCTCACGCTGGCGCTGGCGCCCGGACCGGCCGGCGCAGGCGTCGTAGGTGACGTAGGCGCGGCGACACCAGGCTGCGACGTGGCCGTAGTTGACGCAGCCGTGGGCACCGACGGCGACGAGGTAGCCTCGGCGCTCGGTGGCATCGTCGCCTGGGTGTTTGCCGCAGGGGGCGCACTCGCCGCAGGGGACGCACTCGCCGCGGGGGACGCGGTTGCCGCAGCGGACACGGCCGTCACGGGCGGTGCGGCCGATGGCGACGTCGTTGGCGTTGTTGACGGGGTGTTGGCCGGGGTCACCGCGGCCGGTGCGCCGCTCGCTGCGGACGACGTGGCCGCGGTCTGCGGCGCCGCCGTCGGCGCGGCGGTTGACGGCTGCGGCGTACCTGACGAAGGCAGCGTGGTGACCGGGGCGGTCGGGACCGGCGTGGATGGCACCGTGGGTGTCGCCGACGATCCCACGACGATCGGGGGCGGGAGGCTGGGGCCGTTCCCGCCAGGGGCGTTCGAGCCGGGGCCGTTCACGCCCGGGGCGCTCGAGCCGGAGCCGTTCACGCCTAGGCCGCTCGAGCCTGGACCGCTCAGGTTGGGGTCGTTGCTGCCGCCGGTGACGGACCGGGTGCCGGGCGGGGCGGAACCGGGCGGGGCAGGAGCGCCGCGGTCGGACGGCGGAGCGGGCTGGTGACCGGTGTCCGCGCCCTGGGCCGCACCAGTCAAGGCCGGGCCGGGAGGCGGGGTGAGGTTGCCGGTCTTGGCCGCCCCGAGCACGCCGCCGAGCCTGTTCGACAAGCCGGAGGCCAGGCCGGCGGTCAGCCCGAACGGGTTGCCGAACGGGTTGGCCTTCCCGGTCATCACGTTGTACATGCCCTCGGTCAGGTACTCGTGCAGGCTCTCCTCGAGAGTCTCCGCGAAGCCCTTGCCGACCTTGTCCGCCCACATCCCGCGGACCGACATGCCCGCGTAGTTGTCGATGGTCTCCCCGACGGCGTCGGCGAACTTGGCCATCGGGGTGGTGGGGAACTCGTGCGCGTGCTTCTCGGCCGCATGCTTGGCGGCGTTCTCCAGGATCTTGGGGTCGATGTCGTTGCCGAGGCGCTTGACCAGTGTCTTGCCCAGCGCGTTGCCGAGCAGGCCGCTCAACGCCGACAGCGGCAGGCTGAGCGCGCCACCGAGCGCGCCGATCTCGATCGAGGTGATGGTGGACTTGGCGTCCCAGGACGTCTTGTGCGGGTTGGTGAGGAACTGCAGGCCCTGAGCGGCGACGTCGATGCCGACCTGCAGCGCGATGCCGACGATTTGCGCCTCCAGGATCCGCATCAGCAGCTGACCCCACCAGCGTTCCAGCAGGAACCGCACGACCGGGATCCGGGCAGCCAGCCACGTCATGCTGCCGCCGAACGTCGGCCCGGCCATCGCGACCGCCCAGGCGATCTCGGCCAACAGTTCGATCAGTGAGAGGATCGAGACGTACTTGACGTACTGGACCTGGAGCGCGGTCTGCCGGAGCAGCGCGGCCAGGGCTTTGAACCGTTGGACCGCCGTATCGACGTAGTACGGCGGCTCCACGACGTACGGCGCCATCCGGTCGGCGAACCGCAGTGCCGCCTTGCCCCTGAACTCGCGGCGGATCTTGTTGACGGCCTCGGCCAGTTCCGGCCCGAGCTCGCTGCCGAGCCTGCCGGCGGCGCGGTCCCACGCGTCCGCCAGCAGGAACAGTTGGTCCTCGTCGGCCGAGGGCCACTGATCTCCGGTCAGCACCAGGAACAGGGTCCTGACCTCGCTCGGCACCATCAGGGACATGAGCTGTCACTTCCGCCCGTGTGTGCGCACCGTGTCGGTGGCGGCGGCGTCGGAGTCCTCGTAGACGCCGGCCAGGGTCTGCACCCGCTCGCCGTCCGCCTGCAGCGAGGTGCCGAGCTCGTGCAGGAACGTCAGCCCCTCGGCCTCGCCCGGCTTGTAGTTCTTCTTGATCGCCTTGCTGATGTCGTCGCCGTCCCCGCCGGCGTTCACGTACAGGAGGCAGGCGCCGTTCAGGTCGGTGCAGATGCCGCCCGCGATCAGCGCGACCCGGCCGATGTCCACGCCGCCTCGCCGCAGCTGGTCGGTGTCGACCGTCAGGTCGTCCCCGCCATCCTCGGTCATGACCGCTCCTCCGTCCCGCCGCCGGCCGGCCCGGCCGCCCCGAACAGGCCGGCCGGCTCGTCGCGGAACAGCGGGCCGCTGGCCGCCTGCACCGCCTCGTCGAAGATCCGCTCGATGTCGAGGTCGCCGTTGACCAGGTCGGCGAGGCCCGGCCCGAACCCGGCCGGCGCCAGTTCGGCGAGGACGTTCCGGGACTTGCCGGCCGCCTCCTCCTGCGCGGCCGCGACGGCCTGCACGATGCGGCTGGCCAGTTCGGCCGGGGCGAGCCGGCGGTACCGGGTGCCGGA
>WNGB01010815.1_pt1 | contig 12589 bp, 17 predicted proteins | sample 5400681 | NCBI WGS metagenome assembly WNGB01 (sample SAMN13153367, study PRJNA577476) | soil metagenome | isolation source: 115 cm soil or saprolite under grassland replicate 2 | place: USA:California | collected 2016-06-15 | reverse complement strand
GCTGTCGTCCACGGCCACCGTCAGCGTGTTCGACCGGCGGCTCCAGAGGAGCGTGACCTCGATGCCGTCGGCCGAGCGGTGATGGAGCTCAGTGAGGGTCGAATCGGTCATGTCCCTACCGTCGCAGCAAGCGGCCGTTCGTGACACCGAGCCAGCCCCCGTCCTCGGGTGCGGCCTACCCCTATTCGCGGGGGAGGTTGACCCCCAGCAGGGTCAGCCCGACCAGGAGGAGGACGAAGGCGACCGCGCCGGCGACGACGAGCCCCGGGTGGCGCGTGCGACGGACCGACTCCCAGCCGACGCGGCTCCAGAAGACGAGCAGTCCGGCGACGGCCGCGAGGCCGATCACGAGGACAGGCGCGAGGAGGATCGCGCGCTCGAACGAGAGGTCCGTCACCCACACGGTAAGGAGAACGAGCGCCGTGACGGAGACGGATGCAACGGCCAGCCTGACGCTCACGGCGCGAGCCTAGCCGAGCGGTATCCTCGCCTCGTGCCGGAAGCAAACTACGTCTCCGGCGACGACTACGTCGTCGAGTTCCTCGGCTATCGGTTCGGCTTCAATGCCTCCGATTTCGAGCAACGTGTGACGGCGGCTGCGGTCAAGCTCGGCCTCGTCGAGGACAATGAGCTGGACGGTGACGAGACAGCCGATCTCGTCGAGCTCGTGGAGCGCGACTGGATCGAGGAGCCGCGGAGCGGGCTTGGGCGGTACCTCGTGCGCCACTGGGAGCGCGTCTCGCTCGTCAGCGGCGAGTCGCTCGTCTACTGGCTGAAGAAGCTCGTCTTCCGCGGCGCCTGGCTCGATCACCGCGTCAAGGAAGGACTCCTCGAGGTCGCCTGGGACGACGAAGTGGCTGACTTCGGCTACCGCGATCCAAACGGCGACCGGGCGCTGCTCGAGCTCGCGCCCGTCCCGTCGTGGCACGAGCTCCAGTTTCGCCGCTGATGGTCCGCGCCGCCGCGATCGCCGCGTATCTCGCCACGCTCCTCGCGGTGGACACGCAGGTTGATCTGACCGGTCAGCTCGCGCTCGGCGCGCTCACGTGGATCGTCCTCCTCGCCGCCGCGCGCCCGCTGCCTGCGGAGCGTCGGACGCAGGTCGCGGTCGTGATCTGCGCTGCGACGGTCGCGGAGCTCACCGGCTCGATCCTCTGGGGCGTCTACTCGTACCGTCTGCACAACCTCCCCGCGTTCGTGCCGCCCGCGCACGGGCTCGTGTTCATGGCCGGTGTCTCCTTGAGCGAGGCGCTACGTCGCCATGCACGGACGCTCGTCCTCGTCGCGGCGGCCGGCGCGTCCGTATGGGGGGTGCTCGGTCTCACGCTGCTGCCGCGCCTCGACGCAGCAGGTGCGCTCGGCGTTCCGCTCCTGCTGGCCTTCCTGTGGCGCTCGCGCGCACGCGCGGCCTACGCCGGCGTCTTCCTGGTGGTCGCGGCGCTTGAGCTCTATGGGACGGCGATCGGCACCTGGCGCTGGGCCGCGGAACTTCCCGGCCTCGGTATTCCCGACGGCAATCCGCCCAGCGGCGTGGCCTCCGGTTATGTCTGGTTCGACGTCATGGCGCTCCTCTTCGCCCCGCGCCTGCTGCGGCTCGCGGCCCGGACCTGGCCTTTGCGGCGCCGTCTCCTGCCCGGCACCGGACAGGCCTAGAACCGCCAAGGCACGCTGCTTAATGCGGGCGGTCGCAGGGTGGCCCTGCGACCGCCGTCGGAGGATGTGAGCTGCGGCCCCTCACGATCCTCCTGTCACTCAGAATCGAGGCGCGAAGCGGTTTCTGCACTCCCCCGGGTGGGTGAAGTGAAGCATCCGGATGAACCACCCGAAGGGGGAGGAATCAACCGGCGTGGGTGAGGCATGCTCCTTCACGTATCACCTGTCCTCATCGGCTCTGAACTGCGGCGGAGCCAGCCCCGAGAAACTGCGGCCGGGGCGGACATTTAAAGGGTCGGAACCTAAGCGGCGGGTTCCGGCCCTTTTACGTGGGGGAACCAAGGTTCCCCCACGAGCCCCTTCCTTTTGGGTGTTTGGCGAGGCTGATGTCTATTAGCGCTCCCGGCGGGACGTGGTCCCGCCTCCGCGCGGTAGCGAGCTCGCCCTAGGAGGATCTGGGCCGTTTGGCGCCGTCGGGCGGGTCGGGGCGCTGGCGCGTCCCCGCCCGCCCAAGTCCGCCTCCCGCTAAGGCCGCTTCGCGCGCCTTAGCGTCCGGCTTTGGCGTTTGCTTGGGGCTAGTGGGGCTTGGGCGGGAGCGCGAACCCGGGGCGCCGCTCTTCGTCGGCCGGGCCCAGGGCGATGCGGCGGATCGAGCCGACTGGGACGATCAGCTCTTCCGCATCCTCGTCTCCCGCGTGGACGGACAGCGTCAGGAACCCGTAGCCCGGCTCGCTGGAGACCGATCGCAAGGTCAGCCGCTGGCCGTCCGCGAGCTCGACCTCGACGTGCGAGCGGTCGGCGTCGTGGCTCGCCGTGTAGCGCTCGATCTGGCGGTGGACACGTGCCACGAAGTCGTCGAGCGAGGGCTCCGCCGCGCCCGGCACCCAGAGGTCCGGAGTCAAAACAGCTTCGATTCGTCGGCAGCCGCGGCCATCTGATCGCGCCCACGCTCGGTGATGACGCGACCGCGCGGCGTCCGCTGGAGGAAGCCCAGCTGCAGCAGGTACGGCTCGTAGACGTCCTCGATCGTGTCGGGCTCCTCACCGAGCGCGACGGCGAGCGTCGAGAGGCCGACCGGCCCCCCTCCGAACTTGACGAGGATGGTCGAGAGCAGCTCGCGGTCGATCCGCTCCAGCCCGTTGCCGTCGACCTCGAGCAGCTCGAGCGCCTCCCTCGCGACGTCGTTCGTGATCACGCCGTCGTGCTTCACCTGCGCGACGTCGCGGACGCGCCTGAGGATGCGGTTGGAGATGCGCGGAGTCCCGCGCGAGCGGCGCGCAACCTCGTCTGCGGCATCGTCCTCGATCTCGACGTCGAGAATGCGTGCCGAGCGGCGGACGATCGTCCCGAGCTCGGCGGGCTCGTAGTAGTCGAGCCGAAAGGTCATGCCGAACCGGTCGCGGAGCGGCGTCGTCAGCAGCCCCGTGCGCGTGGTCGCACCGACGAGCGTGAACGGCGGCAGGTCGAGCGTAAGCGTTCGTGCGGCCGCCCCCTGTCCGACGACGATGTCGAGCCGGAAATCCTCGAGCGCGGGATAGAGGATCTCCTCGATCGCCCGGTTCAGGCGGTGGATCTCGTCGACGAAGAGCACGTCATGCCGCTCGAGCCCGGTGAGGATCGCAGCCATGTCGCCCTTCCGCTCGAGCGCCGGCCCGGCGATGCAGCGGATGCCGACACCGAGCTCCTCGCGGACGATGTAGGCGAGGCTCGTCTTCCCCAGGCCCGGCGGTCCGACGAGGAGCACGTGGTCGAGCGCCTCGTGGCGCGCCTTGGCCGCATCAAGCGCAATCGCGAGCTGTTGCTTGATCCGCTCCTGCCCGACGAACTCCGACAGCCGGCGAGGCCGCAGCGACTGCTCGAGGTCTTCCTCCTCGGGGACGACGGCCGGTGCGAGGAACTGGGTGCTCACGCGGCTTTCAGCGCCTGCCGCACGCGCTCTTCCGGGGACAGCTCAGGGTCGACGGCGGCCAGCGCCTGCTCCGCCTCGCCGACCGAGTAGCCGAGCTCGACGAGCGCGTCGCGGGCGACGAGGTGCGGCTGCGTCCCGCCTGCGGACGAGATCGGCACCGGCGCGTCGCCGAGCTTCTCCTTGAGCTCGAGGACGATGCGCTCGGCGGTCTTCTTGCCGATCCCCGGAATCGCCTGGAACCGGGCGGTGTCCTCGAGCACGATGGCACGCCGCAGCTCCGCCGCAGGGGAGCCGGACACGATCGCCAGCGCAACCTTCGGGCCGACACCGTTCACGGACAAAAGCTGGACGAAGAGCTCTCGCTCCGCAGCCTCGGCGAAGCCGTAGAGCTGAAGAGCGTCCTCGCGCACGTGCAGGTACGTATGGAGCGCGACCTCGTCCCGCCCGTCTGCTTTGCCCATGGCCGACGGGGTTGCCGCGACGAGGTAGCCTACGCCGCCGACGTCGACGACCAGGCCGTCCGGCGTGTTCGCCACAGGGCGGCCCCGAAGCCGAGCGATCATCCGGCGATCCTCAACAGCGGCGGCGCCAGGGCGTGACAGATGGCGACCGCGAGCGCATCGGCGGCGTGCGTCGTCTTGGGCTCGGCCTGGAGACCGAGGATCGCCTTCACCATCTTCTGCACCTGCTGCTTCTCGGCGCGGCCGTAGCCACAGACCGTTTGCTTCACGCGCGTGACCGAATACTCAGCGCACTCGACGCCGGCGCTCGCGGCCGCGACCATGACGACTCCGCGCGCCTGCCCGACGGAGAGCGCGGTGCGGGCGTCGACGCCGACGAAGGATTCCTCGAGGGCGACGGCAGCCGGCTCGTGCAGCTCGATCAGTGCGGCGACTGCGTCGAAGATCGTCTTCAGGCGCAGCTCGGGACGTTGACCCGCGGGCGTTTTCCACCACCCGTGGTCGATGGCCCTGAGGCGCCCGTCGCTTTCTTGGACGATGCCGTACCCGCACGAAGCCGTCCCCGGATCGATGCCGATGACCTTCACGGGGTCACGTTAGGCGGCGAGTCGGACGTTTCCTGCTCTGCGTCGAGGTGTGACGCGCGGGACGCTAGGGATACTGGATCCATGCCCGGCGCGATCTGGCTCACGTTCTCGGACGGCAGGGAGCACGAGCTCGTGGACAGCGTGACGATCGGACGCGGCGCAAAGAACGACCTCGCCTTCGCCTCGCCCGCCGTGAGCCGCGAGCACGCCGCGATCACGTTTCGGGACGGACGCTGGTTCATCGAGGACCGGGGCAGCTTCAACGGCACGTTCCTGAACGGGATACGCGTGCAGCCCGGGACGCCGCTGCCCCTCCGTCACGCGGACCGCATCGGGCTCGGTTCGGAGACCATCCTCTTCTCCTGGCCGGCACAGATCCGCGACCCCGACACGACGGAGACGCTCGAGGAGGTCGTGCCGTCCGACTCGACGCAGCTGTCGTCGTTCCAGCGCCAGGTGGTGCAGTGCCTGTGCGGACCGTGGCTTGCCGGGGCGAGCCTGGAGAGTCTGCCCTCGAACGAGCAGATTGCCGTCGAGCTCGGTACACCCGGCGCGACAGGCACCGTCAAGGCGGCGCTGCGCCGCATCTACGCGAAGGCGGGACTGTCGGATCAGCCCGCGCACGCGAAACGGCGCGCCCTCTGCCGCGTCGCCCGACAGCGCGGCTGGGTCTAGGCCCCGGGCGGCCCGTCCAAGGCGCGCTCTGAGCCCATCCACATCGAACCTGCAAAGAAAGAGCGAGGGAGCCGAAAGCTCCCTCGCCGACCCCTCCGTATGAATTGAAAATCATAACGAACGCGGGTCCGTCCATGCGGTGACCACGTGCGTGACCCAGGTGACTTACTGCGTTTGACCGGTCCGAATGGAGACGTCAATGCGGCCATCTCGGCGAACGTGGGCGAAAAGTCCTCTACCTCTCACGTGTCCAGCCGCAGCAGCGTCTCCGCCCAGTCGGGCCGCCGAAACCGGGAGGAACGCGGTGACTCAAAAGGGGACACGAGGTCGCGCGACCCCTGAGTAGAGGGCCGAAGGACGGCGAGAGCACATCAGGGGCGGCCGGCTGTCACAAGGTAGGAGGGGAGATGGCCAAAAGACGCAAACCTGAGGAGTTGACGGAGGAGGAGCTCGAGGAGACGAACGGCGAGCCGCTGCCGGACCGAGAGGTGATGTCCGTGATCCGCGGCCTCGAGCCGCTCCCCGACGGAACGTTCCCAATCGAGCCGGATCCCCCGAAAGGCGTGATTCCTCTCGACGATCCAAGGTCGTACCGCTCCTGGCCTTCCTCTTCGGCCTGATGCTCATCAACGCGCCGCGCATCTTCAGCACGGCCTACGACTCGTTCTTCGTGCAGTACCACAAGGTGCAGCACGCGTTCGACGGCGGCAGCACGATGCACGGCGTCATCGGGGCTTGATGCGCGCGAACATGTCGGGCACGCCCGTGAGGTCGCTGACGATGTAGTAGCCGTCCAGGCGGATGAAGGGCAGGAACTGGTGCAGGATCTCCTCGTCGCTGCAACGGGTGCTCGGCGACGTCGTGGGCGCGAAGGTGGAGTTCGAGCTCGCGATCTCGAAGCCGAACGAGCCGGTCAGCGTCCCGCCGCCGTCGAACCCGCTGCCGTCGTCCCAGCTACCCGGCGGCTGACCTAGACGGCGACGGACTCCAGCACCCGCTCAGGGATATCGAAGTTCGCGTAGACGTCCTGGACGTCGTCGTTCTCCTCGAGCTGGTCGATCAGGCGGAGGATCTTCTTCGCGGCGCTCTCGTCCGCGACCTGAACGGTCGTCTTCGGCACCAGCGTCAACTCCGCCGACTCGACGGTGAAGCCGGCCGCCTCGATCGCTTCGCGGACCGAGGTCAGCGCTTCCGGCGCCGAGACGACTTCATACGTCGAGCCGTCGCGTGAGACATCGTCCGCGCCTCCCTCAGCCGCGGCCAGCGTGAGCTCGTCCTCGTCCGTTTCGTCGGCTGGAACGAGCACGATGCCGCGACGCTCGAACAGCCAGGCAACCGCACCCGATCCGCCGAGGTTGCCGTCGTTCTTGTCGAAAGCGTGCCGTACGTCGGAGGCCGTGCGGTTCCGGTTGTCGGTCAGGGCTTCGACGATCACGGCCACGCCGCCTGGGCCGTAGCCTTCGTAGACGACGGTCTCGAAGGCCTGCGCATCTGCGTCGGCGCCGGAACCTCGGGCGATCGCGCGCTCGATGTTGTCCTTGGGCATCGAGTACGACCGTGCCTTCTCGATCGCATTCTGAAGCGCCAGATTGGCGGCCGGATCGGGCCCGCCCTCCTTCGCTGCGACGATGATCGCCCGCGAGAGCTTCGAGAAGAGCTTCCCGCGCTTCGCGTCGGCGGCTCCCTTCTTGTGCTTGATCGACGACCACTTGCTATGTCCGGACATTGACGCTCCTGTAACCGCTCGTTGACTCCGCCGGGGGAACCTCCCGGTTCCCCCGGACCCCCTCCACTGGTCCGCTGACGCGGACAGGCGGCTGCGCCGCCTCCCGTACGCGATCGAGAAACATTTCGTGCACGCGCGTATCTTCCGTCAGCTCGGGGTGGAACGAGGCGACGAGGAAGCGGCCTTGCCGCAGCAGCACGGGCTCGCCGTCGTGCTCTGCGAGCACCTCGACCTCGGGGCCGTGGTCGCGTACGCGCGGTGCGCGGATGAAGACGCCGCGCAGCGGCTGCTCGTCGTTGCCAAGACGCAGATCCGCCTCGAAGCTCGCCACCTGGCGGCCGTAGGCGTTCCGGTCGACCTCGAGATCCATGAGGTCGAGATGCCCGCGGTCGAGCACGATCATGCCGGCGCACGTCCCGAAGACCGGCCCGGCGAACGTGCGCAGGGCCTCGTCCAGCCCATACAGCCGCATCAGGCGCATGAAGGTCGTGGACTCGCCGCCGGGGACGACCAGCCCGTCGAGGCCGTCGAGCTGCTCGGGCTTCCGCACCTCGACGGCGTCGGCCCCGAGACGGCGCAGCATCGCCGCATGCTCGCGGACGTTCCCTTGGACTGCGAGCACTCCGATTCGCATTGACTCAAGTGTAGTTTCGTCTACCCTGGGTCCGTTCCGAGCGGCAAAGGGGAGGAGATCAACTTGAAGCGTCTGTGGCTGTTGGCGCCCGCAACTGTGCTGGCGCTCGTTCTCGTCTCGTCGATCTCGGCTGCGAAGCCGGGCCCTGGGGTGTCCACGGGGACGGGGACTGTCTTCGTCTCGAATCCCGTGCAGTCGCTGGGCGACGAGACGCTGACCGATCAGAAGGATTCCGACGCGGCCGTGCCGGCGTCGGCGTACTACGACATCACGCTCACGAACCTCGACGGCAGCGGCTTTCTCCGCGGCGACTGGGCGAACGTCGTCAGCGAGACAGGGAACCCCGCGTACTCGCCGACGAACACGTTCGACTACACGCGTAGCCAGGACGAGTTCGAGCAGGTCATGGGGTACTACTGGATCACGGAGTCCCAGAAGTACATCCAGAGCCTCGGCTTCGGCACGCGGTTCCCGCCGGTGAACATGGAGTCGCAGGACGTCCGCATCAACCAGTGGGGTCAGGACAACTCGTTCGAGACCGACCATCCGAAGGACGAGCTCCGCTTCGGCAAGGGCGGTGTCGACGACGCCGAGGACGCCGAAGTGATCCTGCACGAGTACGGCCACGCGATCCACGACGGTTCCGGCTTCGTCTTCGCGAGCGAGGAGGCCGGTGCAATCAGCGAGGGGTTCGGCGACTACTGGGCGCCACGGTGTCCGACGTCGTCGCGCGCCGGCTCGGCGTACCGGAGCGCGAGCCGCTCCCGTGCGTGGCGGACTGGGACGCGACGTCGTACACGTCGACGGTGCCGCACTGCCTGCGGCGCGTCGACACGAACCTGCTCTACCCGGACGACCTGGACGGCGAGGTGCACGATGACGGGCGGATCTGGTCGCGGGCTCTGTGGGACATCCGCCAGAGCCTCGGCAACGTCCGCGCCGACACGATCATCCTCAAGGGACAGATCGACTTCTCGGGGACAACGATGACCGACCTGGCGACCAGCACAGTCGCCACGGCTCAGAACCTGTATGGCAACGCGGTGGCAGCGAAGGTCCGCTCGGCCTTCGAGGAGCGCGGCATTCTCTAGACGGTACGAGTGCGGCTAGGCGTCGAGGACGGCGCCTAGCCGCCCCACCACCGCTCGCACGATCCTCTCGAGCCACCAGCGGCCGCCGCACACGAGCAGTACCCGGTCGAGGAGCGACGCGCGCTCGACTCCGGCGATGAACGTGACGCGCATCCGGTCGTGGCCCACGGGTGCGAGCTCCCAGCGAACGGCACCAAGCGTCCCCCGGCCGATCTCGGCGCTGCCGCGCAGCAGCATGGGGCGCTCAGCCGCGACGACCTTCGCCCACGCAGACCTGGAGAGCCCGAGCGGTCCCTTGACGCGCACCTGCCCACCGACCGCGCCCATGCGGTCGAGCCCGAGGAAGTGCGGCTCGAGCCGCCAGTGGTTGCGTAGATCGGAGAGGAACTCGAAGACTGCCTCCGGTGGGTGCGCGACCTCGCCGGCGGCGGTGATCGGGCGGCCTACCAGCCGCGCGTCTCGAGCAACTCTTCCGGCGCGAGCGTTGCAGCCGACAGCCCGCTCATCGCATCCCCGAGCCCGCGCGACACGCGCGCCAGGATCTCGGCATCGCCGTAGTGCGTCGTCGCCTCGACGATCGCCTTTGCCCGTTCGCTCGGGTTCCCGGACTTGAAGATGCCGGAGCCTACGAAGACCCCATCGGCACCCAGCTGCATACAGAGCGCGGCGTCGGCCGGCGTGGCGATACCGCCGGCGGTGAAGGTCACCACGGGCAGGCGTCCGTTCTCGGCCACCCAGCGCACGAGCTCGACAGGCGCCTGGAGGTTCTTCGCCTCCGTATAGAGCTCGTCGGGATCCATGGCGCCGAGCTGCTTGATCCCGCCGAAGACCGCGCGCATGTGACGGACCGCGTTGACGATGTCGCCCGTGCCTGCCTCCCCCTTCGTCCGGATCATCGCCGCACCTTCCGAGATCCGTCTCAGGGCCTCGCCTAGGTTGCGGCAGCCGCAGACGAACGGGATCGTGAACTTCCACTTGTCAATGTGGTGCTCCTCGTCGGCCGGCGTGAGGACCTCCGACTCGTCGATGTAGTCCACCTCGAGCGCCTCGAGGATCTGCGCCTCGACGAAGTGGCCGATCCGCGCCTTGGCCATGACCGGGATGGTCACGGCCTCCTGGATCTCGACGATCTTGTCGGGATCCGCCATGCGCGCCACGCCGCCTTCGGAGCGGATGTCGGCGGGCACGCGCTCGAGCGCCATCACCGCGACGGCACCCGCGTCCTCGGCAATCCGGGCCTGCTCGGCGGTGGTCACGTCCATGATCACCCCGCCCTTGAGCATCTCGGCGAGGCCGCTCTTCACGCGCATCGTTCCGATCTCGACCATTGGCGTCGATTCTAGCCGGGCCGCGCGAGCGGCCTGTCCGCGCAGCGGACCAGTGGAGGGTTGGGGGCCCGACGAGAACCCCCGTGCCTCCCGCGGCCATGTCACGTGCCTGGCACCGGACCCGGCCATTCCGGCCGTGTCAGCCCTTGAGGCAGCCGTAGACCTTGTTGAGCTCGTCGATCGGCGGCGTGACCGTCCAGAGGAGGACGGCGTTCTTCTGTGTCCGCATGACGTCGTTGATGTGCGGGCGTACCCGCTTGGAGACGAAGCGGCGGAAGCCGTTCTGGGCGCCCAGCGCGTCGTCCGAGTTCCGCGCGAAGGCGATCCTCACTGCGTTGCCGGGCTCGAAGGCGATCAGACCGCCGTTGTCGGCGTTCTTCTCCACCACGCCGAGCTTTGCGGGCTCGGTCGTCACGCGATAGCCGTCCCCGCGCAGGCACTTCGCCGTCGGCTCGGCCTTGTATACAGACGGCTCGCTCTCGCAGCCCGCAGCGAGGAGAGCGAGCAGCGCCAGGAGGCAGACGGTCGGGCGCATGGCGCTGGCGACTGTAGCGCGCTGCCCGGTCGGCCGATCCGGTTGCAGACCTAGCGGCGAAAGACTTTTTCGCAGGTGGAATCGATCCTGTCCAGGCGGTCTGCGACGACGACATCACGCTCCGAGCCGCACGTAACGGTGTCCCGGCGTCCGTCCCGAACGAGGATGACGTCCCGGCCCGCGCCGGCCGTGATGACGTCGCGGCCGGGACCGCCGATGACGGTGTCGTCCCCAGAGCCGGCGTCGACGAAGTCGTTTCCGGCGCGCGCGTCGATGCGATCGGCGCCGCCGCGCCCGCAGATCGAGTCACGCCGCTGCGTGCCCTCGAGGTCGTCTGCGCCCTTGGTACCGACGGTGACGCATGGAAGCACCAGCTCGGCGAGCTCGAGCCGGTTCAGGAAGAGGCTGTCGTCCGGCTGGTCGTTCGTGACGACGAACCGGGTCTCGAGCCGGCCGGGGCGTGCCGACGACACGTCGAGGTCGATCGTCGTCGACCGCTGCGGAGGAATAGGCGGAAGCATGCACGCGGTCGGTCCGGTGCCCACGCAGTCGACACGCGGGTCGACGTTGACGAGCGCGTCGCGCGAGCTCGTGATCTCGAGCCGGATGCCGGTTGCGACGAGGTTGCCGTCGTTCGCCACCGTCAGGTGCAGCCGCGCGGGCGCGTTGAGGCCGACGGCGTCTCCGGGCCCCTCGCCGCCGAGGCGGAGATCGGCGCACCGCGCGGGCGGCGGCAGACCCGTCGAACCCGGCCGCCAGGCCGGGAACAGGAGGCGCGGTTCCTGTGCAGGCCCGAACCGTTGCTCGCAACTGCCGTCGGCGTTCACGACGTAGGTCGTGCTCGCGACTCCGACCCCTTCACCGGAGTGCAGGAACAGACGCGACCCGTCCGGCCACCAGCTCGGAGCGAAGCCGCCCGATTCGCGGCCGAGCTCGTCCTCGTCCAGCGAGCCGGTCAAGCGCCGCTCGCCACGACCGTCGGCGCCGACGACGTAGAGATCGCGCCGCTCGGGGATGCCGTACCGCGTCGTGTACTCCGGAAAGCGGCGCACGCCGATGAATGCAATCTCGCGCCCGTCGGGAGACCACGCCGGATCCGCGCCCGGTACCGACGACACAGTGCGGCGGGTTCCATCGGTCGCATCGACGATGTCGATGTGGCTGGTGCCGCCGAGAGGCCAACTCGTGACCGCAATCGAACGGCCATCGGGCGACCAGACGGCGTCGTAATCGGTCCGGCCTGGCGGTGTCAGCGAGCGGCGCGCGCCGGTCTGGTCGACGACCTCGATGCGGTTAGGCGGCGCATTGTTGATGTCGTACAGGAGCCGCGTCGAGTCAGGCGACCACACGAGCCGCCGCACGATCGCGCCTATGTTCGCGAGCTCGTGCTGCTGCGAGCCGTCAGGGTTCATCAGCCAGATCGAGTCGCTCTGGTTCCGGTCGTGGACGAAGGCGATCGTGCGCCCGTCCGGAGACCACGCGGGCTGGATGTCGAAGATGGAATCGTGACCCGAGTGGAACGTGAGACGCCGCTGGCCGGAACCGTCGGCGTTCATGACGTAGATCTCCTCGCTCGACGGGCCGTCGCGGTGGCTCGAGAAGACGATGCGCGATCCGTCGGGTGACCACGAGTACATGCGCGAATCGGTCTCGTAGGACCCGGCCTCGTTCGAGGTCAGGTCGCTGAGGGCGGTGCCGTCGGGCCGCACCAGCACGATGTGACCGTTACCGGGGCGGGCTGCGGAGAACAGGATGCCGGCCCCCTCGTCGCCCGCACCGGCAACCGGAGCGAGGACGAGCACGCTCGCAAACAAGACGGTCAGACCCCGCATCTGGGCCAGCGTAATCCTGGTAAGCGTTCAGCCCGTTTGGGTTGTCAGCTGAGGGCGGGGATGGGGTCGCCGCGGGCGTGGGCGGTGATGACCTCGGTGAGGTAGGCGAAGAGGGATTGCTTGCGGAGCCTGCAGGTGATCGAGGCGGAGAGGAGTCG